>Ga0137340_1000069_pt1 | contig 23686 bp, 16 predicted proteins | sample EasRivERMLT400_2_FD_102295 | JGI IMG/M metagenome (GOLD analysis project Ga0137340, IMG submission 102295) | Soil microbial communities from meander-bound floodplain in the East River, Colorado, USA - East River MetaG ERMLT400_2 | ecosystem: Environmental > Terrestrial > Soil > Floodplain ...
ACGTCTCGGCCCCGGCCCTGAGCGCCTCGCGGAACGAATCGAACCCGAGCGGCATCACCATGAATTCCTGCACGTCAATACCATTGTTGGCGTGCGCGCCGCCGTTGATGATGTTCATCATCGGCACCGGCAGCACCCGTGCATTCGGTCCGCCAAGGTATTTGAAAAGCGGCAGCCCGACCTGCGCCGCCGCTGCACGGGCATTCGCGAGTGAAACAGCGAGGATGGCGTTCGCGCCGAGCTTGGACTTGGCAGGGGTGCCCTCCAGCTCGATCAGCGCGCGATCGACCCGGATCTGATCGAGCGCATCAAATCCTTCGACCTCTTTCGCGATCGTGTCGTTGACGTTCGCGACCGCCTTTCGAACGCCTTTTCCGCCAAAGCGCGTCTTGTCGCCATCGCGCAGTTCCCAGGCCTCAAACTCGCCGGTGCTGGCGCCGCTCGGAACGATGGCTCGTCCCATCGCGCCACCGACGAGCGTCACGTCCGCTTCAACAGTTGGATTGCCGCGCGAATCGATGACCTCCCGCGCGTGAACTTTGATGATCCTGGTGTTCGACATAAGCAGGGCTCCGTTAAACCGTCGTTAGGTAAGGCTGGTCCCTTCCAGGAATGGCTCGCCCCGGCCGAAAGCGCGTAAGTTGTCTACCGTCACCCGTGCGATCTCGGCCAGGGCTTCGCGAGTCAGAAAGGCTTGATGGGCGGTGATGAGGACGTTTGGAAAAGTGAGCAGGCGCGCGAGGTCATCGTCCTGCAAGACCTGGCCCGAGAGATCTTCGAAGAAGACGCCTTCCTCCTCTTCGTAAACATCGAGCGCGACGCCGCCGAGGTGGCCGCACTTCAAAGCCTCGATGAGCGCCTTTGTGTCAATGAGCGCGCCGCGGCTGACGTTGACGATAATCGTGCCGGGCTTGGTGAGCTCAATGGTCTCGCGGTTGACGACGTGATTTGTCTCGGGCGTCAGCGGCACGTGCAGGGTGATGACGGCAGATTCGCGCACGAGGGTTTTCGCATCGGTGTATTCGACGCCGGCTTTGGCGGCCCAGTCGGGGAGCGGAAACGGATCGAACGCCAGCACCTTCATGCCGAAGCCGCGCAGGATTTCCGCGACGACGCGCCCGATCCTTCCGGTGCCGACGACGCCGGCGGTCTTGCCGTGCAGATCGAAACCGACCAGGCCGTTGAGTGAAAAATTCAGGTCGTGTACGCGGTTGTTCGCGCGCGGGATTTTGCGGTTGAGGGCGAGGAGCAGCGCGACGGCGTGTTCCGCAACTGCGTAGGGCGAGTAGGCGGGCACGCGGGTGACGGACATGCCGAGCTGCTTCGCCGCGTCGATGTCGACGGAATTAAATCCCGCGCAACGCAGCGCGACATGCCTGATGCCTAACGAGTGCAAGACTTCGAGCGCGGCGCGGTCGGCGCGGTCGTTAACGAAGATGCAAACGGCGCGCGCGTCTTTGGCGGCCACGGCCGTCTCCGCGCTGAGCCGGAACTCCATAAAGCGCCAATCGATTGCGGCATTCGCGGCCCGGCCCAACGAGTCGCGATCGTACGGCTTCGTATCGAAAACAACGGTGGGAATTGCGGTCGTCATGCGGCGAGTGGAAGTGCGAGTTGGCCGCGCATTTCGGCGGCGTACTGGTCGGCGTTGAGGCCGGCGAGGAGATGCATCGTGTTGTTCGGCAGCCGGATGACTGCGTCGATACCGGCGCTCGTGAGGCCGTATTCGTCGACACCGACCATATCGCGCACGACGACGCGCAGTCGCGTCTCGGCGCAATCATCGACGCGCTCGATATTGCGCGCGCCGCCGAGGGCGGCGATCCAGACGGCGACTTTGCGCGCCGCGTCGGGATCGCGCCGCTTTGAGACTACGCCCGCGGCGCGTGGCGCTTGTACTGGCGAAGGCGCTTCCACCTCATCCGCCTCCGGGCCGGCGGTCTTGAGATATTCCTGCATCTCGGTTTTGAGGTTCTCGCTTTGCGTGCCGAAGATCGCCTGCACGCCATCGCCGACGACCACCACCCCCGCCGCGCCGAGTGCCTTGAGCTTGTCGGGGTTTGCCTTCGTCACGTCGTGCAGTTTCACGCGGAGTCGCGTGATGCAGGCATCGAGACTCGCGATGTTGCTGCGGCCACCGAAAGCACGCACGAGTTGCAAGGCAAAGCTGTCGCCGCTCGTACTGCGCGCCGTGCGCATCGCTTCGTCCTCCGCTTCGCGGCCCGGCGTGGCGAGGTTCCATTTCCGAATCGCGAAGCTGAAGACCCCGTAATAGATCAACCCCCAGACCGGGCCGATGACGAAGAGCCACAGCGCGTGGTGCGATTTTGGGAACAAGACAACATAATCGATCAGCCCGTGCGAGAAGGTGAAACCGTGTTTGATGCCAAGCGCGCTACAGAGGAAGTAACCCACCCCCGCCAGGAGCGCGTGCACGCCGTAGAGAACAGGCGCCAGAAACAGAAATGCGAACTCGATCGGTTCGGTGATGCCGGTCACGAACGAGGTCAGCGCGGCCGATAACATGATGCCGCCGACTTTCGCCCGGTTTTCCGGACGGGCGGCACGCCAAATCGCAATCGCAGCGGCAGGAAGTCCCCACATTTTGAAGAGATAACCGCCGGTCATGTTTCCCGCCGTTGGATCACCCGCGATGAAGCGCGAGATCTCCCCGTGAATTTCTTTGCCGGTAGTCGGGTCGAGGTAATCGCCAGCCTGGAAAAAGAACGGCACGTTCCAGACGTGATGCAGCCCGAATGGAATCAGCGCGCGCTCGACGATGCCGTAGATCGTGAAGGCGAGCGTCGGTTGTCCGTGCGCCGCCCAGTTAGAAAAGGTCTTGATCCCATTGCCGATCGGCGGCCAGATAACACTCAGCAGTGCGCCAATTATTATGACTACAACCGCCGTGATAATCGGGACCGAGCGCTTGCCGGCGAAGAAACCGAGATACGACGGCAGCTGTATCTTATAGAAGCGACTGAACGCCCGCGCTGCGGTCATCCCGACGATGATGCCTCCAAATACGCCGGTATCGATGGACGGGATTCCCATGATCGATATCGTTTCGATCCCGCGCGCCTTCGCGCACACCCCCATCGCAGCGAGGAAGACGAACCAGCCGACCGCGGCGGCGAGCGCGGCGACGCCATCATTTTCCGTCAGCCCAAGGGCGACTCCAATCGCGAACAGCAACGGCAGATTGCTGAAGATCGCGCCGCCGGATTGCGCCATCACTTGCGAGACGATCGGCGGCAGCCACGAGAAATTAGCGCTGCCTACGCCGAGCAGAATGCCCGCTACGGGCAATACCGAAACCGGCAGCATCATGCACTTGCCGATTTTTTGCAGTGAAGAGAAAGCGTTTTTGAAGGTCATTTTAGTCTCCGTATTCTGGTTCCAGCGCGCGGACTTCCTCGACGGTCGAGCATTGCAAGGCGCGTTGCGCCAGCTCACGACAACTCCGTAGGCTCACTCGCCGGATTTGTGCTTTTACAGTTGGGATCGCAGGCAGACTCACGCTCAGCTCGTCCACACCGAGGCCCACGAGAATCGGCACCGCCTGCGGGTCACCAGCAACGCCACCGCAAATTCCAACCAGGCGACGGTGAGAATGACCGCCGTCGATAGTGCGGGCGATCATCCGCAGAACGGCAGGATTCAGGGCGTCAACTTTCGGCGCAAGTTTCGGATGGCCGCGGTCCATGCCAAGTGTGTATTGCGTCAGGTCGTTCGTCCCGATGGAGAAGAAGTCAGCTTCGTGCGAGAAGGCATCCATCATCATCGGGACGGCCGGTAATTCCACCATGATGCCGCACATAATCGGTTCGATGCCCAGCGCCTTCGCTTCCTCCGCCAGCATGGCCTTGGCGTCGCGCAACTCCTGCAGGGTCGCGATCATCGGGAACATCACCGCCACCTTTCCGGCGGAAGAAGCGCGCAGGATCGCGCGCAGTTGCGTGCGCAAGACTTCCGGTCGGTCCAGCCCCACACGAATGCCGCGCTCGCCGAGAAAAGGATTGTCCTCACGCGGGATGGGCAGGTAAGGCAGTGGCTTGTCGCCGCCCACGTCCAGAGTGCGGATCACCACCGGACGCTCCGGGCCGACCGACTTTAAAATTCTGGCGTAGCATTGCGCCTGTTCGTCTTCGCTGGGCGCGCTTGCGCGATCCATAAAGAGAAATTCTGAGCGCAGCAGGCCCACACCTTCTCCGCCCAACGAATCGACCTGCTGCGCTTGCTTCAGTCCTTCAATGTTCGCAAACACCGAAACGCGGTGACCGTCCCTGGTGATCGCTGGCTCGAGCGCATGCGCCATGTCTTGCTCGCGTTGCGCGGTGAGACGTGTCTGGCACTCAGTGATCCGCGCGATCTCGGCGGGTTTCGGTGACAGACGAAGGGAACCCTTTGCACCATCGAGAATGACTGGCGTGCCGTTTGGAATTTCGAGCGCACGAGGCTCGATTCCGGCCACGGCCGGAATGCCAAGCGAACGGGCGAGAATCGCAACATGGGAAGTCGCCCCGCCCCGCAGAGTAGCGAAGCCAACGACCGTTCCGGGTTCCATGCTGGCGGTGTCAGAAGCGGTCAGGTCTTCCGCTATGAGGACCGAGCGCTGTGGGTAGACCGGTGGCGGTTGCGTGATGCCCGTCAAATGCAGGAGAACGCGCTGGCCCACGTCGCGCACGTCGTTTGCGCGTTGCGCGAGGAGCTCGTTGCGCAACGCTGCGAGGCGCTCCGCATGGAGGTCAGTAGCTTTCTTCCAGGCAAAGGCGGCGCTCTTGCCCTTCGCGATCGCGGAGTTGGCGATCTCGAGAAAGTCCGGATCATCGAGTAATTCCATGTGCGCGGCGAAAATCGCGGCCTTTGCCGGATCAACCTTTGCATGGAGGGACGCGCGCAAGGCCTCGAGCTCCCCCCGCGCGCGTGCAATCGCGCCGACTAGACGGTCCTGCTCGCAGTGCACGCTGCCGCCTTCTTCCTCGACCATGATCTCAGCCCGCCTCAGTTGATAAATTTGACCAACCGCGAGCCCGGATGAAGCAGCCACGCCTAACAAGAGACTGGGATCATCACTGCGTGGACGCGGTGCCGGTTGAGTAATCGGCGAAATCGTAGTTGTGGCTGGAGCAGGTGCGGCCGGATGACCCTCATCGCCCAGGCCGGCAGCGACCAGCTGGCTCAGCTTGTCGATCGCTTCCTTTGCATCGGGTCCTTTGGCAACGAGCACAATCTTGTCGCCACCCAGAACTTCCAAAGCCATTAGCGAAGTAAGACTGCGGGCGTTTGCTGAACGGTCCCCTTTTTTCACTGTGACCTCGCTCTTGAAGCTCTTCGCCACATTAGCGAGCACAGCCGCCGGCCGGACATGCAGGCCAGTTTTGTTAGGCAGCAGAATCGCCGGCGAGGTTACGACAGCACCTTCTCTCGCCATTTCCGATTTCGCGGCGCCGTCAACGAGACTGAGACCTAGCAAAACATCGTTGCTTGCTTTCACATTTCCGGAAGCGCGCCGGACAATGCGGGCCGCGTCGCCATTACTAATGATAACTACTGTCAGCAGGCTTTTGGCGGTGGTGGCGAGCTTATCGATGTCAAACTCAATGAGCGGTGCTCCGGCCTCGACCTTGTCACCGGCCTTTACCCGCGGAGTAAAACCAGCGCCTTTCAACGCCACCGTATCAATTCCAATGTGCATCAGCACTTCCACGCTGCCCGCCCGCAGAGTCAGGGCATGCGACGCGGGATGGATGTGAACGACTTCGCCCGCACATGGGGCGCGCAGCGTTGCGTCCACCGGATCGATCGAAAGGCCATCCCCCGTCAACTTTTGCGCGAAGACAGGGTCGGGCACCCGCTCGAGTGGATAGACCACTCCGGATAAAGGGGCGCGAAGAATTAATTCGTTAGTCATAGTCAGTTACCACCAGGCTTCGGCCTGTATTCCATAAGACAGGCCGCGTGTGTCATTCTCATAGGGACTCCCGCCGATCGAGCCTTTGAAGTCGCTGCTCCAGCCGGCATAGGTCACATAGGCGCGCAGTTGCGGCCGGCTGAAGAACCTTTTTCCGAGCGAAACCTGGATTGGCGCAAAGGTCACCTTCCATAGGTGGCCGTCCTCGCCCAGTGGATCGCTCTTTACCCAATCAACCCCGGCTTCCAGCGCCGTGCTGAAGCGGTCACTGAAAAAGTAAACTGGGCGGGCACCGAGCGAAATCCACCGATTATCCGAGCCGGGCCCGCCATAATGAATCTTGTCGTACACACCCACAACCTGGACGGCGAATTGTGGCGACGGCTGGATAGTGAAGTGGTCCGTCACGCGAAAATGCCATGCGTCGTCGAGGTTTGGTCCTGAGCTATCAAGCGTGCTGGCGAAGTTATAGGCCGCGCCTTGACCGTATTGCAGGCTCAGCTGGTTATAGCCGCCTAGGAATGCTTCTTCGCCAGTGCGATGGAACACGCCAGCCGCCCAGCCGGAGGAGCTTTGGATGCGAAGGTCGCTTCCATCCTCGTTGAAAACGTTTCGCACCTCACCGCCGCGCGTATCCGAGAAATCAAACCAAAGCGTCGCCTTGCCAAGCGGAACATTGATATCGGTGAGCCGCAGATCGAGGTTCTGCTTGGCGACACGCCCATGGTCGGTCTCGTAGTCATCCACGCTTCCACCGATCCAGGCGAGCGATAGCTTACTGAAGTTCCCGAGCGGCACGTCTTGTATCCCCGCGCCATAGCCGCTCATGTCGAGGTAGTAGAAATCGTTGATATGAATATCCATGCGCTGGTAGTAGCGCTGGCCGGCCCAGATCCGAATATCCGGGATAGCCTGAAAGACATTGCCGCCCTCCATGAAAGCTTGCCGCAGGGCAAAATCATTGCCCTGCTTCTGATTGTTGAGCGAGTCGTAGGTGAAGTTTTCGCCTGTTACGTAGGACATCATGACAGTTGACCGGACGTATGGCGCGGAAAGAGGATCGTCCTCGCGCAACCAGTTGTTGACCAGGCTCATTTCGCCATATGTTTCCGCTTCGTTGCCGAGGCGGTACTTCGCGAAGGCGCCGGGAGCTTTGAAAGCTTCCATCTTTCCACCCTCACCATTCATGCCGTAGCCGCTGCGGAGATAACCATGGAACTCGAACGGCCGCGGCAGGTCGTATAGCTTCGTGAGATCGAAGGGGCTGAATTCACTGTGGTAAATGTCGCGAGTTTCGGTCGCACTCGCGTGAAGCTTTCTTTCGATCTCCTCGATCGCTGCCGTGTTAGCGGCCTCACGCTCAGTCAACGCCGGCATTTCGGTCTTTGCTCTGCCCGCCACGCCTTCCAGCTCGCTCAGGCGTTTTCTCATCGAGGCGAGTTCCTGCGACGTGCCCGAATACTCATCGCGGCGTTCCGAGCGAGCTTGCTCTAACTCGGCAATCCGCTGCTTCAACGCCGCGATATCTTCCCCGGCCGGTTTAGTTGTCGCCGCAGCTTGGCTCCTTAGCTGCGTGTTATCTGCTTCGAGGGTATTGATCCGTTTTTCGAGCGTTTTGATTCGACCTTCGTAGTCCTTCTTCACTGCGCCGATCTCGGCATTGATCTGCGCCTTGAACTGTTCCAGCTGCTCATCCGTCGCACCCTGCGCCGGAAGCAGAATGAACCGGGTTAACGCCCAGACGGATAGGAAAAGCGGGATTCTAGACATGGCCGTTGCTCCTCGACGCGATATAACGAATCAGATCCACGCAGCGCTCGCTGTAGCCCCACTCGTTGTCATACCAGCTCACCAGCTTGAAGAAGCGGTTACTCATCTGGATGCCTGAGCCGGCGTCGAAGATGCTGGAGCGGCTGTCATGGATGAAGTCACTCGAAACAACTTCATCGCCGGTGTAGCCAAGGATACCTTTGAGGTAAGTTTCGCTCGCCATTTTCATCGCGGCGCAGATTTCCTCGTAGGACGTTTCTTTCACTGTCCTAACCGTGAGGTCCACCACACTCACGGTCGGAGTAGGCACGCGAAACGCCATTCCTGTGAGCTTTCCTTTGACCTCGGGAATGGCGAGACCTACCGCCTTCGCCGCGCCCGTAGTAGATGGGATGACATTGATGGCAGCCGAGCGCCCGCCTCTCCAGTCCTTGCGCGAAGGTCCGTCCACCGTCTTCTGCGTCGCGGTGTAGCTGTGCACCGTCGTCATCAGTCCTTCCTCTAGACCGAAGCCTTCCTTCAACAGCACATGCACGACGGGCGCGAGACAGTTCGTGGTGCAACTCGCGTTCGAAATGATGTGGTGCTTTGCGGGGTCGTACTTCTCGTGGTTAACGCCCATTACGACCGTGAGGTCTTCGTTCTTGCCCGGCGCCGAAATAATGACCTTTTTGGCACCAGCTTGGATGTGGCCTTTCGCTTTGGTCGCGTCAGTGAAGAGCCCGGTCGCTTCGATCACGATCTCCACCCCAAGTTGCTTCCAGGGCAAGGCCGTCGGGCCGTCCTTCACCGCGAGGCACTTGATCGTGTGCCCGTTTACGAGGAGAAGATCGTCCTGACAGTTTTGCGCTTCCGGCGACTTGGAGCTGCTCACTTCGCCTTTGAAGCCTCCCTGGGTGGAGTCGTACTTCAGCAGGTAGGCCAGGTTATCTGCGGGGACAAGATCGTTGACGGCGACAACATCGATCTCTTTGCCTAGAAGTCCCTGATCGCAGATGGCCCGAAAGACGAGACGGCCAATGCGACCAAAGCCATTGATTGCGACCTTACTCATAGGATGAAAGGTTGGTTAGGTTTGATTTGGTTTCTCGGATCACGGAAGGCCATCGGCAGGTAGTAGACGCGCTTCGCATTGCGCTGCTGGTAGAAGCTGATCTTCATTCGCTACGTAATGCGCCGGAAAGGCTCGAGGTTCGCCAAAATTTCTAAGTCCACCCGTTGCCTATTTCCCCAGGCACTTAGCCAACCGGAAAACTAGATGTTGCCGGAGTTGTGAATTATTTTGGGGCAGCGGCCGAGGCGGGAAGAGCTCCTGGTAAAATCAAGGTTTTGGCTTTCTCGAGCAGAACACGAACAAACAGCCGCGCGTGCCAGTTCCAACTATCGGAAAACAAAGTTGCCCCAGTTTGGACAATGTCTTTTGATCTGTTTAGCTCGAAACCAACTGCGCCAACAAGGCACTGATCAAACATGAGCAATTCAATCGCTCATTATGCAGCAGTGCGAATCCTCGTTTACGTCTTTCACCACATAGGCTGGATTCGTGGCAATCTTTGGCGTGCTTCTTAGACCCCGATTTCTCGCAATCTCGCCAGTGAAGCTTCTCTTGTACGTTAGAGTCGGGTTCTCGAGCGCCGTCTTGAACCACACGAGGGTTCGATTCCCTTCACCCGCTCCAAACCTCACAATTCACCAATAGAATCAAGGTATTTAAGCGATTGCCATCAGAGTGAGAATGCCAAAATGAGAATAAAACTGAGAATGACCCATCGAAAAACGGGCCTCAGATCAGAGACAAACCTCCTCTGCCAGCGTGCTTTCCGTTCGGCAGACACTGAGAATCCGGAGCCGAGTGAGCACGCTCGGCAAAAGTTCAGAAGAACCTAACCTCTTCGCCGGTTTCAATTGCTATTGGCACGCCTGAGATGGCGCTCAATAAACTCCACAAAGTCAGCATCGTGAAATATCTTGTTCCGTTCCCAAACCATTTTGGGGATAGGCTTCGAGAAGAAACGCTGTATGTCGACCGGCAAGCCCTCGGGGGCTGCAAACATTCCCTGCTTTATCGCTTCCTGGGCGCTGCTTAAGTGAAGCACCAGGAGGCTCACAAATACCTCTTCCGGATCCGAAATTGGAGCTTCCTCGAGGTTTACCGCAGGATCCAACACCCGTGCCAGCTCCGGTCTTTCGTAGACCTTGCTCCATAGGTCCCTGTGTCCTTCGGTGATTTTTAGCAGATTTGAAACCCGACGTGCTTTTGTATCCAATCGCAGGTTCACGGCCGTAAAGATCAAGCCGCCAATAATACCGGCGTTTTGAAACACTTCGGGCCAATGCACTGCAAGGCAGGGCTCCATTGTCCCTGCATTTTATCGCAGGAAAAGGGCGACTCAAAGTGGACAACTAGGGGTTATCAGGAATATCCCTTTTGGCACCGATCAACGTCTTGCGTGGAACTCTGACGATGCGTCCGGAGTGCAATGTGATGCGCAGACGCTTAACGCCTAAATGGAACGTATGAACGTGATTGAACAAGACGCTGCCAACGCTTTGAACTACCTGCGTTTGGCGAGTTGCTCTACGTGTCGCAGGACAGGATCAGTCAAGTCGGGCTGAACGAGCCGTTCGAGGAGTTCGCTACTTCAATCGCTCCATCGCCATCAGTATTCCGTGAAGCAGCGCGTGGGGATTGGGCGGACAGCCGGGGATGTAAAGGTCAACAGGAATCACGGCGTCTATGCCGCCGCGCGAGGCGTAGTTCACGCCGAAGATGCCGCCGCTGCAACCGCATGCACCCACCGCCACAACCAGGCGGGGCGCTGGCATTGCATCGTAGGTTTTTCGCAAGGCGAGTTCCATATTTCGTGTTACGGGTCCAGTCACCAGCAGCATGTCGGCGTGGCGCGGCGAGGCGACGAAGTGGATGCCGAAGCGTTCAACGTCATAAATCGGGTTGGTTAACCCGACGATTTCGATTTCGCAACCATTACAGGAACCGGCGTCCACTTCGCGGATGTGGAGGGAGCGGCCGAGCAGCTTGCTGGCTCGTTCCTTGATTTGCTCGCCGAGAGCTTCGCTGGATTCTCTTTGGGCGGACGCGACTCCTTCCGCAGGGGCACCAGTCGCGTCCCTGCCGACCGCTGGGCCGGACACCATCCGCTCGTGCGTGCCGTCGGGTTTCAGGTTGTAGCTCGCTCGGGTCAGCAAATCATCCCGTCGGCGCGTGGCGAATTCGCACTTATTCGTGATTCGGATGGCCTTGTCCACGTCTGCACACAGACCGCAAAAGACGCACTTACCGAGATCGAGCTTCGCGACGCGCTGGCCGTCGCTGTCTTGATGTGAGATCGCGCCGGTCGGACAAATGGCCGTGGCGGGGCGGGCATCCTTCCAGTTGGCCCAATCAATCTCCGGGCGTCCGCGCGCGCGGCTCGACACTTCCGCCGGTATCGTCGGGTAGCGCGTAGTAACGACGCCGGTGTTCAAACTCTTGCGAATGATCTCAAACATAACTCAGCGATCAGTGCCGGAATACGACAGGTTGAAGCTTTTGTTCACGACCGGGAAATCAGGCACGATGTTTCCGAGAATCGCCTCGCTCAACGCCGGCCAGTTTTGGAGCGAGGGGTCCTTCACTTTGCAGCGACCCACGCGGTTCCCGGGCGCCGTGCGAATCCAATGAAAAATCTCGCCGCGCCAACCTTCGACGTATCCCAGCGCGGCGCGGTCAGGCGGCACTTCGTCGAGCTTTGCGCGAATCTGACCGGACGGAAATTTTTCCAACACCTGCCGGAGAATGCTGAAGGACTGGTAAATTTCCTCCCGGCGGATTGCCATGCGGCGTTGCACGTCGCCTTCGGTGAAGACGGGCACCGTGAATTGCACCTGATCGTAGAAGGCATGCGGAAAATCACGGCGCAGGTCGTGATCGAAGCCGGAAGCGCGACCGGCGATGCCGACAACGCCCAGGTCGCGAGCCACTTCGGGTCTAAGAACGCCGGTGGTTTCGAGGCGGTCGCGCGTAGAGGAGGAGCCGCGGATCAGCTCGACGAGTGAATTCAGCTCCGGCTCCAGTTCGTTGACCAGGTCCGCCAATGCGCGCAGTTGCTCGGCGTCCCAGTCAAAGCGTACGCCACCCAGGCAAGCCATGCCGCGCAGCAAGCGATTGCCCGTGAGTTGTTCGTTCACGCGGAGCACGCGCTCTTTAAGGCGCATGGCGTGCATGTTCGCAGTGACAAAGGCCACATCGGTGCAAATCGCCCCGATGTCAGCGAGGTGATTGTAGATGCGTTCCAGTTCGAGACACGCGGTGCGCAATGCGCGGGCACGAAGCGGCGCTTCCACGTCGACTGCGCGTTCGACCGCATGACAAAACGCGGTGGCGTGGGCGAAACTGGAATCGCCGGAGATGCTTTCCGCCAGCCGCACGCCATGCGTCACCGGCAGGCTCTCAAAGAGTTTCTCGGTCCCCTTGTGGACGTAGAATAAGCGTAATTGCAGGTAGAGCACCGGCTCGCCCGCCACACTGAACAGAAAATGGCCCGGTTCGATGATGCCCGCGTGCACAGGGCCGACCGCGACCTGGAACACGCCTTCGCCCTCGACCGTGCGGAACTTGTGTCGTTCGCCCTGGAAGGGCGCCAGTTCGGTCCGCAGGTCAAAGTCTTTGCGCAAGGGATACACTTCCGGCCAATCGTCGTGGAGCGCGCAGCGGCGCGGGTTGGGATGACCGACGAGTTTCAGGCCGAACAGGTCCTGAATTTCGCGCTCCTGCCAATTCGCGGCTGGGATGGCATTGGTCAGAGAGGTGAATTCCGGTTTTTCTGGCGGGACGGGCACGCGCAGGATGAAAAACGCGTGGGCAGCGTCGAGCGCATAGACGTAGTAGAGATGGAATACATTTTCCTTCTCGCGCGCGTCGTCACCGAACACGCTCACCAGTCGGGCGTTCCACTTTTTGTAAAGATGACCGGAGAAGCCGGGGACCAAGTCCATTTGAGCATGGAAATAAATCTCATTGGGATGCGTCGAGCGCACGGCGTCGATCCGCCCGTTGAAGCGTTGCTGCACGTCCGCCAGAATTGGTATCACGCTGGGCAAAACATTCATGGTACACCTTCGATGATTTGCGCCGTCTGACGCACGAGTTCGTAGAGCGGGCCGGGCAGCCAGAAACCCAGCGTGATGACCGGCGCGGTCACCAGCGCCATTGCGCCGAGCTTCCACGGACACTCGGCCGCAAGCGGCTCGCCGTGCGCGGGTGTGCCGAGACTCAGCTTGGACATATGCACGAGGAAGCCTGCGAAAATCGTGACCACTCCGCCGAGGAATAATGCCGCTGCCCAGCCGCGGTCCGCCGCGAGCGCGGCGCTCAGGATGTTGAACTCGCTTTGAAAAATGCTGAAAGGCGGTGCGCCTGTCACCGCCAGCGTCGCCATGAGGAAGAGTCCGCCCGTCCACGGTAAGGTGCGCATGACGCCGCGCACCTTCCAGAAATACGGTGTTGCGAACTGCTGCTGCACGTTACCGGCGCAGAAAAACATCAATGGCTTGGTCACGCCGTGGAAGAGCATGTGCAGCGCGGCGCCCAGCGCGCCCAGTTTGCCGCCAAAGCCCAGTCCCGCCACCATGATGCCCGCGTGATCAATGCTCGAATAAGCCAGCAGCCGGCGAAAATTTCTTTGCACCAGCACGAACGGCGCGGCCACGAGAATGGACGCGATGCCGAAGCCGACCAGCAGTTTGCCGGGGAAATCGTGGCCGAGGCATTTCTCCGCCAACACATCGAAACGGATGATGCCATAGACCGCGCAATTGATGAAGCCAGCCCCGAGCAGCGCGGCGGATGGCACGGGCGCCTCGGAATAGGCATCGGGCTTCCAGGTGTGCATCGGCGCGAGGCCAGCCTTGGTGCCGTAGCCGAGCAACACCATGATGAACGCCAGCCGCATCGCCTGCGGGTTGAGCTTGTCTGCCACTCTGGCGAGCACCGACCAGTTCATGCCGCCGTGCGTCTCCGGGCCGAGTCGACCGACCGCCGAGTAGTAGGTTAAAACGGTGCCGAACAGCGCCAGCGCAATGCCGACGCTGCCGATAATGATATATTTCCAGCCCGCTTCGAACGAAGTCTTTTGGTTGTAGAATGTAACCAGCAGCACCGACGCCAGCGTGGTGCTCTCAATGGCCACCCACATGACGCCCAGATTGTCAGCCAGCGGCACCAGCAGCATGGCGCTGACGAATAGTGGCGTGAGCACGTAGTAATGGCGCAATTGCGCATGCGTGACGCGCCTCTCACTCTCATCGTGACGAAAGTAGCCTACGGCGTAAATCGCGCAGACGAGTGACACGAAACCGGTCAAGCCCAGCACGAGTGCGCTCAACGCGTCGGCGCGCAGGAAACCATTGAGTGCGGAAATGGCGCCATGGGCCGCAACGTCGCCGGCCAGTTTGAACGCTAACCCGGCGACAAGAGCAAAAGCGGCGAGATTCAGTCGCTCCCACGCCGCGCGCGAGTTCGTCGCCAGGGAGAGCAGGCCGGCGCATAGCGGAATGAGCGGGAGGAGAAACAGTGTCACGGCTTCCCTCCGACGATTCCCGCCGCCTGTTGAATCAACTGCAACACCGGCGCAGGGAGCCACACGCTGAAGACAAGCAGCCCAACCAGCAGCAACGCCATCGCGCCCACGCCATCCCACGGTGTCGCGTCGCTGGTGCGCTCGCGTTTCGGGATACCGAGCAAGATGCGCGTCAGTTGTGTCAGGATGCCACAGAACGCCGCTACCAGCGCCACCAACACCAACACGCTCACGAACGTTTTCCCAGCCGCGAAGCCGCCGCTGATCACGGTTAATTCGCTGTAAAACAAACCAAACGGCGGCAGACCCATCGCCGCCACGGCAGCCAAGCCCATCAGCAACACTGTGACCGGCAGCACTTTGACGACGCCCGGTCCGATGATCCGCAGTTCCAGCGAATGGAACGTCTGATGAATGTTGCCTGCCGCAAAGAACAGCACCGGCTTGGTCAGCGCGTGGTAGCCCATGTGCAGCAGCGCGCCGAAGATGGTCACAGGCGTGTTCATGCCGATGCCGGCGCAGATGAGGCCGACGTGTTCGAGACTGGAGTAAGCGAGCAGCCGCTTGAGGTTCGTCTGCACCAGGATGAACGGAGCGGCCAGGAACATCGAGAAGAGCCCGAAGCATAGTAGCAGCGTGCGGCTGAAGCCGGAATCCACGCACTGCGTGGTGAGGATGTGAAAACGCAGCAGAGCGTAGAGCGCGATTTTCAACGACACGCCCGAAAGCATCGCACTGGTAGGCGAGGGCGCTTCGCTGTGCGCATCGGGCAGCCAGGTGTGCATCGGCGCGAGACCCGCCTTTGTGCCGTAGCCCACGAGCGCGAACACAAACGCGAGTTTAATCAACCGCTGGTCGAGTTGCGGAGCCACCGTCATCAGGTGCGACCAATTGAAGCTCGGCAGCTTCTCGGAAGGCTGCAGACCAACCGCCGCTGCATAAGTGCAGACGGTCGCAAAGAGCGCCAGCGCCAGGCCCAGACTGCCAAGCATGACGTATTTCCACGCCGCTTCCAGCGAGGTCTTGCGGTTGTAGAGCGCAACCAGCAGCACGGACGAAAGCGCGGTGGCTTCGAGCGCAAACCACATCACGCCGAGATTGTTCGCCAGCACGACGAGGAACATGCCCGCGGCAAACAGCGGCGTGAGCACAAAGAATTCCTTCACGCGGCCCGGTGTTACTGCGCCGGACGCGAGGTCGCGACGAAAGTAGCGTCCGGCGTAGAGCGAAGCGGCGAGCGACACCGCCGAGATGAGCAGTACCATCCAGGCGCTGAGCGCGTCAGCGGAGAGGAATTCCTCCCATTCGGCCACGAAGCCGACAGCCAGTACCTGGTTGAGCAGCCGCAGCCCCAGCGCCAGCGCGACGGCAAAAGCCAGCACGTTCAGCACTTCCATCACGCGCCGCGAAGGTGTGAGCAAACACGCCAGACTGGCCATGAGTGGAACGAGGAGGATGGGCGTGAGCAGCATCACGTCATCCCTTCAACTGGCTCAGCTTGCTGGTGTCCATCGAGGCGAAACTTTCGCGGATGCGATAGACGAGAATACCCAGCACCATCACCGCCACCATGACGTCGAAGAAAATACCGAGTTCGACGACGAGCGGCATGCCATAAGTGGTGAGCGCCACGGCGGCGAGCATCACGCCGTTCTCCACGGTCAGCAGCCCGAGCACCTGCGTAATCGCTTTGCGCCGGTTGAACATGAGAAAAAACCCGGTGAGCAACAGAGTGATGGCAATGGCCAACGTGTTGTTGCCCAGCTTCTCCAGCGTGGTGAAGGGCCGTGCCACGATGTAGCCAAGCAAGGTGAGCCCGCCGCAAATAAGCATCGAAGTGGGGGCGTTGAGCAACGGCTCAATTTCCTGGATGATGTTGATGCGGCGCACTAGGCGGTTGAGCAACCGTGGCAACAGGAGCACTTTGCCGATGATCGTCAGCACTGCGATCACATAAACGTGCGTGGCGCTATGGTAGTAAGCGACCACGGTAGCGATGGCGGCGAGCATCAGCGATTGGAGAGCGAAGATGCGAATGCTCGTGAGCAACATGCGCTGCACGACCAGAAGCAGTTGCAGCACGAGCATCAACGCGGCCAACAACGTAATGAGTTGGGTGCCGGCTTCGGTTGAAGGTAGAGAGGTCATGATCATTGAAATAGAAACGTGGACAGGAGCCCCAGCGTGGCGAGCACAAAGGCCGCGCTCAACAGGTCCGGCACGCGGAACAAACGCAGCTTGGCGTTGACGGTCTCGACCAGAACGACCGCGCCAGACAGCACGAAGATTTTCAGCAGGAACACACCCAGCGCCAGGCCGAGCGACGCCGCTGATCCATCGCCGGCGAGCCCCGCGGGTAGAAAGATGTTCACCAGAAGCGCCATGAGCACCAGCTGCTTGATGGACGCGCCCCACTCCATGAAGGCAAGATAGCGGCCTGAGTACTCCAGCAGCATCGCTTCGTGAATCATCGTCAGTTCGAGGTGCGTGGCGGGATTATCGACAGGCACGCGGCCGGTTTCAGCCAGCAGCACGATGAATAGCGCGGCAAATGCCATTAGATGCGCCGGGTTGAGCAACTTCAGATTCGAACCCTGCGCCTCAGCGACGATACGACTGAGATCGGTCGAGCCTGCAGTGATGGCGACGGTGAAAATCGCCAGCATCAATGCCGGTTCAGCGATAGCCGACAGAGTCATTTCGCGGCTGCTGCCCATACCGCCAAAGGCGCTCGCGGGGTCGAGTCCGCCCAGCGCGAGGAAAAAGCGGCCCAATGCCAGCAGGCCAATAATGGCGAGCGCTCCGCCGAACAGGCCCAGCGGCGCTTGCACGGTAACGATCGGCACCATCACCCCCACTAACAGCGACGTGACGAATACCACGTATGGCGCCGCCGAAAACACCCATGAAACGTGCTCGGAGATCACCATGTCCTTGCGGAGAAACTTGATGATATCGAAATAAGGCTGCCAGACACGCGGGCCCCGGCGGTTTTGCAGCTTTGCCTTCCAATTCTTAATGCAGCCGCTCACCAGCGGCGCGAGCAGAAGCACAAGCCCTGTTTGCAACGCGATGGCGAGAACGTCAATTTTCATAACGCAAACAAGAGCAGCAGCACGAGCGTGATGAAAATATAGATGAGGTAAGCCTGGATGCTGCCGGCCTGCAGGGCGCGCATTCGGCGCGAGAATCGCAAGACCCAGCGGTTGAGCGGACGATAGATCCGCGTCTCAAAAATCTCTTCGACGTGGGCCTCAAAGCGGATCGTCTTCGCGAAGTAAGGCGAGAAATCATATTCGCGCTGCACTTCGCGGCGTGGGCGAAAAAGCGCTTTGAAGATCATCCGAATCGGTTTCGAGAAACCAGTGGCCGTGTATTCCATCAGCGGCGTCAACCCTTTCAGGCCGCAATCCCATGTCGGACCACGACGAATCTTTGTGCTCTGGGCGAACACGAGCCACAGCGCGAATGGCACGAACAGAAGGCATAGTGCGACCAGCGTGATGCCGAGCGTTGAGACGGTGCCGCCATCAGACATCACACCCGAGAGCACGAGGCCGTTGGCCACACTGAGTTGAGCGCTGAGTTGGTGACCTGTAAGCTGGTGCGTCACCGGGTCGAACAATGTCAGGAAAACCGTCGGGAACAGCCCTAGAAATACGCAGGCCGCAGTCAGGATGGCTTGACCCAGCAACATGGTGAACGAGACTTCGTGTGCGTGCGCTGCGTGTTCGCTGCGCGGCTGTGCAAGGAACGTGATTCCGAATGCTTTCACAAAACACGCTGCCGCCAGCGCGCTGGTCAACGCCAGCATTGCGCCGCTGAGCGGGAACATAAGTCGGATGAGGCTTGGCGTCGTGCCGAAGCCTTGCAACAGCGATTGGTAGGTGAGCCATTCGCTGATGAAACCGTTGAGTGGCGGCAACGCGGAAATGGCCACCGCGCCAACGAGAAAGAAGAGCGCTGTCTTCGGCATTCGTTTGGCCAGCCCGCCCATTTCCTCCATGTCCCGCGTATGCGTCGAGTGCAGCACCGCGCCCGCGCCGAGAAACAAAAGGGCCTTGAACAGCGCGTGGTTTATAGTGTGATAGAGCCCCGCAATCAGCGCCAGCGACGCCAATAATGTATGTCCCGTGTGAAGAAACATCAGTGCTGCGCCCAAACCCATGAGAATGATGCCGATGTTTTCGATACTGTGATAAGCGAGCAGCCGCTTGAGGTCGTGCTGCATCAGCGCGTAGAGGACGCCCAGGACAGCCGAGATGGTGCCGACCGTTAGCACGGTCACGCCCCACCAGTTCGGCGGTGTGCCGAGGAAATCGAAGAACACGCGCGTCATCCCGTAGATACCGGTCTTGATGAGCACACCCGACATGAGCGCGGAGACGTTGCTGGGCGCCACTGGATGCGCCGCCGGCAGCCAGGTGTGCAACGGCACAATTCCCGCTTTCACGCCGAACCCAACAAGAAACAATAAGAACGCCGCATTGCGCTTGCCAGCCGACATGCTGTCGCCCAGAGACTGAAAGGTCTCAAAGCCATAGCTGCCCGAGGCCTGGAATAGCAGCAGGAAGCCAAGCATGATGCAGCCGGTGCCAATGTGCGACATGACGAAGTAGAGCACGCCTGCGCGGCGGGTCTCTTCCTTCTCGTGCTCATAGCTCACCAGGCAATAAGCCGACAGCGCCATGATTTCCCACGCGATGAGGAAGAAGAACGCGTTGTCCGCCAGAAATACCAATGTCGTTGCGAGCAGCAGTACGTTGAAGAACGCGCCGAGCACGCCGACGCTCTTGCGCCCGTAAAACCCGCGCGCATACCCCAGCGAGTAGAGTGACAACGCCAGGCCGAGCAGCGAAACAATCAGCGTGAAGAACACGCTGAGCGGGTCCGGCCGCACGCTGAATCGGACATAAGGGATGAGCGAGGGAAACAGCTCAAAGGATTGATTCGCGGCGGCGGCACCCGTCGCCAATGAGAAGACGCTGAAGATAATGCCGCACAAAGCGGCGACCGACGCGCAGCCGAACGAGAAGAGGTTAGCCAGTTTCTCAGATCGGAAGAACAGCAAGCCCGCTGCGGCTGCAGCCACGTAGCCCAACAAGCCGAGGTTCAGCAAAGTGTCGAGATTGTCCATGTCGTCGTCCCCTCAATCCGTATCGAGGGCGGCGTCACACCAGTGGTTTGAAAGCAGCACTTCCATCAATTGTGCTCGTCCTGAGTGTTGCTCTTCGCGCCTTGCAACGACATCCGGTTGCCGCCATCCGGCTTCAGCACGTCCTTGACACGGTCCAGCGCGCTGGACAGTTCCTTGCGCGCTGCTTCGAGCCTTTGCTTTTCCTCGTGGTGGGGGTCGCTCGGCGGAACTGGCGGCAGACCGAGGATTTCGCGCGCGCGCGCGAGCGCGGCGTCGATGTGCGCGCAGACATTCTCCCGGCCGATGCGGTCGAGGAAACCCGCCTTGTCCATCACAAGTAGCGGTTGTGTGTGCGGCCCGCTTAAGACCAGGTGCTTGCCTTTGTGGCGCAATCGCTCATAAAGGTCTTCCAGCGCGTTGAGACCCGTGGCGTCCATTGCCATGACTTTCCTCATGCGGAGGATCAGCACGTCGGGTTCTTGTTTGAGCCGCTTGAGTGCGCTCTCCAATTTGTCCGCTGCTCCGAAAAAGAACGCGCCAAAGATTCGATAGACCATTACCCCCTTCGGAATTTCCTTCCCGACAAGCGAATGATGCGGGCCCTCGGTCTCAGTGCTCTCATCGACAGCCATGATTTGTGTGGTCTCCGCGGACCGTTTAATGAACAGCATTGCCGCGAGGACCATGCCGATCTCCACCGCCACCGTAAGGTCAATCACCACAGTGAGAATGAAGGCAACAAGAAACACCGCCGCATCGCTGCGTGGCCATCTGGGCAGGCGGCCGAAGTTGTGCCATTCGCCCATGTGGAGGGCCACGTTCACCAGCACTGCGCTCAGTGTCGCCAGAGGGATGAACTTCGCTAACGGCGCGGCGGCCAGGACGATGACCAGCAGCGTGACCGCGTGGATGATTCCGGCGACAGGCGTGCGTGCGCCGCTCTTCACGTTGGTGGCCGTGCGCGCGATCGCGCTGGTGGCAGCGATCCCGCCGAACAACGGGCTGACGATGTTGGCCAGACCTTGAGCCATGAGTTCCTGATTCGAATCGTGCCGATCGTCGATCATGCCGTCGGCAACGACTGCGCATAGCAACGACTCAAGCGCAGCCAGCAAGGCAATCGTCATCGCTGGCTGAAAGAGGTGCCGGATATTATCCCACGATAATGGCGGGAGGTGAGGCGTCGGCAAACCTTGCGGAATGCCGCCGAACTTGCTGCCGATCGTCGCCACGGGAATCTGAAAGAGCGCCACGACCGCCGTGCCGGCAAGCAGTGCGACGATGGAGCCAGGCACGCGTCGCTGCCAATTCTTCGGCCAGAGCTTGATGATCGCAAATGACGCCGCCGCCAGCGCGAGCGTCGACCATTGCAAAGTGCCGAAGTGTTCGAAAAGCACTTTCATTTTCTCGACGAACTCCGATGGCACCTTGTCCACCTGTAGGCCGAAGAAGTCTTTGATTTGCGTAGTGAAGATGAGCACCGCGATTCCGCTTGTGAACCCCATCGTCACCGGATAGGGAATGTATTTGATCATCGTTCCCAACCGGGCCAGGCCCATCACCAGCAGGAAAACGCCCGCCATGACCGTGCAGATAACGAGGTTGTCCAGACCGTATTTGGAGCCGATGCCGTAAAGGATAACGATGAACGCGCCGGTCGGTCCGCCGATGCAGACGCGCGTGCCGCCGAGAGCCGAGATCAGAAAGCCCGCGATTACAGCCGTGAATATCCCGGCCTCTGGCTTGAGGCCCGATGCTATGGCAAAGGCCATCGCCAGCGGTAGCGCCACGATACCAACGGTGAGGCCGGCGACAACGTCGGGCAGCAGGTCATCTGCCCTGTAATCCTTAAGTGCATCAATGAGTTTAGGGCGAAATGGTATGGTCAATTTCATGAAGGTGATGAGATACGTTCGCTCGTGCCTGCGCAGTCGATCTCTCTCTCTTTCATCACGCGATACGGTTGACCGGCAACTTCACCTGGCGCAGGAGCTCGATAAGTTCAAACGAGTCCTTGGCTTTGAGTACATGGTCGACTAATTGAATGTCCTTGCTCAGCCGCGCAATTCCTCGAATGAGCGTTATGTACGCGCGCGCGTCGGTCTCTGGCACGCCCAGAAGAAAAATCAGCCGCACTCGCATGAAGGTTTCGCGCACCCAGGCGATTGGCCTTGGCGTGCGGCCAAGCGCAAAGCACGGCTTATCGAGTCCCTTTACAAGCACATGTGGTAAGGCAAAGCCCGGCTCTGTAACTGTGGTGCAAAGGTATTCACGGTTGAGTGCGGCCTGATAAAACGGGAGCAGATCAGCGATGCGGCCCTCTCGCTGCAACAACGCGCTTAACTCCTGAATGATCGAGGGCGCATCGAGACCGCGCAGACTCGGTACGATCAGGCCCGGACTGGTGTACTCGGCGAGGGTCAGGGCCGATTCGGCAGCTATGGGTTCGCTACCGCCCATGCGCGGACGCTCTCTTCCTTAACCGACGACGAGTGGCCGGCGGGGCTGGCGGCGTTGGCGGCGGCGAAGACACCGGCTCGTCCTCCGGCAGATAAAGGAACCGGCCGCAATTTCCGCAGCGTTGGATCTCATCGCCAAATGCCAGCGCCCCGATCGTCCCGACGGCGAGATGGATGTGACATTCACCGCACACCCCATTACGCACCACGGCTAGAGCCTTCCGCCCACGCACCATCCAGTGGTCGAACTGAGTGAGAATCGATTCGGGAACGTTCCTGCGCAATCTGTCGATTTCCTTTTTCTGCTCGACCGAGGGAGTCTTCTGCTGCAGTGCAAGCTCCTGCAGGGCCAGCAGACTTTCCATAACACTATTCATTACCGGCCCCTATTGCATTCCCCGTGCCGTCGAACAACGGCTGCCAAGTAGTCTGTTGATTTGGCGCAAGTTGGAGCGAACTGACGCTCTGTCCCGCGGAGCTGGCAGAGGCCTGCCAGGGAGGGTGGTGCATTAGTTGCACTGGATATTCTGTTTTTGTGCAGCGAACAAGGACGCGTAAGGCGCGGGCCTCCCGCCTCACCATTCGATGATGGCCGCGGCCCACGTCAAGCCCGCGCCAAACGCTAACAGCAACACGAGATCGCCGCGCTGAACGCGACCTGACTCGACTGCTTCAGCCAGCGCAATCGCCACCGCAGCGCCGGAGGTGTTGCCGTATTTACGGAGATTTGTGAAAACTTGCTCGGGGCGTGCGCCAAGCCGCCCGGTCACAGCATCAATGATGCGCTGGTTGGCTTGGTGCGGAATGATGCAGTCGATATCGGAAATGCTGAGTTGGCACCGACCCAATGCCTCCAACGCAGCGCTGTGCATCGCGTGGACCGCCTCCTTGAAAGTCTCGCGGCCATCCATCTGCAGAAAATGCTCGCGCGCCGCGACCGAGTCGCTGTTGGCTGGTTGCCGGCTGCCGCCCGCTGGCATAAACAGCAGCTCCGCCGTGTCGCCCTGGCCACCCATACACGTGGTGAGCAAGCCTTGTCGGCCTGGCAAGCTTTGCAGAATCGCCGCGCCAGCGCCATCGCCGAAGAGCACGCTCGTGTCGCGGTCCTGCCAATCTACGATCGCTGAAAGTTTCTCCGCACCCACGACTAACACCGTGTCGCAGCTTTGAGAGGCGATGAACTGCTGGCCGACTTCGAGCGCGTAGATGAACGCAGAACCTGCTGCTTTCAGGTCGAATGCCGGCACATGCCGGATGCCGAGTTTCGATTGCACGATGCAGGCCGTCGCGGGGAATAACATGTCCGGTGTGTTCGTTGCGACGACAATCAATCCGATTTGCCCCGTGGTGACGCCCGCTTTCGCCATGGCGCGTGACGCAGCCTTGGCGGCCATGTCCGAAGCGCATTCGTCGGCACCGGCAATTCTCCGTTCGCAGATGCCGGTGCGCGTGAAGATCCATTCCTCGGTGGTCCCCAGCCGCTTCGCCAACTCAGCGTTCGTCAACACTCGTTCTGGCACGTAAGAACCCAGTCCAGTGATCGAACAGGTGCGCAGCCGAAAGTTGTGTGCGGCGCGCGGGCTTTTGAAACGGGCAGCACGCGCATCGCGTACGGATGGTTCAATTAAGTCCGAGACGACAGTGGGCTTGCGCGTTGACACAGCAAGTCAGCTTTAGCAACGGCAATGCCACCGAACCGACTCAGGCTTCTAATCCCGCTCTTGACGGAAGCTTCTGCGGCTTTTGAGGAGTAACCTGTGTGATCCAACTGCGCCAGAGTTACTCGCTGGTGCAAGATTTGCACCGCAACGCTCGCACCTGTGCAAGC
>Ga0137340_1000070_pt1 | contig 23666 bp, 18 predicted proteins | sample EasRivERMLT400_2_FD_102295 | JGI IMG/M metagenome (GOLD analysis project Ga0137340, IMG submission 102295) | Soil microbial communities from meander-bound floodplain in the East River, Colorado, USA - East River MetaG ERMLT400_2 | ecosystem: Environmental > Terrestrial > Soil > Floodplain ...
CGGCAGACGAGGCCGCCCATGGAATGGGCGACCAGGGTGACTTTATAGTCGCGCAGGGCCGGGCCGAGGTCGACGCCGCAGGCCTTCAGGCGAGCGGGAATGGTTTCGCAGACGATGCGGTAAAGGTCCTCGGCATGTTCCTCGATGTCGCGCACGTTTTCCTTCAGGACATCGGCGTCGTAAAAGCGGCAGACCCAGAGGCTGCGTGAAGGATTGTCTTCGCAATCTTCAAGGCCTCGGTTGGTGGCGTCGAAGTAAGCGAACTTGCCCATCTTCATGAAGCGGATGAGCTGGCCTTCGAACATGTCGACGCGGAGGTAGTCGGGCGGCGGCGCCTGGCGTTTCTCGACCGAGGTCGCGGCGAATCCGTAGTATGTGTCGTGAAAGGTTTCTTCGCGTTCGTTCTCGGTCATGGCGTAACCGCGGACGTAAACGATGGGGTAATGGGGTGATTCAATTTTGTAGGCCATAGCTTCGGGAGTGGATTAGTGACATGAGCGGACAGGAGTGGACATTCTTTTCATGAAAAAGTATTGACGCAATTTTCATAAACAGGAGAAAGCGACTACTTCAAGGGGAGTTACTCGCCACCGAGTGAGGGGAGTGACTCGCCGCGTCCCATTCGAACGGAGATCAGGAAGACTGGCGGTCCCGCCGTTTCGATGTGGCCAATGCGCTGGTGTGTATGATCGGCGGCAGTGTTCAGGAGGCGTTGAACAACCGTGCGGCGGAAATCGACAAGGCTGGGCCAGTCCTTCTCAGGCAAAGGTGACAGACAGACAACGAACATTTGTTCGCGAATTAATAAATCGGCGACTTGCGAGCGGCGGAAAAGAAACGGCAGCAAACGCGGAATGCCTTGAGGAAGCTGTCCCAGGGCCGAGCCCAAGTGCTCGAGAAGAGATCCAGATGCTTCGAAACTATCGGCGGGCGAGGAGTTCAGAAGAAGGACCTGACGGGCACCGATTTCCTTCGCCGCCTCGAGGGGAATATTGTGAGCAAAGCCGCCATCCACCAACCACTCAGGTTCTCCAGCCCTCGGTTTTACCTGATGAGGAGAAAAAATTGGGAACGGCGAACCGGAAGCGAAGACGACCTGTTTCATGTGATCGTCGCCCTCGGAAGAAGGAAACACACTCCAACGTTTGCGTACGTCGTTATCCAACCTGGTTTTCAGGGAGGACACGGCGATTGATTGGTCGTCGCGGATCGGGTAAAAAAGAAAATATCGTTCACGGTCACGTTCCAGGTCATTGGCGGGAGCGGCGTAAAGCGTTTGCAGCTTATAGGGCCGTGGCGTGCCGTCAGCCTTCTTAACGAATCGTGCGTGCGCAGCGTGCAAATATTCGCGCGCGGTGGCGTTGCCATAGATCGCCGGGGCCAGGGCCAGGTTCCACCAGAGGAAGCCAATGGTGAAAAGCAAATGCATGCGAGCAACACGAGAGAGACGCAAGAAGCCGCTCGGGTGTTTTGAGAGCTGAAACTTCAATGCGGCCCTAATCCAATTCGGGCAGATTTTCCTGGTGCCAAGCCAAAAGCAAAGGAGCGAACCTATGGTCGCCAGCACCGCGAGAGCGATCCAAAAAGCCCAGGTGACCTCGAGAAAACTGACCTTATCTATTAGAGCAAGCACTGCGAGGCCTGCGTAGGTTAGGAGTATAATGAAAAGAGCAAGGAACACCGCGCGTAGGTAGTCGCCCCGTCCTTCGAACCCACAGCGATCCTTTTGAACAAACAAATGCCAGATGAGACCACCTTCAAACAACAGGATACCGATGCAGAAGAGGAGCGCGCCTTTTGTGATCTGTTGCCCAAGCAACTCGGTGGTCCAAGGTTTTCGGAGGCAAAACACAAGGAACACACAAATCGCCGCGCCGATCAGGATCATGAGAACAGGCCCCAACTGCCACTCACGGCGACCAGAGCGGGTGGGGGCGTGGATCTTCTTGAGGTCTCGCGCACGATCGAACGCGCTCTGCGGTGGTTTAATGCAACTGTCGATCAGCAGAGCAAAGAAAAGGCAGAGAAAATAGAAAATGCCTTCGATTGCGGGAATGTGCTCGCGACCGTGATGGCCATTCAGGGTTCGCAAGAAAAAGGGAGTGAGAGCCAGGACGATCGTAAAAGTCCATTTGTATCCTGGCGCGAGCGTGTAAAACGTTTCCGGTGGGGAATAATTAGCACCCGGGTCTCCCGATGCAGCACGCGCCGAACTGGAGGGTAACGTGACGAGAAGGCTCGGGGCGACCGTTTCCACCGGGTTGCCTGGTATCGGGACAGGAACCAGTTGCTGAACACGTTTCCGGTATCGAGAAAGGAACCGCTCGCTGCCGCGACGGCATTTTTCGAGGCACAATGCCCCCCGCGCCAACAGGTATGTTGCCACCTTCACGGCGACGATAGAAATCCAGATGCAGACAACGAAGCTGGCCCACCGCATCAGGTCCATCCATCCGAAGATGTCGCCATGCGACAAGAACGCGTCCGGCTTCCCCCACAGCACGGTGCTGAGGTTGGTGTGCCCGTTCTCGAGTCCTGCGACAAAAAAGCCGAGCAGCGCGCCGCCGGAGTTGCCCACTATACTTTTGACTTGAAGCGCTGAGGGCGGCGGATTGGTGGCATTGCTAAGTTGACCTTTAGAATATAGATGGTCGATCAATGCAGATTGATAGGCGGCCTTGACGCCGCCGCCGGACAAGACCAATGACAGTTCGGCTTGCCCTGAGGTTTCCTGATCGACGCGAAGCAATCGAACCAGTTCGGATATGCTAAATTTGCGCTGAATGAAACTTTGCAGGACGTCGTTGGTGCGCAGGGCGTCAATAAACGGATCTGAATTTGTGGCCACAAACCATCGCGCCTCGGCCGACGAAAGTAGTTTTTCTGAGACCGTGGTGCGCGCAACCAGGACGTTGGTGAGAGATTTGTAAACGGCGAAGGTGGCGTTTGTGTATGCAGTCCACCCATCACCCCTATTATGGCCGTCTGAGCGTGCGTCAGAAGAGAATTCAATCACCACCGTGTCATCAGCCCCGCTGCCGGGAGCGACAGGCGAGAACCTGCCGAGAGAGAATTCCAGACGCTGGAAGAACCGATCCCAAAAGTTGCTTTCCATTGAGTGGCGCGCACGAGGGTCGGCGAAAGCGTGCTGAAACCACCTTTGCGCGTAAACGAGAGGCACGACGAAACCAGCGCCGGAAATATGGGAAGGGGAGATCAGTTGCCAGCGGTGACGAGGCGATGGGGTGGCGTTGGTGAGGGAGGCAAGAAATGCGTGAAAATCGGCTTCAGGGTCGGGTCGAGGCTGAGGACTACCCGCGTTGAATGATCGGAGTTGTGGCTGATAAACGACCATGCCGTCCTCCGCACCGCGCGGATTGAAGCGAACCAGATCGGCAGCGGCTGGTTTTCCGCCAGTATGAAGCTGAAGCGCGAGCGGCGAGATCATGGCCGCGTCGATACGAGCGGTTTCCAGCCAGTCAAGGACTTGGTAGTCACTGCCCAGAGCCAGGTCAATGTCAATGCGACGCCGCCAGTTGGAGTTGCCATCCCTGCCGCGTGAGTCACTGCAGAAGCGTTTTAACTGCATGCCGAGATGGCTAAAGGCCGGACTGGACGTGGTGTTAATGAAAGAGTCGAACGTTGCGTGACCCACTTTCAAAACATAGACATCTTTCTCCGAATTGACGCGCAGGATCGGTCCCCAGTTGGTGGTGGTCGCTCCGATGGCATTTCCACAAAGGAAAAAGGTTGCGCAGGCGATGAGGCTTCTTCGTGTATTCATGGTTCCTCCAAATGAGCCGCCAGCCATTTGATAAGGTCGGCGAAGACTTGGTTTCGATTTTCAGGTAATTCGGTATAAAGTTCATGACGCAATTCGGTATAAACCTGAAGGCCCTTGTCACTGGACCCTGCGCGCTCGTGAAAGGCGCGAGCGCCGGCAACGTCGGCGATTTCATCTGCGCCGCCATGGAGGACGAGCAAGGGGATGGAAAGCTCGGGGGCGCGCTGGAGGGCCCGGCCATAGTTCCTGAAGAACTCGGATGCCCACTGCGCCGTCACCTGGCGCTCCACTAGCGGGTCGCTGAGGTACTCAGCGGGGAGCGCGGGATCGTTGGAGAGGTGCGCCGGGTCGAGATCGTTTTGGAGTTTCACGCCAGGTGCGACGGTTGACAGGACGCGCGCGCCCAGGAGCGAGAGTGCGCCGGGTGGGGAAGCGAGTTGAAAGGCGGTTGAGGCTGTGATGAGCCCGGCGAGTTCCGATTGATGATCCAGAGCGTACAAGACCGCCAGAATTCCGCCGAGACTGTGACCCATCAGGAAAATGGGGAGATGCCTTTCCCGCTGACGAACGAGACCGAGGAAACGGTTGAGATCGTAAAGGTAATCATCGAATTTATGAACATCGCCCCGCGGCCCGCCGGATTTTCCGTGGCCACGCAGGTCAAAACCGTAGTAAGCAAAATTGCCGGCGACCAAAGCATGGGCCAGGGCGTCGTAACGGCCACTGTGTTCGCCCAACCCGTGGACGACAGACAGGGCGGCGCGCGGCGCGGAAGGGCGAGCCCATCGGAAAAACAACTGGCAGTCCGAGCGCCCTTCAAAGTGATCTTCGCCGAACGCAGGTTTGAGACTGGGATTACTCATGAGTGGTTTTCGATTCGAACTCGAGCACTGAACCAACGGACGGGACGACGATGCTTTCGAACCGCGGGTAGCGCACGTGCTTTTGGACCTCGTGAAGAAAGCCGTCGATATCCGCCAGCGGAACAACTTCGGTTGGCTGGCCGTTCACCTGAAAAAAGTTGTCGTAGTGAGACGCAACGATGTGGCTTGGCCTGATGCGACCAATAATGTTGCGCGGATAATCTTTTGAAAGTTTCCAGGTTGGAACACAGAGAATGGCGACATCGACGTTTTCGACACTGGGATCGGGGAAGCCCTCGTGATCGCGGTGTGCGGCGCCGACGAAGTAAACGATGTTCGTGGCTTGATCATTGGAGAACTCGAAAATGAAAGCGTAAGAGTCGCCAACCTTGAAGTGGGGCGCCCGGCGGGGGGGAGTTCGGCGCGGCTCACGCAGCTTGCCAGAGTACAAGAGCGGCAGCAGCGGTACCTGACGGCCATGACGCGCGGAGATTGCCTTATACCGAATGCCTTCCGCCACGGGTTGCCAGACATCGCTGACGACCGCTGGCCGCCACGAGTTCGTGAACTCAGGGCCGTAGCCGGCAAGCAGATTGCGTGTCGAGACGCTGCCGTAAATTGGCACGGCACTCCAGCCGAGTTGCTTGAGGCATTGGGCTGCGTCCAGCAAGTGGTCGTAGTGAGAGTGGCCGACGAAAATTGCGTGAGGGACCGGCAAATTCGCGAGAGCGTTGCTGACGATGTTGGGGTTCGACCGGAGAGTGCCGCGCAGCCAAACGCGGGCGAGCGACTGATGCGTAAGAAACGGGTCGGTAAAAATCGCTTTGTCGCCGAACTGTATCAAGTAACAAGCTGTGCCGAGCCATCGGACGTGCAGGACGTTGCGTGATGTCGATTCGTTCGTTGAAGTGGAACGGGTGAAGCTCATGAGCATGCCGTCTGTGACGGGAGAACGGCCCGCGCAGCCGCCCCAAAGCCAAAGCCCAGCCAGAAGCAGGAGCAAGTGTTGGCTCATTTGGCGTTGATTGGCCCATGGCATAGTCGCTGGCGCTCAATTGTTCCAGTAGGCGACCTGCCAGGAGCCGTTGTCGCGAATGAGGATATCGACGTGATCATCTCCGGCTTTGTCGCCGCCAGCCTGTTTGCTGCCGCGACCCCACTCGCCCGAACGCAGGCGGTCGCCAAGATCCGTGCGGTACATATCTGTGGGTTCGACGCCGGCAGTTCTATACCGATTGATGGTCCGCAAGCGTGGGTGTTTGTGAAATGCCCCGGCGGAGAAGATCACGACCTGGGGGGTAATCGCGCGGAGAAAGTCCAGCGAGCTGCCGTTGTCAGCGCCGTGGTGAGGCGCGATGACGATATCCGAATCGATTGGGATCGCAGCGGCGTTGCGTACCATCTCGCGCTCGGCAGCAATACAGACGTTGTTGTTATCGTTTATGCCTCGTCCAACCGTGTCACCGCAAAAGAGAATAGACTGGCCACGATAGACCACGCGGAGGACCACACTTCCGGAATTGTAGTACTCACTGGCGTCGGTAATTTGAGAAAAGCCCCATTCCGGCAATGGCTTGTGGAGGCCGAAAACAAACGTGGCAGTGATCGGGCCATACTCAAAGCGCGTTCCGGGCACGAGCGCTGACGTAGCGAGGTTTAGTTCTTCACAGCCGTTGGACACTGCGCGCGCAATCGCGTTAGTCGCTGCCCGCCACGCGTCGGTCGGACGGAGGGGGTTGGTGGATTTCGGCTTCATCAAGCCAGAATGGATAATGCGTTTGACGCGATAATTGGTGCAGATAAATGGCGTGGCCCCGATGTGATCCGAATCGGAATGGCTCAAGACGAGAAGCTCGATTTCGGATTTGAGGGGAACAAGGCCGGCAATCTGGTTTGTGGCCTGGTTTCGATCTCCCGCGTCGTAGATGATGTGTTTGCCATCGGGCAACTTGAGGACGCAGGAGAGTCCCGCGCCGACATCGATGACGCGCACGAAGAGGGAATTGGTTTCGTGTTGAAGAGCGTGGAGGTTGGTCGAAAAACCCAACAGCACGCAGAGCGTCGCGCTGGTTCTCATAGAGGAGTGGTGCCTATCAAATCTCATCTTGAAACGGCCACGCAGGAAAGCAAGAACAAACCAAGAAGAACTAACCCGGCAAATTCTACTACCTTAATGTGATTGACGACTCCGAGCGATTTCTTGAAATAGAGCCTCGAGATTGTTGTGCGTATTTCCGGCTGGCGGAGCCCTTTGGATATTAAAAGGGTTTGAAAGATCCACCGTGTCGCCAGCGTATTAGTGTGAAGCACTTGATAGCGGGTGCACCGTTCGTTCCGTGACGGTTAGCAAATGTAAAAGAAAGATAATTATGACTGAAGCGCAATTCAAGCGGGTGGTGCATTCGGCGTTTTACAGGGTGGTGCGAAATCCCAGCCCGTTGCCACAGGATGAGTTTTTCGCCACGACGATCGAAGATACGTGGCCGACCACGCCGCCGCCGACGGACTGGACCGATTTTTGGTATGAGTCCGTGGTGGTCGAGATGCAGGGCGCAATTATGGCGCGTGCCGAATATCTGGATGGGTTCACGCTCAAGTGGCTCAAAGATCACGAGGAAAAAAAATGGGAAGCGCTGGTGGTGCATGCCAGGACAAATCTGGTTCCGCTGCAAAAAGGGAGTTAACCATGAAGCGCCTATTTCTTGCGTCCATTGTTACGCTACACGCAGTCGCGCTGAGCGGGGCTGAAACAGCGGCCGAACTCAAAGAGACCAGCACTCCATGGCTGCCGACGCGTTACTTCGTGCACGTCGCGCTGGCAACGAATCTGCCGGCGAGCGCGCTGAATGCATCGATGTTTCGCGTCGAGCGAAAGGGCGTTGACCAACCGGTTCGTCTGACCGCAGTCACGTATGCGGGTTTTGAATCGGAAGACACTCCGCCGACCTACAGCGCTGCCCGATTGTATGGGGGATTCTCGCCCACGGAAAATTATGCGGTGACTGTTTTCTATCCGGGCGGGGCAGTGGAAAGCGCGACGGTCGAATCGAACCTGGAGGCGCCGCCGACGCAGACGTTCTTTCATCGGATCGGCCGCAATTTCGATTTAACGCTGGAGCCATTTGTGCCCGATGAAGCGCGGTCGATCGGGCTGAAGTACGACCTGAAGTATCATTTGCCGGAGTTTCCGATCCCGAGCGCGGCGTCGATTCGCATGAAGCTGACATCGGAGGGAGAGGTGAGCACCGAAGAGGATGATCCGGACGTGCAAAATGCTATGAAAGGCGGACTGACGCTGTCGGCGTTATGGAATACGCACGCGCGCGTGAAGCTTTTCAATGATACGAACGTGTATCGGTATGCGTATCCGTTGGGATTCCAACTCAAGCCGGCAGAATTCGAAGTGGACCGGGATTTTGAGTTTGCTGATTACACCGCGAAAATCATGGCGGGTGGGGCGATCCCTTATCTCGATTATCCGGTTTTGATGTGGTCACGCTTGATCCAGCACAAGGTGAGCAGTTTTCCGCCGACATTATTTATTGGATATACGGTGCGTAAGACGATCGAAGAGGATGCCCCGAGAGATTTTGGCACGCATCGCATCGAGGGAGAATTGGTTTATCATTTTCCGTTGGCCGACCAGTGGGATCTGAAATGTGTGTATAAAGGGTTCTATCACCCGAAGAACAGTGAGTACCGCAGCGCGGTGGACGTCGGGTTGATCTGGTACATCGATCTGCTGCAGAAGCGGGGCCTCAGTTTATCATTTCAGGATGGGTCGCTGCCGCCTGAGTTCCGGCACACGCACTCGTTTCGGTTGGGGTTTGTGGGGAAGTTGTGAGGCGCGTGAAGGGTATCAGTAAGCATAGGTGAATCAGAAATCAGGGAATCAGGGCGCAGTCAGGAGCGGCACCAAGCCATCAGAGTTTGTGATGACCGGCTGGGTACTTCCCGGGGAAAAGATTTTTGCAAGAAGAGTACGAGCAAGTCCGTATTACCCTCAAATGAGCAAAACAGTCCGGGGCTTCGTATACGCATTGATCGTCTCGGCGATAGCCGCGCATGGCGCGCCGTTTCCCGATGCGAAAGATCCACCGCCCCCCGGGTGGTCCGGGCATGTATTCAAGTTAAGCCAGGATTATCCTCCCATGCGCCCGCCCAAAGTTGCGCCATGGGAAAGCTTCAATTTTAGAACCCAGCCTCGCCAATATATGTCCGCCGTGCTGGCTTATACGCTGGAAGGCAATACGGGCGTGAATTGGGACGTGCATCTGAACCCGGTGCGGAAGTGGTACCATGCCCCATGGATGCATCGCGGAGGCAACCCGCGAGAGTTTGTGCGAGGCCTGACGCGGGAACGATCCTCAAGGCCGGGGGAGTTGCATCCGCAACAGACAGGGTTCGTGCAGAATTGGGCGGTCGGGATTTACAATCCTCGGGCAGGCTACACCATAGGTAGTGTATGGATGACGCCCAGCGGAGTGCCAGATCCCTCGAAAGCGAGGTTTAACAGTGGAGCAGTGGCGGCGAAGCTGCTTTTTACGAGAGCGACCGTGGCCCAAGCGCCGTTTCTAACCGGCGCGTACACCTGGCAGGCAAATACGGAGGATGATCCCTCTAATCTGCAGACGCTGCGCCTGGTGCAGATTGACATAGCGGTGCGCGACACGCGCAATTCGAGTCGCACCGGCTGGCTGTTTGGAACGTTTATCTACGATGGCAACGCGCCCGGCACCACACCATGGGAGAAGTTCGTGCCAGTGGGATTGACGTGGGGAAACGATCCCAGCGTGACGCCAGGGATGGTTGCAAGCGGAACAGCGTTGACTCAAACCTGGATCAACGATGCGGCAAGGCCCCTTATGCAGCATTACGGCTGGGCAGGTCGCTTGAACGGACCGGTGGACAACCCCGTATCTTCCTGCTTGTCGTGCCATAGTACGTCTCAAATCCCGAGGGCTACGGCCATGACGCCAGCCGCTGGCCTCACCGACCAGCAGAAGCTTCGCTGGTTCAGAAATATTCGAGCCGGTCAGCCGTTCGATGTGGGAAGCCAGTCGTTGGACTACTCACTGCAACTCACGGTGGGTATTCAGAATTATGAGGCCGCGTCGCCGGCGAACTCCGACGGTCCGTAGGCGGGAACGAGTGGAGAGTCGATCGTCGAAGGGCTGAGCGAAGGAGCGGCGCTTGCTTTGACGCGCATAAACCGGAGCAGGTTGAGCCTCAGAACGAGTAGAGGTCGAGCGCGCCGTTGAGACGTTGTTCGAAGCTGCCGAGAGCGGGGCTACAAGTGAGTTAAAGGCTGGGCAGTGGCGCCTGGTTAGCGCGGCTCAATTCGAAAGGGTTGGATGGGCTTCAAGAGAAATGCTCTGCGGCGCTCGCGATGAATTCCGGTGCCGACGATTTCACCCCGGTCATTGATGCCATTCGCTTCGAAGAGGAGCCAGCCGGAACCACGGGGAATGAGATCGTTCAGATCGTGGATGGCGCCGTTGGCGTAAAGGAAGGCGCGGCGCTCATCGAAACTGGAATCAGCGGACTGGCCGACGATGTGGCCGAAGTTGTTGATGACGAGAGGCATGTTATAGAAGTGGCCGGGAAGGTTGCCCAATGATCTCATTTGGCCTCCGATATAAATGAAACCGTGAGAATCTGAGTAGCCTGTCGCTTGTCCGCGATCGTTGATGCTGGTGCAAACGCTGGTCGTTGTCCCGGGAAGAGTGCCCAGATCGCGGATGCCGCGTGAGTCCCAAATGACAGCGTGTCCTACGACGGCGCCATTGGTCGTGAGGAGGGAGGACTGGCCCGCGATCTGGTCCCGATTGTTGATATCAATGGCATCACTGTAGAACCCGCCCGGGAGAGCGGGAAGCAAGCGAAACTCGCCACTGGCGAAGACAAATGCCCTGGCGTAGTTCTCAAAACCAGCAGGGCCATCGGATTGGATAACGTAGCCGACAATTGCGCCTCGGTTGTTGAGGGATCGGACCGTGGAGATTGGCTGTCCGGCGGCAGCCCTCAAATCGGTCAATTCACCGTCGTCGTAAAAGTAGATGTATATGGGTCCGTTGGCGTAACCAATGATTTGGCCCCGGTCATTGATGTTAACAGCGGAGCCATACTGACCGACGTTGAGTTCGGTAAACATTCCGTGGCTGTAGAGAAAGGGGCGCATGAAGTCGACCCCGTAGCTCGTGCCGATGACCTCACCATGGTTGTTGATTTTGAACCCCTCCGTTGCTTGAGCGCCAGGAAGCGTGAGTTCACGAATGACGAACTGGGGAGCGCGTGCGGCGATGACAGGTGAGACGCAAGTGAAGCAGAGCACGGCGGTTGCGATGGTGAGGTGGCCGAAGCGGGTTGAAAGCGCGTGAGGTTTCATAAGTTCCCTTTAGTCTATTAAACGTTGTCCGGGTGCCCGTCTTGCATGAAATCGTAAAAGCAGGGGAAAGGGATTCGGGATGGACAAGGACATAAACAACGCAAAGGACCAAAAGGGAGAGAGCGTTCGGCCTCGGCTGCGAGCTCAAGGACAGAAAAGGTCGAAGGCTCCGTTGAGGCGTTGTTCGAAGCGGGCGAGGGCGGGTCGGTCTTTGGTTTTTACGGCTCTTTCGACGATGGGGCCGTAGTGGAGGATGTTCAGGAGTTTGATGGTGCCGCTCATTTTCTGAAATTCTTTTGGAGCGATACCATAGCCATCGAGAAAGGCCTCTTTTTCGTCGATGCCCAAATCGTGGAGGGAGATTGCGAGTTCCCAGTAAGGAGCCCAGTTGCTGGTGGCATGTTCCCAATCGATGATGGCGCTGATCTTTCCCTTGCCGTTGAGCATCACGTTTTTCAGACGTAAATCTCCGTGGTTGAGAGTTGGCTGGGCTTTCAGGCCCGGAAGTTTTCGCACGGCGGCCTTGAGTTTTTTCAGATTCGCCTGGCGGAGCATTTTGTAACGGGCCAGAGTTTCGACGCGTTCGGTCGCTTTGAAATTCTCAGTGATGTACTCTTTCCATGAATGGCAACGTGAGAGGCGGTTGCGTGACCAATCGAAGATGTGACCGAAATCGGAAGTGGCGATCGAATTGATGGCGGCGGCGTGCGCGCCCATCTGCCGGTAAATATCGAGATCAATGACGCGGGCCGTGGCAGGTTCGCCTTCCACGCGGCGCATGACCATGTAAGGCATGGCAATGATGTCGTTGCCGACTTCGAGGATTTCGGGCGTGGGAACATTTTTGGCGTGAGCGGCGCGAACGGCCCATTGTTCCTTCATGAAGTATTGGAGCTTCGTGGGCCTGTTGGAGATGCGGAGAATCAGGTCTTCGTTGCCGATGGTGGCTTCAAAAACGAAGTTGGTGACGCCGCCGTGGATTTGCTGGAGCTCTTTGGGCTTTTTGCTGAAGTAGTGGGCAAAGACGGCGCGCGCGGTTTCGGTGGTGACTTTTTCCAGTTTCTTCATGGTGCCGCTGCGCTCTCCAACTCTGCCATACGCAAGATCACATGGCCAAGGTCCGCCGGTCCGTCGACGCGCAGGGTATCGATCTTACCGCGGTAAGACAGGACGGCGCCGCCGACAATAACGGCCAACCCGACTTCGGAAAGAAATGTGTCCATTTCGGTGTCGCCCGCGCCGACGGAATCGTCGAGCGAGAGTCTAAAACGCTTTGCGATTTCACGCGTGCCCGAGGCTTTGTCAACGCCTTTGCGGGTGAAGAAGCTGTTACGTTTGCTGTGCTGGTAAGCCATGAGGGTGTCCTCGGGGCGATCGATGAGCAGCGATGCCATGCAGACTTCGACCTCGGAAAGCCAATCTTCGAGCATCCCGATGTCACCGGAGAGCACGCGCGAGGCGCTGACGTATTTTTTCTGCAAGGCGGGCACACGGGTTTCGTCGGGCGTCCAGATGGTTTCGCCGGCGGTCCAGTCGCGCGAGTAGTAGAACAGGATAATGTCATTGATGCCGGCGGAGAGAAGTTGCCGAATGCCGGCGAGGAGACTGTCGATCTCGTCTTTCCTCATGGGAAAGGCGGCGAGTTCTTCGTAAATGAGTTTGCCGGATTCTTTTTTGATGTAGCCGAGGACGGAGCCATTGAGCAGCACGGTGAGGATCGGCGCGTCAGCGATCTGATACCAGGCGTCACCAACGGTATGGATGACCGAGAGCGGAAAGCGCAGGGTGTTGATAACAACAGTGCCGCCGCGGTCGTGCATCGCTTTGACGCCTTTCTCGACCGTGGCAGAGATGAAGATTTTGCCACGGTCTTCCATGAGCGCGGTGCCGTCGAGATCGAGCGCAAGGAAGCTGAACTTCCGCGTCTTCATGAAGCGGCGGATCAGTTCGTCATTTTCGGGCTGGAGCATTTTTTCCCTCGAATCCCAGTACTCTTGCAAAGTAAGGATGCGCATCGGCGCGGATTCGGCCAGAGGGGCGTTTGCCTGCCGGGGGATGCAAAATAAAAATTGGAAAGTGCAAATTGCAAGATGGCCGGATGGGCAGGGCATTTGATGGACCGATGGATTGCGTTGGGTGCGGCCGAGGCCATCGGGCCGACGGACCGAAATTCTGAGATAAAACTGCCCCCTTTGATTTGGCTGGCCACGCAAACGCTGTTACGGAAAATTCCCGAAAAAGCCGTTGACAGTGGGGGTGTAGTTACCTAATTTGCTGGCCCAGTTCAGGCGTTGGGCCGGGAAACTGTGGAGAAAACCAGAAGCCCTGAGGCTTTTTTGAGCGAAAAGCCGGGGTTTGTGGCTTTTTGTCGTTTGGTGCGGAAGTGTTTCCTTTACAGAAGGAAACGAAGGGCTGGCGGTGAGCGGAAGAACCAGTTTGTCCCTCACCCTAACCCTCTCCCCCGGGGAGAGGGGAAAGCGTTTGAAGGTTTGGGTTGTGGCGGCCGGGCAAGTGGGATTGCGGACTTGATATTTGAAATTTGGGATCTGGCGGATGCCCATGTAGCTCAGTCGGTAGAGCGCGTCCTTGGTAAGGACGAGGTCATCAGTTCAATCCTGATCATGGGCTCCACTTGGGAAGTGAAAGTGGGAAAGGGTGAAGGTGAGCGGGTGCGACAGTCGAGAGTGAAGAGTTTTTGAGTGAGAAGCGGCGATTTTGAGATTTGAAATTTTAAAAGTGCCCCCTCCTTACGTCGGGGGTTACGGAAGTAAAAAACGATAAACAAGTAAAAGCAGGAGAGCGAAATGGCAAAAGAACAGTTTCAACGGACAAAACCACACGTAAACGTGGGGACGATCGGGCACGTTGACCATGGAAAGTCGACCCTCACCGCTGCCATCGTGGAGGTGCAGGCGCGCAAGAATCTGGCGCAGCGCATCTCATACGCCGACATCACAAAGGGTGGCACGGTCCGTGACGAAACGAAGACGGTGACGATCGCCGTGTCGCACGTGGAATACGAGAGCGACCAGCGGCATTACGCACACGTCGATTGCCCCGGCCACGCTGACTACGTGAAGAACATGATCACGGGTGCGGCGCAGATGGACGGCGCGATCCTGGTGGTGAGCGCGGCGGACGGCCCGATGCCGCAGACGCGCGAGCACATCCTGCTGGCCCGCCAGGTCGGTGTGCCGGCCATCGTGGTGTTTTTGAACAAGGTCGATTTGGTTGACGATCCGGAATTGCTGGATCTGGTCGAGATGGAGATTCGCGATTTGCTGACGAAGTATCAGTTCCCGGGCGACAAGACGCCGATCATCCGTGGCAGCGCCACGGCCGCGATGGCGGGCAAGCCGGAAGGCGAGAAGTCGGTCCAGGAGTTGTTGACGGCGATCGACTCGTTCATTCCGCTGCCGACGCGCGAAGTCGACAAGCCGTTCCTGATGTGCATTGAAGACGTGTTCAACATTGAAGGCCGTGGCACGGTGGTGACCGGTCGCGTGGAACGCGGCGAGTTGGCGCGCATGAGCGAAGTGGAGATCGTGGGCCTGAAGGAAACGCGCAAGACGGTTGCGACGGACATTGAAATGTTCCGCAAGCTGCTGGACAAGGCGAGCGCGGGCGACAACGTGGGTGTGCTGCTGCGCGGCACGAAGAAGGAAGAAGTGGAGCGCGGAATGGTGCTGGCGAAGCCGGGCACAATCACGCCGCACACGAAGTTCAAGGCGGAAGTGTACGTGTTGTCGAAGGATGAAGGTGGGCGTCATACGCCGTTCTTCACGAATTATCGGCCGCAGTTTTATTTCCGCACATCGGACGTGACCGGGACGGTCGCACTTCCGCAGGGCGTGGAGATGGTGATGCCGGGCGACAACGTCGGTGTGGACATCGAATTGATTGCGCCGGTGGCGATGGAAAAAGGCCAGCGGTTCGCGATCCGCGAAGGCGGACGGACGATTGGGGCAGGGCGTATTTCGGAAGTGATGAAGTAGTTGAGGGTCGAAGGTTGAGGGTTGAGAGATACTCGCCCTCGCCTGAGCCGGAGACGAGTTAAGAGCCTGAAGTCAGTGCCCCCCTCCTTAGGTCGGGGGTTACAAAGTTAGATGAAGTTTCGGCAGAGTGTGTAGGGCGATAGCTCAATTGGTAGAGTAGCGGTCTCCAAAACCGTCGGTTGGGGGTTCGAGTCCCTCTCGCCCTGCCAGCCGGAGGGGTGGCAGAGTGGTCTATCGCGACGGTCTTGAAAACCGTTATGGCTTAACGGCCATCGGGGGTTCGAATCCCTCCCCCTCCGCCATGAAGATTTTGTGAATCAAAACGAATACATAACGTTGGCAATATGGGTGGCTGTGATTGCCTCCCTGTTCGGCTTCCTTTGGTGGAAAGGGCACCTGGCGCGGCTGACGAATTACGTGGCGGAGACGCGCGAGGAGCTGAAGAAGTGCACGTGGCCAAGCTGGGATGAGCTGAAGGGATCGACGGTGGTGGTGGTGATCTCGATCCTGATCCTGGGCGTGTTCACGGTGGGCGTGGATCTCGTGCTGACGATGTTTGTTCGGTGGATGACACAAATCTAATGACGACTATGAACAGACAGTGGTTTGTCATCCATACGCTCTCGGGGCAGGAGCAGAAGGTGAAAGAGAGCATCGAGAAGCGGTTGAAGGCCGAAGAGATGGGCGAGTACATCAACGAAGTGCTGGTGCCCATGGAAAAAGTGGCGGAAGTGCGCAGCGGGAAGAAGACGGTGTCCACGCGCAAGCTGCACCCCGGCTACGTATATATTGATCTGGCGTTGCTGGATGAGAACCGGCGGATTTTGGAGAAGCCGTGGTATTTCATCCGCGACACGCCTGGGATCATCGGGTTTGTGGGTGGGGATCGTCCGATTCCGGTGACGCCGGAAGAGATCGCGGTGATCAAAGAGCAGGTTTCGGAGTCGGAAGACACGGAACGGCCGAAGGTGCATTTCGACGTGGGCGAGACGATCAAGATCAACGACGGTCCGTTCCTGAATTTCAGCGGGGTGATCGAGGAGATCGAGCCGGACCGCGGGAAGTTGAAGGTGACGGTGAATATTTTCGGGCGAAACACGCCGGTGGAGTTGGAATACTGGCAGGTGGAGAAGGCCTGATCAGTGAAGAGTTGAGAGTGAAGAATTTGAGAACGGAAAGTGCGCCTCCTTACGTCGGCGGCTACTGAGAAAAGAGATTTTTATGGCGAAGAAAGTTACAGGAATGATCAAGCTGCAGATCCCGGCAGGGCAGGCGAATCCCGCGCCGCCGGTGGGTCCCGCGCTGGGTCAGCAGGGCGTGAACATCATGGCGTTCTGCAAGGAGTTTAATGCCGCGACCAAAGGCGAAGCGGGGATGGTGATCCCGGTCGTGATCACGGTTTACGCGGACAAGTCATTCACTTTCATCACGAAGTCGCCGCCGGCGTCGATTCTGTTGAAGAAGGCCGCGGGGATTGCGTCCGGCTCGAAGCAGCCGAACAAGGACAAAGTGGGCAAGGTCACCAAAAAGCAGGTGATGGACATCGTGAAGATCAAGCTCAAGGACATGAACGCGACGAATGAAGAAGCCGCGTTTCGTGTTGTTGCAGGAACGGCCCGAAGCATGGGCATCGAAGTAGTCGGTTAAACCCTCAACGCGGGAGAGCCCCGAATGTTTTCGGGGTTCGTTTGCACCGCTTATGGAGAAACAATGCCAAGTAAAAGATACAGAAAGGCCGCGGAACAAGTGGACGGGACCAAAGCGTACCCGTTGAAGAACGCGGTGGAAGCGCTGGCCAAATTTCCGAAGGCCAAGTTCAACGAAACGATCGACCTGGCGTTCCGCCTGGGCGTGGACCCGAAGCAGTCCGACCAGATGGTGCGCGGCACTGTGCCGTTGCCGCATGGCAGCGGCAAGACGGTGAAGGTGCTGGTGTTCGCGAAGAGCGGTCAGGCCGCGGATGCGGCGCGCGCGGCGGGCGCGGAGTTCGTCGGTTATGACGACATGATCAAGAAGTGCCAGGAAGGCTGGTCGGATTTTGATGTCGCGATCGCGACGCCGGAAGCGATGGCCGAAGTGCGCAAGCTGGGCAAGGTGCTTGGGCCGCGCGGATTGATGCCGAACCCGAAGACCGGGACGGTGACCGAGGATACGGGCCGTGCGGTGAAGGAAGTGAAGGCCGGGCGTGTCGAGTTCAAGATCGACAAGGCAGGCAATGTGCATGTGCCGGTGGGCAAGGCGTCGTTCACGGCGCAGCAGATCGAGGAGAACGCGCGCGCGGTGATCGATGCCGTGGCGAAGGCGCGCCCGAACAGCGCGAAGGGGACATTCATTGAGAGTTGCACGATTTCGGCGACGATGAGTCCCGCGGTGCGGCTGGACATTCGTGAGTTCCACACAACGTAAATTGAGGAGAGAAGAACATGCGTGCTGAGAAGCAATATATTACAGCAGAGTACAAGGCGCGGCTGAACAGCTCCCCTTATTTCATTGTGGTCGATTACACCGGGCTGAAGGTCGGCCCGATAACGGAGTTGCGGAAGCGTCTCGCGAAGGCAGGCGCGGAGTTGCACGTGGTGAAGAATTCGATCTTCCGCATCGCGGCGAAGGAAGCCGGCGTGGGGGAGTTGAATGGCGGACTCACGGGCCAGGTGGCGGTGGTGACCGGACAGAAGGACGTGTCGGCGGCGGCGAAGGTGGTGAAGACGTTCGCGGCGGAATTCGATAAGCCGAAGTTGAAGTTCGGTTACCTGAACAGCAAGCGGCTGGAAGCAAACGACCTGAAGACGCTGGCGGATTTGCCGTCAATGGAAGTGCTGCGGGCGAAGTTGCTGGGGCTGTTGAACACGCCGGGGACGCGGCTGGTGCAATTGATGAACACGCCGGCGAGCATGCTCGCGCGGGTGCTCCAGGCCAAGGCGGACCAAAAGTAACGATTTTCCGTCCTGCCCGGCCAGGCAGGACGGAGAAGCAAACAAGAACAAGTAAATCGTCGGCTCGCGGGCCGTGAGCTGAAAACATCCGTGGCCACGGATGACGACGAGACGAAAGGTAACATGGCTGACATAGCAAAAATGGTAGATGAACTGAGCGGCTTCACGGTAATGGAAGTCGCGGACCTGGTGAAGCAGCTCGAAGCCAAGTGGGGCGTGACGGCTGCGGCGCCGGTCATGGCTGCCCCGGCGGGTGGCGGCGCTGCTGCTGCGGCACCGGCTGCAGAAGCACAGACTGCGTTTGACGTGATCGTGGCTTCTGTCCCCGCGGACAAGAAGATCGCGGTGATCAAAGCCGTGCGTGAAGTGAAGGCGGGCCTGGGCCTGGCGGAAGCCAAGGCGCTGGTTGAAGGCGCGCCGAAGCCGGTGCTGGAAGGCGCCAATAAGGCTGACGCTGACGCGGCGAAGAAGAAGCTCGAAGAAGCGGGCGCAAAAGTCGAAGTGAAGTAAATTCGATTTATTTGGGGTGACGGGCTTGCCCGTCGCCCCACATGAGATATAATACGTATACGTCGTAAATTCGATTTTAGAGGAAATGGCAAGTTTCCCGAAGGTTCGGGGCACTTGCCTTCTGTCGTTATTAATAAATCGGTCTGGCCTGTGCCAGCCTATCCAGGAACGTAACAAATGCCATCGCGAGCCCACGAACGAATCAACTTCGGTAAGATCAAGGAGGTCATTACGCCTCCGAACCTGATCGAGTTGCAGACCAACTCCTATCTGGAGTTTTTGCAACTGGACATAGCCCCCAGCCGGCGCAAGAACGTCGGGCTGCAGGCGGTCTTCAAAGAAGTGTTCCCAATCGAGAGTTACGATGGGAAATGCGTGCTGGATTATCACAGCTATGAGATCGGCGAGCCGAAGCAGGATTGGCTGGAGTGCCTGCGCGAAGGCATCACGTTTGGCGCGCCGCTCTACGTGACGTTCCTGCTGAAGGAAGAGAAGGCGATGAAGGAGGAGAAAGTGTTCATGGGCGAATTGCCGCTCATGACCCCGCAGGGAACGTTCGTGATCAACGGCGCGGAGCGCGTGATCGTGAGCCAGCTCCATCGCTCGCCGGGTTTGGCGTTCGAAGCGACGCAGCACCCGAACGGCAAGACGCTGCACTCATTCCGGATCATCCCGGACCGCGGTTCGTGGTACGAAGCGCAGTTCGACACGAGCGATTTGCTTTACGTATATCTCGATCGCAAGAAGCGGCGCCGGAAGTTTTTGACGACGACGTTTTTCCGCGCGCTGAGCTTCCTCGATGGGGAAGGGAAGAACAAGGGCGGCGGGACGGACGCGGACATTTTGAAGATGTTCTACGAGATCGAAGAGCTGACGGTGAAAGAAGCCGAGAAGCTCGAGGACATCACGAACAAGGTGTTGATCGAAGACGCGGTAGACGCGGACAAGGGCGTGGTGGTCGCGCGCGCGTTTGAACCGCTCTCGAAAGCGGTCGTGAAGCAGATCGCCGAGTTGGGGACGAACAAGATTCGTGTGGTCGATACGACCGTTGATGATGGGATCGTCATCAAGTGCATGAAGAAGGATCCCACGAAGAACGAAGAAGAGGCGCTGAAGGACATTTATCGCCGGCTTCGTCCTGGCGATCCTCCGACGGCGGCCAATGCACGCGCGTTGATCAAGCGATTGTTTTTCGATCCGAAGCGTTACGATCTCGGCCGCGTGGGTCGTTACAAGATTGCGCAGAAGCTGGGCATCAAGAACGAAGAGGATTCGCGCATCCTGACCAAACAGGACTTGATCGCGGCGACGAAGTATTTGCTCCGCCTGAAGAAGGGCGAAGGCGTGCTCGACGATATCGATCACCTCGGCAGCCGGCGCATCCGGACCGTGGGCGAATTGCTGGCGAACCAGTGCCGCGTGGGCCTGGCGCGCACGGAGCGCCTGGTGAAGGAGCGCATGACGCTGTTCGACCAGGGCCTCGAAACGATGACGCCGCAGAAGCTCATCAACCCGAAGGCGTTGTCGGCGGTGATCCGCGATTTCTTTGGCCGCAGCCAGTTGTCGCAGTTCATGGACCAGATCAATCCGCTGGCGGAGTTGACGCACAAGCGGCGTTTGTCGGCGCTCGGGCCAGGCGGGTTGTCGCGGGATCGCGCGGGGTTCGAAGTGCGCGACGTTCATCCGTCGCACTACGGGCGCATTTGCCCGGTGGAAACGCCGGAAGGCCCGAACATTGGCTTGATCGCGTCGCTGGCGACGTTCGCGCGCGTGAACGACTTCGGCTTTCTCGAAACGCCGTATCGCAAGGTGGAGAAGGGCCGTGTGACGAACCACATCGATTACCTCACGGCGGATCGCGAAGAAACATTCATCGTCGCGCAGGCTAACGCGCCTGTGGATGAGAAGGGCCATTTCACAACGCAACGCGTGCCTTGCCGCGCGAAGGGCGATTTCGTGGACGTGGAACCGAACCGCGTCGATTACATGGACGTGTCGCCGAAGCAGCTCGTGTCGGTGGCCGCGAGCCTGATTCCGTTCCTTGAACACGACGACGCGAATCGCGCGTTGATGGGTTCGAACATGCAACGGCAGGCCGTGCCGCTGCTCGTCACGGAAGCGCCGCTGGTTGCGACCGGTCTTGAAGATCGCGTGGCACGCGATTCGCGGGCGGTTGTCGTCTGCGAGGCGAATGGAAAAGTTGCCTCCGTCACCGGCAGCCAGGTGATCGTTACCGATGATGGCAAGCTGCCGGAAGGCAAGAAGAAGATTCGGCACGACCCAGCGAACAGCGTGTGGCTTTACCCGATTCGCAAGTTCATGCGTTCCAACGCGGCGACGTGCATCAACCAAAAGATCCTCGTCGACAAGGGCCAGTCTGTGAAAGCCGGCCAGGTGATCGCTGACGGTCCGTGCACCTCAGGCGGCGAGCTGGCGCTCGGCCGTAATGTGCTGTGCGCGTTCATGCCGTGGAACGGATATAACTTCGAGGACGCGATCCTCATCAGCGAACGCATCGTGAAGGATGACGTGTTTACGTCGATCCACATCGATGAGTTCGAAGTGGGTGCGCGCGACACGAAGCTCGGGCCGGAAGAAATCACGCGCGACATCCCGAACCTCGGTGATGAAGCGTTGAAGAACCTCGGGCCGGACGGTGTGATCCGCGTGGGGGCGGAAGTGAAGCCGGGCGACATTCTCGTCGGCAAGATCACGCCAAAGAGCGAGACGGAACTTGCGCCGGAAGAGCGCCTGTTGCGCGCGATCTTCGGTGAAAAGGCGGCGGACGTGAAGGACACTTCGCTGAAGGTCCCGTCGGGCACTTACGGCATCGTTATGGACGTGAAGGTTTCCTCGAAGAAGGAAAAGGAACCTGTTCGCGATCCAGCGGCTGATGGCGACAAGAAGGGCTCGAAGCAGGTCCAGGATGAATACAAGCAGAAGATCGAGGAACTGCGGGAGCAGTTGACGGAAGCGTTGAGCAACATTTTGCTCGGGGAAAAGATTCCCCTGGACGTTGTTAACTCGGAGACCGGCGAGATCATCATCCCGGCCAATCGGAAGATCACCAAGACGCTGTTACGCAAGCTGGCGGGCGTTTACGACCGGATCGAGATCGATCCTTCGCCCATCCGCAACAAGATCAACGAGATCATCGGCACGTTTAAGAAGAAGTTTGATGACCTGCAGATGCAGCACGACGAGGAGATGGAGCGCGCCGAGTCTGGCGACGAAATCGACGTCGGGATCATCAAGCAGGTGAAGGTGTATATTGCTTCGAAGCGCAAGCTGTCCGTCGGTGACAAGATGGCAGGGCGCCACGGCAACAAAGGTGTGGTGGCGAAGATTGTGCCCGAAGAAGACATGCCGTTCCTGCAGGATGGCACTCCGGTTGACATCGTGTTGAACCCGCTGGGCGTGCCTTCGCGTATGAACGTGGGACAGGTGCTCGAGACGCACCTGGGCTGGGCGGCGCGATTCCTCGGCCTCAAGTTCGCCACGCCTGTCTTTGATGGCATTCGCGAGAAAGAAATCCGCGGCTATCTCAAGGAGGCGAAACTGCCGGAGCACGGCAAGACGCTCCTTGTCGACGGTCGCACGGGCGAAGCCTTCGACCAGGAGATTGTCGTTGGCTACATCTATATGATGAAGCTGGGTCACCTGGTGGCGGACAAGATTCACGCGCGCGCGGTCGGGCCTTACTCGCTGGTCCACCAGCAGCCGCTGGGCGGCAAGGCGCAGTACGGCGGCCAGCGCTTCGGCGAAATGGAAGTGTGGGCGATGGAAGCGTATGGCGCGGCCTACACGCTCCAGGAATTACTTACGGTGAAGTCAGACGATGTGCAGGGGCGCACGCGCATTTACGAGAGCATTGTCAAGGGTGACAACTGCCTCGAAGCGGGCATCCCCGAGTCGTTCAACGTGCTGGTCAAGGAAATGCAGTCGCTGGGGATGGATGTGAAAGTGGGTTATTCCAACCCGCTGGAGCAGCCGTCTGATGCGCCGCAGACACTGGCAAATCTCGGTTAAAGGGAACGCGGAAATTCACAATTTAAGATCGTTATGATGAATACCAGAGAATCCACCCGGGAATTGCTCGGGCTGGAGAAGGTCAACCAGGTGGAATACGTCGCAATTTCGGTGGCATCGCCGGAATCGATCCGCTCGTGGTCCAAGGGGGAAGTGAAGAACCCCGAGACCATTAATTATCGTACCTTCAAGCCGGAGAAGGGCGGTCTGTTCTGCGAACGCATTTTTGGTCCGGTCAAGGACTGGGAATGCTCCTGCGGAAAGTATAAGCGCATCAAGCATCGCGGGGTCGTGTGCGACCGCTGCGGTGTGGAGGTGACGCTCGCGCGCGTGCGCCGGGAACGAATGGGCCACATCGAACTGGCCGTGCCCGTCTCGCACATCTGGTTCTTCAAGTGCATGCCGTCGCGCATTGGGCTGATGCTCGACATGACGGCGCGCAACCTGGAGCGCGTGATTTATTACGAGGATTACATGGTGATCAACCCGGGCTCGACGCCGCTGAAGCTCCACCAGCTTTTGAGCGAGCACGAATATCGCGAAGCGCGCGAAACGTACGGGCCGGATGCTTTCGTCGCCAAGATGGGCGCGGAAGCTGTGCGCGAGGGGTTGGCGAATGTCGATCTCCAGAAGCAGGTCGATCAGTTGCAGATCGCGATGACGGAGACGAAGAGCAAACAGATTCGCAAGAAAATCGCGAAGCGGATCAAGTTGCTGCAGGCCTTCACGGCGAACAAGAGCCGCCCGGAATGGATGATTCTCACGGTGCTGCCGGTGATTCCACCGGACCTGCGCCCTCTGGTGCCTCTCGAAGGCGGCCGGTTCGCGACGTCGGACCTGAACGATCTCTATCGCCGGGTCATCAACCGAAACAACCGGTTGAAGAACCTGCTCCAGCTCAAGACGCCGGAAGTGATTATCCGCAACGAGAAGCGCATGTTGCAGGAAGCTGTGGACGCGTTGTTCGACAATGGCCGCCACGGTCGTGCTGTCACGGGCGCCGGCAACCGCGCGTTGAAGTCGCTGAGCGACATGCTCAAGGGCAAGAGCGGGCGTTTCCGCCAGAACCTCCTGGGCAAGCGCGTCGATTACTCTGGCCGGTCGGTCATTGTGATCGGACCGGAGCTCAAGCTCAACCAATGTGGATTGCCGAAGAAGATGGCC
>Ga0137340_1000076_pt1 | contig 22633 bp, 27 predicted proteins | sample EasRivERMLT400_2_FD_102295 | JGI IMG/M metagenome (GOLD analysis project Ga0137340, IMG submission 102295) | Soil microbial communities from meander-bound floodplain in the East River, Colorado, USA - East River MetaG ERMLT400_2 | ecosystem: Environmental > Terrestrial > Soil > Floodplain ...
GTCAAATTACCTAACTTACTTTCTTTCGCGCACGGTTTTCCTAACCTGAACCCCGGAAAACGGCTAAAGTAGCGGTGAATCTGATGCGCCGAAAATACCCGACCGCCACAAGAGCCCGCAGCCGGCAGCCCGGAGCCTGGCCCATGAACGACCTCCTTGACCTCCAAGACAAGATCCAAGATACGTCTGCTGCAATTGCGCAGGTCGAACGGGCCTTCGTTCGCGATCCAGAATCTCCGTCCCTCAAGATCATGGCGGAGAGCTTGGAAAAGCGGCGGCATCGGCTAGAGGGCCAGTTCCTTGCTGAATCTGCGAGGGTCGGTATCGATGTTCTTCGGAATTATGTACTTCACAAACCCACTAAAAGCGGATAGACTTGTCCGCATTTTGCGAACGCTTGCGGCATGCATTTCGGCCGGATGGGAGCCGAATTTCTGGCCGTTCAAGTGAAACTTGCAACGCAAAGCTAGGACAGTACCCAATAACCATATGACCGCCCGCGCCAAATCCCGTCGCATCCGCGACCGCGTGGTCGCCCTTCGCCGCGTTAAGGCCTCGGACCTCATCCCGTCGCCGCACAACTGGCGAACCCACCCCGAGGCCCAGCGTGCCGCTATCCGCGACGTGCTGGCCGAGATCGGCTACGCCGGCGCCGCCCTGGCCCGCGAGACGAAGGCCGGACCGGTGCTCATCGATGGCCACCTTCGGGCGGAGACGACGCCAGACGAGGAAATCCCGGTGCTGGTGCTGGATGTGACGGAGGCGGAAGCGAAGAAACTGATTGCGACTTACGATCCGCTGGCGGCGATGGCGGAAGCTGACGCTGATAAACTCGAATCGCTTTTAGAACAGGTCAGGTTTGAAGGCGAGGCGGCGACTAAGATGCTGGCGGACATGGTCGACGTCGAACCGTTAACCGAAGGCTGGGGCGAGACGCCGGAAAACAAAAATGGTAGGCCGAACGCCGTCGTCGCCCATCTGGGAATCTACGTCGGCGACGACCTCGATTCTTTCGAGACTCTGCTTGCCGACGCAGCGCGGGAAGGTGAACGTCCAATCGACACGATCAAGCGAGGACTGGATGCCATCAACAGCAAAAGGCCGAAATGAACTTGGCAAGTTCCGCAACAAGCACTCGCCTTTCAAGACCAAGGTGCGTCGGTTAATCCCCTGTGGGCCTTCGGACGACGTGTTCGACATGTTCGCCGGCGACGGGGAGATGTTCCGGCGCTGCTGGCGGACTGCCGGCCGTGGGGTGACGTGCGACCTTGAGGATTCATGCGTCAACCTAGCGGCGCAGGAGCGGCCGACGTGGACCGTCCTCAAGGTAAATGTCGAGCGAGCGCTGCGCGCCGCGCTATGGAAGGACCGTGCGTTCTCCATCATCGACATCGACTGTTACGGCTCGCCGTGGCGATTTCTGGCGAATCTATTCATATATCGCCGGCCGCTGACCGATCCGTGTTGGCTGGTGCTGACCGACAACTACATGATTAACCGGAACTTGTCGCACGAGGATTTGACGCTTGGGTATCGCAAGCCGGGGAGCGTTGACCAATATTTGCGAGACGTAGACAAGCTGCTTGAAAATCTGGTCGCGCCGCAAGGTTGGCGGCACGACCGTAAGTTGTATCGGGATGATCGGTGTGTCCAGCACCTTGTCAAACTAACGCGAGCGCCGTCCGTGGATACTCGCGGATGATTTGGCCGTCGAGTTCGATTCCAGTCTCGGTGCGCGGCGCCGACGATTGCTTAAAGAAAAACGCCGTGTCTGATGTCGTCGCCTTCTCGCGCAGGTCTCGCGCCCATTGCGTCTGCATCGTGCGGTAGCCTGGACCGCTCTCGCCGCCCACGATGAGCCAGTCGATTCGCTCCAGACTGAGCGACGGCAACGGCCCGAGCAACGGTTCGGCGCTGATGAACCGTGTGAGCGCCGGAACGCCGCGCAGTACGTCGGCGCGCCAAACATAGGCGTCGTTCTCGATGCTGACGCCGAGCCAGACGTTACGATAGCCGTTTCCCCAATCGCTGGGAAGATGGTCGGCGATGTGAGAGGGACGCTTCGTCAGGATTTGGAAGGTGAGGTTTGGACAGGCGCGGACCACGGCCCAGGCGTCGTCTCGCCAGGCGTCCGCGTCCTCGTGGAACCAATCGGACCACGAGCACGTAAACACCATCTCGGTTTTGCCTGCGGCTGCTGCCGCGCGTTGCCACTTCGCCGGATCGCTCCAGGTCTTTGTGCGGATGACCTCGTGCGGGTCGCGACCGTAGCGCTCCTGCGCCGTGAACATGTAACAGTTCTTGCAGCCGGGGCTGATCTTGGTGCAGCCTCGCCACGGATTCCAGGTGTGCTCCGTCCATGCTATGATGGTCTTTGCGGACATGCGGACCTCCAATCAGGTACGTGTGGTCTGCGCCGCCGTGCCACTAACACGGCGGCAGCTTAATTCAGATTGTACGCTAGCCGCAAGATGTTGTCAAGAAAGGACTTGAAGCTATTGGCGCGCGTGTAGCGAAGCGAAAATCAAAACCCCGTAAGGCGGCTGGACAGAAAACGCTTCGCGAAATCCTGGAGATCATGAAGACCAACCCAGGCGCGTTGACGCCTGGCGAGTTGAGATTCGTTCGCGCGGAAATGCGGCGCGGCCAGCCCGAGAAACAGACGCAAGGGTACGGCGCCCACGTTGCCCGTATCGGCCGCGACCAGGCCGCGCAGTCCGCCAGGGGCCGTGACATCGGCCGCTGCCCGGACATCAAGGACATTCCGCGCCGCGAAGCGTGCGCTCTGTCCCTCGAAGAAAGCTGCCGCGTCTATAACCCCGGTACGTTTTACCTGCCTTTCAGCGGCAACCAGCGTTTCGGCATCCTCCGGCTCGAAGAATCCGCTCGAACGGGCGCCATGTACGCTTGGGCGATGGACCGCGGCGGCGGCAAAACCACGCTCTGCCGCGGGGCCGCTGTGTGGGCACTGGCGAACAATCTCTGCCGCTTCCTGTTCCTGATCGGCGCCAACGAGGGCAAGGCGACGCAGAACCTGGAAGCCCTGAAAAAGTGGCTGCTCCTGCCACAGTTCGCGGCCGATTATCCCGACGTAGCCTACTGCTTCAAGCGGCTCGACTGGAAAGCCCAACTCTGCAAGGGGCAGATTTCCAACGGGATCCCGACCTTGGTTCAGTGGAGCAGTGACCGCCTTGGCTGCGGCATGGTCGAGCCGCCGCGGAACTGGCCGGATCATTGGCCTACCCGCACGGTGACGATCGAGAATCCCGATGGCACGGCCGATACGCGGACGATTGTCCCCACGGCTGAATCCGTGGTCCTGTGCGCCGGGCTCACGGCGGACGGCATCCGCGGCAGCAACCTCATGAGCAGCCTGGGCGACTCGCTGCGCCCGGACTTCGTTTTATGCGACGACCCTCAGACACCGGAGAGCGCCCGCAGCCCGACGCAGACGGAGTTCCGTCGGCAGCTCATCACGTCCGACATCATGGGCATGGCTGGCCCTGACCGCACGATGTCGCTGGTGATTCCCTGCACGGTGATTCAGCCCGGGGACCTGACCGACACGCTGCTTGACCGGACGAAATACCCGCTGCTCCGCGGCGAGCGCATGGGCGTCTTGAAGTCCATGCCGAAAGACCTCGGCGCATGGGACCGCTATTTCACCATTTACGCCGAATGCGCCCAGACCGAGCCGCCGAACTTCGAGCGGTCAAACGCTCACTACTTCGAGCACCAGGCCGAGTTGGACGAGGGGGCCGAAGCCTCGTGGCCGGAGCGGGTCAAGCCGCCAGCCGTGACCGCCGTTCAGAGCGCGATGCACTGGTATTTCGACGATCCGCGGGCGTTCTGGGCCGAAGGCATGAACTCGCCGCTGGCCCTGTACGACCCGGAGCAGGATTATCCGAAGCTGACGCCCGACGACATCATGGGCCGGATCAACAACCACAAGCGCGGCCTCGTGCCGAGCTGGGCCACGACGTTGACGGCTGGGATCGACCTAGGGCAAAAGCTGCTCCATTACGCCGTCGTGGCGTGGGGGAACGGGTTCCAGGGCGCCGTCGTCGATTACGGGGTGTGGCCAAAGCAAGGGCGATTGTATTTCGCCTCGCGGGACGCGAATCCAACGATCGGCGCAGAGACAGGTATCGGCACGGTGGAGGGATCACTGCGGAAGGCACTGGACACTTTGGCTGTGGAAATCCTCGCGCGGCAGTGGGAGCAGCGGGACGGCTCGCCGATGCGGCTTCAGCGGGCGCTTGTCGATTACGGCTGGAAGATGGATGTCGCCTTTCGCTTCTGTCAGGAGTCGGCACACGCGGCAATCCTGTCGCCGTCCAAGGGATTGCCCATCACCGCCGCAAAGGCATCCATCGGCGAGTGGGCGAAGCGGCAGGGCGAGCGACGCGAACCAGGTCCTGACCCACGTTGGATGATTCGCGCGGGCAAGGGTCGTGCCGTGATGTTTGATTCTGGGGCGTTCAAATCTTTCGTGTACGACCGGCTGCTTGTGCCGAAGGGCGAAACGTCGGCGCTCATGCTGTTCGGCGACCGCGAGAGCGAGCACCGGCTGTTCGCCGACCACCTGACGGCAGAGTATCGTGTCAAGACGGTTGGGCGCGGGCGGACGGTCGATGCGTGGTTGCCAAAGCCGGGCGAGCCGGACAATCACTGGTTCGATAGTTTGGTGATGGCGGCTTGTGCGGCGAGCGTTTGTGGGGTTACACTGGAGACGAACGCACCCAAGCCGCCGGAGCGGAGGCGGGTGTCTGCGGCGGACGCACAGCGCAAGCGCCAGGAATTTGAATCGCGGAGGATGGCGTGAACGAACCCCCGAACCTCCGTTGCCCATCCTGCAACAGCCCGTGGACGCCGCCCCTGTGGTCGCGCGTCGTCTCCGGCAAGCTGCAATCGCAGCGCGAGTGCCAGGACTGCGGCAAGAAGTTTTACACGCGGGAGATTCTGTCGGAGGCGGAGATGCGGAAGCGCGAAGAGGATTCACGGCGGCAGCGTGGGGCGTATTCACTGAGCCAAAGGAACTTTACCACTTGACGCAAGCCCTATAGTCGTTTAATCTTTTGGTGTAGGTGACACGAAAAAACCGAGGCCGCGCATTCCTGCGCGGTTTCCGTTAATGGCATAACCTGGGAGTTGCTGCCCAGGGAGAAGCTATACACTTCGCAGCCTGTATAGGGGCCGCGCAGAAATGCCGCGGCCTCTTTTCTTTTTCACAGGCTTTCTCGTGCCGACTCCAACTCCCGACGAAATCCGCGACGCCGTGGCCGTCGATGCGCTCGCTGGCATCGAGGAAGCCGAAGGCGATCAAGGCAGCGTGAAGATGATGCCGCTCAAGGACCGCCTTGACGCGGCGGCGGCGGTCGAAGCCGCCGCAAGCGGCCTGTCCGGATGGGGCGGCGTGACGCGGGCCCGTGTTGTCCCGCCGGGTGCTCAATAGGGCAAGGAATGGCCTCACGTTTTGAAATCGGCATCCCGCACTCCTCGGAATCATCCGTGGTCGAGTCCTTGCGCCGCCGCGTGAACATGCTGGAGCAACGCAACCACCAGATGCGATCCAAGGTCGATGCCGCTTCCACGTCGGACGAAAACCGCAAACACTGGGCGAACTCAGACTCGCTTGGGCCGAACAGCGCCCTTGACCCGGCAACTCGTGCGAAGTGCCGCAATCGCGGACGCTATGAGGCGTTGAATAACGGCTACGCTCGCGGCTTGGTACGCACGCTCGCTCATGACCTGATCGGCACTGGCCCGCGCCTCCAGCTCAGTATCCCGGCCAGCGGCGGCGCCGAGAACGACGAAGCGGCCACGCTGATCGAGAAACGTTTCGGCAAGTGGGGCGCCGCCGCGAAACTCGGCTGGAAATACCGTTTGCTCGAAAAGTGTGCGGCGCGCGACGGCGGCGGCATCGCGATTCTCGACACGAACGAACGGCTCAAGAACCCGGTGCAGCTTGACCTCCGGCTCGTCGAGGATGAGCAGTGCTGCACGCCGTTCGACAAACTGAATAACCCGTTCGTCGTGGACGGCATCCGGTTCGACCGCTTCTGGCAGCCGATCGAATACTACTTCCTGCAATACCACCCAGGCGAAAACACGGCGAGCAGTGCGGGCTTGCGGATGAGTTACGTCACCGTCCCCGCTGAATTTGTGCTGCACTGGTACGAGTGCGACCGCGTCGGCCAAATCAGGGGCATCCCGAAAATAACGGCAGCGCTTCCCATCTTCGCTCAGTTGCGCCGACTCAACCTGGCAACCCTGACCGCGATGGAAGTTGCGGCGATGCTTGCCGGAATCCTGAAGACGACCAACCCGCAAACCGACGGGGAGATTGTCGAGGTGCCGGAGTGGGACCTGATCGAGCTGGTTCGCGGGACGCTGTTGACGCTGCCGGAGAATTGGGACGCGAAGCAGTTCAAGCCGGAGCAGCCGCATACTGGTCATGCCGAGTTCAAGCATGAGAACTTGAACGAAGCCGGTCGATGCGTCGGTGCTCCCCTCAACGTCGTGAGCGGCAACAGCAGCGGTTACAACTTCAGTTCGGGACGTCTGGACCACCTGCCGTACCATCGCGGGCTGAAGGTGGACCGCGCCGAATTCCGCATGACGGTCCTTGACCCGGTGCTCCTCGCCTGGCACGAGGAAGACCGCCTGGTCGCGCCGGAAATCTACGGCAGCCTGCCGCCAATCGAGGAATGGTCCTGGTCCTGGCAATACGACGGCTTCGACGAGATCGACCAGAACAAGGACGCACAAGCCGACGACATGCGCATGGGCAACGGCTCGGCGACTTACTCCAAGGTCAGCAGCAGCGAGGGCGACGACTGGCAGGAGAATCTGAACCAGCTCGCCAAGGAAATCGCCGCGTTCCGCGCGAAGGGGCTGATGCACCCCTACGAGATCAAGATGGCGGCGGCGATGCCGCCTGAGCCTGCGGCGCCGCCGAGCGCTGGCGACGACCGGGACGAAGAGGACGCTGACGAGGAACGTCGGCCAGCAGCGCGCAAGCCGCGCCCGAGACTGACCAAAGCCGAAGTCGATAAATTCCGTGCCGACCATGAACGTCGTCGCATGAATGGACATGCCGAGAACGGGAGGGCCAAATGACGGACCTTCTCCAAGTTCCGGCGTTCGCCCGCCTGGCCGATTACGTCGGCCTGTGGTCCATGTCGCCGCAGCACTTCTCCGGGCTCTGGAGCATGGCCCAGCGTATCGACTTGGCCGCTCACGTCGAGGAAGGTCCGCCGCCGCTGAAGTCCGTGCTGGAGAAAATCCCCGGCCCCGGCGACAAGTCGATCGCCGTCGTCAAGATGACCGGCCTCTTGATGAAGTCGCAGAGCAGCATGGGCGGCACGTCCACGATTCAGCTTCGCCGCGAGATTCGCGCGGCCGCTGCGGACCCCGAAGTCGCCGGTATCCTTCTCGCCGTGGATTCCCCCGGTGGGACCGTGGCGGGTACAGACGACCTCGCCACCGACGTGAAAGCCGCGAGGCGTGCCAAGCCAGTCTGGGCCCACATCGACGACCTCGGAGCCAGTGCCGCTTACTGGGCAATCAGTGCCGCAAACCGAATCGTCGCCAACTCGCCTACCGCCTTGGTCGGCAGCATCGGCACGATTCAGGTCGTGCGGGATTTCTCCGCGGCCGCGGAGCGTGAAGGCATCCGCACCCTTGTCTTTGCGACCGGTTCGCTCAAGGGACTTGGCACGCCAGGAACCAAGGTCACCGACGAGCAAGCCGAGCACCTGCAATCTCTCGTCGATGCCGTCCAGTTGAACTTCGATTCCGCCGTGCAAAAGGGCCGCAGTCTCGGCGTCAAGGAGCTCGCAGCCGTGCGCCATGGCGGCGTGATGACGGCGACGGAGGCGATGGACAAGCGACTCGTGGATGCGGTGCAGCCGCTCTCGAAAACGCTGAGTGAATTTAGCCGGGAGTTATCCGGGCGCACGGATCACGGCCGCGCTGCGGCTGGATCGTTACCGATGCTTCGGCGCGGGCTGCCGATGCTGACAGGTTGATTTCACCAAGGGGGCCGTGCGAACAACGCGCGGCCGACTGGCGGGCTGAACCGGAGTTATAAACCGGGAGAAGCCGAAACCTTCGCTGACCCGTTCGGGGGTCGCGCGTTGAACGCGCGGCCCCCGTTCTTTTGAAGGGTCATCGACATGGACTTCACGGCATGGCTCGCGGCGAACGGGTACGACGAAACCAAGCTGAGCGACGCCCAGCGCAAACATCTGGAGGCTGCCTGGAAAGCCGAGACGCAACCCAAGCCGCCGCCTCCCCCGGTTGCGCAGCCGGTGACGACGTTCGATGACAAGATGGCGGCCATTGAAGCGGAAAGCAAGCGCGTGGAGTTCATCCACGAGGCGACCGCCCGCGCCGCCGAAAGGCACATCGGCAATCTAGACAAGGTCAAGCAAATCCGGGACCTCGGCGACACCGCCGTGTTGGACAAGAAGATGGACACGCGGGCCTACGAGTTGGCCCTGCTCCGTCTCGACCGCTTGCTCCCGCCGATGGTCATGGCACCGGCGACGCAGCAGGTAAACGAGTCAGTGCTTGAAGCCGCAATCTGCGTCGGCAACAAGCTCCCCGGCGTGGAGAAGATGTACAGCGACCAGACGTTGCAGGTCGCCCAGACCAGATTTAAGCGAGGACTGGGCATCACGGAACTGTTGGCGATGGCGGCCGAGCAGAACAGTGGCTATCGCGGTTCACGCCGCGACCTCCACGCTTTGCTCAAGGCCGCCTGGCGTGAGGGTGGCGACGATGGCATGTACTCCGCCACGAGCGGCCCGTCCACGATCAACGTCGCGAACATCCTGGCGAACGTCGCCAACAAGTTCATGCGTGTTGCCTTCATGGCGATCGACAGCGCATGGCGCAGTATCACCGCCATCCGCTCCGTCAATGACTACAAGGCTATTTCCACGGTGGCGCTGACCGGCGACCTGCAATACGAAGAGCTGCCGCCAGGCGGCGAGATTCAACATGGATCGCTTGCCGATAAGGCGTATGCCAACCAAGCCTCCATCTTCGCCAAGATGCTCGGCCTAGATGAGCGCGACCTGCGCAACGACGACACCGGAGCACTAGCCAGCGCCTCCACCCGCCTCGGCCGCGGTGCTGCCCTGGCGTTGAACGACAAGTTCTGGTCAATCTTCCTGAACAACTCCTCGTTCTTTTCCGCGGGCAACTCCAACGTCATCACCGGCGGCACGTCGGTACTCTCCGGGGCCACCGGCCTCGAAGCCTTGCGGCTTGGCGACGAAAAATTCCGGCTGCAAACCGATCCCGACGGCAAGCCGCTCGGTTCCATGCCGCGAATCCTATTGGTCCCGTCATCCCTTCGCGTTTCGGCGCTGAACCTGATGAATTCGACGACCATCGTCGGCTCGACCACGGCCAATTCCATGATGCCAGACCAGAACGTCTTCGCCGGCGCGTTCAACGTCGTCAGCAGCCCCTACCTCCAGAACGCAAGTTACACCGGCTTCTCGACGACTGCCTGGTACTTGCTCGCCGACCCAGGCGACCTTCCCGTCATCGAAACCGTTTTTCTGGACGGCATCGAGACCCCGACCATCGAAACGACCGACGCCAATTTCAATATGCTCGGGATTCAAATGCGCGGCGTGCTGAAGTTCGGCGTCGCGCTCCAGGAATTTCGCGGTGGTGTCCGCGCCGCCGGCGCCTAACCCCAAAGAGGTTTTCCCATGAAGAAGACGAAAGTCAAAATCCTCCGCAACCTCGCCAAGCCTTTCTCGCCTTACAAGGAAGGGCAGGTCGTGGATTGCGAAGAGGACGAGGCCCAGCAGCTTCTCGCCGGCTCGCTCGCCGAGCTGGTCGAGCATGACGTGGACGTGCCGCATCGTGCGGCTGTGACAACTCATCCAGAAGAGAAGGCGAAGAAGTAATGCACGGCAACGGCGACGGCAAGAAAGTAGTCTGCCTCGGGATGCCCTGCTACGGCGAGATGACCGCCGGTGCGGCCGTGGGCTTGCTCAGCCACGCGCGAAGCAAGTCTCTCGCCGTCGAGACGCGCATTGAGCAATCGTCGCTGCTCGCGCAGAACATGAACATTCTGTGGACGTGGGCGCTTAACCGCGCCCAGAAGGATGAGCCTATTGACTACTTCGCGATGCAGCACGCCGACATCGAGCCGAAGGAAGGCTGGCTGGAGATGTTGGTCGCCGAGCTTGAGGAAAAGAAACTTGACGTGCTCGGCGTCGTGGCCCCGATCAAAGACCAGCGCGGCGTGACAAGCATCGCGATGGCGCGCAAGGATGGTGACCCGTGGCGCGTGCACGGCCGCTTGACCATGAAGGAAATTCACCGGTTGCCGGAGACGTTCACCAGCGACGACCTCGGCTATCCGCTGCTCCTGAATACCGGCCTGTGGGTGTGCAAGTTCGACATCCAATGGGCCTATGCCGTCTGCTTCACGGTGAACGACCGCATTTGCTACGACAAAGAAAAGAAAATCTGGTTCGTGCAGGTCGAGCCGGAGGACTGGAACCTGTCGCGGCAGTTCCACAAGCTGGGGCTCAAGGTCGGCTGCACGCGCAATGTCGAACTGGGCCATCGCGGCACGGTGCTTTTCGGCAACACCCAGCCATGGGGGCCTTACGAATACGACCAGGAGTATTTGACGGAGAGCGCCATCCCGCGCGAAGTGGCCGACTGGTTCCCGGCTGATGTCGCCGGCTGGCTGTCGGAGGATGAAGGCAAGGAGCTTGCCCGTCTCGCCGCTGGCAAGGTGGTCTTGGAAATCGGCGCTTATTGCGGACGCTCGACAATCTGCCTGGCTCAGAAGGCTCGCTCGGTGGGCACAATCGACCCGTTCGATGGCCGCGGCACGGAAGTTCCAGGCGAGACGTTCCAGCTATTCTCCAAGAACGTCACGGCGCACGGCGTCGCAAATCGCGTGAACGTTCTCCACGGCACCTCGGAGGACATCCTGCCGAGCCTGCCGCCGGTGTACGACCTCGTTTTTATCGACGGCGCCCACGACCGCGAATCCGTCCTGCGCGATGCCGAACTGGCGACCGCGGTCCTCAAGCCCGGCGGCGTGCTCGTGTTCCACGACTACTCACGGCCCGCTACTGATTTCGGCGTAACTCAGGCTGTGAACGAAGTTCTCGGCGGCGGGGCTACGTTGTTGTCCCGCTGTGATTCTCTCGCTGTTGTCCGGCCGGCGCCGGCCGAAACCCTTGTATCCGTTTAGGAGATTCTGAAATGGCCGAAGCAGATTTCCGGCATGGCAACCCGACAATGGCCGACTTCACGCCGGCCGCCGGCAACATCGCCGCGGGGGCGGTGGTCCTGCTGGGCAACCTGACCGGGCTCGGGCTCGGTATCACCCACCTGCCCATTGTCAACAACGTCAAGGGCGCCATCGCCGTCGGCGGCGGCGTCTACGACGTGACGATGCTGACCAACCTGGCGGCGTGGGCGACCGTCTACTGGGATGACACCAATAACAAGGTGGTCAGCACCAGCACCAACAATGCGACCTTTGGGGTGTTGTTGGAGGGAGGCACCGGCGCAAACACCATTGTCCGGGCGCTTCACGCACCGATGACTCCGCGCGTTTAGCCACCAAAGGGACCGCCGAGAGTTGCAGTCGGCGGTTTCCTTCCTTACTTGAGGTGCGCCAGTGTCAATCGCCGCTACCTACGTTTCGCAGGTGACCATCGTCGAGACTGGCGAGGGCGTGTTCCTCGGCACCGACAACACGATCACCACGAACGGCATGAACCGCAGCGAGGGCCTGACCGGGGCGACTGCCGTTCCGGTCACGAAGTATTCGTCGTTTCAGAAAGCGCTTGCTGCTGGCGTAGGCACCATCGACCTGACGAGCCTCCCGGACTTCAACGGTGCAGCCGGTGCCGTGACCTTCCTCGGCCTCAAGGTCCAGATGATCAAGGTCCGCAGCAAGTCGGACAACGCCAACCCGATCACCATCACGAAGGGCGCCTCGAACGGTTACGGGCTTGGTGCTGCCGGAGCAACGTTCACGATTCCGTTGGAGCCTGACTGCGAGGCGACGATCTACCTTGACGACAAGGCACCTGACGTTGCTGCTGGCGCCAAGACGTTTGACCTGAGCGGGACCGGCTCGCAGGTGCTCGAAGTTACGCTGGTAGCGGGGTAATTGATGCGACCTGACCCGCTGAAACGATTGCAGGCCGCCCTCGCCGCGTCAGCCGGGGCCTATTGCTCCGTGGACTCCAGCCACCTTGGCGCCGTGTGCGTGGCTGTCGTTGACGATGCCATAGCCGCCGCCTTGCTCAAGGGCGCGAGCGGCTGCAACCCAGGAAGCCAGGTCACGATCCTGACGCGCGACCTAGAGCACCTGCTGGAGATTGCAGATGCCGAACCTACTCCTGAGGGGGGCAGCCTTCCTCGCGGGGAAGATGAAGGCCAACTGCTCCGTGACGATCTCGATCACGCGGCAGGGGTTCACCACGACGGGAGTGAGCGCGACGCTGGGGAGTCAGCTTCTCAGGACGACGACCGGGGACGGGATGGTAAAGACGGAACGCACCGACCGCGATTTCTCGATCCAGACGGCGGACTACCAGGTTAACGGCGCCGTGACGCTCCCGATGAAAGGCGATCTCCTGGTGGTGACCGACGGCGCGACGGACTTGCTCGGCCAACTGTTCCGCGTCTTGCCGATCGACAGCGAGAAGGAGTGGCGCTATTCGGATGAGTTCGGCTTGGTGCTCCGAGTCCACACGAAACACGCCGGGCCTGCGTGATGCCAACGCCGACGCCGATTGAAACCCTGGTCGCCGAGGCGGTGGTAGCGGACCTGAACACCGCGGCCCGCAACTGGTCGCTGGTTTTCGTCGCCGAGGAGAAGGCTGTTCCGGTTTGGGACGTGGACGCGGGCGAGCTGACGGACCTGAAGTGCTGCGTCACGGCGACGGCGATCGAGAACGAGCGGCAGACGCGCGGGACCGGGGCCGGAAGCCTCCACGAGTTTCGCTACCGCGTCGTGGTGGACTTCCAGAAGGAAGTCAACCCGGCCGACCGCAACGCTGTCAAGGTGCTCCAGTACCTCGGGCAAGAGGTGCACGATTACTACCTGATCACGGCTCCGGCGCTGACCGTGACGGGATTGACGCAGCCGGAAGTAACGCTTGCGGAGCGGCCGTTCACTTACGACCTGGACAGGCTCGACGCTCAGGGGATTTTTGAAACCTGGATCGTGCTCACCGTGACAGGATACCGCCCGTGATTGGAATGAGCTTCAAGCAGATGCAAGGCGGCTTTTTCGATCGGCCCAAAGTCAAGCGGGCGGTTGACCGGGCCACTTTCTCCGCGCTCAAGGAGATTGGCCGCCGGGTGCGTAAGTCGGCGCAGAAGTCGATTCAGATTCGCGAAGGCGCGGCTCCGCCAGGGCATCCGCCGCACGGGCACAAGACGCTTCGGCGTACGCGCGTGAGCAAGAGCAAGGGCACGACGCGAACGCAATCCGTGAGCCCGCTACGCGAGTTCATCTACTTTGCCTTCGAGGCGACGCCTCGGCCAAACGTGGTTATCGGTCCGATCAAGTTGAACACGAAGCGCGGCGACGCGCTGAAGGCGCTGGAGCACGGCGGCACGTCGATCATAACGACGCACGGCAAAGAGGTTAAGGCGACCATCTCGCCGCATCCGTTCATGAAACCTGCGATGGACCGCGAGCGGGAAAACTTCCCGGCTCTGTGGCGGAACAAAGTTAGGGGTTAGGAATTTGGACGTCTGGAAAGTATTTCTGGTAGGCGTAGTTTACTGCCTGGGCTGCTTCGTGCGGGTCGGCGAAGTATCCAAGGGAAATGCGGTGCTTGTCTACGCTGATTTCTGCTTTCCAGTTTTTGTAACCATATTTGAACCAAGAAACTCCGTGAAATCCAGACGTGTTGTTTCTCCTGCGACCAATGTTGGCCAGGTTCATACTTCGAGTTGCGGTGCGAAGGTTGCTCGGCACGTTGTTCAATTTGTTTCGGTCGATGTGGTCAACATCAAGGCCGATTTTGATCGGACCTTTGTAATGACGGTAAACGATGCGATGCAAGAGGTCGCGGACAACGATGCCGTCTATGACAACTGGTCCGGCGATGTAGCCCCTAGAATGGCGGTTCCATGTGTGGTGCATCAAATATTCGCGAGTAAATTCGTCGTCAAGTACCAGAGTAAAGCCAACCGTCGTTGTTTTGCGGTTTACTCGCCCAATAATCGGAAGCTGAATAGCCTGATCGGTAGCCATGGCGTGAACCTCGTCGAAGGTTTGCGTTTTGGTCAGAGCCGACCAGGCGTTAGCGCGTTTGGCCGGCTCGCTTCATTTTACCAAGAGGTCTAACGTGGGTGCAATCAAGCTCGGCAGGAATGCGACCATAAATAGGAACACCGGCACATATGGTTCGCCCGTGTGGTCCAATATCTCGCTGACCAAAGACCTCACGCTGAACCTGGACAAGACCGAAGCAGACGCTTCCGCTCGCGTGTCCGGCTGGACGCTCACGGTCGGGACGATGAAGAACGCCACGATTGAGTTTGAGATTATCGAAGATACGACCGACGCCAACTGGACCGCGCTGAAAAACAGCTTCATCAACGGCACGGAAATTGACGTTGCGGTTTTGAATGGGCCGTCGGCGACCGTGGGAAGCAACGGCATCCGGGCGTACATGGAAGTAATGACCTTCAACCGCAACGAGCAGTTGAACGGCATCATCACGCGGAACGTCACGCTGAAAGCGTGCTGGCCGACAGACGGAAACTACCCAGTCGAATTGACAATCTAAGAGGCGTAAGCCGTGCCGAGCACGTTCGACACAATCCGATGCGACGGCAATCTCACCGTGGCCGGGCGATACAAGCCAGGTATCGACCCGGCGCAGGACATCCTCCAGCGGGTACTGTCGCCGTTCACGGTGGACTTCACGCGGCTGCGTGTGTGGGATGCGTTCGCGACCAACCTGCCAGGCACCGCAGCCACGGATGACTTGGCCCTGGTGGCGAGAAGCGGCGCGGCACCGGATACATGGGGCACTCGCTCGCCGATTATCAGCGCTGGCGACCTCAAGAACGCAGGGGCCACGACGCGCTACGCTCGCTTAATGGTGCAACTCCCGGAGAACTACGAAGCCGGCGAGACGATCACGCTGCGGTTTTACGCCGGAATGGAAACGACGGTCGCTTCCGTTTCGGCGACGCTGGACGTCGAAGCGTTCCTGACGAACTACGAAGGCGTGGTCAGCGGCAGCGACCTTTGCACGACGGCGGCGACCACGATCAATTCGCTGGTGTTCGCCAACAAGGATTTCACCATCACACCGGCTGGGCTCGTGGCGGGCGACTGGCTGGATGTGCGAATTGCTATTGCCGTGAACGACTCAGCCACGGCGACAGCGGTAGATGCGGCTATCGGGCGGATTCAATTCCTGGTCGATACGCGAGGGTAACGTGCATTCCTTCCAAGATGCCGCCTCGCCGCCGCGAACCTGGGAAATCACGATCAACGTCACCCAGCTAAAGCGGGTGCGCGGTCTGCTCAATCTCGACCTCTACAAAATCGCCAGTAAAGTCGAAACCCTCAACGAGTCCCTGAGCGACCCAGTGCAGCTCGTCGATGTGTGTTACGTGCTCTGCAAAGACGCAGCCGACTCCGCCAAAGTGTCTGACGAGGACTTCGGTCGCGGCCTGGCGGGCGATGCCATTATCCGGGCACGCGATGCCTTCATGGAGGAACTGATAGATTTTTTCCCCGACGAGAAAGCACGGAACGCCCTGCGGAAGTTGACGGCGGCAAGCCGCCAGGTGGGGTCGATGGTCGTGGATCGCCTGACGACGCAAGCCGCGACGATGCTGGACGGCCTGGACCTGGAGAAGGAAGCGGACAAGATCACGGCGAACCTGACCGCATCGCTGAAGACATCATCGACGAGTGTGCCGCCATCCTCGGAATCGACCCCGGTCCGTTCACCCTACGAGAGTTGATGAGCCGGGCCGAGTTGCGCGCGATGCACGATTGGGACCATACGGCGCGGTTGCTCCAGAAAATCCACAATGCGGTTTGCATGAAGGCGTCGGACGCGATAACCGATGCGGCGCTCTTGAACCCGGTGCGAGTCGCGAGGGCTGAACGAGCGGCGGCGAAGCGGGCGGAAGAGTCGGACAGCAGCGAGGCGGCGTTCGCGATGCTGAAGACGGCGTTTCTCAAGGAGCCTGGGTAATGGCTGGTCAGGCTGGAGCAATTCGAGCTGGGGCCGCTTACGTCGAGTTGTTCGCCAAGGACAACCGTCTGACGGCTGGGCTTGCTGCCGCCTCGGCCAAGCTCAAAGCCTTCGGTGCTGCCGTCGCCGGTCTGGGTGCTCGCATGGTCGGCATCGGCGCCTTGTTCGGCGCGCCGCTGGTGCTCGCTGCCAAGAACTTTGCTGACATGGGTTCGCAGATGCTGGACCTGTCCCAGCGGACCGGCATGTCCGTTGAGCAACTCTCCGGCCTGGCCTTCGCTGCCGAGCAAAGCGGCGCGTCCATCGAAGACCTGGAAACCGCCATCAAGTTCATGCAGCGGACGATGGGCCATTCGGACATCGAAGCGGTCGCCGACGAACTTTCCAACATCGCAGACCCGGCGCAACGAACCGCCCGCGCCGTGGAGATATTCGGGCGCGCTGGAACCCGGATGCTCCCGATGCTGATGGACGGCGCCGAGGGTTTGCGTCGGTTCCACCAGGAAGCCGAACGTGCCGGGCTCATCATGTCCACGTCGGACGCCATCGCCGCGGAGTCGTTCGGCGACGCCATCTCGAAGCTGTGGAAGTCGCTCAAGATGGCGACCTTCCACCTGGGGAGCGCGCTCGCGCCGGCGCTGAAGGACGTGGCCGAGTGGTTGACCAATGCGGCGAAGGTTGCCACCGACTGGATCAAGGAGAACAAGGAGCTGGTGAAGCTGGTGGGCATGGCGGTTGTCGCCTTCACCGGCGCCGGGCTGGCGCTGATGGTGCTGGGGCCGGCGATTTCTGCGGTTGGCATCGGCCTGGGACTGATCGGCACAGCCATCTCGGCCGTCGTCGGCGCTGTGGGCATCCTGGGGGGCGTCATTGCGTTTGCTGCGAGCGGTCCGTTCGCCGCGCTGGTGGTGGGACTGGCAGCCGCAAGCGCTGCCTTCGTCGGCTTCGCGGCCGTGTCTTCCGGAGCGCTGTCCACGTTGGGCCGCCTGTTCGGCACGCTCGGCAACATCGCTACGACGACGTTCGGGGGCATCGCGGACTTGATCGCCGAAGGGGATTTCGCCGGCGCTATCGAGCTGGCCGGGCTGGGCATGCGGCTCGCCTGGCTCGAAATCCTCGACGCGCTCAAGCTGGCCTGGCGGCAGTTCGCCAGGGTCCTGGGCGACGGCTTCCACGCGATCATGCTCCAGTTCAACCGGGTGCGGACCGCGATTGACATAGCGCAGTCAATGGCGGCGAACCCGTTGAACTTCCTGGTTGCCGCCGCCGCCGCCGGCGCGCGAGGCGGACAGCGCGAGGCGGATTTGATTTCGGCCGACATCGCGCGTGCTAATCGCCAGTTTGCCGAAGAGAACCAGGGGCCGAATCCCGCGATCGCAGGTATCCGCGACCAACTCGAAGGCCGCGCGGCCCAAGCAGCAGACGACCGCCGCATAGCCCAGCAAAGGCGAGAGGCGCAGTCACTCATTGACTTGCTTGGCAATCCTCTGGAAATGTTCGGGCGCGCCTTTGTCGCCCCCGGCGCTGGTCTTGAACAGCACCAACGTCAAATTGAATCCATGGGCACGTTCAGCGGTGCCGTCGCCGGACGGATCGGCGTCGGCTCCGGCGTCGCCGAGCGGACCGCGAACGCCACGGAGCAGACCGCAGCGAACACGCGGCGCATGGCTGGAGCAATGGAAGCCGGAGGCGGTGGCCTGGCGGTTATTTGAACTCGACGTGTTTCTTCATGCCCAGATTGTAGCAGAACCATGGCAGCCGTCCTTGAAAAACTCGGCCTCGAAGGCATCATCGGCTTTGACGGCCCGTCCGTCGAGCAGCCCTACCTCGTGCGCTTCGCCTCCGACTTCGCCGACGCCGCCGCGGCTGTCGAAGCCGAGTTGTCTGCGTTCATCGTCGTGCAGGGCATCACGCTCGTTTTTCAGAGCTACCGCTTCCGCGAACTCGGCACGAGCAAATGGGAGTTCGTCGCCAAGTACGGCCGCAAGGAACAGCAAGAAACCAACTCCATCCAGGGCAGCTTCGACGCTACCGGCGGCACTGGCCACATCACGCAGAGCATCGCGACGGTCGAGAAGTATTTCGACTCCGGCGAGACGACCGTCTACGACTTCGGCGGCGCCATCGGCGTGAGCAATGAAGGGGTCGAAGGCACCGACATCGAAACGCCGGGCTACCTGTTCCAGTACACGGTCATGCTTCCAGTCGCGCTCTGGACCCCGGCATACCGCGCGAAACTCCGCGGCTTGCGCAAGAAGGTCAACGACGCCGCATGGGAGAACGCCGATGGCGACGTGTTCGCGGCCGGCGAGTGCCGCTTCCGTGGGTTCCAGTCGTCACGCCGCGGCTTTGATGACGTGGAGTTGACGCTGCTATTTCACGCCGAAGAGAACCGCACGGGCATCACGGTCGGGGCCATCACCGGGATTGCCAAGAAGGGGCAAGAATATATGTGGGTGCGCTATGCCGACCGGGACACCGGCAGCGGCGCGCCCATCACCAAGTACCCGATCGCCGTCTACATCGAACAGGTTTACTACTATGGCAACTTCGCCGACCTGGACCCGTAGCAATGCCACGCCATCCATTCAAGAAGTACATGTCGGGCGAGCGACTTTCGGGGATGCCGAAGGAGCTGCTTAACGCCGTCGTCGAAAGCGAGCGAGGATTCACGGGCGGGAGCGGCGACGTGCGCGGGCTCGTGCGCGACGGCGACATCGTCAAGGTGAAGAACACCTCCGGGGCGGCCCGCAGCCAGTACCAAATCCTCGGCCTGGACGGTCCCATCATCACGCCGACGCAGAACGTCGGGGAGTTCAAGCGGCGGGTGACGTTCAAGGGGATCACGCCGACGACGGCGAGTCATCCGAATAAGTTCGTGGTGCTCTTGGAGCCGCTGGGCATCAACGCTATCGGCGATGGGATTCTCTCGGGCGTGGTCCAGGTGAGACTGACCGGGGCGCTGCTCACGGGTGCGAAAGAGGATTACGCCGCCGTGACGGATAGCGACGCGGCCAAGCTGACGCGCAGCAGCATCGGGACGGCGCGCATCCTGTGGGCGGACAGCGGCAGCAGCGAACGCTGGGCAATCGTCAGGCTGGGGCAGTGGGTGCAGAAGCTGCGCGGGAAGTTCGACGGGTCGCTGTCCTTCGGCGGTTCGGCGACCATGAGTATCTGGTATTACAACGGCAGTGCCGACGCGGACACGGGCGAGAACGTCACAGTCTACGACTGGCACCTGTCAACAGGCCAAACCGTCGCCAGCGGCAAGCAGGTGAGCGCGTTCCGCGAGGATGCAAGCAGCCGCTGGATTCTCGACGCCACCCAGTGCGCGTAGGTGCTCATGCGATTCAATCCAGGGTGCGCGTGCTGTCCAGAGGCAGACTGCTGCGGGTGTGCCGCAGTCCCTACGACCTGGACCTATCCGCTTGCGATGACAGATGCGTCGATGGGCGACCTTTGCGGGAGCGGTTGCCCAACCTGCAACGACTTCGACTCGACCTATACCCTGCTTGAGACGGCTACCGAATGCCGGTGGTACAATTACGAGTCGCCAGTCGCAGCATGTACGAGTGGTTCAGCCGGTTCAAACGGTTCCTGCGCCGCCGATCCCTTCGTGATGAGTGAGCTTTATTGCGATGGGACGGACTGGATTTTGTGGGTCAGATTGTTTATGAGGATTGCGGGACTCACTAGTGGTGGCCTGCCTTTCGACAACACTTTTACGGCTGGCGACGCCATTTACAAAAAGTCGGTCGCGACATGGAATTGCTTGGCGGCTAACACGCTGACTCAAGACGAAGTAAGCAGCACAGGTTGCACCGGGTTTCCCGCTACGATAACCATAACTCCATGACGACGCTCTCCGAATGCCGCTGGCGATTTCCAGAACCAGACGGGCTGGCGACTTGCGATAGCCCCAAGGTTAGGACCAAGGGAGCGTTCGATCCGCAACAAATCTGCACAGGTTGCAGCCTCGCGAACCACCCGCCGCTTGACTATCGCTTCGCCTGCCTGCACCGCGGCGAGGAAGTGCGCCGGGTTGTTTGCAAGACGTGTTCGCGGCGGGTTGAACTGAAGGTGTTCGCGTGCGCCATCCACGGCGAATGCACGCTGGAAAAACGATGCGATGAAGTGAAGGCTGTTTGTCACGTCTGCCCGGACAAGTTCGATGCCGTCACGGTGCCGCAGCCGCCAGCGATCACCTTGTTGCCGCGTTCCACACGGGCCGTCGTAACGATTGCCACGGGCGACGAAGCAAAGCGGTTGCTCGCCGTGTCCGAACCATACATGCGGCACTTCGCGGCGCGTGTGGGTGCTGACTTCCACGTTCTTGACTGGCCGGGCCATCCGGCGTGGCCCATGTCGGCAAAGTTCGGGATAGCGCGCGTCCTGGACCATTACGAGCGCGTGGCCTACGTCGATGCCGACGTGCTTTTGCGGCCACACTGCCTGAACCTGTTCGACCTGTGCGAGCCGGACGAGTTCGGTGCCGTTGATGAGTTGCCGTTTCACCGGGCGCAGCCGCAGCATCGACGAGAACAATCCTACCTGCTCTTCCGCAAACGGATGGGCTTTGCCGGCGTGCCGCTACCGTGGTATTTGAACTGCGGCGTGATGGTGATTCCGCGGACGTGCAAGCGCCTGCTGTTGCCACCGGAGCGGCCGATGCCGAAGGATCATTGCGCGGAGCAGGACCACACGAATGCGCAGGTACTCGACGCCTACTTGCGGCACGAGATACGGGTGCGGCTGCTGGACCGACGGGCCAACTGGCAGAGCTGGCAGGATTGGGGATTCAAGGCCGCGCCGAAGGATGCTTGCCTCCACTGGAGTGGCGGGTAATGCTCGAAGACTTCCCCGAAAAGCTGGCTCGTGCGAACCGCGTCGAACAGATGGCCTGGGTAGCCAAGCAGCATCCCCTACCGGAGCAGCCCGCTCGTTCCCTCTTTGACTGGCCCGGCGATCCACGCTGGTACATCGACCAGCGCCACCGCGACTGGCTCCAGGGCGTGCTCATGTCCGGCCGCTTTCGCCGTGTCTTGGAGATCGGCTGCTTCCACGGCTACTCCACCGTGGCGTTTCTCGAAGCGCTCAAGGCCGGCGCGGTGGATGAGGTTCACCTGTGCGATACGACGATCACGGAACAGCTTGAGCGAGTGCTCACCCACTACAACCTGCCGGGCGTCGTTGTCCACCACTGCCGATCCGTGGAACTGCTGGCGCGGGAGTCGTTCGATTTCGTGTTCGTCGATGGCGACCACGGTGCCGAGACGTGCAAGGAAGAGGCACGCCTTCTTATCGCGGCGCAGGCCCGCGTCGTCATGGCCCACGATACGAGCGTGGCCCCGCTGTTCCCGCTGTGCGACGGGCCGCAGCATCTGAAGCAGGCGTTCCAGGCGGCGGGCTACGGGTGCCTCGAAGACGCGGTACTGCGCGAGGGCGAGCACACGGAGCGCGGCATGTTCTTCGCCGCTGCGGTGCGAGAGGACTACGAGATAGGTCTTGAGCAATTCCGGTTTATCGCACCTTGACGTAGGGATTCGGCCCGTCGGCCGGGGTCACCGGATTGTACGCCGCCACCGCGCCAGAGTTGACGTAGACCACGATCAGTGTCGGGTTCCCCTCGAACTCGTTATCCGTGCCGGCCTGCGGCGGTTCCTTGCGGACCCACAAGATCAGCTTTGACCCTCCAGTTTCGAGCATCGCACCCGATGGCGCAAACAAGATATCCATCGAACCGGCGGTGTTATTCGGCGGATCGGAGAAAGCGTACCTGGGAATGAATCCACCGGCTGCTTCGCCGAAAGGATTTTGGTATTTGCCGACTGTCGTGAAATCGACGACAATTCCCGCCGGCATCAGCATAGGCTCGTCACCGGCCACACGGGCACGCCGCTGAATCTTGTAATCCTTTGTCTTCTGGCTCTGCGGGATGGCGTTGGGCAGGTCAGACATCAGCACCAGTTGCGCCGGGTTGTTCACCTGCGTGATAGCGCGCGGCTGTCCGACGCCGAACATCTCCAGGAAGTCGCCGACCTCGACGGACCCGTCGGCGAAGTTCGTGTTCTCGAAAAACAGTTCCTTCCGCTTCGCGGGGTCGGGCATGTACAGCGCTCCGCCCACGAAGTCGTCAGGCTGCTCCAGATATTGCGCCTCCGAGACGACCGTCAACGTCACCGGCGGCGCCGACTGGTATGCCACCGTCTTGAACAGCAGCCGAATCCCACGCGGCGAGCGTTCGTGCAGCGCCCGCGTGCGCGCGTAGCTGAGCCAGCCTTGCAGCGCCTGCCCTCCCTTCGCGGCGCGGCTGCGATCCTGGAAGCCGGGCATGACGAACACTAGCAACCCGCCGATGAGGGCGATGATGGCGAGGACGACGAGCA
>Ga0137340_1000078_pt1 | contig 21524 bp, 19 predicted proteins | sample EasRivERMLT400_2_FD_102295 | JGI IMG/M metagenome (GOLD analysis project Ga0137340, IMG submission 102295) | Soil microbial communities from meander-bound floodplain in the East River, Colorado, USA - East River MetaG ERMLT400_2 | ecosystem: Environmental > Terrestrial > Soil > Floodplain ...
CTGCGCTTGCTCGCGCAATCGGCCCTGAGCCGGCCGCCGGTTGTTGGCAACCGCCGCAACCCGTTCCTGCGCAGGTTGCGTCGCAATGAAGTCGAGTCCCAATTGGACTTCTTCGGGGCGCGGCAGACGCTGATAAATCATCTCGTAGAGGAGTACGATGCGGGAGCGATCGTCGCTCAGTTCGGTAAAGTCTTTGCGCTCAACAAGCTTCCTGGCCTGTTCAACGACGAGCGGGCTGTTCATGAGGAACAGCGCCTGTTGAGGCACGGTCGTTTGGTGCCGTTTGCCGGTGGTGAGGTCGGGATTGGCGAAGTCAAAGTTGAACAACACCTCGTTGACGTTGTTGCGATCGATGAAGCCGTAAACGGTCCGGCGGGTTGAATAAGGCTCGCGAGCGAGATTCGCCGGGCGACCGTACATGGTGGAGTCCAGAACGCCGCCGATCGCCAGAAGTGAATCGCGCAACGGCTCGAACTCCAGGCGCCGGATGTTCGCCCGCCAGAGCAAGCGATTGAATGGATCGACTTCCGCGTATTTCGGATTGTTGGCGCTGCTCTGCTGGTAGGCTGCGGACAACATCATGAGTTTGTGCATTTTCTTGACGCTCCAACCGTTCTCCATGAACTGCGCCGCCAGGTAATCCAACAACTCAGGGTGGCTCGGCGCTTCCGCCTGGGTTCCGAAGTCATCCGGCGTAGTGACGATCCCTTCGCCAAAGTGATGTTGCCAGATGCGATTGACCATGACCCGCGCAGTCAGCGGGTTCTTTTTGTCGACGATGGCGTGCGCGAGTTGGAGGCGGCCGCTGCCGTTGGTAAACTGAGCGCGCGTCGGACCGGAAAGCGCCTCGAGGAACTGCCGAGGCGCGATTGGGCCGCGGTTCTGCGCCTCGCCTCGAATGAATACGGGGGAGTTGCGCGGATTGGCAGCGTCCTCCACCGCCATTGCGCGCACTGGCGCGCCGGCATGCGTCATCTCCAACTCGGCAATGCTTGTGCTGTTCTGGCGAATCTCGCGTTGAAGCTGCTGAATGCCCTGGCGATCACGCTTGCGGCGCAATTCGCGAGCGCGGTTTTCGAGCTGCTCCTTCTCTTCGGTAAGGGCCGTGCGCTTCTTGAAATAGTCCTGGTAGTCGGGTGTGTTCTGAATTTTTGAAATCACAGGTTCGACTTCCGGTTCGCGCGAACTCGCGAAAATTCCGTGCAGTGAATAATAGTCCCTGGTCGGGATGGGATCGAACTTGTGATCGTGGCAACGCGCGCACGTGACGGTGAGCCCGAGAAAACCCTTGGTCACAACATCGATGCGGTCGTTGATGATGTCGTGCTGCATGCCCATGAAGCGGTCGCCGAGTGTAAGAAATCCCAGGGCAGCGAGGTTGCTGGCGTTGACGGAGGTCGCGGGAAGCTTGTCGGCGGCAAGTTGTTCTATGATGAAGACGTTGTAAGGCTTGTCTTCGTTGAAGCTGCGAATGACGTAGTCGCGATACGTCCACGCGAAAGGATAGTTGGGATCTTCGCGGTTGCGGCGAATCTCGCCTTTCGTGTCGCTGTAACGGGCCGTGTCGAGCCAGTGGCGCCCCCAACGCTCGCCGTAATGCGGCGAGCCGAGTAATCGATCGATGACTTTTTCGAAGGCCTTGGGTGACTCGTCATGGAGAAATTCCCAGACCTCTTCCGGCGTTGGGGGCAACCCAATGAGATCGAACGTGGCGCGGCGGATTAAGGTGCGTTTGTCCGCGAGCGGGTTCGGTTTCAATCCCTTGTCGGCAAGTCGAGCAACAATGAACTTGTCGATATCGGTTTTGGGCCAGTTCGCATCGTTAACTTTTGGAATCTCCGGTTTGGCGACCGGCTGAAGTGCCCAATGTTTTTTGGTCGGGTCGACCCACGCCTTCTGGGCGACGGTCGCGACGCGCGGGTCGGGTGCGCCCATCTTCACCCACGCGACGAGGTCTGCAACCTGAGCTTCGGATAACTTTTCGCCTTTCGGGGGCATTTGCAGATCGGGATTGGTGTACCGGATCGCCTCGATAAGCGGGCTTTTGTCGGGATTACCGGGAACGATCACAGGTCCGCTGTTGCCGCCGGCGAGCAGTCCTTCGCGGGTGTCTAGAGTCAGGCCGCCTTTAACTTTTTCAGCCTTTTGGCTGTGACACTTATAACAATGATTGGCGAGGAGGGGCCGGACTTTGTTTTCGAAGAAGTCGAGCTGGGAGCGGCTGGGTTCAGCGGCGTGCCCAGTAAATACGAGACAGAAGAAAGTGACCAACCGCATAAATGCGGAACTCCGACGCGATACTCGCTGTGGCGTGCGCAGTCCGTGTTTTGAAAGCGCCAGAGGACAGGCGCACTCCAAGACGCTCCGCGCAACATCGACGTAATGGGCAAGCCAATTCCTCATGCCATGACTCCCTTCACGACTTTGCCATGGACATCGGTCAAGCGGAAGTCGCGACCGTTGTAACGATAGGTTAGCTTTTCGTGATCGAAGCCGAGCAAGGCAAGGATGGTCGCGTGCAGGTCATGAACGTGCACCTTGTCTTTCACGGCCGCGGCGCCGAACTCGTCGGTCGCGCCGTAAATCGTCCCGCCTTTAACACCGCCGCCGGCCAGGACAGTCGAGAACGCATTTTGATTATGATCGCGACCGGGGTTGTCGTTGCCGTTGCGATCGCGCACGGGCTTGCGTCCGAATTCACCGCCCCAGATCACCAGCGTGCTGTCAAACAACCCGCGTTGTTTAAGGTCGGCGATGAACGCGGCGAGCGGTTGATCGATTTCCCGCGCCCGCTCCGGCAATCGGTCCTCGAGGTCCTGATGATGGTCCCAGCCACCGGCCCAGACCTGCACGAAACGAACTCCGCGTTCGAGCAACCGTCGCGCAATGAGCAACTGGTTGGCCTGGCGCGAAGTGCCGTAAAGGTCGCGAACGGTTTGGGGTTCTTTGGTGATGTCGAACGCGTCGGTCGCTTCGGTCTGCATTTTGAACGCCATTTCGTACGCTTCGAGCCGCGCTTCGAGTTGGGCGTCCTTCTGGAGATTCTGGCTGTGCAGTTCGTTAAGTTTGTGAACGAGATCAAGCTGGCGGCGTTGCTCGTGCAGCACGGTGTACTGGCTGCGAATATTTTGGATCAACTGATTTACCGAGGTCACTTGCGTGTTGATGCTCATGCCCTGGTAAACGCCGGGTAAAAATGCGGACTGCCAGTTCGACGTGCCGCCGGGAGGCGTTCCGCCCGGTCGCAACGAAACATATCCGGGCATATTCTGGTTTTCGGTGCCGAGGCCGTACAGCACCCATGAGCCGACGCTCGGCCGGGCAAGGCGCGCGGAGCCGGTATTCATGAAGATTGTCGCGACTTCATGAGCGGGGATGTCGGTGTGCATCGAACGAATGACGGCAAGGTCATCAACGACCTCGCCAAGCTTCGGAAACACTTCGCTGACTTCGATGCCGGACTTGCCGCGTTTCTCGAACTTGAACGGAGAAACCATGGCGACGCCCTGCATGCCGGGAAGTGACTGGCCGTCGTACTTGGCCAGGGCGGGCTTTGGGTCCCATGTGTCGACGTGAGACGGGGCGCCCTGGGCGAAGATGTGAACGACTCGTTTGGCTTTCGCGGGGAAATGGGGTGACTTCGGAGTTAGCGGCCCACCCGGCGTGGCAGCGGCTTTGGCTGACGGGCTTAAGAAATCGTCGCCGAGCAAGGCGGCAAGACTGAGCGCGCCGAACCCCATGCCCGCGCGGTGCAGGAATTGCCGACGTGTCAGGAAATAATCTTCCAGTTTGGCCGAATGTTCCTCGATCTTCATAGTCGCAACATCCTCTGGTAGAGACGCAAGAAACGGGCCGAAGGTTTCAAATGAGGTGTCGAGAGCCGGGGATTCGGGTTCGGAGAGCCGATTTCAACGCAAAGACGCAAAGACGCGGAGGCGCTGAACGGATCGGACTCGGCCCGTGCTGCTCCAGGAGTTGAGTAGCTGCGCTGATTTGTATAGTGGGTCCCTGGCATTTTCGGTCAGAAACGGTCAGTTTCGGTCAGTTTTGGGTGGCGACCACGAATGGACACGAACAAACACGAATTCCATAGCCGCGAAAGAACGCATAGATCGCAAAGCCGGGCCAACACGATGGAAGGGGCGAACTCAGCACCACTTTGGAATCCTTTTTTTCTACATACTTCTCTTTCATGCGCCTTATTATAGCTTGGGTTTTCGCGAACTCCGTTCGATGGCATTGTTGAATGTGACTGGAGGTGACAGGAAGTGACACGAGGTGACGGGAGAGGACATTTTTTGGTGAGAATTCCGCTTGACGGTTTTTCGGATTCATAAGGAATGCAGGAGGCATTCAGGGAGGGAAATTGACGAGGGGAAAGAAGGGGTTAGTGTAGGTCACAGATTCACCATCGCTGGCGCGGGCCACAAGGTTCTGCCTTGCGATCGATTGCACAGAGGCATAAACGGCTGAACAATGCGTCAAGAATGAAGCAGATTGTCTTGGCCGTAATCGCATGACGCTCAGCACCCGTAACGCCGTAATCCTGCTCGCGATCATAGGCGCTGTGGTTGCCACCGTTTGGGTTCTGGATTCCAACGCCGTTTACGCATGGCGGCAGGAACGTATGGTCAAACGCGTTTTGGCGGCGGACCCGGCAGAGTTACTGAGTGCCGGACGCACGCTTATTGCTAGCCGACCGGGATTGGTTGGCAAAATCACCCCTTCGCCACCCGATGTTCCCAGTGCCATTCGCAGGTTGAAGCCTACTGAAGCCTACGCTCATTTCTATGTCCACGAATTCGCTGGGGGTGGATTTCAGCGACGTGTTTAATCCTTTTGGGATCATCGTCTATGCTGCCGGCCTCAATCCTCGTGCTGAGCCCAAATCGGGCATCGGACCCCGCAAGTGGATAGACGGCCTTTGGTTGTACGATGACGGGCAACTGGAAACCTACGGCGCTACCTTTCCTCCCCCGCGATGAATAAACTTCGGATGACCTAGTCGAGGAGAACTATTGAACGCGATGACATATCGAGGTAGGGGTTCGGGCGTGACTTCAGAAGACCTCAAAGCAATGCCGCTTTCAGAGAAACTTCAGATCATGGAAGCCATCTGGGTGGACTTGCGCGATCGTTTCGAACGTTTGGAGGTTCCTCCGCAGCTCAAGGACCTTTTGGATCAGCGGCGGGCCAGGGTGCGAGACGGTTCCGCGCAACTGCTTGATTGGGACTCCGTGAAGACCACCCTTGGGAGACAGTGATCGACATTAAGATCTCCGAGGACGCGTTGCAGGACCTCAATGACCGTTTTCTCTTTTACGAGGCTCAGGAGGCCGCACTCGGCCAATGGGTTTGGAAATCGTTGAAACGATTTCGAGCACGGGGCACGGGGTTCACCCAACTGAAGTTGGGTGTTAATGAGAAGTTTTCCCGTGCGTTCGCACGCCACACATCTTGTGACCGCAACCACACGACGTTTCGTGCTGAAAGTGAGGGAATTATCAAATTGCTTGGCTCGCCATTCGCCGCGGGTATGCTCGCGACGAAATGAAACTCCGGCACGTGCGGTCCTTCGTTGCATTGGCTCTTTCATTCGTGTTCGTCGGCGCAGTCGCGTTGCCCGCCGCTGAGTCGACGAACTGGACCGCAGCGCTCGATCACAAAAACATGATGGAGCAATTGGGCATCAAGCGGCTGCGGCCGGGGCCGAGCGGTCGCGCGGGCGCGACGAACTCCGCGAATTATGATCCGGCGAAAGCGAACCCATTCCCCGATTTGCCCGATCCGCTCGTGTTGAAGGACGGGCGGAAAGTGACGACAGCAGAGTTGTGGTGGAAGGAGCGGCGACCTGAGATCGTGGAGGATTTTGAGCGGGAAGTGGTCGGGCGGGTGCCGAAGAACGTGCCGAAGGTAAGCTGGAGTGTCGTTTCAAACGTGACGGATGGGCTCGTCGGGAAGCTGCGTGCGAATGGGAAACAACTGGTTGGTCATGTCGACAATTCGGCGCATCCCGAGATCACGGTCGAGATCCGAATGACGCTGGTGACGCCTGCGACGAACACGGGGCGCGTGCCGGTGCTGATGATGTTCGGAGGTTTTGGCGGTGGTGGGATGCCGAGGCCGGAGGGTTCACCCGCGCCGACGAACCGGGAGTTCGGCGGACCATATAAGGATCCGCCGTCCACGGAGCAACTGCTCGCGGCGGGTTGGGGTTATGCGAGCATCAGTCCGCCGAGCATCCAGGCCGACAACGGAGCGGGGCTGAGGAAAGGCATCATCGGTTTGTGCAACAAGGGAGAGCCGCGCAAGCCGGACGATTGGGGATCGTTGCGCGCGTGGGCGTGGGGCGCATCGCGCGGGCTGGATTATCTGGAAACGGAGTCCGGCGTGGATGCGAAGAAGGTCGGCATCGAAGGCGTGTCGCGTTACGGAAAGGCGGCGCTGGTGACGATGGCGTTTGACCAGCGTTTCGCGATGGTGCTGGTCGGCTCTTCGGGCGAAGGCGGCGCAAAACTTCACCGGCGGAACTTCGGCGAAGCGGTGGAGAACCTGACGGGATTAGGCGAATACCATTGGATGGCGGGGAACTTTTTGAAATACGGCACGGCGGAATCGTCGTTCGGCAGCAAAAATGCGGGCGATATTCCGGTCGACGCCCATCAACTGATCGCGCTGTGCGCGCCGCGTTGGACGTTCATCAGCTACGGGATTCCGGAGCGGGGCGATGCGAATTGGCTCGATCAGCAAGGGAGTTATATGGCGACGGTGGCGGCCGGCCCGGTGTTTCGGTTGTTGGGCGCGAAGGACATTGGCGAGAAAGAGGATTATCGCACGGCGCAGATGCCGCCGGTGAACACCGGGCTGGTTGACGGCGAACTGGCCTGGCGCCAGCACGATGGCGGACACGAGGATCGCTCGAACATGAAGTATTTTATTGAGTGGGCGAAGGGGATGATGGGAAGGCGGGCAAATAAGTGACACGCGATGGCTTCAAGGTCAGCGTTAAGTCTTACAGCAAATACGAGTGGGCATCTGTTGGAACTCTCATACTTGCTTTGTTGCTCGGGGCCATACTCGCGAGTTACGTAGAAGACAGGGTGGAGCGAACTGGTTTCGACGCAATCTGCATCACAGTCCTCGCGATTTCATTCCCGATTTTTGCGATATTCGTTTTTTACGGGATTATTCGTTATCCGCGGCAGAAGCTGTTACAGCTTAATCTCACTTGTCCTTCATGCGGCAAGGGGCTGGTGGGATTAAGTTCGCAGGTTGTGATCGCTACGGGGCGTTGTGGGTTTTGCGGCAAGCAGGTCTTGGATTCGGACGAGCAGGAATGAATCAGGATGGTTTTCGTCCGAAAACCATTTCGGCTGGCTCCTGAAGCAGGACGCTTCGCAAAAGACAGAGTCGCTGACCGCGCAGGCGGGGAATCTTGCCGTGCCTTTCGAATACCGCCACTGAGAATGCTGCCTATCAGTGAATGGGGCTTCGCAATCGTGGCTCAAGCGGAGAAGGCCACAACCTCGTTGAGGTTGACTAATTTACCAACAGTGTCCCAGGGTAGCTCTCGCAACCCTGGGCTTCAAGACACAATCCCTTCGGGATTGCTGCGAGTTAGGCTTTGGCTTCGCCGACCTGGAAGCGGACGAAGCGGCGGATGGAGACTTCGTCGCCGAGTTTTTTGCCGGCGCGAGCGATGTGGTCGCGCACTGAGACTTCAACATTGTCCTCGCCACGTTTGACGAAGGCCTGGTCCATGAGGCAATGGCTCTGGTAAAATTTCTCGAGCTTGCCCTCGACGATCTTGGTGATGGCCTGGGGCGGCTTGTTCTTCACCTGCTCCGCCGCGATTTCCCGTTCCTTGGCGATGACGGTCGGATCAATTTCTTCGCGTGTGACCACGTACGGATGGGCCGCGGCGATCTGCAAGGTGATATCACGGACGAGTTGTTTGAACTCGTCGCTTGCGACGGTGCTTTCCTTGCCGGCCCCGACTTCAACGAGCACGCCGACTTTGCCGCCAGTGTGAATGTACGCGGCAATCAAGCCGTTGCCGGAAACTTCCAGCCGCTGAGAACGGGAGATCTTGATGTTTTCGCCGATCTTCGCGACCTGCGCGACGCGGTCGGCTTCGAGGTCCACCCTGGGATCGAGCGCCAGTTTGCGCGCAACTTCGTCGCAGAACGCGCGGAAGGTCTCGTTGCGCGCGACGAAATCCGTTTCGCAATTGACCTCGACGAGGACGCCGACGCGAGACCCCGGGAGAATGTGCTGGACGATAAGGCCATCCTTCGCCTCGCGTCCGCCCTTACTGCCCGCCGTGGCAATGCCCTTTTTGCGGAGAATGTCGACAGCCTTGTCGAGGTCACCGCCGGCTTCGGTGAGTGCCTGTTTGCATTGCATCAACCCCGCGTTCGTCATCTCCCGCAGTTTGCCTACTGCTGCCGCTGTGATTTCAGCCATGTGTTTGTTAAATGGTTAAAAAGTTAAATGAGTTAAATCCCGAGTTGGGGCGCGCTGGGGACAGCGCGCCCTACCCCTCAAAATGACTAAGCCGGGGCTGCTGCGGCCATCGCCGGTTCGGCCGCAGGAGCGGGCGCTGGTGCTTCAGCCGCGGGTTCTGGCTGTTCCTGCTCCGCCTTGCGCCGGCCATATTTCGCCTCGTACTCGCCCCTGGCCTGGGTGATCGTCTGGACGACGGTCGTCAGGATGAGGCGCACGGAGCGGATAGCGTCGTCGTTGCCGGCGACGGGATAAGTGACCAGGTCGGGATCACAGTTCGTATCCACGAGCGCGACGATAGGGATTTTGAGACGCCGCCCTTCGGCGACGGCATTGTGCTCGCGCTTAACGTCCACCACGAACATCGCCGCTGGAAATTTGTCCATCGAGCGGATGCCTTCAAAATACTTGAATTGGCGGGCGTGCTCACGCCGGAGCATCGACTGCTCCTGTTTGACGTATTGGTTGATCGAACCATCGGTTTCCATCTTCTCGATCTGCTTCATGCGACCGATGGAACGTTTGATGGTTTGAAAGTTCGTGAGAGTGCCACCGAGCCAGCGTTCGGTGACGTAATGCTGGCCGCAGGCTTTGGCGGCTTCGCGCACAGCTTCCTGGGCCTGTTTTTTGGTGCCGACGAACAGCACCTGGCCGCCCTTGCGGCATATTTCCGATAGAAAATTGCAAGCCGTCTCAAGCTGGCTGAGAGTCTTGCTCAGGTCGATGATGTGAATCCCGTTGCGCGCGTCGAAGATGAACTGCTTCATCTTGGGATTCCAACGCTTGGTTTGGTGCCCGAAATGAACACCCGATTCCAATAATTCCTTAACGCCAATACTTAGCACAGATTTCCTTTTGTTAGAGGTGCGTGGCGAAATTGCCGACGAACCATCCCGCGGAACACGGGATTCATTTTAGTGTTATTGTGGCCACCGCCCTTCACTCGAAGGCCGAATTGAGGCCGTTTTCCTCTTCGTTGAGACCCAATGCCTCCATTGAAAAGGGTGAGAACGATAGCAGAAAAGCTTGCTGCTGCAAGGGATATTTGGCGGCAAAGAAAGCGCGGAGTTGAGAGTGGTGGGCCGGCGGTGCGAACGGCAATAGTTTGACCGCAGTGTGGGCGGCGTGTAGAAAACCGCCGTTCATGAAGAGCAAAGCCGGCCCTAAATACCAACGCATCCTGCTCAAGCTCAGCGGCGAAGCATTGGGCGGCCAGACCGGCACAGGCATCGACGCCGAATCGGTCACGGATATGGCACGGCAGATTCGCGAGGTGCGCGAGTTGGGGGTCGAGGTGGTGGTGGTCATTGGAGGCGGGAACATTTTTCGGGGCGTGCAAGGGAGTGAGCGAGGCATCGAGCGGGCCACCGGCGATTACATGGGCATGCTCGCGACTGTGATCAACGCGCTGGCATTGCAGGATGCGCTCGAAAAACAGGGCGTGGCGACGCGGGTGCAGAGCGCGATCACAATGCACCAGGTGGCCGAGGCATTCATCCGACGGCGCGCGGTGCGGCATCTCGAAAAAGGGCGCGTGGTGATTTTTGGTGGCGGCACGGGCAACCCGTTCTTTTCGACGGACACGGCGGCGGCATTGCGCGCGAATGAGATCGGGGCTGAGGTGATCCTGAAAGCGACGAAGGTGGACGGTATCTACGACAGCGACCCGAAGAAGAACCCGAACGCGAAACGCTACACGCAACTCACCTATCTTGATGCACTTCAGCGCCAGTTGAAGGTGATGGATTCGACGGCGTTCTCACTGTGCATGGATAACAAAATGCCGATTATTGTTTTCGACCTCTTCAAGCCGCACAACCTGCGCAAAGTCGTGATGGGCGAAAAAGTGGGGACGCTGGTGACAACGTAGGGCGGTAACTTCTATGCCCGAAGCTGCGACCGCCCCTGAACGAGAACAGACCACATTCGTTCGAGGGCTGGGGCTGTTCGACTCAACAATGCTCGTGGCCGGATCGATGATCGGGTCGGGCATTTTTATTGTCTCGGCTGACATCGCCCGCCAGGTCGGCGGCGCGGGTTGGCTGCTCGCGGTGTGGGCGATTACCGGCGCGCTCACACTGATGGCGGCGCTCAGTTATGGCGAGTTGGCGGCCATGATGCCAAGGGCGGGCGGCCAATATGTTTACCTGCGTGAAGCGTACAACCCGCTTTTTGGATTTCTTTACGGGTGGACGCTTTTTTTGGTCATCCAAACCGGAACGATGGCGGCGGTCGCAGTTGCTTTCGCGCGCTTCTTCAGTGTGCTGGTGCCGGCCATCGCCGACGGGCCGGGCCGCGAAATAGTTCGCTACGGACGCTTCGCGATTTATCCGACGACCCTCGTGGCAATTGGTGTGATGGCGTTGCTGACGTGGAGCAATACAACCGGGCTGCGAACGGGGAAAATCGTGCAGAACGTTTTTACCGTTGCGAAAATTCTCGCGCTGGCCGGTTTGATTGGGTTGTGTCTGCTCGTCGGCGCGAACTCAGGCGCGATCAACGCAAATCTTGGCGATTTCTGGAAAGCGACGTTCACGGCGCCCGTCGCCCGTGGGTCTGCGGAGTACACGACGACCGTCCTCACGAGCGGCGCCCTGTTGCTTGCGATCGGAACCGCGATGGTGGGTTCGCTTTTCTCCAGCGATGCCTGGAACAATGTAACTTTCACCGCGGGCGAGGTGAGGGATCCTAAACGCAACCTGCCGCTAAGCCTGGCGCTCGGCGTCGGGCTTGTCTCACTCCTGTATTTGCTGGCGAACGTTGGCTACCTCGCCGTTTTGCCGGTTGACGGGTCACCCACCGGCACGAACGCCGTGGAACGCGGGATTCGATTCGCGCAAAGCGATCGCGTTGGAACGGCCGCCGCTGAAGCGATCCTGGGCGGGCGCGGCGCCATCATCATGGCTGTCCTTATCATGGTATCGACCTTCGGGTGTGTTAATGGCTTGATCCTCTCTGGTGCCCGGGTTTATTTCGCGATGGCACAAGACGGTCTCTTTTTTCGAAAGCTCGGCTCCCTTAACAGTCAGTCCGTCCCACGGAACGCGCTGGTGGTGCAATGCATTTGGGCGTGTCTGCTTACGGCTTCGGGAAGCTACGGCGAGTTGCTTGATTATGTGATTTTCGCGGTGATGATCTTCTACGTTCTCACGATCATAGGCTTGTTTATTTTGCGGCGAAAACGACCGGACGCGGAACGGCCCTACAAAGCGTTTGGCTATCCTGTGATTCCGGCAATTTACGTAATCGCCGCTTCATTGATCGCGCTGAACCTGCTGATTTCTGCGAAGACGCGCGCGCAGGCATGGCCGGGATTACTAATAGTCTTGATGGGCATCCCGGTTTATTTTTGGTGGAGGAGAAAGCAGCCTGTGGTGCCTGCAATTCCTTCGTCGCAGAACTAGCCTCACTCACCCACGAAATTGAAGCAGCCGCGCGGCGGGAATGAGGGCACCACCGCGCGGCTGGTTGGGTCTCTTGTCGGGGAGACTCCGGTGTTATGCGTTTGGAAGAAAGCTGGTTCGCATGGGCAGTGACCCACGTTTGTAAAACTGTGCGCCGCGACGACACCGGGCCGGACAAACTGGCGGTTGTGGCGGCCCGGTAAGTCGTACGCTTCGTCTTGCCTGGACCTGCGGAGGTAGTAACGACCTCCAGGAAGCACCGCAGCCGAGTTGGGTTCGCGGCGCTGCTCACAATAACAGGTGTCAGTTTCATGACGTCATACCGTGTGCATCCGCCGTGCCAAGGCCTCGCATCCACCACGACTGCAAATCGAAACCTCTAACAGCTGTGCGTGAACTATTTTCGTTTGACAGGGTAAGTGGCGGCTCGGCCCTGATTTGCGTCGTCGTCATGATGCAGGCAAAGCGCAAGCACAATGCGCGCGAGATGGGAAGAACGAGTGGTTGGGCTGTTGTCTTCCGCGCAGAGGCGTCAAAATGGGACACAGACGTGATAATCGCAACGCCCCCACGCCTCGGCACCCGCAGGTGGAAAGTGGACCTGCGGGGCCGAGTTTCCCCAATTTTATTTTGCTCCCTGGTAGATCGCGTCAAATGTGCCGCCGTCGTTGAAATGGGTCTTCTGGGCTTTTTGCCAGCCGCCGAAGACTTCATCGATGGTGAAAAGTTCCACCTTCGGAAACTGCGCAGCATATTTCTCCAGCACTTTCGGTGACTGGGCGCGGTAGAAGTTCTTCGCGGCGATTTCCTGGCCCTCGTCCGAATAGAGGAATTGCAGGTAAGCCTCTGCGATGCCACGCGTCCCGCGTTTGTCGACGGTTTTGTCGACGATGGAAACAGTAGGCTCCGCCAGGATGCTGACGGAGGGATAAATGACCTCGTATTTGCCAACGTGTTCCTTTTTCGCAATCAACAGAATGTCGTTCTCCCAATTGATGAGTACGTCTCCAATACCGCGATCAACAAACGTGATGGTGGAGCCGCGTGCGCCGGAGTCGAGCACTGGAACATTTTTGAAGAGACTCGCGAGGAATTCCTGCGCCTTCTTCTGGTCGCCATTGTTTTTCCTGAGCGCGTATCCCCAGGCCGCGAGGTAGTTCCATCGCGCGGCGCCCGAAGTCTTGGGATTCGGCGTGATGACCGAAACGCCAGGCTTGATGAGATCATCCCAGTCCTTGATGCCTTTCGGATTCCCTTTGCGGACCAGGAAGATGAGCGTGGATGTGTAAGGCGCGCTGTTGTTGGGAAGACGCTTTTGCCAATCCTTCGGGATGAGCTTCGCATTTTGGTGAAGCGCGTCGATGTCATAGGCCAGGGCGAGAGTCACAACGTCGGCCTGCAATCCGTCGATGACCGCCCGGGCTTGTTTGCTGGAGCCGCCATGGGATTGCTTAACCGTAACGACCTGGCCGGATTTTTCCTTCCAATGGCGGGCAAATGCGGGGTTGATTTGCTCGTACAATTCCCGAGTGGGATCGTACGACACGTTGAGCAACGTCACGGGCTTGAGAGCGGCGGCGAACGTCACAAAGACGACGCCGAACAATGCGCCGTGCACGAGCAATGCTTTGATGGGTGTCGGGATTTTCATGTTTTGTTTTTCCTTGTTGAGTTAGAATGAGACCTGGGCGCGCGTGAGAATGGCGTGCTCCTTTTGGGCGGTAATTGGGTTCTGATCTCCTCCTTCGAAATCCGTTTGTTCGTAATTTAGGTTGAACTTAACGTTTCGGTTAAGGTGCCAGTTCACCCCAATTGTCCATGACCTGGCGCCAGTGGCTGACGTGTCCGGATTCGCGAAGATCGGGAACGTATCGTCATCGATATCGAGTTCGGAATATCGGGCCGCGATTTCCCATGCGCCCCATCCCCCGCCGCTGAGGTTGAACGGGCGCTTTGGCGTGATGCCGCGCCATGAATTCTCTTCGCCCGTGAGAACGTAAGAGGCGGCGACCTGCCATGCAGTGTGGCGAAGTTCCGCGACCTCCCCCGCCCCTGCCCCGCCACCGACCTGGCGAACGTCCTGGCTGGAGATGGCGTATTCGCCGAACAAACCAAGCGGTCCCCAATAGTAATACCCTTGCGGGCTCAGCCGCCAGTGATCGCCATCCGCCTCAACATTTGGAGCAGTGGCGGCAGTGGAGGTGCGATAGGCGAAGAAGCGCTGCTGTCCCGGCGAGACAAAGGAGCGGAGCGCGCCCTCCTGGTTGCCATAGGTGCCAGCGAGACCGATACCGAGGCCCTTGAGAGCGGCGTTGTCGGTATTGCGAAATGGCTGCGCGAAGAGGCGAGCGGCACCATCCTTTTCGTCGTCTGCGGTTTCAAAGTCCCCGCTGCCGCCGTCCGCGACTCCGTTGAAAATGCCGACGGCATAATTGAGGGTGCCAGTGAAAAGCTCGCCGTGGAGTTGGACGCCCGCATCGCGATTCGGGAGCAGTTGCGTGGGATACGCCCGTTCGACAAACAAAAGATTCGCGCCGGACTGAAGGCGCTCCAGGCCGACCGGTTCTTTGAACTTGCCGAATTGAAGCTGGAACTCAGGAAGAAAACGGGCGTTCAGATATGCATCCTGGAGGAAACCATTATTCGCAGCCGAACTGCTCACACCGGAGCCGAAGTCGAGCATCACGCGAAAATCGTATTTATCAAAGACCGTGCCCTCGAAGATGGGCCGGACACGCCGAAGGAGGAACGTGTCGTTTGCGTCGATGCCATCATCGATGAACCAGCGGGAATCGGCCTGAATATAACCCCGCAGTTTCAGGACAAAGTTGGTGTCTGCGGAACGGAAGCTGAATCCCCCGGCGCCGGCGGAGATCACCGGCGCGGATTTGGATTTTTCGGACGAAGCTTCGCGCTCGAATTCGAGCCGGCGTTCGACGACGCGAAGTTTCTGGTCGAGTTCCTGGACCTGCGATTTAAGTTCCCGGATCGTTTCGCTTTCCTGGGCGAGAGCCGAGTTTGCAGCCCAAAGGGTGCTGAGGGCCGAGACTGTAAGGGCGACCTTGCGAGTTTTGTTGGTCATGAATGTTCGGATTCTTCATTTCGCAACCTCCGGTCGTCCGGTCAGTGTGTCGTAATCGTTTCGTATGTCCTCCGTTGGTAACGGTCGGATTAAATTCGGTCGTTCGAGCGTTAAAGATTCGGCGCGTAGCCCATCAATTGCCGGTACTCGGTAAGGATCGTGCTCATCGCCAGCACCAGCGCCTGCTGCTGATGCAACAACGGCGCAAGTCCCGGCGTCTCGAGCAAGAGCTCGAACGGCTTCGGTTTTATCCGCGGCGGCGCCGACAGCACGCCATTGTAGCATTGCCGGATCAGTCCGTTGCTCGCGGGAAAGCCATCGATGAATTTATCGCGATTGCGCGGCAGCACTTCCTCGGCCGCCTTCAACGCGGGTTCGAGCAAATGCTTGCTTAACGTTGCGCCGCGAACGAACCCGTACATTCCAGAACTCGTGTCGTCCGAGTGCAGCGACACGATACCGTCAAACGCGTGAGTCCATAACTCCGTTTCCAGGCAACGCACTTCCGGCTCGTCGGAGTTGTTCCAGAATTCCCGGTTCAAATCATACCCGCGCGCGGAGCAACGCGTCTGCTGTTCGAAACCCGTCGGGTTGCACACCGGATACACATAAAGCCAATACCCTCTCGCGATTTCCGGCTGCCGTTCCAGCATTTGCAAAAGACTCACCGCTGCATACGACCCCGCAGGTTCATCGCCGTGAATGCCCGCGAAGATTCCAAGGCGGATCGGATCGTCCCCGCCCCTCGGCCCAATGAACAAGTACCGCGGGAGTCTAATTCGATAACGCGTTTCGACACTCGCCACCGGCTTCACCAGCAGATTATCACTGCCGATCACGGGGTTGAGCAGCGTTCGCACGGATGGCAGGCCCGCTCCGTCGATGATCTCATACGCTCGCGTTGCCCGTTGCAACTGCTCCTGGGCAATCCGGCTCGGCTTTAACCGGAAGTCGCTAACAAAACCATTTTCGGTAGACGTCGATATCATGATTTGCGTCCTTCAGTTGCTCCGTGTCCCTCCTCCGGAATGAGAAGTTTTTCCGTCCGCTCGATCCGGACGACACGAGAGTCGTGGATGACGATCTGGACGACGCCAAACTGGATCCTTTCGACCTGTTGTTGCACCAGGGCGAGCCAGCGAGCGTTCTCGGATTCTCCGTTCACAGTCGCACTTTGAGGCTAATACATAAGTATGTCAAGTGTTTTAATATAGATTAATGTATTTTGAGTGCAAAGCCTTCCCGATAAATCAGTTACGGGATCTTATTTCTGGTTAGGAAGTTTGCTAATGGCTCAATCCAGGTGCACACATAAAATAGAAACCGTCCAAAAGAAGTCGAGCGGCGGCTTGGGGTGTTCACCCCATGAAGTAATCAGCCTCGTATGCCGCATAATACGCGAGTCGCCGGTGTCGCGTGAACCCGCTTAATCAACCAGTCGTCCTGGTCGCAGAAGATAGAGAAGACGATCTTTTCCTGCTCCGGCGTTCCTTCGAACACGTCGGCTTTGAAACGCCCGTTCAATATGTCCGGGACGGCGAGCAGGCGATTGCGTACCTCGCCGGCAAAGGCCGGTTCGCAAATCGGGATGAGTATCCCCTGCCAAGCATGCTGTTGCTCGACCTCAAGATGCCGCGCAAAAACGGCTTCGAAGTGCTTGAATGGATTCAACGGCAGCCGCACCTCACTGAACTGCGAACAATCGTCCTGACCACGAGCGAGGATGTGTTTGAGGTAAACCGTGCCTACAGGCTGGGCGCGGCATCGTTCCTCACCAAGCCGTTGAACTTCACCGAGTTCAAGGACACCATCGTCGCCGTCCACAACTATTGGCTGACGCTGAACAAGCCTCCCGCCGTCAAACGGCCGCAGAATCCCCCTCCGATCAATCCTTATCAGCGGCCAGCGCCCAGCGCGGATTAACGTTACCCGCGTTTCGCAGGTCATTGCCCCAGTTTCCAATCTGAGGTCCAAACGGCATCTTTCACGTATGGGAGGCTAGTGGATCGTCATGAGCATGGGAGCACAACCATTTGTACTGATCGCCGAAGATGTCGAGAATGACGTTCAATTACTGCAACGGTCCTTTCGGCAGGCCGGCATTTCAACGTTGATGCATGTTGTGCGCGATGGCGAGGAGTGTATCGCCTATCTTTCCGGCACGGGAAAGTACGAGAACCGCGAGGAATTTCCGTTACCTGATTTGCTGCTACTGGACTTGAAGATGCCTCGGGCGAGCGGGTTTGACGTGCTGAAATGGATTCGAGCGCAACCGAGCCTTTCATCGTTGCGCGTCGTGGTATTAACCAGTTCGGAGCGGATTCGCGACATCAACCATGCGTATGAGTTGGGTGCCAACTCGTTCCTAACCAAGCCTCTGGACTTCATCGACTTCACGAATACCATCCAGGCGATGCTGAAGTACTGGCTGGAGCGGAGCAAAAAGCCGGAGATCGAACGGCCTGACAAACAACCAGCGAGTTAGGCTCTGCGCATTCATCGTCAGCGCGCCTGGGCGCTGCATCGGAGAAGCCGAAGCAGGGGAAACGGTCGGCGACGCAATGGTCAGGGTCTCACCTGCGCTGCCGCTGATAGTGCAGGTGGCCGGCCGGCCGGAGGGCGTGGCACTGGTGCATCGGGTGGGCGTTGCCCTCCGCCATCGCCAGGCGGGAACCCGTTGTCCCGTCGAGCAATGATAGCGAACACGACTTTAACGACCGCGACCAGGAAGAGCACCAGCAACGCGATTCCAGTAAGAATATCGTGGCCACGAAGACAGTAAGCCACCGCCACAAGTGAAATCCCGGCGACAGTAAGTTTTATTGCCATTCGTGTTTTCATACGCTGCGCATAGGGCGATTGTGCGGTGCCCCTGGTTAGGCTAACCGCTTTTCACTCCCGCCAACAACTCGAAGGATCAGCACCGAACCCAGGAGTAACGGGATGAGCGCGGGCCAAATCGCCCCTGGCAAAGCCTCGCCTCGCAAGAGCCCGACGACAGTCGAAGCGATGCCCAAGCCGCATACAACGCCGTAAACCCAGGACCAGATCAGAGATGAGAGAGTCAGTGCTCGTTGTATTTTCATAGCAGCTGGTGTGTAAGTCTTTTCGCAATTGACGCCCGACTTCTCTACGGTAGTGGCACAGCCTATTCCCGCACAATCTCTTTCGGTCTTTGTCGGCCCGTGGTACGGCGAGGGGACCTGAGTGAGTGTGAGCGATGCCCGAGGCATGCTGAAATGAGTGCAGGATATGGTCGGTGATTTCGTCGATGCCGACGCCGTATTTGACCTGGGCGAACACGAATGGGCCCGAGCCGCGCATCTTTTTCGAATCGCGCGCCATGACATCGAGGTCGGCGCCGACGGCCTGGGCAAGGTCGGTCTTGTTAATGACGAGAAGGTCGCTCGGGATAATGTCCGGCCGGAAACTCCGCCAATTGCTGAAGTTGCTCAAATTCGATACGATCAAAGGATGAAAGCTCCTTTATGGGTTATCGCAGCAATTACGTGCGGCGCGGTAGTGGCAGACGCTGCGGAAAAAGCGGCCGGGACCGGCCTTAGCTTCAAGGGGCCGATCGGGCTGCAGATGTATAGCTTGCGCTTCTATACGGGGACAAATGCTCTCGCGAAGATCGACAAGGCGCGCGAACTCGGCTTTCGCGCGATCGAGGGCGGAGCCCCGCTTCGTATGCCAGCTCCGGAGTTCCTCAAAGTGCTGGAGCAGCGTGGGATGAAGCTCGTCAGCACCGGCAGCGACTATGCGCGGTTGAAGAACGATCCGGATTCTGTCGTCGCTCAGGCGAAGGCTCTGGGCGCAAAATACGTGATGTGCTCATGGATTCCACACGAGAAAGGCAAGTTCTCTGAAAAGAACGCGCGGGAAGCCGCTCAGGTGTTCAATGCCGCTGGCGAAAAGTTCAGGAACGCGGGAATCACCTTTACGTATCACTGCCATGGGTATGAATTTCAACCTCACGGCGATGGCACGTTGTTTGACCTGATCGTCCAGGAGACGAAGCCGGAATTTGTCTCCTTCGAAATCGACGTCTTCTGGGCAGCGCAGGGCGGAGCGGATCCTGCGAAGTTAATCGAAAAGCACGGTTCGCGGTTCAAATTGATGCATGTGAAGGATCTCAGGAAAGGCGCCGCAATTAACTCAACGGGCGCCGCTCCGGACGAGGACAGTGTAGCGGTGGGTGAAGGGCAGATTCATTGGCCGGCCGTGTTGAAAGCGGCCCAGGCAGCCGGCGTTGAATATTACTTCATTGAGGACGAAGCAAAAAATGCGGTTGAGCAGATTCCGCAATCGTTGCGTTATCTCGAATCGTTAAAGTTCTGAGGCGCATCCAATTTGATGCAGAGATCGATGCGTTATGCGATCACTGCGCTGGACGTCGTAATGCCGAAAGGTCACTTCGAGTTTGAGTCGAATCCTTTGAACGCAGTTGCCGGCTATTTTCATATTTCTCTGATTCATGCCGGCAGTAACAGCCTGCGGGCATTGCCCTGCATAATGGCGTGAAGCTGCGGAGCCTCGAGAGGCGACTCGATGAGTTTCAAGATTGCTGTTTCGATTGGAAAATAAGGTGCGTGGGAACCGAAGAGGATTCGATCCAGCGGTGCGCGCGCGGAAGGCAATCCCGCCACGGAGCCAAGCATTCGGGCTATGGCGCCGTTACCTTCCAGGCGGGAAATCTCCAGGAAGGTGTTGGGATACTCCATGAATTGTGCGAGATCTTCGTTTGAGCCCGAACCGGCGAAATGCACCAACTGCACTTTTGCGTTCGGAACTGATTTCAAAGCCGCGACGAGCGGACGAAAACGAACCGGGCCAACGTTAATAATAGGGTGATACACTCGCGGATCTTCCATGCCAAAAACCACTTGGAGGATCAAACCGCGTTCCGTTGTCATTTGTAAAAGCCGTCCCATTCCTGGATGGTCGAGATCGAACGGTTGGTAACCAGGGTAGATTCGAATGCCAGGCATTTCATGAACTTCGTGACAGCGCCGAAGGTCCTCTTCCCAATCCGGCCAGGCGAGATTGACACTACCAAACGGAATAAGAAATCCCCGGCCGTGCTTGCGGCATTCAGCGGCGAGCCGCGCATTAACGCCGTTGATATCTTTTGCAAGCAGGGCCTCAAAATTTCCTGCCCACCCTTGAATCACTCGGTGTTTCTTGAGCTTCACCACGAGCGCCTGTGTGTCGCGAAACTTCAAAGCGCGAAAGGGCCAGTCGAAAACATTGATGTTGGTATCGATGATGCCGGCGACCCGGGAGCCCGACCTCTCTGCTGCTTGAGCAAGCGGGCCGAAAAGCGACACGGCCGCCGTGCTCGCAAAGGAAGTTTTAAAAAAATGGCGCCGGGAGTTCATGTTCTAAGGTTCTATCGTGATCCCTTTCTTGCGGAAGATGGACGCGCAAATTCTTCTGAGATTCCCGCCGAAAATCTTCATGCGATCGGCTTTTGAAATATCGGCATCCAAAACTTTGCCCAGCTCTGTGGCATAACTGCGGCTCGGGCCGTGCCCGCCCCACACGAGCCGGTCCACGCCGAGTTCTCGGATCGCATACTCCACCATTCCGGAATGCGGATCGGAGCCGGAGAATTCCATCAGGACGTTTTTGTGAGGCCGGACGGCGCGGACGCCGAGTTCCCAATCGCCACCGGTATGACCGCAAATCAGCGCCACATTCGGGAACCGCTGCGCCAGCTTCGCAACGTCCATCGGTGTCGATTCCGAAGGCAAGTTGTCGCCGCCGGGCAAGCGCGGCGTCCCGCCAACCTTGAGCCAGGTATGGATATAAACATGCACATCCAGTTCCGCGGCGAGCCGCAGGATCGGATCGTTGTTGGGATGACTGCAGGTGACTGCCTTCTTCCCGGTGCCGGGATATTTGATCCCGATGCAGGGACCGTTGCGGATCCATTTTTCTATCTTGGCGCAACTTTCGTCGGGAAAGCCTGGGTCGATGGGCGTGCGGCCGGAAAGGCGGTCCTTGTCCCGCTCCAGGATCTTGAGAATCTCCACGTCGTATTGATACGGCGCAAACGGTTCTTCCAGCGTGCCGCCAACTTCCTGGGCAATAGATCGCTCAACGCCCATGCGTTCCACAAAAAAGTTATTTCGCTCGTACTGCTCGATGGGGTTCTTCGCTGCAAATCCGTGGAAATGGTTATCCCAGATTCTGTAAGCAACCAACTCGTCCCGCGTTGGAAGTCCGTAGTCGGCCGGGTTGATGAAGAATTCACGAGCATTCATACTACTTGTCTCGCAAGGTGAATTTCCCTTTCCAGTCCACGCGATAAGCGCGGCAATGGGTGTGAAACGTCGAGGCAAATTCGATCACATCACCCGTTTTGAATCGGTCCTTGCCGAACAGTTGTGCGGGTAGTTCCGTGCAAGCGATGTTCCGAAAATTCCCGTTGATGCCGGAGATGTTCACCAATCGAACGGCGTGTCCATCGACAATCGGCTCCAGGCCGGCTCCAATGCGGCTTCGAATGGCGTTCGTGGATCCGGTGA
>Ga0137340_1000081_pt1 | contig 21183 bp, 27 predicted proteins | sample EasRivERMLT400_2_FD_102295 | JGI IMG/M metagenome (GOLD analysis project Ga0137340, IMG submission 102295) | Soil microbial communities from meander-bound floodplain in the East River, Colorado, USA - East River MetaG ERMLT400_2 | ecosystem: Environmental > Terrestrial > Soil > Floodplain ...
ACGACGACATCATCGCCAAGGGCGGTGAAGGAGTCATGGGTCGCCACCCGCTGTCGCCATATAAGTACGGTCGCTCTACTATGAAGGAGTCATGGTTGTGGGCACTCAAACCATACATGGATGACTACGCTGTCATCGTCGGCTTTGTGGAGATGCTTGAAAATCAGAATGAGCTTACCGTCAATGAGCGAGGCTATGCTGCTCGTGCGGGCTTCAAAGAGAATATGGTACCGAAGGGTACTCTAGGTAAGTTTATCTGTTGGTCACCTCGCTTTAAGGAATCTTTCGGTGTTGGTATGGGAGTGGGTCTTACCTTTGATCTCCGTGACACAGTCTGGGCTAACCGCGAAAAGTATTTAGGTCGGTTTATCAAGTATAAGTACCAAGAGATTGGTGTCAAAGAGCGTCCTCGCCAGCCGAAATTTATGGGACTACCACATGATAGCGAAATTCCTATTGCAGATCTCGCATTACTGAAAGCTCTGCGTACCGAAATTTTAGGAGAGAAACAATGGCTGTCCAGGTGAACACAGGGCCAAGTATCTTTACGGTCAAGTATCTGAATGAGAACCAGACAATAGGTTTCGCGAACATACCTGCTGCCGGGACAGGAGCTGCCAAGGAAGAGTTCATAAAGCAGTATCCTACCAAGCAGATCGTGACTATCTACAGGAAGAGTTGAGTGTACGAAATTCCTAACCTCGACCGAACCAGAAAAATTCACCGATTCTCAGGTCACACTGAGGAAGAACGCTTCTGGTTAAAGGTAGATATTCGGGGTGAAGATGAATGTTGGCCTTGGACTGGGGGATTAAACAGAGGTTACGGTTGGTTTAGAATCGGTGGTATGTACACTGGTCGTGGAGAACGAGCTCACCGATGGGTTCTTGAAAAGAAATTGGATCGCCCAATTAAGAAAGGCCATGAAGCCTTACACTCGTGCGACTTTAAGCCATGCTGTAATCCTAAGCATATTAGTGAGGGAACTCAACAGCAGAATCTTCAAGATATGAGAGACAGGGGAAGATCTAATAGCTGGGGTAGAGAAAATGCCAGTCTACGTTGATGCATCCTGTAATAACTTTCGTCGCATGATAATGTGTCATCTTATTGCAGATACTCCCGAAGAACTTCATGCTATGGCCGAGGCTATCGGCATGAAGCGTGAGTGGTACCAGCCTACTTCATTCCCTCACTACGATGTAGCTAAGGGTCGTCGTAAAGAAGCAGTCAAGCTGGGTGCGATTGAATGTAACCGGCGAGAATTCATGGAACATCTTAAACGAATAAGACATGGAGGAAAGTTTGCCAACACCGATATATGAGTATGCAGGATTCCGCTACACTATTGAACAACGCAAAGGTGATGACTGGCTGAAAGCCTATCCACTTCCAGGCCAGCATCCTGCGGCCAACAAGGATAAACATCGTCGTGCAGCCGTTGAAATGTTCAAGCAAGAAAACGGAGTCAAGTAATGCGGAGAATCTTTTTACTTGCGCTTGGACTTACTGTGGCGTATCCTGCAATGGCTGGGGAAATTACTCTCCGAAAAGAATGCAGTCGTGATCGTTGTGTCTACTACAAAGGATCTAAACGGGTGTTCTCAGTGGAGAATGAAGCTGATACCTCACGCGTCATCATACGGGATGCCAAGCGCCGTCCTGTGGCGAAGGTAGAAAGGGAACGCAATGGAACTATCAGAATTAAAAAGTCTGGTAGCCAACGGAAAGATCTTCTCAGTGATCTTTACGAAGAGGACTGATGGCACAACACGCAGAATGGTTTGTCGTACTGGAGTACGGAAAGACTGTTCTGGTGGTGGTCGAGCCTATGACCCGGAGAGCAAGGGTCTGCTTACCGTCTACGACTTCGAGAAAAAAGCCTACCGCATGATTCCTGCTGAGGGTGTGATCGAACTTACAGCCCGGAAGCAAACAATTAAGTTTCAATCACGTACTGGTTAGGTTGTCTCCGGAGCAATCCTGGCATATATAGGGTATGGGCCGTCCTCCGGCCCGCTCTTGCTGCTTGCCGCATCAAGGAAGTCCCGCTGATTTATTCGCACTAGATCAGCGGGGCTTCTTTGTCGGCATCGGCTAGATGGGCGGCCCACCTAAACCCCACGGACAGAGCAAATTATGGCTGTTTTGAGCCATTTTTAAGCGTCTTCGTGGGGTGCCGCATGGGCTGGGCTACGGCCAAGGTGCTCAGAAATTGTCCAGAATGGCGTCTTTTAGCCTCTATCTGGTGTGAGGAGTGTCCCACCTGTCGTGGAACTCATGATAACCGAGGTTATCGACATGATCAGTACCAAATTGGCCGGTCGTGGCGTGGGCTACGACCCGAATCATAGCCCACTTGACGACATCATGGGGGAGTCGCCATGCAATCCAGATGGCTAACTTCTCTTTCATTTCGCAGTGTCCTTTGGATCTTCCTCCAATGTTTCTACTACGACTTCTTCTGCGACTTCTTCTACTATTACCCCAGTTTCTATCTTGCCATCATCATTAGCTTCAAGTCGCTTCATCTCGTCAGCGATCTTAACGTGGTAGTTCCCATCTTCATAAGCGGGACCATTATATCCGTGAGCAAAGGGTCGGCAGTCGTCCGGCTTGGTACTCACCATACGGAGCTCTTCCTCCAAATAGCACATCTTGATATATCTGACAAAGAGATAGTAATGGTGGTATTCACTAATGACAGTGGAGTATGCGAATTCTAGTGCAGAGCAAAACTCCATGTTCGGGAACCAGAAACCCATCACCTGGAACTTGCCCCAGGATGCAGACTTAAAAGCACAGCGAAGATCATCGGCAATGGCGTGAGTTAGCTTCTCCCAAGAATCTTCATTATACCCTCCAGAATCAGGGTTAGACCAAGGCTCAACGTCGTACAGCCCGTAGGTGAAGTCGCTGAACTTGTGTCGTTCAAACAACATCTTGGGACGACCATTGCTATCATAGCCAGCACCCGCGCTCTCTACTCTGGAGACAGCTACGAGCTGATTATATGAGCAACCCAACCATGTTGCGAGAGAACGCATCTGCTCATCAGTGACAGCTTTCGCATCCAAGTTAGTGAAGACAGCCTTGACAGCATCACGAGTGGTTTGACCGCACTGTCCATCAACGGGAAGGTGCTGGCCCTTGGAATTCAGCCAAGTCTGGAAGTCTTCCATATACATTTCAAATTCCTTACTTAGCAACCTCCAACGGTTGAGCTGCTTCAACAATCTCGCAGGAACTTCCAAGGCAAGCGAACTCGCGAGTACCGATGACTGTGTCTTCTCCACGCTCATACATTCCGAGCTTGGTCCAGTCAACTGTAGTGGGCATCTCTTCCATGAAGATTTCGTACTGATCCTTAGTTATAGTTTCGTAAGGAAGCTGAGTGTAGGTACTACTCACCTCCATGTGAGGAAGGAAGCTAACACCTGCGAGCAAATCGAAATTTTTATAGACCCACCCACCTACTTCCGGCCACTCGTGTTCCTTGACACTCACTGTACAACTGACAGCGTGTTCGGACCAGTGAAGATTGTAGAGCTTTACCAGCTCAAGATGCTGGATGGCAGTGACTTGATCACGGGTAATGGTAGAGCTCCCCAGCTTGGTCGGGAAGCTGAAGACCGACATATCCTGAGGCTTGGTAGCATGAACTTCATTGGGAATACCAGAGTCCGACATGAACTGTGTGACAGGATCCTTGTTATCCTGCGAGATACGACGAATGTAGTAGGGAGCGTGCCCTTGGTGAATTCCCGAAGGGCTGAGCACTAACTGGCTTACCGTGCCACTCGGCTTGACTGTGGTAACTGCGAGGCTAGGGTTGACGCCAACCTCACTGGCGCAGATACGATTGGACTTAATGGCTGTCTGCTTCATGTGTTGGAGCTGGCTAGCAAGACGATCCATACCTTCATCGCCTCGCATCATCGGGTTATCATAGATGCCGGTCAGACTGACACCCAGAAGGCGTTCATCCTCGGCATTAAATGCCCAGTCTGGCTCCACAAAATTGAAGCGTGTTTGAGTTGACTGCCATGTGCCTAGGATAGATGCTAGGCGAATTTTCTCGCGGATTTCCTTGGGGGTATCGCGCTCACGAACAATAACCTCGCTGAGATTACATAGCCCACGAGGTCGCAGGATAATCTCACCGCAAGGATTGGTGCCGAATTCGTAGTTATGGCTGCGTCTTCCAAGACGTTGAATCTTTTCAACTGCACCGTAACGATTGAAAATACCTCGCTCACCACTGTTGGACTTATACAGTGCGAGCCATTCCTCCATGAATTGACCGACCTCAGGCTTCTCGGTATAGGCGACGCTGTTATTACAGAGTTCAAGGTGCGGTTTATCTCTGCGCCAGTCACCAGATTTGGCGTCGCGCATACGAAGATCGCTCAAGTTGCTCAAGCTTATCTCAGCACTGCGGCGGACACCACCAACCACGACAATTTCACCGATCTTGGTGCAGATCTCATGGACTTCCAGCGAGGTCAATTTGCGACCGGCTGCTGACCTAAAGGTGTGTACCGTAAAGTCACAAAGCTGTAGCAGGGGCGCGGGGCCGCTGGCCCGTCCTCCAAACGTCTTCAGACGTTCACCAGCACCTCGGACTAGGTGGGTGCGTACCACAGGTACCCGGCCCGCCCATAGATGCTCGATGAGCTCTAAATAGCCTTGCGCCCAACCCTGCTTAGAGTCCTGGACGATAATCTCATCTGCTGTGATGGTGAACTCGGTAGGGAGTTCAGGAAGCTTCTTGATAATTTGCCGCTCAACACTGAAGCCAACACCTGTCCCACACATGAGAACGTATAGGACTTCAGCAAATGCCTTGGGCTTGTCAATCGGTAGATAAGCACAGTTAAAGATGGAGATATTCTCTCGGCGGGCTGCTTCACCCGCCGTCATCATGGCTCGCATCGATGGCATGATTGCTAGATTAGAGACCGCATCCATAAGCTCGGAGCGAAGAGTACTGGGAACTTTGTATCGTTGATGTTCTTCCAACTCTGATTCAAAGTAGTCAAAGTATCGGGTGACAGTTTCGTCCCAGTTTTCCCTTCTTCCCTCGTTATCTAAGAATCTTGCGTAGCGGCTTTTGTGAATGAAATTCTGGTAGTCTGTTGGAAGCTGCTTGAGCAAGGCCATCAGTGGTCTCTCTTCTCTGGCATGGGGGCTGATCCAGGGCCAGCTACTTCACACAGCCCCATTCTCTAACCCTGTACCTTAGCCCATATTACCCTCGTAAGACAAGGGCTTAGGCACCTATGAGCGGGCGGGTAGACCGACGTACACCACGATCGGTGTACTGATTTATGAGCTGGGAGAAAGCATCTGGGATATCATCATGTGCCGCACCTGGAAAGGTGAGCATCTCTTCAAGAAAGCGTGGAACCCAGTCAGCATTTCGTGGTAACAGAACTCGCTTGGCTTCCAAAGCAGGAACCGCTAACTCAAAGCGAGTTTGTTTGTCACCTATTCTTTGAGGGGCAATAGCTATGATGTTTTGCCCTGAAGCAATCTTTAGCACCTGTATGAGCGAGGTCCCAGTACCCTTGCTCTCAATGAGTACCGCATGGGCTTCATGTATCGCGTTGAAATGAGGGACGTCTCGCATGAGAGTATGGAACTCTGCCTGCTTGCGGTACATTCCCTTGAGGTAGAACTTGCGATCCTTCATACCCAATGCCGCAGCTAGACCGACAGTATAGTCAGCTCGTTCACTCACGGTGCCAGCAGTATCCCATGATACGATGTTCATGTACTGCTGGTCGTCAGGAAGACGAGTGTAGTATTCAAACCATTCGCTCTTTACTTCACCAGTCTCGGCAGGCTTGGGTCGCTGCTGATATAGGGCTTCCCACTCATCAAGGATACCCTCACTAGTCATGCCGCCTTTGATGTCTGCCAATTTGGAGAGAGGATACATCTCAGGCCAAAGGGCTTCACCGTATTTCCTGCCTAATTCTATCTCCACTTGTGCGTTAGGATCTTCACACAGAGCAGGTAAACTGATGAGCTCATAATGCTCCACTTCGCCCTTGGCAGACTTCTTAAGGATCTCTCCTGTCAAGTCATCTTCATGCCAGCGGGTCGCAATAATAACAATCACACCGCCTGGGAGAAGGCGCGGCACCACGTCAACGAAGAACCATTCAGATATCTTCTTTCGCTCAGTAGCTGAATAGGCAACCAGCTTAGACTTGTAGGGATCGTCAATGAGGATAAGGTTAGCGCGACGTCCAACGACTGAGCCACCGACGCCTGTTGTGAAATAGGTGCCGCCCTCAGTAGTCTCCCATCGTGCAGCCGCCCGCTGGTCAGGAGCGATCTTGACACCCTCAAAGAGCTGAGTATAGAGAGGATTATTGACTAGGTTACGAACCTTGCGCCCCATATCCTCAGCGAATGGCTGAGTGTGTGAAGCCGCGATGATCTTATCTTTGGGGTGGTTACCGAGCCAGAAGGCAGGAAAGTTATGAGACGTATAGACAGACTTAGCGTGAGCAGGAGGGGCGGCAATGATGAGGCGTTTCTTGTGACCTCTGACAGCAGCGTCTAGAGCACGACATATAATCTCATGGTGAGGTGCCGGTATATGATCACCCTCTGTCACATAAGGAACAAAGTTCCCCATGTGAATCTTGGCTTCTTCTCTACGAAGGAGCTCTTGGAGGAGTGCCGCTTCATTCATACAAGATGGAGATTCACATCATCGGAGTCCTCATCTTCCTCCGGGGCTGGAAGTTCTTTCTGGGGAATGGTAGCACCGATAGCCTTAGCCAGACGACGACGTAGTTCCTCAGTTGTCAGGGTTGTTGGGTCAATAGCATCAGGATTATCACTGTCATCACCCAAAGGCTTAGGATCATAAAGACCAGCAGCCTTCCCAATTTGTATCTCAGATGCAAGAGCAACCTTCCAATTCTCATCATCCAATGCGGAATTACGAATCTCCTTTAGCTTCATCATATGATCATGAAGTGTGTAGTCACTCCTAAGCGATCGCTGAAACTCAACGATGAAACGTCGCACCAGAGGATGCATGAGTAGGTTGAGATCGAACGAGTCGATCTGTAACAGTTGAGCAATCCTGGGAGGATCTTTCTCGCCACGAATATAAGCAGAAGCTATATCTCGGGCTTGTTCCTCAGACAGGGTTGCTGACGAGAACGCGATAGAGTTCATATGTAGCCCTCGCATCAGCCATAGCATCGTGTGCGCCGGAAAATCCGCGCTGGTCAATTAGAATCGTATAGGCCTCCTGAAGAGAAGGCCACTTAAAAGTTCCAGGTCGCTTAGGATTAGGAAGCTTGCAATGCTGGACTGCTTCCTTCATCGTGCAGAAGCGTGGCTTCTTCAATGATTCACCCTTCCCACCCTCACGAAGAGTGGCAGTCATCATGATGCCAATATCAAAGTCAATGTTATGACCGACAAGAACATCTGCCTTGCGAGCGAAGCTATCCAAGAGCTGACAGGCACGAAGCCTGGAGATACCAACGCGAGCTGTCATTGCTCGATCAATCCGGTGAACCGCGTAGGCTGCTTCCGGAATTTCCGAGTCACTATGAACGAAGACATTTATGGCTGAGTAAACCTTGTCTTCATCACAGAGCATGGCGCAAAGTTGAACTACATCAGGCTGATGATCGGCACTTGCTGGTGCTCTATAATCATAGATCCCTGTAGTTTCAGTGTCAAATAGACAGGCTAGCATCGAATACTCACTTCCTAGTCTTTTAAGTCTAGAATGAGGTACCGTAGCTCCAATCTATTCAGTTGACAAGTGAAAAAATTACAAAGAAAAGGGGCCGTACCGAAGTACGACCCCTTCCCCTTTCATCCAGAACGAATTGCGTGGGGCGCACCCGTTCCGACTGGTCCCCTTTCGGGTTAAGTCTTACTGGACGAAGAGCCAGACGCCAACGAGCTGATTGCTCGCCGAGCTGGAGCCGGCGCCGAACGCGAAGTTGCTGTTCTGCGAACCAGCGAGACCCAGCGAAGCCGAGTTGCCCGTCTGGAGCGTTTCGCTCTGATGCACCGAAGTGCTGGACTGGTCATTGCCGTCCATGATCGAAACGGCCGAACCGCCCGAAGCCGCGAGGCTCTGCGAGGTCTGGGTCGTTGCACCAGCGATGAGGCTGGCAGACGAACCCTGCGAACCAGCAACAGCCGTCGAGCTGGACGAGCTGGAACCGGCGCCGATCGCGAGACCGAAGTCAACAGCCGCCGCCGGAGTGGCGAGGACCGTGGCAGCGAGCATACCGGCAAGTGCGAAGATCTTCTTCATATTCATACTCCCATTCATTTCCCCGGAAGTTGCTAGCAATAGGGTTTCCGGGGTCCCCCTATCTTTGAAACTTTGGAGCGCGGTATTTCTGCCGGGGGGCGAGCGATACCGCGCTCCGTGATGCGAGTTGTGGACGGGCTGACCAGAGGAGCCGTGACTCGCATCAGAAGGTTACTTACCTCGGAGGTTTAGAGGCAGCAACCTGTTCTGCTTGAACCGCGTTCTGGGCGGTGGCGTTATTCTGCGCCAATGCCCGATGCGCGGCTTCCGGCGTGATCTTGCCGTTACGCGCAATACGCGGATTCGGGGTTTCGCCTGGAGCGGGCTGCGCTACTCGGTTCTGAACCGAGCCCAATAGCAGAAGCTGATTGCAAGCGTCGGCCGTTGATTTCTCAACGTCGGGTCCGCTGGAATCGCTCGTGCAAATCGACCAGATCATCATGCTCATGAGTTTGCCGGACAGTTCCAACTGGCCCATGTTCGCCGCGTTGACTGCCGCCATGCCGAATTTCTCGGCGCGACGCAGTGACTGGCAGCTCTTGTCGAACTTCGTGCCAGCGCCGCCGACGGAGATGCCCAACGGAGCCGCGCTTACGCCGCAGCTGACTGAACCGACGGAGTAGGCGCTGGAGAAGCTGCTGGAGCTCGTGAGAGGCACCGCATTATTCGTGCGAATTTCTGTGGTTTTTCGGTTCTTGGTGTTCCAGGTCTGGTTGACCGTCACACCCTGCTGATTGGCTTGGCTACTGTCAAGCGCCTGATCCTGCGACTGGCCCTGATTCTGCGACTGGCCCTGATCCTGGCCCATTGACTGACCCTGTTGCTGGTCAGAATTTGAGCCTGAAATGCTTTCGCTGTTGGAGCCGGAGATCGCACCTGACGAGCTGTTGCTCGTATTGGTGTTTTCGCTGACGCCGATATTGCCAACCTGTGCGTTGACGTTATCGTTATTGGACTGCGCGCCCGAGACTGAACCCGAATTCGCTTCCGCTCCCGAACCGGACGTACTCGTGAGAGTATCCTGTGCGTAAACGGGCGTCGCACCGCAAAGCAGAAGTGCGACGAGCATAGTTCTTTTCATGCTGAAACCCCCTCCATACACGACAGCAGGATGCTGCCGATCAATAGGTTAGCAGTCCTGAGAGGGGTCTACCCTTGCCCTGACCCTGCCTACCTTTGTTTGTAGGCTGCAACAGTTCAAAGCGCAAGCACTAATTTTATCAGATATTAATCGCGGATAGGGATGATTTCAGGGGCGTAACGACGATTTGAACGCCAGCCAGAGGAGTGGTCACCTCCTGCGCCGGGGTATCGCTGACCCGACAAACCGTCTTACGCCACTCTCTGCGACCGCACAAAGAGGAAAGGGGCCGTACCGAAGTACGACCCCTTTGTGGTCCTGGGGAGGATCACTTACTTGAGGAATCCGCAGACCTGCGGCCCAAGGAATTGCTTGCAGAAGAACCAAGCTTCACTCGGTTTCGCTGCTGAAGCACTGGAGGCGAGAAAAGCGGTCGCTAGAACGAACCCTGCAATTTTCTTCATGGCAATTCCCCCAGAATAAGGCGGAGGGGTCGGGTGACTTATCAAGAATCAAGGGTAAACCCGAGGTCCTTGGAACTATTGAGTGATCGATTGAGTCCGGTCGTCCGAAGACAGTTAGAAACAGTCGCTCACCGCGTCACGCACATTGTTCGTCGAAAGCTACTTCGTTCACCAAGAGTACCGAAGTACCCAGGATCGGAAGAGGAAAACCGCTAGCCCGAGGGCTGGGGGTTGACCCGTTGCCTTGACCCTTCCTACCTATAGGTGTAGCTGGCGTTTGCTCATAGCGCAAGCGTTATTTTGTTCAAAAGCAAAATAATTACTCATGGCGGCCAAGCTCAGAATCGAACTGAGATCATCGGTTTTAGAGACCGGAGCATTACCATTATGCTGACAAGGCCAGCCACGAGTTAGGCCTCCAAACGAACTGGATCGGCCGGTACGATACGAAGACCAATAGCCCGACGTCGCCGTTCAGCAGCAGCGAGTTTGGCATTCCACCGAGCATTAAGCATAGCCTGAGCAGTCTCCTGGAGTCGCTCAAGATGCTTCTTGGAAAGAGCACCTAGATGCTCACAAGCGGTTTGATTATTCCCAGGATTGAGCTTGAACCAGAGCTCTTCCTGCCTCGCGTTCAGGCGCGGGAAGGTTGTGGTCTTACGATATTTCTTATGGTGGCGGATGATCATGCTCAGGTGGCGATAGATCTCTTTCCATCCCTTGACCCAAGCGAGATATTTCTGGCGACCATCCATTCCTTTGAGCTGGTCATGCTCAGTATGACCAACAACTTCAACGTGTTTCGCACTCGGGCAGCCGAGATCAAGGCTGGCGATATAGTTGCGAGTAAGTTTGTGGAATTGTTCCAGCTGAGTGTCCGAGTACTGCACGGACTCAAAGTTAAAACTGGTTAGATAAGGACGATTAATAGCGGTCATTGGTTTGCTCCCAGACTAGAATTGGCTTTTGTCTGGGAGCTCTGGCGGAGCGCGAATCTGCTAGGTCATTGGCCTTCTCCTTAAGGGTCTTATCCTTAAGCGTCAACTGTACCGCAGGACTGTTCATAATGCAAGCCCCATTATAAGTCATGTTCCCAGCCTAACTCTTGGTAGAATAGTATTCGTGTTCCAGGATCATGTAGGTTGTAGATCTTAATTTTCTTGTCTTCAGCGATGCGGAGAGCTTGACCTGTACCACCAATCGCTTTACCATTGCTAGTCCAGCAGACTACGAATTTAGAAGGGGTTGCACAATCACGCCCTAGAATCTGCATTGTGTTACGAGTGTGCAGCTTTTTCGCACCTTCGGAACAAGCCAACCAATTCGGATGATATTTCTCAGCGATGCTTCTGGCTACGCCAAGTTCCGTCGGGGTGAGATGAAGAAGATCGGGCTTGCCGTTGAAGCGATTCCACGGGAGAAAGATCTCCATGGTCGCCATCACTGGAGTCCCCTGTTCGAATGCTTCGTCAGCTCCCGGTGCGCCACCTGATCGGAGAACATAGCCCCGGTCGTACAGCATACGAGCAATCCCCCGCATCAAGTGACAGATATTGTCGGGAGTCTCCTTTGAACCGATGCCAGCGTAAGCGACATAGTCCTTGACCTTGGGAAATGGCTGAATAGGATATGGGGGACGAGGACTCATCTGACAAGATCACAGTGCTGTTGGGCGCGGGTCAATCCTGTATAGAGCCATCGGTCGTGTCCGTCTCCCGGCCAGTCGTCGCACACGATTGTTCGGGGCCATTCGGATCCCTGGGATTGATGACAGGTAATGGCGTATCCCCACCAGAATTTTCCGAATTGATCGTCGAGGAAATCGGTGAAACTTCTACCCCCGAGGCCTTTGATCCATACATCAACCGGCTCAATAACCCGACCGTACGGATCAATGATGGAGAGTCGTGCAACAGTACCATTACGAATCACCTCACTACTACGAACAGTATAGATCTCACCATTCATTATTCCTCGCTTCTTGTCGTTATAGACAGAAACGACTTTTTCACCCGGCTGAGGGTGGGCGGTGGTATGTCCCATTTTCGCTCGGACAAAGCGGCAAAGGCGCTCGCGAGTTTTGTGAGTTCCACAGATAATTTGATCTGTGCTTGTCCAAGCTGCGTCAGGGAGTGAATTGCGGTGGTGAATGCTGACGCTTTCATTTGCGGAAATTTCTTCTCCATTGCGTAGCCTTTCACCTGCAAGAGGAATTCCGGCACCAATACCTTTCTGGCGTTCAATCTTGGTCAGCACCGATTGAGGCGACAGGTTATGCCAATAGGGCTTCGCCTTGACGGGTGGTAGCTGAAATGGGTCCCCAACTAGAATCGTCGGGATACCGAAGGAGATAATGTCCTTACCATGAGTCTCATTGACCATGGAAGACTCGTCTATCATAAAGAGGCTGTACTTGGCGATGACTTCCAGCGGCTCTTTCTTACGCACTGGAAGATCCTCAGACATAAGATCAATGATAGCTTGCTTGTGCAGTGCGATCTTTTCCTTGCGGATGGTGACGAAGATCTCCTGCCTAGCATTGGGATCGGTAGGCAATTCCAAACCTTCAAACTTGAGGATAGTCTCACCACGTTGAGCACAGAATTCCTTGAATTCGGCTTCGTCAAAAGCGAGACCATCTTCTGCTAGTAGAGCACGGTACTCCATTTGGAGATCCTGCCCTGACTGAGTGATAAGAGCCTCACTGAGCTCGTTAAAACTGACAGCCTCATCCCACATGCGAAGTCGTTCACGCTGGAAATTGATTTCTTCCGACAGTGTGAGGTAGATTAACTTGTGAACTGTTTGCGTGAACAGACCCGTCTTGTTTGCGAGAACCTTAGCAGCACGATTAGTAGGGGCTGCTAATGCTACGCGCGAGAGAGCCACGCGAAGTCGGTTAAGTAGAATGCGAATGAGGGTAGTCTTACCTGTTCCGGCATAGCCCTGAAGGATGTACGGCTTGGAGTGGTCGCCTGATAAGAACCAACGTACGATGTCATCCACCGCAGCTTTCTGTTGGTCATTCAGGTCTTCATAAGTGAGTTCAATCGTCAAGGTCCATCCCCATTCTTCTACGCGACCAGAAGTTTTCTTCCTGCCTACGTTGTGCTGTGACAACACGGCCGAACTCTTTTAGTTGCGGCTTCACTAGCGTAGTATGATCTCCCTTAACCCCTAGCTGAAGCGGCCACTTGAGAACACCCTTCAAATGCCACACCAAATCTTTTTCAGTAACGTGTTGAGGGACGCTACATTCAACTACTGCCCTGATAATTTTATGCCGGGTCTGCCTCGACATCGGGGGAAGCCTCCTTGTATGGTGAAACCCACAACGGGAAATTCTTAAGCATACTAGCAAAGCCAAACTCTTCTAGCAAACTCTTTACCCTCCACTCGTCAAAGTTGCCGAAGTGAATGTCCAACCCGTCAATAGATCTTATGTCACGAAGATCTATAAGCTGGCGATTGCGAAGATAGAGTGGGTCACCTGCAAAGAAATCGTCTAAGATTTTCTGCTTATTCGGACTGATTCGTACTCCCATGAGATAAGCCTTCAGTGTCCCTGGACCGATGCCGTCAATACCATCAATCCGATCTACCCCATCGCCCATCGCGCAGAGAGCTTTGACAAACTCTTCAGGATTGCCATATCCGGTGAGTTCAGCAAAGTTTTCAGCCTTGATCTCTTTCTTCTCAGCCTTCCGACCCTCAAGCCGAACCTTCTGGTACAGTGAGATTCCTGGACGCACAAGTTGAATCCAGTCTTTGTCATTGCTGACTAAGACGGCAGACTCCAGCGTGTTAGCGAGCATAGCCCCGATGTCATCAGCTTCATAGCCCGGAGCCTTGAGTTGGTCAATACCAGCGAAGTGGAGGAACGTACAGACATCAGCATGATACTTGCGTAGAGTATCATTCATCTTGTGAGGGCGATCAGCTTTGTAACCGGGATGAATCGCTAGGCGCTTGTCATAGCCCATGTCCCAGCAGACAAAGATACCTTTCGGCTTGAACTTCTTGACAGCAGACGTGAGCTGAACCACGAAGCTGTAGGTGTAACCATTGGTCAGCATCGCGGCTGGCCCTGCGACAGTATGGAAGACAGACATGCCATCTACGATCATTGCTGGGCGGCTCATTGTCCTGTACTCCCGAATCCACCAGTGCCACGATCACTATCTTCAAGCTCGGCAGATTCTGTCCAGCTAGCCCTATAGGTCGGCCGAAAGACTACCTGTGCGATCTTGGTTCCCTTGAGAATACGCTGCTCTGCATAAGGAGAGACATTGCGTAGAATAACCTTCCACTCACCACGATAGTCAGGATCAATCACCCCGGTAAGAACGACAAGACCATTAGTTGCAAAGCCTGATCGAGACTCAATACGCCCATGAATCTGTATGGGCATCTCAGTAGCGAAACCAAGAGGAATCAGTAAGGTCTGTTGGCGACCGATTACAAAATCCTCAACGCAGAAGAGATCATAACCAGCCGAGTGAGGTGAACCTTGCTTGGGGACGATCGCTGCTGGATGCAGAAGCTTAATCTTTAAGTTAGCACAAGGCATCATCTCTTCAGGGGAAGGCATCCTAAGTGTAGTATCTTCATAAGTGAAAGTACCCGTAACACTCAGATCTGGGTCGTTGATGAAATCGGTCGGCTTCTCAGGTTCTTCTGGCATCACAACTTCCCTTCCAAGAATTTCTGGTAATTTTCTGCGCCTAGCTTCTCCATGGAAGCCTGTCCCCAATTATGTCCGCTGCCCACATCAACTACAACAGGAATAGTGAGTTCCATCGCATGTTCCATGATGTGCTTCACTTCAGCTACAATCTTCGGGTCACCTGCACTGATATCAATCTCATCGTGAACTGTTCCGTGTGGTAGAATTCCAGCCCTATACATATCGCGCATAGCTAGCTTGGTCATATCAGCGGCGCTACCTTGGATAAGACGGTTCAATGATTTGTTCAGGAATTTCCAGCCCCGCCCATCTTCTTCCTTGTGGAATCTGAATCGCCTACCCATTGGTGTCCTAATATGACCCTTCTGCTTTACAGCATTCTGGGCCTTCTTCGCAAGCTGGCGGATGAACGGTGCAGCTTCATCAAAAATGTCCATAAGCTCTTGGGCTTCTGGCCCTGCTTTGAGATACTTAAACTCAAAGTCCTCACCGTTCACAATCTTCTTGAAGGATGCTTGGGTGTATGGAAGTCCTAAGGATAGGGCTAGCTTACCGCCTCCCATCCCGTAAGCAACGCCGAGGTTAATAGTCTTCGCTGACTTACGCTTCTTAGGATCTTTCCACTCTTCTAGTTTCTGCGCCACCATCTTGCGAGTTTCGTCATGTAAGTCGGTGTTAGGATCTTCCCTGAACCGTTCAGCCATCTGGGCAGCTTTCCAGCAGCCTGTGACCTCTGCGAAATGAACTGTCAGGCGAGGTTCCTGGGACGAATAGTCCATCACATGAAAGGCTTCACCCTCTTCAGGTAGAATCAACTGGCGAACCATGTAACCTAGTTCGGGATCCTTCTCCGGTGAAGGCATCTGCTGAAAGTTCGGCTGGCTGGAACTAAACCTGCCAGACAACGCACCACGAACACCAGCCTTGAGTTCCTTTCCTAGGACGCCGCCTGCGCCGCCTTCATCGTCACGCTTGAGAGGGTTGAAGTTCGGATAGATACGACCGTTCTCTTGGAGATTAAGGAGGGCGTTCTCAAGGAATGTACTGCGAATATTATTTGTTTTACGTCCACGAAGAATAGCATCAGCGACAGGATGCCCAAGACCACGAAGCCAATCAGCAGTGATGGACGGTTGTTCTGTTTTCTCCGTGAGTCCATACTTAATTCCTAGCTTGTCAAAGACCTTGGAAAGCTCGGCAGCATTGTCCCAGCTACCAACAGTGATACCTGTCTTATCCTTAATGAATAAGCGGGCCTTGCTCTCTTCTAGAACTAGACCCGCCTGTTCTTTTTCGCATTGGGCAACATCGACCCTTACTCCTCTGAGCCGCATGTCTATCAACATGGGAATAAGATCACACTCAAGTTGGTAGACTTCGCCTAGGTTCTCTTCCTCAATCATGGGATTGTATAGATCCCAGAGCTCTCTGGTAAGCGCCACGTCCTCCCGGGCATAGACTCCAACGATGTCTGGATGCACCCGCATGAGATGCATCTTAATGTTATCGCTCTTCGTATTCTTGATGCCTAGGTCTGCGGCAGCTTTCGCCAGTAACTTTTCGTCCTTGCCTCGGCCTAAGTAGTCTTTGCCTAAGCGATCCAGCATGTAGTTTGGACGATGCTCGTCAAGGAGTGGTGCTTGGAATGAGACGTCATGGATTGGTCCACGGATTGGGATACCCTCCACCTGGAGCCAGCCAACGTCATACTGTGCGTGGAAGAAGATCTTGGGCTGGAGCTCATCTTTAGTGAGCTGCTGCTTGAGCCATCCTTTCACCTTTGCAGGATCAAGGTTTCCTTCGGTATGACTGATTGGTAGATATTCGTGGAAGTTGTCGGCGTTTACCGCAATGCCTATGATCTTACCACCGTTCTGCCCGTCGCGACCGTAGGCCCATCCTGAACCGCGAGTCTTAAGAAGCGGATCGTGATTTTCAGTATCTAGAGTAATAGGTCCATGTAACTCGGGTAAGTCCGAGAACATATCCAGCATGGTAGTATTCTTTCGCTTGCTGCGACTACCCCGAGGTTTAACGGGGCTGTCCAGTAACGCCTGTATAACAAGCTGGTTCTCATTGGACAAGGGCTTTACCCTACAGTGAGACTTCCTGCTGCCAGAATGAGCAGCTTAATATGATGCTTAGCTTGCTCCAGTTCAGCTACAGTTCGCCAAGTGCAAAGGATAGTGATAGCCTCTATCTCATTGACGTTTGTGATCTGGTTTTCTTCAAAGAAGAGATTAAGACAGGACTGTGGGGTATGACCAGTTGCGCGATAGTCATATTGATAGTAGCACTCAATCAACTTGTCAGTGTAGTGCATCCCCTTCTGAAGATCCTCCACACCGTTCTTATCCCGCCAGCGAGAAACATACTTAGAACCACAGCCCTCAAGATAGCCGATACGGTTTTCGGCAATCAAGTCCCAGTGCTGATACTTCGCTTTCTTATAGTGAGTTCCACCGTGCTGGATGTCATTAGCTTTCACCACTTGAAATCTCCCCGCTCGAGCTTATCCATCTCGGTACGAATCTCTGCACGAAGATCCATCATACCCATGAGCAGCTCAGTGTCCATTTTCGTAAAGGCAACCTTATGATTATCAAACGTCTGCGTCATTTTATTGTATGAGCGTTCCATGTAGATCATGGCATAGGTGTTTCCGAGGCGTCGTTCACGCGCCATGCTGATACAGAATTCAGCGCGATCAAAGAATTCAATGACTGCCCATTCACTTTCAGTGGTCGTCTTATAGTCATCGCATAAATGCTCAGGCAGCGTGTCCATGATATGCTGCTTCTCAAGCCTATCCATCTCATCCCCAAGGACGGGATTGGCCCACTTAGTCGGCCCCGGCATATCACCAGTGGCTCGCTCTCCACAGTCGTGGATAATAGCCATCTTGATAATATGCTCTGGGACATTAGGCCAAGCACAGATGAGGAGCATGGTCAGACCCCATGTATGCTCAGCATCATTCTCCGCACGGATGTTCTCCATCGTGTGCTTGCGAACAACCTGTCCATTTCGCCATGCTTCAATGTAGCTCAATCTGGTCTCTCCGCTTCTACTATGGTAATCTTATTCCGGCTATAATTCTCAAGTCTTCGCTGAAACCATGCTTCGCAATTTAGTCCTAGAGCATCAGATCTGCAATGTTCTAGAGCCGCTAAAGCAAACTCAATCCTCAGCTCAAACTCAATATCAAGACCAGTAAGCATCTTATACTTATAGACTCGATACGCTTCACATATCGGTTTCGCAACCGTAGTCAGCCAACTTGGGTCAGCAAGGACATCATCTGTGATCTTGTTGTAGTTGACGAAATTCCTATACGGTTCTATTTCAAGAGGGATTCCGAACTCGCTCAGACTAAGATCTTCCTCTGGAGATTTCGGCCCCTTTTCAATCTCCAGCATATGTTCCCAGCAGTGCTTGGAAGCGGGATTCTCAAGATACAAGTGCATATTCTTGGAGATCTGATAGTAGGTCCCAAGTCCTAGCCCTGTATGAAGCGCGATAAATTCATGCAGGAAAGAGAAATGGTAGAGATTGCTACCCATCGCACCATAGATAAGATCATTGCTACGGTTGGTGACTGTCATGTCAAGGTAGTAGCCACTGGGATGAATCGTCGTAGGTCGTGTATCAAACAAGACCTGTTGATTACAAGCGAAATCTAGACCTTCATCCTTGAATAATTCCTTGGGATCCCACATCTGTAAGACAATGCGACGATCTTCAGGATTCTTCTTCAGTTTCTCTACAACCTTGAGAATCTGGTCGCCCCATCGCTTTCGCCAACGATATCCGTAAGGTGCTGCGAATGTCACTCCATCATCGGAGTACTGCTTCATCCCAGAATTATAGAGCTCTAGTGGTGCGACAGTATTCAAACCTGCCAGCATCCACAGAGTCTCAAACATATGAAAGAAAGGATTAGCGTCCCGAATAGGATTGTCCAGGATTCGGCGCCGAGGGTTTGAGTATTGAAGAGCTACTGGCTCAGGGAAGCGAATGACCGGGCCGTTCCTACTGGTAGTCGTGATGCCATTTTCTCTCAGCACTCGCATCACACGGCCGAGTCCCTCATTCGGGCAATCAATGTAGAATTCGTACATGAATCACCTCATATTGTAGGTGGGATTCCGCGTGCCTCTCTGGTAGGCTTGCTTCCACTGGACACGGACATCAGTTCTTTTACCAGCGAACCCACCACTTCCCGTCTTTGGCTCCTTCTCAACAACCTTAACCGAAAGAGGATGTAGTTCCGCGAGGCGATGCGACGCGGCGGCCTGAGTCTCTTTTGTACGGTAATGAGTAAAACCTCCGGGAGCGCCACTCCCCTTACACTGATCCCAAGCCGCGTCCGTAAGAACAATGTTCTTCTCCCCAACTTCAAAGAGACTGAGGACAACGTGGTAGTCTTCCATCATGTCAACGGCATCATAGCGAATACCATAGTGACGGAGTGCTTCAGGGTTCACGCAATGAACAGCGTTCATTCGCTGGATAGTCTGATGCTTGTCGGGGTAGCACCAGTTATTTCCTTGTCGTGGTGAGAGTCCAGCGTGGACATAACTCATGTTGGAGAAATTCGGCTGAACCATCTCATCTAGCCAGTCCATAATTCGTTCAACGTCGGCTCCCGCCGGACGGAGATTATGGGCTCGAGGGTCTTTCCTAACAAAGAATGCTAGATCATCGTCAAGCATAATCACGGGCTGACCCGGCGTAGCAAGCTCATCGACTATCCATTGGCGTACCCCGCTAAGGGGGCCAGCGGGGCGGGCTACCACGTTTCGAGAACGCTCGAGATGGCTCGAGACCTCATCCGCCGGTACCACTAAGCGGGTAGCCGCTTGCAGCCTAGGAGTGAGATTGTCCCATGTAAATTGAGCATTTACCCTGTCACGAGTAGGAATGAATATTTGCATGGAACAATCTCTCCCAGTTAAAGTTTATTCTTCCGGATCTTCGTTGGGCTCTTCAGCGACTTCGTTGTTCGGCTCCACCGGAGGCTCATCCTCGGGCGGCTGCTCTTCAGCGGGCTGCTCCTCGGGCTGCGGCTCTTCGGCTACGGGTTCAACCGGAGCGTCAACGACCTCATTTTCTTCTTGCATGACTTACCCTTTCTATGGTTTTACTGAGGAACCCCAGTCTTATAACCCTAGCAGGTAATTTCTCAAAACGCTAATTCAAAATAACTCAGACCGTGTACGGTTTTGCCTTTCGCCAATCGTAACCAGAGCGTGGACGTCCTTCACCATTCTTGACTCGGAGATATTTGTCTAGTTCACAAAGGCTGAACTGAACATCTGTAACGCCGTAATCAACGCCTGGAGTCGGCATGTATGGTCGGAGGTGACCTCCTGTGCTGAGCAGCCCGAGAAGGTCTATCATCTCAGCTACAGCCTTCGGTTGAGACAAAGGCGCTTGCAACGGGCGATCATGCAGACGGTTCAAGCCACGAATCGCCCCAGGACCTGCGGGACTCCATGTTAGCTTATCGGTTGCATTTTCCAGGAGAGGAGTCAACATCATATCCAGCGCAATCTCCTTGGACATGAACGGGCCGATCCCCGGCTGCTGCTGAAGAAACTCTGCGACATCTTGCCAGCGATTACGCTGACAGAGCTCTACCACGCGGGCGGCGCGAAACCTAAGTGGTGTGAGGAACTGACAAACTACGACATTTTGCTTGGGGTCGGTGCTTCCAGCATTCGTAATAATGTAGGCTCCAGTGAATACCTTCTCACCCCGGCTGAGTCTATCATTCGCTGTCTGCAAAAGAAACTCGGGATTCCAACTCTGCTGAAAACCGACAGCAGAACAGAATTCAATGCTGCCAAAGTATCTGGCGAGAGCGCAGTTAATAACGAGCATTTCCAGATCAGCATCGCGGTTAGGATCGTACCAATTCTTCTTCAGCCAGCGGGTAGTGCGATCATCGGAACGTCGTATGTTTGTGAACTTGTAGCGACCTAAGATTGGGTCAAGTGTCCAGGGACCTGGAGATCCTTCCTCGCGCATCTGGCGAATTTTCTCGCGTTCATTAAGGTAGAATACGAAAGTCTCAAAATTCTCTTGGTTCACAGCGAGTCTCCAACGAAAGAGAGGCGAGTGCCAAAGACACCCGCCTCCCAGTCCCACCCACGGAAGGTGTATTAGGCCTCGGGCGCTTCCTCGGACTCAGCAGCCGCAGCAGCAGCCGCTTCCGCTTCGTTGAGTTTCGCGAGACCAGCGTTGGTGAGATAGACGTAGACCGAAGACTCGCCTTCCTCGTTGCCCGGAACAGACTCGGTACGAACGAGCCCTTCCTTCTCCAGAGAAGCAAGCTGCTTCTCAATGGTCTTGGTCTTCTTGCCCGTCTCCGTGACGAAGTCCTGGACCGTGATCTGGCTGTTATCCAGATCGCCGGCATCCTGGACCTCACCGCGAGTGCGAATGAAGTTGAGCGCGTCGATCTCAGCCTGTTGGGCCTTGGTCAACTTCTTCGGCGCCTTGGGCTTCGGTTCCGGTGCCGCGATCGAGGCGTATTCGTGACCGCCATTCTCGTTGGCGAGATGGCCGTAGCGATTGACCGCATCGCGGACATATGCCTTGATGTACGATGCACCGTAGCCCTGCGACTTCTTGGGCT
>Ga0137340_1000083_pt1 | contig 21102 bp, 21 predicted proteins | sample EasRivERMLT400_2_FD_102295 | JGI IMG/M metagenome (GOLD analysis project Ga0137340, IMG submission 102295) | Soil microbial communities from meander-bound floodplain in the East River, Colorado, USA - East River MetaG ERMLT400_2 | ecosystem: Environmental > Terrestrial > Soil > Floodplain ...
CCCTGCGGAGTTGATCGGGTACGCCCCGGCGTTGCTGTTCTGCGTCGCGGTCGTGTTGAACGTCACCGGGGAATCCAGGCTGGTCGGAGTGTCGCCATTGACAAACCCGGTGAACGTGGCTGCGAATGGCGGGAGAGCGGCACCATAGACCTTGGCGTCGTTATTCGCCGCAATTGTGAGCGGCTTTCGCAGAACTGTGACGGCAATGTTCGTTGTGGCGTTTTCATAATTGGCTGAATCCTGCGGAGTGAAAGTGACCGCCAATGTATGCACGCCGGCGTTCAATACTGTTCCGGCGGGCGGGTTGTAGGTAAAGGTCCCGGGAATTGACGAGGAGGCGTTGAGTTGGGCCGCCCCCAATGCCGTGCCGTAAACAATATTGGCGGGCGCAGCCCAGGCGATGGATGGCGCGCCCATGCCGGTAAGTTCGAGGCTCCAGCTTACGAGCATGTTGGTTGCGCCGGATTCAAGGTCCGCGAGAAAGAGCGTCCATTCCCCGGCGGCAGCCACTCCCGCAAACGAACTCAACATTGTTGTTCTGGGGGAGGTGTCCGTCACAGTGAGCGGCAGGGTATTGCGACCGTCGGGTTGCCAGCTACCCACCAGCGGCGAGCCGAACGCGGGCGTGATCACTTCGTTATATGTGTGGATATCGCCGTTTGAAGCTGTGTCATCGAAAGTGATGTCCAGTCCCATGTCATCATAACCAAACGGATCGCTTGTCGTCCGGCCCGGCCGATTGAGGAGAATGCAAAAATTGGTCGCGGTCGGCGTGATCTGCCGCACGTAACCATAGAGGTCGCCGTTGAACTCACCGGCGATGCGCAATTTCACACGCACACGAGAAAGTTCGGTGATCGACGACGAAACGATTTGTCTGTCGCTCAAACCCGAAGCGTTGCCGTCAGGCACGGACTGATTGGTCCCGCTGAAGACATTTGTTTGTGAGAGTTGCGCGTGAACAGAAAGCTCAGTCGTAAGCGCAAAGAACGCAATCGTCGCAAGAATACCGGATTTTGTTTTGATGAATAAGTACATCTCTCCCCTTTTGGTGATCTATTTGTTAGTGGATGGCGACGGAACGATACGTCCTCGGCGGCGATCCCGCCGGTGGCGTGTCGGCAATTTCAAAGATGCCGAACTGATCAGCGGTCCGAGATCCCAGTGGTTGCCAGGTTGGTGGGTCTACCACCTCGCTGAAATCGACCCGATAAGTGACGACAGGCGTGCCATCAAAACGAATGCGATATGAACCGCCATCCTCCGAAACCGTCACGTTCCGGGAAGGTTGCGGGTCAGCGATACGAATGTTCACTGTGCCGATCACCGTCCCGCCGAGCGCGTCGCTGGCGCTGTATGTGAATGAATCCGTATTCGTCACTCCCTCCAGCGCCACGTAGTAAACCCAACTGCTGCGCCGCGTCACGCTGGCGCCATTCGCGCTTTGCGCGGAAACCGAACTCAGGGTCAGCGCGTGACCGTCGGCGTCAGAATCGTTTGTCAGCAGTATTGTAACCTGCACTTTGACGCCATTGGGCAGGATGCGGTTGACCTGATCTGTGCGCACCACTGGCGGTGTATTGATCACCTGGTCCGGGCTCAGCGTGTTCGTCGCCCCAAAGAAATTCACGTCGCCTGAGTATTCACCAATAGCAGCATGATTTCCGGCGGGGAGGTTGGATATTGCTATTGACGCGACGCCATTGACCAGCGTGACAGAGTTGGAGCCCTGGTTAATTCGAAACATCACGCAACCCGACGGAACGTTCGTCGTTGAAGCCGCTGCTAGCGCGGTGAATGTGAACGCGACCGTCTGGCCGGGCGTCGCGGGATTTAGCGAAGACACAATGGCCCCGCTTGCGGGCGTACGTTCGGACAAAGGAACTGTGTGGCTGATTTCGGTCGAAAAATCGCTTTCCAATCCCTCCGTGTTGTAGGCCGTTGCAGCGAAATAATAAGTGAGCCCCTCCTGAAGATTGGAAACGCTTTGCGTCGTGAGATTTCCTGCATCTACCGGGAACGGGTACATGCGACTGGTCGTGCCGTAGTAGACTTTGTAGCCGGCGATATCCGGTTCTACATTAGCGTCCCACGCCAATGTGACTCCCGAGTTGGAGATTGCAGCCGGCGTGTAGCATGAAATGATTAACGCAGCCACCCCCCATCTGCGACCTGCTAAAAACCTCTGTCCGTAAGCGCCATAACCCTTCCCTGGATGAATCCTCGGTTCTGCTGATTGCGGCGGGCACTGACGCGCGCTGGATTTCGCCAACTCTTAATCTCGACCTCCCCGGAGACCGAATGCTCAGTCCAACCCGCGGTACTGTCCGCCACAATGAGAAGCGATCAACAATTATCCTGGTGGGTGAACACCGGGGTTGAACCAAGTTTGAACGGGCTCGCGGAACTTGAAGGCTGGCTCGCCATTTAATACCTGCCGGGTTTTGGGGTCAAGCCCTCGCATTTCACGGCTTCGTCTGCATGGCAGATTGCGCCATGAAGTTTTGGTTCAGCACCTTGAAAAGCACGTTCAAAGATTTCATGGAGGATAAGGCGCTGCGCCTTGGCGCGGCGCTGGCTTACTACTCCATCTTTTCGCTCGCACCGCTGCTGATCATCGTGATCGCCATCGCCGGCTTCGTCCTCGACGAAACGACGGTGCGGCAGCAAGTCCAACAGCAAATGACGGAGTTGGTGGGCGCGAAGTCGGCGGAGACGCTCCAATCCATGACCGAGGCGCGCAAGATGGGCTCGACTCCCCTGGCGATGACTCTGGGAATTATCGCGCTGCTTTTCGGCGCCGGCGGCGTGTTCGGTCAACTCCAGGACGCGCTCAACACGATTTGGGAAGTGAAAGCGAAATCCGGCGGCGGCCTTTGGCGGTTGGTCCGGGATCGCTTTCTTTCCCTCACGATGGTTCTCGGCCTTGGCTTCCTGCTGCTCGTCTCTATGGCCATCACGACGGCCGTGCATGCGATGACGCAAGGATTCGGACGGCTGTTCCCGATTCCCGACGCGGTGACCGTGGCGTTGAGCATGATCGTTTCGTTCGTCGTGGTCAGCACGTTGTTCACGCTGATCTTCAAAATACTGCCGGACCTCAAGGTGCCCTGGAAAGTGGCTCTCATCGGCGGCGTGTTCACCGCGGTCTTGTTCACAATCGGCAAATGGGCGCTTGGATTGTACCTGGGGCGGGAGAGCACAGCCTCGGCTTACGGCGCGGCAGGCTCACTGGTGATCGTGCTGCTGTGGATTTATTACTCGTCGGTGATTCTTTTTATGGGCGCGGAGTTCACGCAAGCGTACGCGACGAAGAAGGGTTACAAGCTCGAACTGAGCCCGTACGCGGAACCCGTGACGCCGGAAGCGCGCGCGCAGGAAGGAACTGAACCGAAAGGCACGATGCAGCCGGGCTTTGCGCCTGCGCCGGCGTTTGCCAGGTCGATGTCTCGCCCGACTGCGGGCGGCAGCAGCCCTCTTGCGGTCCTGCAACGAGATTATCCCACGCACCCGTGGCGTTCCGTTTTTCTGGCGTGGGGTTTCGGAATCATTACGGGCTGGGTGTGCCGCAAGAAGACGACCGGTCCGTTGAAGCTATGAACGCAGCTGCCAACCTCGCTCATACAAAATCTGCCGATCACGGAGACCTCACAGCCGAAAACGCCGCTGAAGATTACGGGCCACTCTACCTATGAACCCGGTCATTTTTCCATGTACACCGTCACAAACATGTTACTGAACCTATTCTCAACGGATTGGGAATCCGCAGTCCGAAAGAAATCGTAAAGCGCCTTCTTCTCTGCGTCGGAAACTCCCGTTATGTACTGATCAACAATCCTGCCATATTTTGGCGGCATACCGTGCCCACAATAAAGCTGCCCTCCCAGCAAACTTGCCGGGGGCGTGGAATCCCACAGACGCCAACGATTGGTAAACTCGCTTTGATAGTTTTGCACAACAAAGCTTTCGAGTGCCGAGGGCTTCTTCCAGTGGCTGGTTTTCAGAAGCCCAAACCATTCACGATAACCACAGGTGGACCAAGTGTTCTGACATTCGAGCGTAAAATCGCGGTGAACACCGACCAAGAACGCCGCGAGGAAGAGCAGCGCACCACTAACCCAAAACACCCACTTCCGCATACCAGGCATCATATCCCGCCGGACTCAAATTTGCATTTTCAATTTTTCATTTTGCAATTTGCACTTTCCGTCTCTGCGTCTCTGTGCCTCTGTGGTTCATCCTGCCTTCCTGCATTCCTAATAAAAAAAGAACCAGACAGCGGCGGCGGCTGAGGAAGAACGCAAAATATCGGCGGCGAAAAAGAACTCACAAAGCGGCAGAAAAGCGCCTCTGTGGCCGGCGGGGCCCAGCTTTTGACTGCGCGCGGCCTCCATAAACCCGGCCGTGCTCGCAGAAGTCGCCGCCGGTTTCGCAATTCTAAGCTTGGCACGTCTCCAGCTACGTCGCGAAAGCATGTATAGTCACCTTGAGGAATTGGAAGAAATCCAGGCGGAGGTGTTGCGCGTAATAACCATGCTGCGCGAAAATGAGAAGGACCTTCGCGCGCGTGGCTTTGATGTCGATGCTGGCATCGCCGAAATCCAGGACCAATTCGCTCAAACGGTGAGGACGTTTGTGGAGGTTGACCAGGCACATGATGATTATCTCCACGCCTGTGCCGATCTCGCCGACGCCGAAGCTGCGTATTGCAAGGACTTGATCGCCCTGATGGACCCAATCGCCGAAGAGCATCCCTCTGACCCGATGATCCGCAAGTGGAAGGAGCTGCGCCCGCTGATCGCCGCTGAGGTCCCACTCCGCAATAACTGAGTCGCTCGGCCCGGCAATTTGGCTGCGGCAACTCTCGCCTTGTCATTCGTTCACTTGTCTCTTAGGTAAGTCGCGTCCATGTATACGCGATGAGCCAAAAAGCCCTCGTCATCGTCCCGACATACAACGAGAAGGACAATCTCCCGGTTGTTGTCGAGCGGCTCATGCGCCACCCCCCGGAAGTGGAACTACTGGTGGTGGATGGCAACTCGCCCGACGGCACAGGAAAACTGGGGGACGAAATTGCCGCGAAGAACCCACGCGTTCATGTGCTCCACCAGCAGGAAAAGAATGGCCTCGGAAGGGCGTACTGTGAGGCGTTCAAGTGGGCTTTGGAACGGGATTATGAGTTCATCTTCGAGATGGATGGCGATTTGTCGCACAATCCCGACGACATTCCGGTATTCCTCCAAGCTGCGCAGACAGTCGACCTTGTCCTTGGTTCGCGTTACACAAACGGCATTCGCGTGATCAACTGGCCATTGCGCCGGCTGATGCTCAGCGTGGGCGCCGGCAAGTACGTGCGCGTGATCACGGGCATGCCGTTCAGCGACCCGACGGGCGGCTACAAGTGCTTCCGCCGAAGGGCGTTGCAGGCGATTGATTTGGATGCCGTTCGCTCCAACGGCTACAGCTTCCAGATCGAAATGACGCACAAACTTTGGCGGCGGGGGATGCGCATTGTCGAAGTGCCCATTATTTTCCTCGATCGTTTTCAGGGCAGTTCGAAGATGTCGTCGAAAATCGTTCGCGAAGCTTTCTGGATGGTCTGGCGGCTTTGGTTTCAAAATGGGCTGCGCCGGAGGCCGCGCAAGCGCTCTTAAAGCACTTCGTCCCAACTGAGGCACATCGCTCGGTTGCGAGACGATGTGCCCAGGTCATTCAGAGATTCCAGCGACTAAAACCAGTCGAGCTTCAGGTCGACATCGGCGCGGCTCCATGCCTTTTTGAACTGCCGCGAAACTTCCTGAGCTTCCTGCGCCTTGCCTTGCGCGCGCAAACTTTGCCACAAGCCGAAGAGCGGCCAACCGCAGTGCGGGAAATCCTTCAAGTCTTCGCGAAAGGTTTTCTCGGCCTCTCCGGCCTGCCCGGCTTTGAGCAAGGCGGCGCCGAGTGACTGCCTGGCCGAGTAATACCAGTACGGCGGTTCCATGTAGGGAAGTTCATTCGCCGCAGCAACAGCCTTGCGCATGTGCGACACCATGTCGTTGGTCAGGCTGCGCGCAGCGGCGATTTTCCCGGAGAGCACGTGTTCTCCGACGGCAAGGATTTTGGTTCCTGGAAAATATGGGTTGTCCATCGACTTCACGGGCGCGCTCCCTTGCAAGTCTTTGAAGCGACGCAATTCCTTCTCGGCCTCGTCTGGCTTCTCAGTCGCTGCCAACGCCAGGCCGCGCGCGTAGTGCGCCATGGCCTGATCGAAGCCGTACTGGTCCGCCGGCGCGGACTGCTTCAGAATATCTTCCCACCGGCCAAACCGCGCGTACGCGAGCAGCGGCAGATAACGCTGGCGGGGGCCCTCAATCGCTCCACACAACAGGCCGGTGGTGTACTGGCCGACTTTGCTTGCCGCCGCAATTGCATTTTTGCTACGGCCTTCGAGGTCGTTCGCAAACCAAAGAAAGTGCACGTTGTGCGGGTAGTAACCGCCGGGATACATGCCGACCGGCCTGGCGATGCGCGCGTAATCCTCATCGGCCCGCGCTGCACGCTCGTTCACGACCACGGCATCGTGATAACGACCTACGCGCACGTAGACGTGCGAGGCCATGTGAACGAGGTGCCCCGCACCCGGCGTGAGCTTGCCGATGCGATCCGCGCTCGGGATTCCCTTCTCAGGATTCGGGCCAGCCTCGACGAGGTGAATATACAAGTGATCGGCTCCGGAATGCGCCTTGACGCGTTTGAGAACGGACTCGATCGCGGTCAGCGCAAGCTGGGCTTCTGGCTTGGGCGTCATGTCCTGCCCCCAGTAATTCCACGGCGAGGTGTCCATTAGCGCTTCCGCGTACAGGACCTGCGCATCGATGTCGTCCGGGTATTTTTTTGCAACCGTTCCCATCGCTTCCGCAAACGCCTTGTCGAGGTGCGACCGATTTGTCAGCAACTCGTTCGTGTAACGCTTCGCCAGAGCGTCGATATAGTCCCGTTCATTTTCGCTCACCCCGGGTTTGAGGCTGATGGCTTTCTGGAGAGCCTCCCATGCCTTCGACACGACATTTGTGTCCATCGGCGCGTTGACGTGTGGGCCGTACGCAAACGCGACGCCCCAATACGCCATCGCACACTCGGGATCGATTTGGGTGGCTGCGCTGAACGACCGAATCGCTTCGGCGTGGTTGAAATTGAAACAAAGCGTCAGACCGTGATCAAAGTAGCGTTGCGCCAGTTCCCATTTCGTCGTGATTGGATGATGATGCCGTCCCATGCCCTTGAAACGGGGCGCGGGGGACATCGGTTGCGACGCCATGACGAACGATCCCGCGCACACAAGGACCACCAGCGAGTAAATGATCTTCCTCATAAAGGGCGTCTTGTTTATAGGCCCGCAAGCCGTTCGTGAATAGACCAAAAGTGCTACTGCCGGTGCTCGGGGAAGTCCTTCGCGTACCGCTTCAGAAGCGCAGGCACGTCGTTCGGCACGATATAGATTTTTCCGCGAATGGATTTCGTTTCGCCGGGTTGCAAACCGCCCAGGCGAAAATCGGAATGCAGGCAACGGCCAACTCCCTGGAATAATTCCTGGTACGGCTCCCAGGCGGTCGCGAAGATCAACCTCTCGTCCGCGCTAAAGCAGCCGATCAGGCCATTGCTCGGAACGAGCTTGCTCAAGGGCCGCGGATTCACGTCGGTGCGCGGAACGTCGGCCGGGCACCAGACCTGGCCCGGAGTGTACCGCGCTTGCATCGCCCAGTCCCGCGTCGGCATACGCTCCAGCTTACCCTCGAGGAAAACGAAACATTTGGGCAGATAATCGTTGAGATCGCCTTTGCTCAAGTTGGGATCAAACCCGGTGAACGCCGCGAGGCGCACGCACGGCTGCGCCCAATGGGCTTCCGAGCGTTTTGATGTGGGATTCCGTGCGAGCAACAGAAATTCCACCGTGTCGTCCCTCGCGATTATGTTGTGATCGACCGTCACGCCGTCTGCCAAAGTGTCATGCAACTTCAGCGCCTTCTTGTCTTCACTGAGCGATACGAGCTTGTTCGTGTGCCGAATAACGGTGTGCTTCACCCAGTCGGCGTCGGTTGAGTTGGCGCGGCAATACGCCTCGAGATAATTAATGCGGATCTCATCGCCGGGGAATTGATCGCCTTTGATGATTAGCCAGTGTCCATCTCGCGCCAGCGTCAGTCCCGCAGCGTGGATTTGAGCGCATGAGGCGAAACAGAAAAGCAATGTGGCGAGGAGCTTGTGCATGGGCAATTTTTGAACCAGTCACTGCATGATTTACTTTACCTCAAGAAACTTTACGCACACGGGGGCAGGCGCCTCGATTCGATGGCCAGTCGGCGTGAGCGCGCCGGTCTTCCCGTCGATCGAGAACACCACCACGCTGTCGGAACTCTGGTTGGCTGCGAGCAGGTATTTGCCGCTCGGATCGATGCCGAAGTTGCGCGGTGTCTTGCCACCCGTCGATTCGTTTTCGACATACTTCAATTTCCCGCCGTTCTCAATTGCGTAGGCGACGATACTGTCGTGCCCGCGGTTCGAGCCGTAAACGAACTTGCCGGACGGATGCACCTGCACTTCGGCGGTGCTGAAGCCGCGCTTCACTTCTTCACCGGGAGGGAGGGTGGAGATCGTCTGCGTCTCTTTGAGCACGCCTTTTTTGGCCTCCCACTCGAACGCCGTGACGGTGCAATCCATTTCATTGATCACGTAAGCGCTTCCGCCTTTGGGATGGAACGCGAAGTGACGAGGCCCCGCGCCGGGCTTCACGCTCGCGAAGGGAGGGTCGTTCGCCTCCAGCTTGCCAGTCTTATTATCGAGTTTGTACACGAGCAACTTGTCGAGTCCGAGATCGGCTGCGACTGCGAAGCGATTACCTGGATCGACATTGATCGAATGCCCGTGTGGTTCCTTTTGGCGCTGCGGATTCACGCTTGAACCGGCGTGTTGAATGAAGGCGGTGACATCTCCAAGTGAACCGTCGTCCTTCAGCGCGACGGCCGTCACGCTCCCCCCGCCATAGTTCGCCGCCAGCACATACTGTCCTTCGCGATCGACTACGAGGTAGCACGGTCCATCTCCACCTGAGGTCTGCTGGTTAAGTGCCGTCAGTTGGCCGCTCTTCCGATCAATGCTGAAGGCACTGATGCTCCCGGCTTTCTTGCCGCCGAAATTGTTCACCTCGCCCACGGCGTAGAGAAACTTTCCGTTCGGGTGAATTGCCAGAAAGGACGGGCTCGTTGTCTCCGCCGCCAACTCGGGCGCGCCGAGTTCTCCTTTGCTGCGATCCAAACGCGAGACGTAAATCCCTTTGCTCTTCGGCCCGGTGTATGTCCCAAGATAGACGAGGCATTCATCCGCCACAGCGCTCGATGCAACTACTCCCATCAGAGCCCAACATACCATTCCCACGCGTGATTTCATGCGGGGATTGGAAACTGCCAGCGGACAAATGCAACCGAAAAAGTCCCGCCGTCAATCCAGCAATCGCGCCGGTGCGTTTTGCTCTGCTGCGTTTTGATCTTTCGTGGTCGGCGCGAATGATGTTTAGTCACTCGCTCTTGAATGAGTAAGACGGCTTTTTTATTTGCGGGGCAGGGGGCGCAGGACGTTGGGATGGGACGCGAGCTTGCGGCCCGGTTTCCCAGCGCGAAGGCTTGGTTCGATCGGGCAAACGCCGCGCTTGGTTATGACCTTGCTAAAATCTGTTTCGAGGGGCCGGAAACCGAACTCACGCGCACGGAGAACGCGCAGCCGGCGATTTTTCTGGTGGCGTGGGTCGCGTTTGAGTTGCTGCGCGAGAAAGTTCCCAGGCTGGAATTTCACGCCACGGGCGGTTTGTCCCTCGGTGAATTCACCGCGCTGGCGGCTGCGGGCGCGATTAGTTTTGAACATGGGTTGCGGGTTGTGCGCGAGCGTGGACGCTTTATGCAGGAAGCGTGCGAGGCGAGCCAGGGCGGAATGGCTGCGATCATCGGCCTGGATGAAGCCGCAACGCGCAAGGTCTGTGACGAGGCGGGCGCGTATCTTGCGAACCTGAATTGCCCCGGGCAGATCGTCATCTCCGCTCCGAGCGATAAACTTCAGCAGGCCTGCGAACTGGCGCAGGCGCGCGGAGCGAAGCGGGCGCTCCCGTTGACTGTGGCTGGCGCGTATCACTCGCCGCTGATGGAACTCGCGCAAGCGAAACTGGAAAGCACTCTCAAGTCGGTCAGCATCTCCGCGCCAAAAGTTCCGGTCATCTCGAACGTGACGGCGCAACCTCACGGCGGGCCGGACGACATCCGGCGGCGGCTCGTCGAACAGGTGACCGCCTCCGTGCGATGGGAGGATTCAATTCGTTATTTATTGGGGCAGGGGTTCACGCGGTTCGTTGAACTCGGGCCGGGCACGGCGCTGAGCGGTTTCATGAAGCGCATCGACAAGAATGCGCAAATGCTCAATGTCGCCGACGCGGCCAGCCTTGAGGCCACCGTCAAAGCGTTGACAACTCCCACTTAACTTCCGACAACTGTCGCCCGCTATGAGCTTACTTGCCAATCAAGTTGCTGTCGTCACCGGCGCGGGCCGCGGGATCGGCCGCGCCATCTCGCTGAGATTCGCCGGCGCGGGCGCGGACGTTGTGTGCGTGTCCCGCACCGCGGAAAATTCCGAGAAAGTCGCCAACGAAATTCGCGCCCTGGGCCGCAAGGCGTGGGCGCATGCCGTGGATGTGGCTGATCCGAAAGCCGTCGCCGAGGCCGGTGAAAAGATCATGGGCGAGACGGCGCGCATCGATATCCTGGTCAACAACGCCGGGGTGACGCGCGACGGTTTACTCATGCGCATGAGCGAGGAAGATTGGGACGCGGTCCTGAATACCAACCTGCGCGGGGCGTTTTCGTTCACAAAGGCCTTTTACCGCGCGTTTATCAAGCAACGTTCGGGGCGCATCATAAACATTTCGTCCGTGATTGGCCTCATCGGCAACGCGGGACAGTGCAATTACGCGGCCAGCAAAGCGGCGCTCATTGGCTTCACGAAATCAGTCGCGCGCGAACTGGCGTCGCGCGGAATCACGGCGAATGCGATTGCTCCCGGGTTCATCGAGACGGACATGACGGCGGTCCTGGACGAGAAAATGCGGCAGGAACTGGTAAAAAAGATCCCGCTAAGCCGGCTCGGCAAAGCGGAGGACATTGCCGAGACGGCATTATTCCTTGCGAGCCCGGCTGGCGCTTACATTACGGGGCAGGTCCTCACCGTGGATGGCGGGATGGTAATGTAAAAACACGCTGGACACGATTGAGTTCAGCCGATAGACAACGCTTGCTTTTGAGAACGATGCGCGTGAAAATTTGCGCCCGGCGTCGATGGGACGCGGGTGTTTCGGGGCTTGACGGCCAATGCCACGTCGCTTAGAGAACACCAACAGATGGAGAAACCCATGGCTGATAAATCGACAGAACAGAGAGTTAAAGATATAATTGTGGAACAGTTGGGTGTGAACGCCGACCAGGTCACCCCTGAAGCCAAGTTCATCGAAGACCTTGGCGCTGACTCACTCGATACCGTCGAGTTGGTGATGGCGCTCGAAGAAGAATTCGGCCATGAGATTCCCGACGAAGAGGCGGAGAAGCTCCAGAGCGTCGGCGATGTGATCAAGTACATCGACGAATCCCGGCAGAAGTAAGCGGACGCGATTTTTCGGGGCAGCCTCCGGCTGGCGTTAAGCCCAGGCTGCCCCTTCAGTTTTTATGGCAAGTCATACAGAGCGCCGGGTGGTCGTCACGGGCATCGGTGTCGTGTCGCCCCTCGGCAATGACCTGGACACGTTGTGGAAGAATCTCGTGGCCGGCAAATGCGGCATTCAGCGCATCACGCAGTTCGACGCATCGGCGTTCGACACGCAGATTGCCGCTGAAGTGGGCGAATTCAGCGCGGCGGAATCGTTTCCGTCACCCAAGGAAGCGCGCCGCACCGATCGCTTTGCGCAATTTGGAATTTATGCCGGGCACCGCGCCCTGCTCGACTCGGGCCTCGATCTGAATGTCGCGAACCGTGATGAGATCGGCGTGTTCATTGGTTCTGGCATTGGCGGCCTTACCACGACGGAGGAACAGCACAAGGTGTTGCTGAACAAAGGACCGGGACGACTCTCGCCGTTCATGATCCCCATGCTCATCCTGAACATGGCGTCGGGATTGTTCTCGATGTACTTCAAATTACGTGGACCAAACGTTGCAACGTGTTCGGCCTGCGCGACGGCCAACCACGCCATTGGCGAAGCCTGGCGAACCTTGAAGATGGGCGACGCGAAGGCGATGTTCGCCGGCGGAACCGAAGCCACCATTACATCCCTCGGCATTGGCGGCTTTTGCGCGATGAAAGCCATGAGCACGCGGAACGATGAGCCGCAAAGGGCGTCGCGACCGTTCGATGTTGATCGCGATGGCTTCGTGATGGGCGAAGGCGCAGGCGTGCTCGTGCTCGAAGAACTCGAACACGCGAAGGCGCGTGGCGCGAGAATTTATTGCGAGCTTCTCGGTTACGGAAACACGGCGGACGCCAATCACATGACCGCCCCGGCGCCACAGGGCGAAGGCGCATCGCGGTGCATGCGTATGGCTCTGCGCAATGCCGGCCTGAACCCGACGGACATCCATTACATTAATGCTCACGGAACTTCGACGCCGCAGGGCGATATCTGCGAGACGCAGGCGATCAAGACCGTATTTGGCGATCACGCCCGCAAACTCGCCGTCAGTTCCACCAAAGGCGCGACCGGCCACATGCTTGGGGCCGCAGGCGCGGTGGAGATGGCTATCTGCGCCAAGGCCATCCAAAGCCAGGTGGCGCCGCCTACGATCAACCTCGATCAACCCGATCCCGAGTGCGATCTCGATTACGTTCCGCACACCGCGCGGGAAATGAGAATCGACGCGATCATCAACAACTCGTTCGGCTTTGGCGGCCACAACGCGAGCATCATCGCCCGCAAATTCACTGCCTAATGAGCAGTCGCCGAGGCAACGAGGCGCTCACTGCATCGACGAAGACTGTCCCGCGTCGGAGTTCCGCATCGGTGCGGCATTGCCAAGGTCTGTGAACGTCCTGCCTCTCATCGAAGCCAAGCGCGACGGCAAAACCCTCTCCGCAGAGCAAATCTGCTCGGTCGTGGCCGCGTTCACATGCCGCGAAATTCCCGATTACCAAATGGCGGCGCTGCTCATGGCCATTCTATTTCGCGGCCTGGACGCGAGGGAGACTCGCGCGCTCACGGTTGCATTGCGCGACTCTGGCCAGAGGCTGGCGTTTCCAAATGATCCGCGCCCTCTCGTTGACAAACATTCAACGGGCGGAGTCGGGGACAAAGTTTCGCTCGTGCTCGCGCCGCTGCTGGCGTGCCTCGGCTTTCGCGTGCCTATGATTTCCGGGCGCGGTCTCGGCATTACGGGCGGCACGCTCGACAAACTCGAAGGCATCTCCCGTTACACCACCGCCTTGCCTGTCCCGCACATCATCGAGCAAGTCCAGGAAATCGGCTGCGTGATCTGCGGCCAATCGGACGACATGGTTCCTGCCGACAAAGCGCTCTACGCATTGCGCGATGTCACGGGCACGGTGCCTTCGGTTCCGCTCATCACGGCGTCGATTCTTTCCAAGAAGCTTGCCGAGAGTCTCAATTGTCTGCTGTTGGACGTGAAGTTCGGCGCCGCCGCCTTCATGCAGACCGAAGCGCAGGCGCGCGAACTCGCCATGAGCATGGTTCGTCTCGCGAACGAGTGCGGCGTCAAAACCCGCGCCCTGCTCACAGACATGAATTTTCCGCTTGGCCGCGCCGCGGGCAACTTCCTGGAAGTCCGTGAAGCTGTTGAATGCCTCGAGGGGCGTGGCCCCGCCGACCTCGAACAGCTTGTCGTCGAATCCGCCGCGCACTTGTTGGTAATCGCGGGCAAGGCGCAGAGCATCGAGTCAGCGCGCTCGGTCGCCATTGATACGCTTCGCTCGCGAAAGCCTCTGGCGAAATGGGAGCAGATGCTCGCGGCTCAGGGGGTTAACATTGACTCATACCATAAGCAGCTGACGCATCAATTAGCGCCGGCCATCGTTGAAGTGCGCGCCGATCGCGACGGCTGCATGCAACTTTGCGATGCGCGAGTTATCGGCGAGGTCGTGCGCGACCTCGGCGGTGGGCGCATGCAAAAAGATTCACCGATCAATCCGCTCGTTGGCGTAGATCAAATCGTCAAAGTTGGGGAGTGCGTCACCCGTGGCTCAGCCCTCTGCCGCGTCCACGCGGCGACGGCTTCCGAGGCCAGCGTTGCGGCGACGCGCGTCCGATTGGCTTTTAGGGTGGGGGACTCTTCTCCCGCGGGCGTTGATCTCGTGAGCGACGTGATCACGTGAGTGTCGGAAAACCTTACACTCGGACCTTTGTAACAAAAATTTTTTGCCCCTGAAGTCTTGCACCGCTAAGTTTCCGTTGTTATTGCTCAAGAGTTACCCGGGGTTTTCATGAACGACGATTTTCTCCACGAGTCGTTAGCGGGCGAGCGGACACCTGCGCACGATCGCGTTCTCGTCGCCGTTTTGCCGAGCGAGCGCGATTTCGAAATCGTGCGCGAAAAGGGTTGGTATCGGATCCCAGTCCTCGCCGCACAGCGATGGATTGGCCATCGATGGCCTCCGCAGTGGATCGCATTTTACAACGCCGACTCGTTCGGCCGTGATGCCTTTGCGATCCGCTATTACGCTAAAGTGAGCGGTTTTCATGAAACGGGTCGCCATGACTTGTTTCCAGACGAATCACCCAACGAGAAGTCGGACAAGCGCTACTATCAGGTGTTGCTGTTGCCCCCGCAACGACTGCCACGGCCCATCCGCAGCCGCGCTTCGCGAAGGATTGTTTTTATTCGCACCACGTTCGAGAAGCTCATGGCCGCGAGAGAAGTCAATGAGTTGTACGACGAGAGTCCCCTCGAGGATTGGCTGTGGGAGGAGCTCAAAAAGCACAGGCTAAGGCCCGAACGCCAGGAATGGGTGAAAGTAAATGGCAGGGTCTACGCGCTGGATTTCGCCTTTCATTGCCAGCACGGCAAGCTGGATGTTGAAACCGATGGCGACTGGTGGCATTGCGACCCCGCGCGCGTCGCGGAAGATAGTTTGCGAGACGCTGACCTGGAAGCCCATGGCTGGAGCATCCTGCGTTTCAATTCGTACCAGCTTCGCCAGGAGGCCGAGCGCTTTTGTGTGCCGACAATCCTTGACGAATTAAAGCGGCTCGATGAGGGCCCGGACCCAAGGTGGAAGGTCAAGGGCCTCGGGCTGATGGCCGACGGCACTCAGCCCGACGCGCAGAACTAGAATCTCTCGACGGACTACCGCGCGGAGGCGGTTTGCGGCGGCTGCCCAATCGATTGAAAATCGCCTTTGCCCGGGGTCGCTTTGATGTTGAGCGTGAGCACGACCTCTTTGCGGATCAAATCGTCGGCTTTTCCCGGGTACTTCATCTCAAAATCGAAGCGATTGAGAAAAAACCGTGCGGTCAAATCCGCGGAGCCATCACTCACCTTGATGTCGGCCGGAAATGAAATCTGTTTCTTGATGCCGTGCAGCGTCAGGTTGCCCGTCACAGTGAAATTCGTCGTATTCTGCGCCACGGAAGTCGTCTCAAAAACAGCCGTCGGATGCTGCGCTACATTGAAAAAGTCGGGGCTCTTCAGATGCCCCGTCAGCTTCTCGTTGTCGGACCACAGGGATGTCGTGTCGATGACCACTTTGTTGCCAGTGTCGGCGACCTTGCCGCCGGTCACCTGAAGTTCTCCGGCAAATTTCCTGAACCCGCCCTTGTGCATGCCAGTCACCTTGGAGCCGATAAAATCGATCGTCGAGCCGTTCGCCCCAAACGCATATGTTTTTCCGGCGCTGGCCGTTCCGCCAGACGGAGTTGCCGCGGGCGCGGTGACATCGGCCTTTGGAACGTCTTCCGCCGGGTTTTTCGAGCAGCCCACAAATGCGACGAATGGAATAACAAACGCGAGTGCCTTGAATGCTTTCATGTTCATGGTGTTGTAACCAATCCATATGACTTAACGGGGCCGCGCTGGTTACGCACGATTTTTCTTTGGGCTTTCGCTGGCGCGGCCGCGCGGTAACTTTGGCTCATGCCGAGTTTTGATATTGTGTCTCAGGTAAACTCGATGGAAATCGAGAACGCGGTCAACCAGTCGAAGAAAGAGCTGGCCAATCGCTTCGACTTCAAGGGCAGCAAGGCCGACATCGTGCTCGAAAAAAACGAGATTAAACTGTCTGCGGAGGACCAGTTCAAATTGAAAGCGCTCGCGGAGATTGTTATGGGCAAGCTGGCCAAGCGCCAGATCAGCCTCAAGAACGTCGAGAAGCTCGAGCCGGACGTGTCGCCGCTCGGCCACTCGCGTCAGGTGATCAAAATCAAGCAGGGCATCGAGTCGACGGTCGCGAAGCAGGTCACGGCCTTCATTCGTGAGACGAAGCTAAAGGTGACCACGCAAATTCAGGGTGAAGAAATCCGCGTCACGGGCAAGAGCAGGGATGACCTTCAGGCCGTCATTGGCGCCGTGCGCGCGAAAGAGTTTCCAGTCGCTTTGCAATTCCAGAATTTTCGCGACTGATGCGGCTCGGGCGCGAGGAGTTTCTCGAAGTCGTCGAGCGCACGCCGTTGGTATCGATCGACCTGATCGTTCGCCGCGGCGATGGCCAAGTGCTGCTCGGCAGGCGCACAAACGAACCTGCCAAAGGGTGTTGGTTCGTGCCTGGTGGCCGCATTCACAAAAACGAGCGGCTTGCCGATGCCTTCCGGCGCATTTGCGAAGCCGAGTTGGGCAAACTCTTTGCAATCACCGACGCAGAATTCCTCGGAGTCTTCGAGCATCTTTACCACACGAACTTTGCTGAGAAACCGGGCACTGGCACGCATTACATCGTCCTCGCCTATCAACTGCTCGCCGATGACTTGCCCGAGAGGTTACCCGCGGATCAGCACGGCGAATTCGATTGGTTTGACGTGCAACGAATCCTCAAGACCGACGCCATCCACGAGAACACACGCGCCTATTTCAACGTCGGCGCTCCCACTTAACCTCGTTGAGAGCGGCTCCAGCCAAGCCAGTCCGGCGGGTTTTCTTCGGAAATACCAACGGACGGGTGCTTTTCACGAAGTATCTTCATTTTCCGTTTCCCCAAACGCGAAACTTCCGGCATGGTTAAGTTGGTATGGGAAAGCGACGGGAAGCGCGCGAACGCGCCGTGCAGTTCTTGTTCCAGCATGATATGAACCCGCCCGAGGACCTCGAGGCAGCGCTCAATCATTTTTGGGACTCCCAACGTTCCGCCGCGATTGCCGAGGAAAAGGGCATGGCCACGTGGGGTCAGCCCATCGCGTTGCCCCCGCCCACCGCCGACGAAGCCGCCGTCCGGCTTTTTGCCGAACCGCTCATCCGTGGGGCGCTCGACCATCGCGACGAAGCCGACGCGCTCATCAAAAAGCACGCGCAGAATTGGGACCTCCATCGCATGGCCGCCGTCGACCGCAACGTCCTTCGCCTGGCGATTTATGAGATGCTTTACCGTGATGATATCCCTCCTGTGGTCAGTATCAACGAAGCCGTCGACATCGCGAAAAAATTCTCCACCCAGGACAGCGGCAAATTCGTGAATGGCATTCTCGACAAAGTGAAGGGCGAGCTGTTGCGTCCGGCGCGAGAAGTGAAATGAGGACGTAGTGTTTGCCGATCTCCATTTACACACGCACTTCTCGGATGGCACGTATGGTCCCGAGGAGTTGGCGGCGCTGGCCCAAAAGCACGGCTTAAAGGCCGTCGCCTTGACCGACCACGACACCATGGAGGGCTGTGAGCGGGCAGCTGCCGCCTGCGCCGAACGGGGCGTCGAGTTTATCCCCGCCAGTGAATTGACGGCAGAGCTCGGCGATGTGGAATTGCACCTCATCGGCTACTTTCTCGATTCGTCCAACGAAAGACTCCGCGCCGAGCTCGCGCGCTTTCAGCACGTGCGCCAGCAGCGCATCCACGAGATGGCCGAGCGCCTGCAACGCATCGGCGTGCCATTAAAGGCGGAGGCGGTCTTCGCGCTCGCGAATTGTCGCGCGCCCGGGCGCCCGCATGTCGCACGCGCACTCGTCCAGCAAAAGTTGGTCGGCAGTTTGGACGAAGCGTTCGATCGTTTTCTCAAGAAGGGGAAACCAGCGTGGGTGCCGAAATTCAAGATGTCCGCGCTCCAGGCCATCGAGTTGATCCATCAGGCCGGCGGATTGGCCGTCATGGCCCATCCTGGCCTAAATCGCACCGATGACATCATCCCCGCGCTCATCAAGGCCGGTCTCGACGGCATCGAGTGCTTCCACACCAAACATTCGACTCACGTCACCGAGCATTACCTGGAGATCGCCGAGCGGTATAATCTGTTGGTGACCGGCGGTTCAGATTGCCATGGCATCAGCAAGGGCAAGCCGCTCATCGGCACGATTCGCATTCCTTACGTGTATGTGGAGCGGTTGAAGCAGGCGCACCTGCGAAAATCGCTCGCCGACGGAGTTCAGATCGCCAATAGCGGCGCCGGCGCGTCAGTCGCCTGAGTATGGGGTTGTTCGACAAGTTCAAGGAGGGTCTGAAAAAGACCCACACAAATCTCGTTCACGAGATCAAACGCATTGTCACGCTCTCGCCAAAACTCACCGGCGCGACGATCGAGGAATTGGAAGCGGCGTTGCTCGCCGCTGACCTCGGCGTGCCCGTCACCGAAGCGATCATCGCCGAAGTGAAAAAATCCTACGAGACGCAAGGGCGAGGCGGCGCTGAGATTTTCGAAGTCGCAATGAGAGAGGTCGAAAAGGCGTTTGCGACCGCGAATGGCGCGTCGCTGAAGGCTCCGACGGGCGTGACCGTCGTCTCGATCGTCGGTGTGAACGGTACCGGCAAGACCACTACTGCTGCAAAGCTCGCGCACTGGGCCCGCGGCCGCGGCGAGTCATCCGTTTTGGCCGCGTGCGACACGTTTCGCGCCGCGGCCATCGAGCAGTTGAAACTCTGGGGGCAGCGCCTCGATGTCCCCGTGATCGCCGGCGCTTACGGCGCTGATCCCGCCGCTGTCGCGCACGACGCTGTCGCCGCCGCGCAATCCCGCAAAGCCACTTACCTGTTCGTCGACACTGCGGGCCGCCTCCACACCAAGCATAATCTCATGCAGGAGTTGCAGAAGCTCCACCGCGTCATAGACAAGAAAATTCCCGGCGCGCCGCATGAAACCCTGCTGGTCTTGGACGCGACGACTGGCATGAACGCGTTGAACCAGGCGCGCGAATTCCATAAAGCCGTGACCCTCACCGGCCTCGTCGTGACCAAGCTCGACGGCACGAGCAAGGGCGGCATGATCGTCGCGATTCAAAAAGAGTTAGGCATCCCCATAAAATTCGTCGGCCTCGGCGAACAGCCGGACGATTTGCAGCCGTTCGATGCCGGCGAGTACGCGCGCGCGTTGTTCGACGAAAAGGAATGACAGTGGCTCGCGGGGCGTCGCCGGAAATCCGATTCATGCGCGAGGCGCTGAAACTCGCGCAACGTGCCTGCGGCATGACGTCACCAAACCCGATGGTGGGTGCAGTACTCGTTAAGGCCGGCAAAATCATTGGACGAGGTTTCCATCAGCGCGCCGGCCATCCGCACGCCGAAATCGAAGCGCTTCGCGATGCGGAAGCGCGTGGCCACAGCGCGCGCGGCGCCACGTTGTACGTCACCCTCGAACCCTGTTGCACGCATGGCCGTACGCCCCCGTGTACCGATGCAATCATCGCTTCGGGCATCCGCGAAGTGATCGTTGGCGCGACCGACCCCAATCCCAAACATAGCGGGCGTGGCCTCGAGGTCTTGCGCGCCACGCGTGTTAAGGTGCGGGACGGCGTGCTTGCAGTGGAAGCGACCCGCCTCAACGAGGCTTTCAACCACTGGATCGTCCACCGCACTCCGTTCGTCACCGTGAAGGCAGGAATGAGCCTCGATGGAAAGATCGGCACGCGGACCGGCGAATCCAGATGGATCACCAGCCCGCAATCCCGCGAGCGCGCGATGCGGGTGCGCCAGGGCGCCGACGCCATTCTCGTCGGCGCAAACACCGTCCTTCGCGACGAGCCAAGCCTCACCGTTCGCCTGGCAGGCATCTCAAAGGCGCTCAGGCGTATTATTTTGGATTCGAAGGCGCGCACGCCGTGTTCGAACAAAGTGGTCGCCGATGATTTGGCGTCGCTTACAACGATCATTGTCGGCCCCGACGCCCCCGCGAAGAAGGTCGATGCCCTGGAACGCAAAGTGCAGGTCTGGCGCGCTCCGTTAAGGAAGGGCAACATCGACCTTCGCTGGGTTTTGAAAAAACTGGGCTCCGAAAATGTCACCAGTTTGCTCGTCGAGGGCGGCGGCGAAGTCAACGCCAGCTTTCTCCTCGGCGGCTTTGCCCATCGCCTCGCATTTTTTTATGCTCCCATTTTGATTGGCGGGGCAGATGCTGTGAAAGCCGTCGCGGGTGGCGGCATTATGGATGCGGCGAAGGGACTCAAGTTGAACGACGTGGACTGGGAACGCATCGGGCCTGACTTGCTTTTGACCGCGCGCCTGGAACGACCGAATTGATTATGTTTACAGGGATCGTCGAAGAAACGGGCAAAATCGTCGCCGTGCGCGACGCAAAGGAATCCATTGAGTTTGCTGTCGAGGCACCAAAGTGCGCGAAGTCTCTCGACCCCGGCGCCAGTCTCGCCGTCAACGGCTGCTGCCTTACCGCTGTGAAACTCAGCGGACCGAAGGAAACCATTGTCCACTTTGATCTCCTGCGCGAAACCTGGAGCCACACCAATTTTCAATTCGCTCACGAAGGCACGCTGGTGAACCTCGAACGCCCGCTCAAAGCCAGTGGCCGCTTCGACGGTCATTTGGTTACCGGCCATATCGACGGCATCGGCAGCATCGTTCGCTGGGAACAATCCGGCAAAGATTGGGTGCTCGAAATCCTTGCGCCGGAGGACGTGCTGCGCTACGTGGTCGCAAAAGGTTCCATTGCCGTCGACGGCATCAG
>Ga0137340_1000085_pt1 | contig 20467 bp, 17 predicted proteins | sample EasRivERMLT400_2_FD_102295 | JGI IMG/M metagenome (GOLD analysis project Ga0137340, IMG submission 102295) | Soil microbial communities from meander-bound floodplain in the East River, Colorado, USA - East River MetaG ERMLT400_2 | ecosystem: Environmental > Terrestrial > Soil > Floodplain ...
CGTGTGGCCGGGGAAAGTTGGGTGAGGTTGCGGGATGAGCTGGCCAGCAACCGACCCAGACCTTCAAGGCTGACCCGCAGTCCACCTGCGAAAGCCCCGCCGGCCAAATAACGGATCAGAGATCGTTAAAGTAGACACACGGGGCCGGGTGCGTACTTCGCCGGAGCGGCGCGAGCAACTGCTCGATGAATTTGAAAAGAGCGGGTTGTCAGAGGCGGCGAAATTCGCGGAGGTGGTCGGCGTGACACGGATGCACAGTTTCGGTTCTTCGGTCAGCCAGAACAGGCTTATTTGCCGGGGTTCGCGTGATGCTGTGGGAAAGCCATGTCGCGCCAGCGAGCAAAAACTGACGAAAGCCATGTAAAAACACGTCGAAATTCTTAACGTCGTTCGGACACCGCTCATCGTTTTTTCGAGGAAATTTGCTCAATTCCACCGGGCTTAGGGGATGCCAGTGAAGAACAAACCGTTGTGTGGGATCGGCCCTGCGAGCTCCGCTCTTGAATCCCTCCGGAGCGATTGTCAGTTCAAGACCGCAGGCGCAGGCAACGATAATCCCCCAGCAAAGAGGTCTTAGCAGGTAGGTCCAAAAAACCAAGAATGGCTCCCAGCGATCTTTTCGTCAGACGCATCTGTTTCCACAGACCGGCTGCCGAGGTGGTAATCGCTGGCGTCAACAAACCCTCTGTGCGCACAAGGCCGAAATTCCGGTCTCGACTACACTTCCTGAACAGGGCCTCGTCTCTCTCGTGTCAACTGCATTGGAGGGACTTTTTCCTTGTTTGGCTGCCCCACAATGGCTATGGTCCCGCCCAGGCATGAAAAGCAAATTCCTATCAATAATCTACAAGACTGCCTGATGAGGCGGGTGGAAAGCGTTTTGATTCTTAGGACGATGCTATCCCGCTTCCGAATTTCTCGGATGAAATTGAGAAATTTCTTGACGCCGTTCCCGCAGATATGACTGGGATTATGCTTGGCGGGCAGCATCACGCTGCACCGAAGCCCGTCAAAGACGGAGTTGTAAAGGTGCAATATGCCCAGCGAACGCACGCCTATGGGTGTCGTGGGGATTACATGCGGGGGTTGTATCGTCGCTGGGCAACAGCGACTGTCCATATTGACTGGGTCATGGGCGGGGGTTGGCAGGAAAAACACAAAGTCTATGCTCCGTCTCGATGGCTCATGGGACAAGACAGGGGGCGGTCAAATATCAATGGTCGCATTAACTCACTCCAGACGTGGAACTCAGGAGACCCACAACCCGCAGCTTCCGTGCTCGCGGATAAGTACGTTGTTGTACTGAAGGCACCACGAAACGTACTTGAAGAACTCGCGGAGCACCATGGCTTTCATTGCGGCTATTGGCGAGGCGGTGACGGGATAGATAACGGACTGCGAGCAGTCGCAAAAAAGTCGGGAGACGAACGGAGAAGAGAACTCACCAAATGGTTCGCGTGTTTGAAAGGCGAGGCGGCAATTGTTCCCGATGGGGTTGTGACAGTTTGGGGAATTGATGATTTGTCTGTCGAAGAACTCGAAAAAGCGAGCGGGTTGGAAGTGATCGAACTTGAAGGGCAGACCGTAGACGAAGTGCTAAAGAAATGGGGGGAACAAAGATGATTTATTCTAAGACGCTGGGGATAGCCTATCGAGCCATCCCGAAGTGTGCTTGTACTAGCGTCAAGTGGGCTTTGAATAACGCTCTTGACCTGCACCTTGACAAGCACAGTCTGCATCTGGTTTTGGCTGGAAACATCCTCGCCGAGCAGGGGGCAGTAACGAAGCTGAACGGGGCAGCACCAGCCGATTTGTTTAGGTTTACCATCGTCAGAAATCCGTTTGATCGACTGGTGAGTTGCTACACGGGGAAAGTATTACAGCGTCACAGCGGACTTGACAGCAGAATGTACCGGCTTCGGAAGTTTCCAGACTTCGCCCGAGCAGTGTGCAATTGTGATCCTGCCCAAGCGAACCCACACTACCGCCCAATGGTCGAATTCCTCCGCGTTGAGCAGCACTTCGATTTAATCGCACGCTTTGAAAATCTGACTGAGGACTGGCGAGTAATTCAGAAGCACTCAAATATTGCCGTTGAACTTCCCCACACCAACCCATCTAAAAACCGGAAGCCCTACTGCGAATATTACACACCTGAAATACGGGGCTTCGTGGAGAAGTATTACCGTGAGGATTTGGAGCGGTGGGGTTATGAGTTCTGAAAAGTGGTTCGGACATTCTGGGGATATGGGAGACGTGATTTTCGCCTTGCCCACAATCAGATGTTTGACTTCGGCGTCTTTCTAAGGCGTGAACTTGAAAAGTAATCTCGCCTTTTGGAACGAGGTTTTTTGGTTTTGGCGAGGCTTGGCGGAAGAGCAAAAAGAAAGTGGCGGCCGTCGTACGGTATCACGTCACTGCCGAGCGAATCATGCCGGACGTTGCAATACTCCCGCAGCCCTCAGTTGTGTGCGAATCTCTTCCGGGCGATAGTGCCGGGGAGGTTTCAACGTCTCCTTCGTTTGCCAAAGGCATCCTAACTGTTTCAACCAAGCCTCGTATACCCCATGATTCTTGTAATAACTGTTAGGCAATAGCAGCGTCTTTCTCCCGAGTATAAGCGATGCTATGCAAAAGTGCAGACGGTCCGTGACAATGGCCTCAAACAGGCTGGCAACCTGGAAATACCCGTGGAAGTCGATTGAAACCTGGGCCACATCGAAAATCGACAAGACCGGATCAAACTCGCCTGACGATTCTTTGTCACGTCTTAGAAAGACGCCGAAGTCAAACATCTGCTTTTGACCTGCGTATGCGGCAACATCCTCGTCAAAAGCGAGCGCCATGTCGGGCGCCAACTTGCTGTGTGGGTATAGTTCCTTTGTGGACCGTTCTCTGGCGAAAATCGTGAAGTCGGGGCCAAGGGCCTCATTTGCATCGGTAGCACTCTGGGGCATGATTACGATAGGCAAGCCGGCTTCTCGCGCAGTGTTGAAAGCGACCTGTCTTCGGGCGTGACTCGCCGGCCAGAATGTCCCCAAATTGCCACCGCCTCCCCAGACCAAGAAGTCCACTTTATCCGGTTGTGCCTTTACTTCGGTATTGGTTCTCTTAAACAGGCACCTCGCGCCCGCATGAATCAAGCTGTCGCCAGGATTCCCAACACCTGGCACATACCAGATCGTCCTGTTCGCGAGAAGCGCGACAATTTCACCGAACGCTTCCAGGGGAAGGAGTGGCAGGCGACGTTGTGGGCTGATATCAGGCAGCATTTTATAGGATACTATCTCAATCAATCGGCGAAGTTAAAGGACGCTAAACACGCTCTCCAGCCCACCGCCCGCTGTGTCACCCGGTCGCATTACCAACGAATATCCGGCTCTTGAGTTATGAGCGGGGCGCGGAAAGCGAGCGGGCCATTGCGGGCAAACTCTATCCATAACGTGTCTTCGGATAAGTGCCATCAGTCTGCCGAGCGATGAGTTCCCGATATCGCGCCTTTTCCAACTTGTCAACGGGAATTGCGACGTCCCTTGTCAGAGGGAATGGCTGAAGCTCAGGTGTCTGCTCGAGCAGTTGGACAAATTCAGGGGAGAATTTTCCGTCGCGGATCCCGTTCACGTATAAGTAAGCACAGGTCCGCGTGGTTAGAAAAAGATAGTCACAAGAGATTCCACGAATGCTGCCGTGCCAGCAAAACTCGCGGGATCCAAGCACTTCCTGCTGCCAAGGCGACCACTCAGGGTCGAAATGCGTCTTGATAAATTCAACGCTCCAAATGGCCGGTTGAAGCGAAATCGGCAACCGCGTCAGCTTTTGCGGAGAGTCTCGGTCAATGTCCACAAAGTTGTACTTTTCGTTGTAGGGAACCTTGCTCGGCCACATCCATCCTTGACCCGAGTTGAAGTCATTGTCGGAATAGGGAATGAGCCTAATATAGCCGATTTTCCCCTGCAGAGACCTGTCTACATCGGCAATCTCCGGTGTGGAAACCGGTTTGCAGAGGAGGTAATCATCAAGCAACAACAGGATGTTTTCCCCTACATTTTCCGATCTAGTGAATTCCAGGAGATTCGCGATCCAGCCCAAGTCTTTCCGCGTCCGGAAATTCTCAAATCCATGATACTCGTGCGGGCTGTTGATAAATATCTTCCGGTAAGGACAGTCCTGCCAAAATTTGTTAAAGAAATGCACGAAAGGTCCAAGAATGTCGCCATAAGCCGCGCATGTTGGCACAACTATAAGCATATCGTCTGAGACGTGGCTGGTTTCATCGGCATTAGCAATTATGGAATTATCAATGTGAAAGGAGCTCTGCAAGCAAAAAGCCTTAGGCACAGCTGCATCCCCGGGACCTTTTCGTTTTGGGGCGTTAGAAAGGCAGGGCGCGGAACGGATTTATTTTGGAAGATTCGTTCCGCAGCGGAGGTGAAGCGATCGACAAAAAGTGCCGGCGGATTCCGCGGCTTAGGTGGGATGCGCTGTCAAGCGACCGGCCTTGAAAGGCGCCAACCAGGGGTTCCGTCGATGGAGGAGTTCACAACTACTGACCACCCGAGCCGTCAATAAGAAAGAGTAAGCACCATCGGCATAAAACGGGTCGCCAACGCCGGGATTCCGCTGATTGTGGTAAGTCGGCTACGAGAAATTAGGCTGATCTTTTAGCAATCCCGCAAGGACGAGGCGTGTCATTGCCTTTCACGCTTTTAGGTTCATGCGGCGTGCTCGTTATCGTGAAATGGCGCCGTCAACCTTGCTGGGATAAGCAACCTGGACGCGACGGAAATAACTTTGAGATTACTCGCGGGATTGGAGTAAGGAGGTAAGTCCGTTTGCAATCCTAGCGACCTTTGAAAGCGCGCCGTTAGAGGATTTCAATGTCGTCCCTGCCGAGCGCAGATTTGGGATCTTGCACCGCGTCGGAAGATCGATCATTGTTGGAAATAGCGTCCCGGAAGAAAGCGCGACCCTCGCATTGCATGGGCCTTACCGGGCGGAATAGGCTGTGTCGGAAAAAGCGACGAGGAAAAGCTTGCCGGCTCGGCCTTGGGATGATCGAGATTGTTTGCTGCCGTAGAGCGGCTGCCTAAAGCGTACAAGACCCTATACCCGATCTATGCAAACCAGACCGCAAGCTTTATTGAGCTCGGAGAGCTTTGAACAGAGTCGGATCTCTTTTGAGACGGTGCTCGGCATCCCGGTCGGAAGCACACTTGCCGTTCGTGAACTCATGGCTTTTTCCGGTTAGCGGCGGCCGCTCTCTCTTCGTCTGGGCGCCTATGAAAATCCTTTACGATCATCAAGCTTTCAGCCACTGCTCTTATGGAGGCATCTGCCGGTACTTTTTCGAGCTCATGCGCCACTACTATCGACAGAAGGTTCCGTTCGAGTTAGCCGTGCAGAGCATAAACAATCGCTACCTGGAAAGTGCGATCGAAACGAAGGACTGGTGTTCCAACACACCCCGCAGCGCCCTTCCAATGTGGAGGCGGTGCAGGAGAGCCTTCTCTCGATTTTTTGGAGAGGAGGCCGAACGTTCAGACTTTTTATTCGAGAACAAGAGGGCTGGCGTGGCCGCATTAGAGCGAAACGCGTTTGATATATTTCATCCAACCTACTATGACCCTTACTTTTTGGAACATTTGGGCAAAAAGCCGTTTGTCCTCACCGTTCATGATTGTATCCATGAGCTATTTCCAGAGTTCCTGATGACCGATCCGGCGTATCGTTCGAAAGAACGCCTGGCCCAATCGGCTGCAAAAGTGATCGCTGTTTCGGAGCGAACCAAGGAGGACCTCCTTCGCATTTACGATGTCGACGAGAGAAAGATCACCGTTGTCTACCATGGGAACTCTCTGGATGCGAATGTCGAAAACGCAAATTTGAGGCTTCCTTCTCGTTACCTCCTTTTTGTTGGAGATCGAACCATCTATAAGAACTTTTACCTGCTTGCTCGTGTGATCGCCTCCCTGGCCAAGCACGATCGCGAACTAAGCCTCCTATGTATGGGAGGGCCGAAATTCAGCCAGAGAGAACTGCGATTCTTTGAGCTCATCGGGATCAGGGACCAGGTAAGGTGGCGTGCTGCTGATGACCCATCGCTCGTGAGTGCCTATAGGCGGGCCCTGCTGTTCATCTACCCTTCTCTCTATGAGGGATTCGGAATTCCACTTCTGGAAGCGTTCGCGTGCGGCTGTCCGGTGGCGTGCAGTCGCACCAGTTGTTTTCCTGAAATCGCTGGAGATGCCGCCGCCTATTTTGAACCGAAGGAATTCGATTCGATGAAAGAGACCATTGCCGAGCTGTTGAGAAATGAAGATCTGAGAAAAAGGTTGAGGACGGCTGGTTACAAACGGTTGCAAAGGTTCTCCTGGGAACAATGCGCGCATCAGACGATGCGCGTGTATGAGTCTTGTTTATGAGTTGCTGCGCTGTTCCTGCCGTTCTTGTCTCTCCGGCCAGAGGGGATCAACGAAAAATCAGTTCCTCCGCATGAAAACGAAGCGACTTGGAAATTCGGATATGTTTATCTCCTCGCTGGGATTTGGTTCATGGGCGACGATGACCATTCCCTCGAGGGCGCTGGAGCGTGCCCTTGAGTTGGGTGTGAACTGGATCGACACAGCGGCAGTTTACGGGATGGGACATTCAGAAGAGGTTATTGCGAGAACCCTTGCGAATTGGCCGGGCCCGCGGCCATATGTTTTTACCAAATGCGGTCTGCAACCGGACGACAAAGGTCAACTTCGCCGGGTCCTGACAGCCGCGTCGATCCGCTCTGAATGCGAGCAGAGCCTGCGCCGCCTCGGAGTGGAGGTTATTGACCTTTACCAAATCCACTGGCCGGTCGAAGACCCGCAGGAGATCGAAGAGGGGTGGATTACCATGTCGGAATTGCGTCGTGAAGGTAAGGTGCGCTGGATCGGTGTTTCGAATTTTAATGTCGATCAACTCAAGCGCCTGCAAACAATCGCGCCTGTCACTTCGTTGCAGCCACGGTACTCGATCGTGCATCCGGAGGCTGAAAGAGGGATACTGCCCTTCTGTCACCGTGAAAATATAGGGGTCATTGTCTATTCCCCAATGGCTTCAGGGCTCCTGACCGGAGCCATGACACGGGAGGGTATCGCCAAGTTGCCGGAGAACAATTGGCGCAAACACGATCCCGACTTCAATGAACCAAGGTTGTCCACCAACTTGGCTCTGGTTGAACGGTTGCGCGCAATAGGAAAGCGTCATGCAGCTACCCCCGGCGCGGTCGCAGTCGCCTGGACACTACGAAATTCAACGGTTACAGGCGCGATCGTGGGTGTTCGTGAGCCGGAGGAGGTCGAGGACCTAAGACAAGTCGAAGTCATTCGTTTAACCGCTGACGAATTCCAGTATCTAGAGACCGCGGGAGTCCCGCAGCTGAGCGCATGTTGAAAATAAGCTTGCGAATCTTAGACTGGAAGAACTATCACCAAGAAGCTCAGATTGGGAAAGCGGGGTCAGCAACGATGCGGTCAGGCAGAACGGTTGAGAAAGGATTTCCGGGGGTTGCTTTCCGGCGCCATAATGGCGGATGGGCAGAGGCGGAAAGCCGAAACTGCCGATTTGTAAGAATACATGGCTCTATCGTCGAACTAGCCGGAACCAGAGCCGGTTTCATGTTACGTTTCGTTTGAATTAAGTATGAGCGCCAAGCTTGAAATCAACACTGTCATCGGCTGCCGCATCAACTGTGCGTACTGTCCGCAGACTCTATTCACAACCAGTTACCGACAGCGTGGCCGCCAAATTCGTGTGCTGTCGCTGAATGATTTTAAGCAGTGCCTATCCACCGTTCCGTTGAACGTGAGAATCACCTTTGCCGGCATGGCGGAACCATGGCTGAATCCCGCCTGCACCGATATGGTGTTGCACGCATTTGAGCGCGGATATCCGGTTGCTGTTTATAGCACTCTTTGTGGAATGACTGTGAGCGACGTGGAGCGCATCCGACATATTCCATTTCTCCGTTTCAAGGTGCATCTGCCGGACCAGGAAAATCGGATGCATTTGACCATAGATGAAACCTATCTCGCGACGCTTAAGGCTGTAATCGAGCTGCCCATATTTAGTTTCGTGTGTTATGGGACAATCGATCCGAAGGTCCGGGAGATCATCGGTCCCGTGACGGACAGCACAGACACAGACTTGCAGTCCAGAGCTGGGAATATTTCCTGGGACGGCAGAATTCCACAAGTCACCAGGCATAAGGGCCGGATTGACGTTCGCCATTGCATTGATCACAATGTTCTTCTCCCCAATGGGGACGTTGCCCTTTGTTGCCAGGATTATGGGTTGAAGCACATCCTGGGAAATCTCTTGGCGCAAACTTACCAGTCGCTTTTTGAGGGGGCTGAATTTAAAAAGCTTAAACTAGCCGCGAACGATGAGACAGTAGACACCCTGTGTCGCACCTGTTACAACGCGATACCCGTCTCTGCGTCTGCTGAGCAGACCCTGATCGCCTAATTGTCCTTCATGAATTCTATTTGGATTGACAGGAGTTCGAGCTCATCGCGTGTCCTCGCGGCACCCAAGGATAAGGAGAGGCAAAGAGACACGAGGCCAGGTTGAGGCTTGGGCTGTCAACCAAGGTACAATTGGCCGCATTGGTCCACGACATCAACGAAATAGTTCTCAATGACCTTCGGATTCAGAATCTCTCGCGCGAAGCGCTGTCCATTCTCTCCGATTCTTTTTGCATTCGACTGATGGCATGCGAGCCATTCGCATTGGCGAGGTAAATCGGAAAGGTCGTCCGCAACCGGCACATAGTGTATCCAGGGCTTCAATCCAAAATGGAAAAACTGTTTCCATTGATGCTGGAGAAGCAGAACTGATCCGGTGGCCAAAATGTTTGGGACTCGTTTCCATGTCGACGCGACGCCATCGACGGATATCAGGTATCTGGACCGTACGAAACTTTCGAAAGGGACGAAAGCTGCCGGCGCGCCAAACATCTCTTCAAGCTGCCGCCGTAGCATGTCGGCCTCTGTGCTGCCGGAGACATTGTCGTAACTGGTCACGCGCGCGTCTAATATGTCGAGGTGTTTTGACGCGAGCATCAGAAGCTTGAACCTTGGAAAATCCCAACAGTTGTCAATGTTCGGATAATCGGGCCCCATAAGCGTGCCCCGCCATTTAACAACAGGAGCGCGCTGCTCGAACGCGATTTCAGCGGAAGCACTTCGGATAGCCGTAAGTTCCTCGGCGTACCTGGGATCCTGGAGGTAAAAATCCGGAATTAAAATAGAATAACAACTAATTGTATCATCGTCATGTTGATCACTTCGGAGAAAGGGGACATGCTTCAAGTATTCGATAAACTCGGCCCTGGCCTGCTCGGGAACATATAGTCTGTCACTGAACAAAACGAAGAAATCCGCGGGCTCCGACGTTAGGCAAACCACCTGCTGTAGGAATTGAAGGAATGATTTCAGTCTACGATGTGAAACAGGTTTATCGATAATGATGCGAAAATGATGGTCTGGACTGCTGATCCGACACCGTATAATCAGCGACGGGCGAGAGAGATTGCCAAGAGTAGACAAAAACCTCTCGAATTCATCCATCAATGATTTTCTGATCCCGTTTGACCTGAGATGCTTAAAACTCACCTCCCTGCGGGCGAGTATGTCCTCCATTTCTTGCGAAGGCTTCGGTTGTATTTCGTCGGGACACATCGAAAGGGTGATACTCTTTGCCGAAGCGTTTTGCAATCTGCGAAAGACCTCAGGCGAACGATGTGAACACAATGCTCACAGCTGAGGCCGCGCGGAAGCAATAGGAGAAACGGGGCGACAATACTAGAATCGATTACGGAGAATAGTCGGTGAATACCTTCTTATCTCCCCTATACTGGAGCACCCGGTGAGCTGCATTGCGATGCGCAACTCCTCCGTCAGAATCCTTACTGCCTCAATAACACCTCCTTCTCCATCGACCGCCAGTGCCCATAGAACCGGTCTTCCTAGCAAAACTCCATCCGCCCCGAGGGCAATCGCTTTGAGCACATCGGTCCCTCGGCGAATGCCGCTATCAACCAATAAGAGAACGCGGCCGGAAACGGCATCAGCCACTTCGGGCAAAATCCTGATTGTGGACTCCGTCGTATCCAGCTGCCGACCGCCATGGTTTGACACGATAATCCCAGAAACCATCAAGTCCAACGCAGGAGCGACGTCCGAGGGATTTACAATTCCTTTCAGAATCACCGGCAACCGTGTTTTGCATCGAAGCCATTCGATATCCTTCCATGTCAGAGAAGGATCGAGCTCGGCACCATCGATGGAGTGAATTGGGTTGTTATGCACCACGACACCGGTCTTTTTGAAGTTTGCGGCATGGATGTTTTCTGGAAGGGAAAACCGGTTTATAATATTCCTATCTCTTTTGCCAGGGACTGGGCATCCCACAGTTATAACAAGGGCCTTATACCCCGAACGCTCGGCTCGTTCGACCAAGGCTGCCGTTACCTCGCGATCCCTGAAAATGTAAGTCTGAAACCAGAGAGTACCGTTGCGGGATTGCGTCGCGATATCCTCGAGCGTGATACTTGACATTGTGGAGACGATCATCGGCACATTCAAGGATCCGGCGGCGCGCGCGGTCGCAACCTCTCCGCTTTCGTGCGCGAGTTTGTGAAAAGCTGTCGGACTGAAACCTATTGGGAAATCAAAAGAATGTCCCAGCATATTCGCTGAGAGATCCAAGCGTGAGACATTCTTTGAGCAGAGAGGCAGCAATTTGATCTGATCAAAGTCATGCTCATTGGCATATTTTGTGAGTTCATCACATGCAGCGCAGTCGATATAATCGAAAAAGTGCGGTGCAACCATTGTTTTCGCGAGTGCCCTGAAATCATCAAGTTTTACGGGAGATTTGCGTTCGCTGGCCGGCCCGGCGCCGGATTTTTTTGCATCATTCAGGTTCCGCGCGTTCATATGATTGTCTCGGGTGGCAATTGAGTTGCGGATTTATTTTGGGCCATCGTTAGGCGATTGCAAGGTGCGGGGGAGATACTTTTGCCGACTGGGTATGGTGCCACGCTGCCCATATCTCAACTGTCCAGAGCAATGTCTCTCAGAACGATCCTCTCTATGTTTGCGACGCCATTGAAGTCCAGTTCCCGCCGTCGGTCTTGCGCTCCGTTGCCGTCGAGCGAGGAAACAGCGCGTTCAAAGAGTCCCGGTAAGTCGGAAACATCGGTTGATACTTCGATGCCGACGAACTTTTTCAGGGAAGTGGCATGCTGAAATTGCTCGTCGCGCTGATCCTTCCAAAAGGGAAAGCAGAGAATCTTGGCATTCCCCTGTAGCGCCTCCAGAAGGGAATTATATCCTCCGGAGGAGATCACGAGATCCGCACTCGCGTGGAGAAAGGGCATGTGAGTCACTTCCTTGTGGAGGCGAATGTTTTCCCGAATGATCAGGGTATGGTCCTCTTTCCACGGCAAGCCTGACCGGGGGCCAACGACGATGTCGAAAACGATATCTTTGCGGTGATTGGCGAGGTTCAGGCATGCTTCGATCAGTTCTTCCCCGCGCTGGCCGCCGCCCGCCGAGGCGACAACCCAGATGTCGTCCTTGGCAAGGCGCCGTTCATCCCGGGTTCTCTTAATTATGTCCGGCGGCACGCTTTCGGCGATGTAGCCTGTGTGGACAGTCTTTGCGCCGATATCGGACGAGACTTCATATTGCTTCGAAAAATCTACGACCCTCTTGTCCGAGGCCACGAGAATCTTGTGATAGTACGACCGCAGGTAGTCCTGAGCTTTGCGGCCTAGCGTGAGGTGCCGCAGATTGTCGGATTCATTCAAAAGACCTCTTGTCACGAGATATTTGACGCACCTGGTCTGATTAATAATATCGGCCAGTTCTTCGCGCATTCCCAAAGGAAGATGATCGACAAAAATAACATCGGGTACAAATGCCTCGACAACCGCGCTCAAGATCTTTTTTCTGAGCAGAAGAGCTTCACTCTCTTCTAAAAGAAGAAAGGGCCTGCGTCCCCAGTATCGCGCCTTGGATTCAAGTAAACTGTCCCAGCTCGGCAGGTGAATGTACTCGCATTCCTCGGGAACAAACCAGTGTGCCGCCGCTCTATGTCCGGTCACAATAAGGCACGAGAAGGGTCCTTGAAGCCTCTTTGCGATGCGAGCGAGTCGCCTCAGGTGACCTATTCCGGTCCCGCCATCGAAGACAAAAAACATCGCTCGTTTCTGCAGTTTGTCCATCATGTGCTTGAAAATACGATGACCTGCTCGCCAGGGTTTCTGGAAGGCAAATCGTCAGCGTATTCTTGCCAATCCTGACCAAAACGAATCCGCCCGGCAATCCACGTTTTATGAATTCCAAAGATCTGCGAATCGATAGGGAACGCCTTTCGGTGGAAGAGGGCCGTGGCAGTTTCCCCGGCCCGGCGGCCTGGGTTTGTCATGGTCGCCTTCTGGTGAAAGAGAGTGTGGCTTGACCGATTGCTTGAATCACATCACGATCCTTTGCCACGAGCCGATGCGAAATATCAAAACAGCTCACCCGAGCCCGGAGTTCCTCCTCCGACGTTAATGAGGTAATGGAACTTCGTGAATAGAATATGTATTCACTGAATGCAGAGACTTACTTGCGCGCGGTCACCTGGAAAACGCCGCATTCTCCGGCCCCAAAGAACTGTTTTATTACGCCGGCCCGCTGCTATGACGGCATTGGAGCACAGGTTCATCGTCGTTTTTCTCTTATGCTCTTTGCACGGCACAGGAATCTAACCTACTTTCACAGTCCATTCAGGAGAATCGAGCATGAGAGACCGGAAAATGGAATAGATCCGGCAGAAACATGGGAAAACTTCTTCAACCTGGGTAGCGGGGAATATTCCTATGAAAGCGCTGAGGCGTCCCGTCTTCGGTCCGTTTCTGTTGATTCCCTTCATATCGATCGCGTGAAATGGAAAGGCAACGTACTCTACGAAATAAAGCATTGCCATCTTTTCGGGGATAGCTTTCCTCATTTGTATGAGCACCTGTCGCCAGTTCTGCAAGCAAAATACAATTTAACTCCAAAACCCCCGCTGGCCTTTTTCTCGAGTTCCAAAATCAACGTCGCGATACATATTCGGCGCGGGGATATTCTTGCGGCAGATGGTTCTGTGTATCAGCCTGAGCGCTATACGGCGACTCCCGCCGTGCTAGCAACGTTAAAATGCGTCATCAAGGCGTTGGATCGTCTGGGGCTTGATCGGACGATCCATCTATTTTCTGACGGAGACCCTGGTGGGTTTGATGATGCCGCCGAACTGGGCGCCACTCTCCACATCAAAGAGCGGACCTTCCAAACGTTTCACCATTTGGTCTCGGCTGACATCCTGATAATGGCTAAAAGTGCTTTCAGTTACACCGCGGCATTGCTTTCCAATGGCATTAAGCTTTACGATAAATTCTGGCATAAACCGCTGCCAAGTTGGGTTCTTGTTGACCATCAGGATCTCGACACTGCGCGATCGAAAGTTCTGCGTCAAATCGCACAATTAAAAGACTCGAGGTGGCCTTTGAGAGCTGAGGATAAGTCAGTTACCTTGTGCTGAATAGTCTAGCACAGTTCAAGTTCTTCGGAGAAGTTCCTTTGCACCTTCGCCGCACCCCAGCGGATATTTGAATTCGCAATCAGTTTACCGTCTTCGATATTTTTGAGACTTAAGCTTTTATGCTCGATCCAGGATGATTCCTTGCTGTTGGTTTTCGCAAATCGCATTCGTTCCTGATCATCATGGAGCAGCACTTTAGTGTAGGGAGAATCGCTTGGGATTGCGATCTGTCTCAGGCCAAAGGCCTTGGCGCGCCACGCCAGATCAGTGTCGTCATGTCCCCATCCTGACTGCATCCCTTCATCGTACCCTCCAAGAGACTCAAAATGCGTTTTGCGGATTGCGATTCTGCCATAAATCCCGATTCCGGTTTTTCCTTTAGGCCGTACAAAGATATTTTCGTTGTTCGAAAAGAGGTCGGCGAGATATTTCGCAAAGCCCGCGCCGAGAAAATTGTCTGCATCCAGGTTGCAGACAACGCTGCCGCGCGCGAGCCGGTGCGCGACATTCTTCGCGTGAGATGAAAGGTAATACTCGTAACCGCTCGCCTTGAAATAAACGAGTTTCCCGGATTCGATCTCCTGAATCATCTCACTCTTTACCCAGTCATCGAGATCATCCGGTGACGAATAATTCAACAAAACAAATTCCGCGCCGGCAAAGTCCTTGTTCGACTCAATATTGATAGGCAGAGTTTGCCGGAGATGATGAAGCCTTCCTTTGCAGGTAATGCAGAATGATACGCGGATGTCGGTCGATTGCCTGATCATATAGGGCGAGCTCTATGGCTTCGAGTAGTCAAAACGATACTGCAGGCACGCCCCCGCCCGCAAGTAAGAGCTGCGGCCAGGAAGGGCATGCTCGGATTTTCTGCGGGACATCCAGAACTCGATTCTTTACTCTTCTGAAATGTCGCAGCGGACTGATCTAACCCTGCAATGGAGAGACCTTCGAAGGTCGGTGCTTTCTTCTATTCGAAGTCTTGTCCGTTTGATGACTGAGCAAGGCGGCAGGTGGTCGTTCCTATGTTCAACAAGCCACGTTCTTGACAGCCTTTCCTCCATTTGGCTGTGCGCAACGTGAAATCATGCGCTTCTTGTGAGAAAGATCGCAATACCGGGCGGAGGATTGAACTTTAAACAAGATCTCGGTTCATTATGAGTGACTTGGTTATCGTGACCGGGGCAAGCAGCAATCACTATCATTGTCTGAGGCACCTTCTTTTTAGCATCTCCTTATTTGAGCCTGACACGCGGGTCATCGTTTATGACCTCGGGTTGAAACCGCGACAGCGCACGGGGCTTGAGGATGAAGGGTTTGAAGTGCGGACCTTTCGGTTTGAGAATTACCCGCCATATTTAGACATTCGTGTGAACCGCGGTGAATACGCCTGGAAGCCGGTAATCATCGCGGACGTTTTGTGTCAAGTTCGCGGAGCGCTGTTATGGCTGGATGCTGGCAACTTGATTCATCAACGGCTCGACAGAGTGCGCGGAGCGTTGCGCGAACACGGGGTTTATACGCCCGTTTCGTGCGGGAATATCCAGCAATGGACCCACCCTCTCACCCTTGAATTCCTCAAGGCGGGTCCCGAAATCTGCCTCAAGCCTAATCGTAATGCCGCTATCGTTGGGTTGTTGGCTAATAGTCCCGGAATCAGTGAACTTGCCGAGCGGTGGAAGTCATGCGCGTTAGAAAAGGGATGCATCGCTCCGCCCGGGTCTGATCGCTCGAATCATCGCCAGGACCAGGCCGTCCTGTCCGTATTGATCTATCAGTTTCAAGCATTGTACGGATACGGATTAGTCGACAAGTTCCTGGATATTTCGACTCATAATGACGGTCGTCAGTTCGATAAAGTTCAAAATTTATTGCGCCAATCCGGACAGGACCTCTCCAAAAGGGATTTTAACCGCGGGAAGACCGAAATCCCGACAGCAGGCCGATGAAGAGCACAGAACTCCGCTGATGATGCTTCGTGTAATTTACTTTTGACTTCTACAAAACGATTTAAAATTCGCGGAGGGAACGACCGCATGTTGTTTCGCTTCTCTGAGGCAATCGTTGTTTTGCCAGAATTGGACCGAGTGACGCCATGGTTGTTTCAGTTGCGGGTATTCGGGGCTCGACGGATGGGCCTCCTGTTTGTATGAACGTTTCGCTTTAACCCAGTCTTACCGGTGAACGTGGATTATCTAATTGTGGGATCGGGCCTTACCGGTGCGGTAATCGCGCGGACCCTAATCGATGCCGGACGGAATGTCCTTGTCCTTGAACGCCGGTCCCATGTTGGTGGAAATGTTCACGACGATGTCCATTCCAGTGGGATTCGCATCCACACGTATGGGCCTCATTACTTTCGCACGAACGATGATGAAGTTTGGCGTTTCGTGAACCGGTTTGCGGGCTTTTACAAATATGAACCTATCGTAAAGTCCTTGGTGGACGGCCAGTACGAGAATTGGCCGATTGTCGCCAGTTATATCCGACGTGTTGTTGGCAAAAGCTGGAAACCGGAATTCACCGGCAGGCCAAAGAACTTTGAGGAGGCGTCTCTCGCAATGATGCCTCGGCTGATTTACGAGAAGTTCGTCAAAGGCTACAGCGAAAAACAATGGGGAGTTCCAGCGGCGCAACTTTCCGCGCAGCTCGCAAGGCGTTTTGATGTCCGCGAAGACGAGGAACCTCGTCTTGTGCGGCATCGGTACCAGGGTATTCCTGATATCGGCTACGCGAGCTTCATGCAGAAGATGCTGGAAGGGATTCCGGTAAAGTTGAACTGCGATTACTTGCAGTCGCGGGACAGATTTAGAGCCAATCGTCTCACGATTTTTACCGGATCACTTGATGAATTTTATGGAAACGACCTTGGCCGCCTGAAATATCGCGGGCAGCAGCGTCACCATGAGTTTCTGCCCGCCGTCGAATTTGCGCAACCCTGCGCTCAAATCAACAATCCCGACCCGACCAACGGCCCACATATCCGGACATTGGAATGGAAACACATAATGCCGATCGAAGCAGCCCGGAGGGTTCGGGGAACCGTTCTCACGCGGGAAGTGACCGTCACGCCGCAAGACGCGAATGATTTTGAATATCCATTTCCCGACGAAGCCAATCGGCGCCTTTATCAGGCTTATCGAAAACGCGCTGCAGCGATTCCGAACCTGCTCGTTACGGGCCGCCTGGGCGAATACAGATACTACGATATGGACCAGGCGATCGCTCGCGCGCTCCTTTTGGCCAGCCGGATCCTGAACGGAGAGAACCGACTTTTGACGATGGTGCACTCGCCCCAGCTTGCCGTCTGATAGACGTTTCACTGGAGCGCTCCGAGCGACCACAGCCTTTTCAGAATGCTCTAGTCAAAGTGGCCGTGAGATTGGACCTGGCAAACGACCATGTCGTAGTAAGCACCGCGAGCGCGCATAAGTTCGTCGTGCGTTCCCTGCTCGATCACGCGACCATCCTTAACCAGGAGGATCAAATCTGCGCGACGGACGGTGGACAGACGATGGGCAATGACAAAAGTTGTCCGCCCGGCAAACAAGGACGCCATCGAGGCCTGAATGAGCTGCTCGCTTTCCGTGTCGACACTGCTTGTAGCCTCGTCCAAAATGAGCATTTGCGGGGACGCCACAATCGCCCGCGCGATGGCCAACCGTTGCCGCTGGCCGCCGGAAAGCTTGACGCCGCGCTCCCCGATAAATGTTTCGTACTGTTCAGGTAATTTGACAATGAATTCGTGTGCATTGGCACGGCGGGCGGCATCTTCGATTTCCGCATCGGTGGCATTGCGCCGGCCATACGCGATGTTGTCGCGCACTGAGCCGTCAAACACGAATACGTCCTGTTGCACAATCGCAAGCAAATCGCGATAAGTCTTGAGTCGAAAATCACGAATATCCGAGCCATTCAGCAGAATCCGCCCGCGGGTCGGGTCGTGGAAGCGCGCCACAAGGTCAGTCACCGTCGTTTTGCCGGCGCCGCTGCGTCCGACGAGTGCAACGACGGACCCTCCAGGGACGGTGAGATTGAAATCGTGAATGACCGGCTGGCCTTTGCGATATTCGAACTCTACATGTTCAAACCTGAGCTGTTGCACCACGCGCGGAGCATCGCGCGCGTCTGGCCTGTCGGGCTTGTCATTTTCCATCGTGAGCACTTCGAACACCCGTTCCATGGCGGTCAGAGACCGTTGTAATTCAGAGAACGAAGCCACGATATTTCGGACAGGGTTGAGCAACAGGAACGTGTACCATTGGAACGCCATGATGTCGCCAATCGTCGCCCGCCCGGTAAGGTTCAGGTATCCGCCTAACGATATGATCGCGACGCTCACGGCGCCAAGCAGCAACTCCCAGCAGGTGGACAGGAACAGGTCGCGGCGGCGCGCGAGAAATTCCTTCCGAAGCACAGTGTTCCGTCCGATGACGTAGCAAAATAGCTCCCGCATTTCGCACCTGAAGGCGCGGACCACGCGGATTCCCGAAAAGGTTTCGACCGCGCCGGCATCGATCTGTTCCACGTCTTTGCGTATGGAACGCTGGATTGGCCGAATGCGCCGTGAAAAGATGTAGCTCACCACCATCACACTGGGAACAAGGATCAGCGCCATCAGCGCCAATCGCCAGTTCAGGGCAAAAAGCAATACGATAGCAACGGCCAGGCGGATAATCGAAAGACTTGGGGAGACGACGGCCAATTGCAGCAGGCCGGCTGTTGTATCGACGTCTCCGGTGAGCCGCGATAGAATTCCGCCCGTTTTCATCTCCCACAATTTTGGCAACGGGAGGCGCAGGAATCGTTCATACAACGATTTGCGAATCGAGTGCGCTACACGGACGTTGATCAGGCGCTGGCGATAATCCCGAAGCACTTCCATCACCTTGGCCAGGACGATCGCCGCGAGAAATAGCAAGCCTGTGACCTTGAGATAAGAGAGCTTCGCGGCCGCGTCCAGGCCAGTATTCAGAAGGACCCGATCAACAATAAACCGCATGAACAGCGGGTTGATCATTTCCAGTGCAGTCGCGAAGAGTGCAAAGATAAACCCAGCAGCGATGCCATACCGATGCGGCCGGAGCCAGCGGAGATAGTCGCGCAGATAGTCGCGGTTGCCGCTTATCTGTGCTCTGGTTCCCGATTCCAGGGAACCCACGCCGGGTGCGGGGTCCTTAAGATGCGACTTGCTCCTGAAGTCTCGGACAAATTTCCGATACTGCTGGCGCGAAGACAACCGATGGCGGGAGCGCGACATTTTTTGGGCCCGGGGTTCGGTTTTCTCGAGAGGTTCAGACTTCTCAATCATGAGTGGGGCCGGGAATACACCGTAGCGATGTTCTGATTTCGAAGTCAATTATCATCGCGCATTCTCCGATTAATGCTATCGGGATCGAGGTCACTCGGCTTTTAAGACCCGGCATTCAGGCGATCCATTCAGCGCCATGGCAATTTGTGAAAAGGAGGACCAATAGGAACCGACGACGTATCGAGTTTTGGAAAGTAAAAATAGATCAGTCAGGTCATCTTCCATCGCAATTGGGTCAAATGGCCGGGGCCACCGCTCATCAAGCTTCTGTCTTTTAGGAAACGTAACGACGGAATCCCTAAAGAGCCGCTTCATTTCTGCCTCAGTGGCGACGTTATCAGTGGCAAGAAAGATCTTTGCACCGCTGGAAACAACGTGTTCGGCACATTCGATAAACAAGGCGTCTGGGGAGTTCAAAGCCGAAACCTTGTTGTCCGTCCGCCGCAGGTGGAAGCCAATGGCATTTTTGAGATGTTGCTCGCTGAACTGATCGACAATTTCTTGAACCCGGGCGCTTGGTCGCGGAATGAATTCTTTTGTCGTTGCTACCTCGATGGGCGCCTCGTGAGAACCCCAAAAAATATACCCCGACCGGATCTTAACCTTCGGTAATGTTATATCAATCGCCCAGTTATCATCGATATGGGTGGGCTGATGCTCAATGTACTGCGCGTCATCGCTCTCCCAGGAAGCCGCTACTTCGATATTTTGCATCGGCCGAAAGAAGCGATAGAAATCGCCCCAGGCCCACGTTATGGAACATCGTGCCCGCAACATCGAACAGAGCCTTACGGCTGACGCTATGGCACGTAATCGGTTACAGATCCCTCCGGTTGGGACTAAAATTAAGTGAGATAAATTAACTTGATTGGCCCGTGTTCGCGCGATTCCCGCGATATCCACTCTGCCGCTGAAGGTGCGGGTTTGGTCCTTCATTGAGCTGCACCGGGACCGATGGGCCACTGCGAGACATCAGTTCGATATTCAGGTATCACTTTATTGGGGTCGGGCAGAGGGCGGCTGCCAATCCAGATGCCGGGAGAAGCGCCGAAAGATGTTCCAACTTCACCAACTCAGTGCGGCCGCCTGCAAAACCCATATTGATGGCCAGAACGCCTATGATGACAACTACTACAAGCACTTCTATCAGTGTAAAGGCTCGGTCTCGGTTCATAAGCTTTACAACAGCTCGAAGGTCTCACCTAAAGGACCATCACCGTTTGGATTCCCATTAAAACGATTCTCGTTTGCGCCTGGTTTTGAGCAGTCGTGTTCGTGGCCGGCCACGTTACCGCAGTCTGACTTGCACCAGAGATACCAGCGCGACACTAGGCAACTTCAACGTGAATATCAAGCGGGGAACGAAATCGAAGCGAGCCAGAACCGATGGCTTCCGGAGTGTGCCTTCTAATGCGGTTGAGATTCCTAGACTAGCGGTTCCCCGGCTAGCAGGGCATGTTCGCTCGCGTCCAAATCCCATTCGAATGCCCCGACGTTCTCTAGAACCTGGTTCTCCGTCTTTGCGCCAACGATCGCGCAACCTATACC
>Ga0137340_1000086_pt1 | contig 20441 bp, 16 predicted proteins | sample EasRivERMLT400_2_FD_102295 | JGI IMG/M metagenome (GOLD analysis project Ga0137340, IMG submission 102295) | Soil microbial communities from meander-bound floodplain in the East River, Colorado, USA - East River MetaG ERMLT400_2 | ecosystem: Environmental > Terrestrial > Soil > Floodplain ...
AAAGTTTCGCGAGAAGCACAAACTGAACTTCACATTGCTGGCGGACACGGATGGAAAGATCGCGGATGCTTACGGGGTCCGTCGTGGTAATGCGAACATGGCTCGCCGAGCGAGCTTCCTGATCGGAAAAGATGGGACGATTAAGCATGTGACGGACACTCCATCCGCGGATACGCATCTCGCGGAGATGAAAGAAGCGGTCGCGAAATTGCAGAAGAGTTAGTCATGGCGCGAGTTGTTTACGTTTGGGTTCTGTTGGTGTGTTTCCTCACTGGCGCTGCGCCTGCGTCGACAAACGTGGTGCGCGGCGCCGACGAGGTTTTCTGGGTGCCGACGCTGGAGCAGGCGCTGGACATGGCGCAGGCCACCGGCAAACCGTTGTTCCTGATGGGCTACTCGCTCGTGAGAGACGGCAGCACCTACACGAAGGTCGCCGACGATTATTGCACGGGAGTTTTCTGACCCGGATTCAAGTTTGAAGAGAGCCGTGTGCTCTCGAAACCAGAAGTTTACGGGCGGCTCGCGAACGATTTCATTGGCCTGCGATTCGATTGGGAGCAAGGGAACCATTATAAGGAGAAGTTTGGTTTTATTCTGGGCACGGGCGATCAGATGTTTCTTACGCCTGCGGGGAAACCAATCGAGCACGCCGAGAAAACGAGAGATGGCCGAGGCTCAACGATCTATGGCCGGCACGGATGCGACACGACAGGTCCGGTGCTCGAGAAGATCGCGGCTGCGCAGTCGAAGAAATCGGATGAACTGCGACTCGAGTGGTTTCTGTGGCCGGATAAACCGAGTCGGCGCGCAGGAGGGCGGTATCCCGCGCCGTTAAACTCGATCGCGGGCTACGCGCGAATGCCGATCGCGGTTGTGCACGGCGAAATTCCGGAAGCGCTGCGCGATTCGAAGTTCCTGCGCTGGCACGCGCGTCAATTCATCTGGGCGCGGGGCGAAACCAACGGGCCGGGTCGGATCGTCGTGCGCCGGGTGAAGGACGGACTGAAATCAGGATTGTCGACGGAGATCGCCGAGATCGGCGCGACTAAGCCGGAAGATTTGGGCAAGGCGCTCGACGCCGCCTGGATCGAATACATGAAGCAGCGGCCATTGACGGCGCGCGGTTACCTGGACAATCCCCACGGAAAGTGGATGCGCAGCGTAGGCGACCAGATGGTTTCGGAGGAGAGGGAACTGAGATCGCGCGCCGTGGCGGGCACGTTGCTCGCTCCCGGAAGAAAGCCCGGCGAGCGCCCGCCGTATCTGTAGACTACTTGAGCTTCCCGAGCTGGAGGGCGAGGCGAGACTTCTTGCGGTCCGCGTTGGCCTTGTGAATCGCGCCGTTCTTTGCGGCCTTGTCGAACGCCGAAGTGACCTCCCGATACGCGCGGGTGGCATCCTCTTTCTTGCCCGCTTTCAAGGCATCCTGATACGTGCGCGTGAGGGTCTTGAGGCGCGACTTGATGCTGTGATTCTGCAACTGTTTGCGCGCGCTATTGCGCATGCGGCGTTCGGCGGACTTCGTGTTCGGCATAATGTCTAAATTCCTAGAATCGAGCCGCGGAATCTAGCGTAACTGGCTCTTTTGTCAATGACAGGCTCGTGAAATTCGCCATGAAAGAGCGACCAAAATGGGGTCGGCAGCCGTTGAATCCTTTGAATGAACCGAGTGGCTTCAGCGTTAAACCTTGGCCACACGGTTTTTTCTGGAACCTTGGGCGGTGATCGCGTGTTATAACGATACCGGCCGATAAAACCTTGAAAGGAACGACGTGAACGACCCAGCCAGCAAAGACGAACTCCAGGCAGTCCAGCAACTCAACGAGCAGTACAAGAAAATCCAGCGGCAGATCGGCGGCGTGATCGTCGGATTGGAGGATGTGATCGAGCAATTGCTGGTGGTGTTGCTGTGCCGCGGGCACGGAATCCTGGAAGGAGTGCCTGGCCTGGCGAAAACGCTCCTGGTATCGACGCTGGCGTCGCTGCTGGGGATGACATTCCGGAGAATTCAGTTCACGCCGGACCTGATGCCGTCAGACATTACCGGCACGGAAATCCTTGAGGAAGATCACACGACTGGGAAGCGCGTGTTCAAATTCATGAAGGGCCCGCTGTTTGGGAATATCATCCTTGCGGACGAAATCAATCGCACACCGCCCAAGACGCAGAGCGCGTTGCTGGAGGCGATGCAGGAACGGCAGATCACGGTCGGCGGAGAGACGTATAAGTTGCCCGATCCGTTCTTCGTGCTGGCGACGCAGAATCCCATCGAGCAGGAAGGCACATACACGCTGCCGGAAGCGCAACTCGATCGGTTCATGCTGAAGATCGAAGTGGCTTACCCGTCGCGCCCGAATGAAATCGAAATTGTGAAACGCGCGACGACGGATTACGGCTTCAAATCCGAGACCGCTATTTCGAGCGAAGAGATTCTGACGATGCAACAGTTGGTGCGCAAGGTGCCGGTGGCGGATCATGTGTATGAATTCGCGGTGGACCTCGCGCGCTACACGCGGCCCGTAGCGGGCAACGGAACGAGCGCATACGTCAAGGAGATGGTGAATTGGGGTGCGGGGCCGCGCGCGAGCATTTGCCTGATCCTCGCGGCAAAGGCGCGCGCGATCCTGCATGGGCGTTATCATACGACCACCGAGGATGTGAGCGCGATGGCGTTGCCGGTGTTGCGGCATCGCATTGTGCCGACGTTCAACGCCGAGGCTTCGGGCAAGGACGAGAATGCGATCGTGCTGCAGGTGCTCGACGACATCAAGAAAGCGGTGAAGAAGGCGGCGTAGGGAAAGGTATTCGAACTGAGCGCGATGAAGGCTTTTGCACCAGATGTTGCGCGTTACTCTGTTACAGGTGATGAAAGCGGCACAGGAGCGCCGCACTCCAAGACGCTGCCGCGAGCTACCATGATGCGCGCGAAAATTCCGCAAGGTCTTGGAGTGCGGCACTCCTGTGCCGCTTTGCCTTGCACCGTTGGAACCCCTGCCGGATTGCTGTGAGTACCGCTGCTGAAATGTTCGACGCAAAGGATCTCGCGCGGATCGAGAATCTGGAGTTGCTGGCGAGCCGGGTTGTGGACGGGTTGCTCTCGGGCAAGCATCGATCCGAATTGAAAGGAGGGAGCGCGGAGTTCACGGAGCATCGCGGCTACGTGCCGGGGGATGAAATCCGGATGATCGATTGGAAAGTTTTCGGCAAGAGCGACCGGTATTTCATCAAGCAGTACATCGAGCAGACGTGCCTGCAGGTGATCGTGGTGCTGGATGGCAGCGGGTCGATGGCGTTCGGGCTGAAGACGGGATCGAAGTTTCATTACGCACGCGCGGTGGCGGCGTGCCTCACGCGCCTGGTCCTGCGCCAAAGCGATTCGGCGGGGCTGGCAGTGCTGGGCAAGACAGTGCGAAACTACGTGCCGCCGCGGGCAAACCCGAATCATTTCCAGGCGGCCCTGCAGTCATTGCGCGTCGCGCAGCCAACAGGCGAAACATCCCTCGCTATCAACCTGACGGAATTGGCCCGGCGAATCAAACGGCGCGGGCTCATTGTGCTGTTGAGTGATTGCTTTGATGAGATCGATTCGCTGAAGCAGGCATTTCAATTCCTGCGCGCGCGCGGCCACGAGATTATCCTGCTGCACACGATGGCGCCGGAGGAGTTGACGTTTGATTTCGGTGGCTGGTCGAGATTCGAATGCCTGGAGGTGGATGGCCGGCACATGACACTCGATCCCGCGCTCGTTCGCAACGACTACCTCGACAACGTGCGAAACTTTTTGCGCGACTTGAAGCGAATGTGCGGCGAGACGGGGACCGATTATCACGCACTGCCGACCGACAAGCCGATGGGCGAAGCGTTGGGATATTACTTACAGCGTCGCAGCGCGCGGCTGAAAGTGACGTAATGAACTTCCTCAGCCCAGCGTTCCTGATCGGCTTACCGCTGGTGGCAGTCCCCGTGATCATTCACCTGTTGAGCCGTAGACAGCAGAAAAAGATCTCGTGGGGGGCGATGCGGTTCCTGATGCAGGCGGCTACACGGAAGCGGCGCATCTGGAAAATTACCGACCTCCTGTTATTGCTGCTGCGCACGGCCGCGTTCCTGTTTTTCATCTTTGCCCTCGCGCGACCGCTTTTGCCCGCAACGTGGCTTGGCGGCACCGTGCCGCGCGAGGTGATTCTGGTGCTGGACCAATCGATGTCGATGTCACGCCAGGCCGGAGGCGGGACGCTCTTCGAATTGCAAATCCAGAAGGCCGGCGAGGTCCTGGATGATTTGAAACCGAGTGACAGTGTGCGGGTGATGCTCGCGGGTGAAACGCCGGAATGGCTGACGGGTGATTCGACACCGGCGACGCAAGCGACGATTCGCAGGTTGCGAACGCAGATCGGCGAATTGAAACCAACGCTTGGCGCGTCCGATTTGATCGCGTGCGTGCGCGAAGCAGCCGATCTCGAAGCCGCCAAAGACAAATCGGCGCGAACGATCGTGGTTATCACCGACGGGCAGCGGTTTGGCTGGCGAATGGACGAGCGACCGCTTTGGGCGGCGGCGCAGGCGCGCCTGGAACAGGCCGCGATCCCGAGCAGCGTCAGCATTCAATCTGTCGGGAGCGAGGGACCCGCGGCGAACCTGTGCGTGAACGGAGTGCATGCACCACGCGCGTTTGGGGCCGTGAACCAGGCGCTGACGTTTACGGCCACGGTGCAGAATCACAGTCCGCAGGCGAGCGCCGCAACGCTGCTGGCGTGGCGCGTCAATGGCCAGTCCGCAGGCGCCAATACGGTGCCGGAACTCGCGGCGGGCGCGAGCACCACGCTGAGCCTCAGTCATCAGTTTGATGCCGTCGGCCCGTTTGAGGTGACTTGTCATCTTGAGGCCGATGATGAACTCCGGGCTGACAACGAAAGCCGTCTGTTGGTTGAGATCTACGATCGCCTTCCGATTCTGCTCGTGGAGGATCCGGCCTCACCGGAACCGTTGCAGAATGATGCGCCGTTCGTGCTTGCGGCGCTCGGGCAACGGAAAAGCAGTGATGGCAAACGGGAGTGGCGGTCAGTGTTCGAACCGACCGTGATCGAGTCTGCTGCGCTCACCGCGACCGATTTGAAGCAATTTCGCTGCGTGGTTCTGGCAAACGTTCGCAACCTTGCGTCGGAGGCCGTGGCCAAACTTGAAGGTTACGTCCACAATGGCGGGGGCGTGTGGCTGGCGCTGGGGAGCCATACCGAGGAGCAATTTTTCAACGAGCGCCTGTATCGCGGCGGGTTGGGCCTGGCGCCGATGAAGATTGGCGCGGCGATCGGCGACCCAAACGATCGCGAACGCTTCTTTTCCGTGCGGGCCACTTCCGATGCGCATCCCGCGACCGCGTTGCTGGCAGATTTTCAGCGCCTGGATTTGGATCGCGCGCGCATCTACCGGCGTGTTCAGTTCGAAGCGTTCAGTGGCAGGGACGTCTCGATTCTGCTGCAAGCGCAGGGTGGCGAGCCCGTCGTTGTGGAGCGAAAGCTCGGGCACGGGCGCGTGGTCGTGCAGGGCTTGCCGCTGGGCGTTGCATGGAGCACGCTGCCGCTCTGCCAGGCTTACGTGGCGATGCTGCACGAATGGTTGTGGTACCTGAGCGAACCAGGTTTGCCGAAGCGGAATCTTGTCGTAGGCGAAAGCATCGTGGAGGCCGCGGCGGCGCAAAACGACGCTGCTCAACTCACGCTGCCCGACGCGCGCAAGATTGAGGTGACGGCTGCGAGCGGGCCGTCGGGCGCGCAGTTTCGTTTTTCAGGCACTCGACTTCCGGGGGATTACACGTTGCGTGGAAAAGGTGGAAAGGCTGACGCCACCAGCAGCTTTTTCGTGCAACGCAATCCGCAGGAGTCGGACCTCCGACCGTTGACTGAACAAGACCAGCAGCAGCTTGCGAGCAGCAAATTTTTTCGGATGAACGCCGCAGTCGATGTAATTGCTTCGGCGCCGCGATTGGAGACGCCAAAGCATCCGCTGGAAGGCTGGTTGTTGGGGTTGCTGGCGGCGGTATTCGTGGGTGAAATTGCCCTCGCGGGCTGGATGACGCACCGGCGCAACCTGCGGGTCAGGCCCGTCACCATGGGATGACATGACGCCCGAAGCCACAACAGAAACGAAGTTCGCGCTCGAAGGTTTCTTTTCGGGTTGGACGATCCTGCTCGTGGGCGTGGGTTTGCTGGCGCTGTCGTGGTGGATGGCGCGGCGCGATGCGAGATTTGCGGATAAACCGAAACTTGTTTGGTTCCTGTTCCTGCTGCGCTGCGTGGCGATCCTGGTGCTGCTGTGGATGCTCGCCGGGCCGACGCTCGTGACGATCGTGCGAAAATTCAAAACGAAGTCCGTAGCGATCCTCGTGGACAAGTCGGCAAGCATGGGACTGGTGGATGTCGTCGATGGCTCCGGCAATGTGAGCCGCTGGGCCGCGGCGCGGAGGGACGATCGCGCGACACGGCAACTCGCGCAGCTTGATGAAGCTGTGGCGCGAGTCCGCGCGGCGCAGAACGCGTTGCAGCGATTTTCAAAACTCCCCAACGGCCTGAAAAACCTGGAAGAGCCGCGCAGTGATCTCGAGCTCGTTTTGTCCGGGCTGAAGACGGGAGTCGCCGCAGTGAAAGGGATTGCGCCCGATTTGCAGGGAGCAAGCGCTGACATCGCGCGCGGGCTCCAGGAAGCCAGCCAGAGCATCACGGAGAAGGTCTTCGAAACGGTGGAAAAGAAATCCGCAGAGTTCAACCGGGGCAAGACGCTGGCGGCACTCGAACGCGAGCGCTGGTTGCCGGAGTGCCTGGTGGTTTTGTCCAGCTCGGTCACGCAAATGGAGCGCGCAACGGACCAGTGGGCAAAGGCTTTTGAAGAACCTGAAGTGAAACGGAGCGATGGCTTTGCCGCGGCGGAGTCCAAACTTTCGAGATTCGACAAGGTCGACTCGTTCATGGCGGCGGCTGAAGACACGTGGCTGAAAGATATTCGCAAGAAGGCAAGCGTGAACCGCTACGAATTCGGCGAGAAAGTTGTGCCGCTGGGCAACGCCCCAAAACTGGAGAATAAAGAGGGCCGGCCGACATTGGCGCCTGCGACGCAACTGGGCGCGGCGTTGCAGCAGATCGCGCTCGACAGCACGGCGCAACCGCTCGAAGCGGCCATCCTTATCACCGACGGTGGCCAGAACGCCGGACGCGATCCTCGCGAGCTTGCTCCATCGCTGGCCGGAACGCGGCTGCACATCGTGCCGATCGGCAACACAAAGATGCAGCGCGATATAATCCTCCACCATACGCACGCGCCGAAGGCGGTGCTGCAAAATGACCAGGTAGTGCTGGACGCGATCGTAACGGCGTATGATTGCGAACAGGAGAAGGTGCAGGTCGAGTTGCTGGACAACAATACGATCGTCGACCGCCAGGTAATCAACGTGACGAGCGAGGTGTTCGACAGCCGGGTGCAATTGCGCTGGAAGGCAGCGCAGCTTGGCAAACACACGCTCGCCTTTCGCGTCGCGCCGGTGAGCAAGGAACGGACAGAAGAGAATAATACGGCGAAGGCTGATGTGCATGTGATGGAGGACAAGATCCGCGTATTGGTGGCGGACAACTTCCCGCGCTGGGAGACGCGTTATCTGCTGAATATTTTCAAACGCGATGATCGGATTGCCTTCGAGCAAATGGTGTTCGAACCGCAGCCAGGCGCCGGCGCCGGGGCGCGTGCGGTTTTTCCCGCGACGCTCGAGGAGTGGTCGAAGTATCGCATCGTGATTTTGGGAGACGTGCTGCCAACCCAGTTGACGCCAGACCGGCAGCGCGTGTTACGCGAGTACATCACCGAGGGTGGCGGGAACCTGATCATCATCGCGGGCAAGGATGCGATGCCCGGCGCGTACGTGAATCAACCGCTGGGCGCCATGTTGCCTGTGGAACCCGGAGACAGCGCGTTGCCGGCGCAGAATCCGTTTTACCTGCATCTCACGGACGAAGGATCGATGTCGATCGCGACGCAGATCGCTGAGAATCCCGGGGTGAGTGAGAAATTATGGCGTGAGATGAGCGAGCGGCTGCCGGTGTATGCGATGTCGGAATTCTCGAAGCCCAAGCCGACGACTCATTCGTTGATCTGGGCGAGCCTGAGCAAAACGGGGTTCAATCCCGCCGACTCGAACACGCGCAGTTTTTTGGCGTGGCAGTACATCGGGGCGGGACGCGTGGTTTATCTCGCCGCGCCGATCACATACCAGTTGCGGTATCGTCAGGGCGACACGTTTCATCATCGCTTCTGGGGACAACTCCTGCGATGGGCGGTGGCGCGTGATCTCGCGGAGGGTTCACAAACCGTGCGGTTGAGCACAGACAAGTCGCGCTACGAGCAGGGCGAGTCCGTGCAGGTCTCGGTGCGCCTGCGGCAACTCGACGGCAAGGCCGTTAGCGGCGCTGCCTTTCACGTATCGGCGGTGCACGAGGGTAAAGTGGTGCAGGAAATCCCAGTGCGCGAGGACGCCAACCGCCGCGGCACGTATCACGGCACTTTGGAAGAGTTGCCGACAGGCCCGAACAAGTTGCAGGTGTCCGGCGATCTCATCAAGGCGTTGCTGACAGCGGAACAATATCGCCGGCCCATCGAGGCGACGATCAACATCGATCCGAGCGGCGTATTGGAGTTGCGGCATCCCCTTTGCAATCTCCCGTTGCTGCGGGAAGTGGCCGATGCGAGCGGCGGGATGATCGTGCCGCCGACCGGGCTGAAGGCGGCGCTGTCGCAGTTGAACCTCGAGCCCGAGGTGCTCGAGAACGTAAGCAAGAAGCCGCTGTGGAACCGATGGGATTTGTTTTGGTTGTTCATCCTCTGCCTGACGCTGGAGTGGGCGGGGCGAAAGTACCTGGGCCTTTCCTAGGCACTTGAAAAGCGAACCCGTTTAGCCTTTCCTCTCGGCTACCCATGCCGACGCCCGCCGAAAGTCCAGCCGAGCCACACTTGCAGCGCCGCTTTGGTTTGCTTCAAGCCACGGCGCTGAACATGTCGAACATGATCGGCATCGGGCCGTTCATCACCATTCCTGCGTTGATGAGCGCGCTAGGTGGCCCGCTGTCGATGCTCGGTTGGGCGGTTGCGCTGGTCATTGCGATCTTTGACGGAATGATCTGGGGTGAACTTGGCGCGGCGATGCCGGGATCGGGTGGCACCTATCGCTACCTGAGGGAAGGCTTCGCAAAGATCGGCATTGGTCGTTTGATGGCATTTCTCTTCATCTGGCAATTCATCCTGAGCGGCCCTCTGGAAATCGCGTCGGGATTCATCGGTTTCAGGCAATACCTCGGCTACGTCTGGCCGACAATGACCGAGTTGCAAGGCAAGCTCGTCGTGGTGGCGCTGGGCGTGACAACGATTTTTCTCCTTTATCGGCGCATCGGTTCGATCGGAAAAATCACCGTGACACTCTGGGTTGGCACGTTGTTGACGACGGGCGCGGTGATCGTGACGGGCGCCCTCAACTTCGATCCGAAAGTGGCCTTTGCGCCGAGCGAACAGACATGGGGTTTCGGCTGGGGGTTTTTGTGGGGACTCGGCGCCGCCTCGCGAGTCGGTGTATATGACTACCTTGGTTACTACGACATTTGCTACATCGGCGACGAAGTGCGCGAGCCGGGCAAGGTCATTCCAAAGTCGATCCTGCTGAGCGTCGCGGGTGTTGCGCTTATCTATATTGCGATCAATTTTTCGATCATCGGGGTAGTTTCATGGAAAGACTTCGTTCCAGCCGACGCGCCGGACAAGAAAGCAACGGCAAGCTTTGTCGTTTCCATTTTCATGGAGCGCATCTACGGATCGAAAGTCGCCACGTTGTTCACGCTCATGGTGCTATGGGCGACCATCGGCTCAATCTTCGCGTTGATACTCGGTTATTCGCGCATTCCATTCGCTGCTGCGCAGGACGGAAACTTCTTCTCAATCTTTGGCCGGCTGCATCCAACCAAAAACTTTCCGCACATTTCGCTGCTGGTAATCGGGGCCATTTCGATCCTCTGCAGCTTTCTGCCGTTGCTGACCGTGATCGATGCGCTGATCGTAACGCGCATTGTCGTGCAATTCATGGGCCAGGTCGTTGCGCTGATACTGCTGCGCAAATTCGTCCCGCAAATGCAACGTCCATATCGCGTTTGGCTTTACCCGCTTCCGTGCCTGATCGCTCTCGCTGGCTGGGGTTTTATCTTCGTCACGACACCGCACATGCTCAAGTGGCTTGGCATCGCGACGCTCGCCGCTGGTGTCTTGTTCTATGTCTTCTGGCGAAGGATTACGCGGCAGCCTTTCGAGGCGACGTCATCGCCAGCCCCGCCCGCGAGTTGACGGGCGGGGCCGCGATAAGAAGCGTTGATTAGTGAGGCTGGGCGTTGACGCTCGCCAGTTCCTCGTTATTGGCCACGTTGATAATCTTGAATGCTTCGGCGTGCAACGCGGTATCGCCTCGGAACGAAAGTTTTCCGAAATAACGTTTTTCCATCTCGATGAGAAGTTTTTCGTCCTCGGTGCGGAGGCGTTCGAGGATGCTTGGATGCACCACGATGCGGAGTTGGAAATCCGATTCGTCGCGTGGACGTTTCTTGAGAATCTCGCTGAGCTTGCGCTGAATCTCGACGCTCATCGTGAGGGCGCTCTTGACCTTCCCGCGACCCTTGCAATTCGGGCAGTCGTCGTAGACGGAAGAGCGCACGCTTTCGGTATGGCGCTGGCGCGTCATTTCCATGAGGCCAAGCTGCGAGATGGGCAGGATGTGCGTCTTCGCCTTGTCGCGCCGCAGTCCTTCTTTCATCCGCTGATAGACCGATTGCTGATCGCGGCGGGATTTCATGTCGATGAAATCGAGCACGATGAGCCCGCCCATGTTGCGCAGGCGAAGCTGGCGACAGATTTCCTCGGCCGCTTCCAGGTTGACTTTGAGAATGGTCGATTCCTGGTCTTTGCCGCTTTTGTGGCGGCCCGTGTTCACATCGATGGCGACGAGCGCTTCGGTTTCATCGACGACGATGTAGCCGCCGCTCCTGAGGTGGACCTGGCGGCTGAACGCGCTCTCGAGTTGTCGCGTGATATTGAAACGGTCAAAAACCGGTTGATGCTCGGCGTAGAGCCTCACCTTGTCCGCCGAGCGCTTGGAGATCTTTGAGATCATCGTGCGCATGCGGTCGTACTGTAGCGGGCTGTCCACGACGATGCGCTCGACGTCCTCAGTGAGGAAATCGCGCACGGTGCGTTCGACGAGGTCTGGTTCCTGGAAAACGCACGTCGCGGAAGGCTGCTTCCTGATCCGTTCCTGGATGCCGTTCCATTCGTCGAGCAGCAGGGCAAGGTCGCGGATGAAATAGCGCAGTTGCTGGCCTTCGCCCACCGTGCGAATGATCACGCCCATGCCGTCCGGAATGTGGAGGCTGCGCAAAATCTTCTTCAAGCGCTGGCGCTCTTCCTGGTTTTCGATTTTGCGGGAGATACCGCTTTGGTCCGAATTCGGCAGCAGCACGAGGTAGCGGCCCGGCAGGACCAGGTTGGTCGTCACGCGCGGGCCTTTGGTGCCGATCGGGCCTTTAGTGACCTGGACAATGATGTCGCTGCCTGGCGGGTAGAGGCGCGGGATGTCCTTTTGCGTAATGCGAGGTTTGTCGCGCTTGCGCTCGCCGCGATCGACGACTTCAACGCCGCTGTCAAAGTTGCTCGGGACGATGTCCCAGTAGTGGAGAAACGCATTCTTTTCGAAGCCAATGTCGACGAACGCGGCCTTCAACCCATCTTCGAGATTGCGCACCTTGCCCTTGAAGATGCTGCCGACCAATCGCTCTTCGGTCGTGCGCTCAATGTTGAACTCCTCGAGTTTTCCTTCCTCGAGCACCGCGACGCGCGTCTCGAGCGATTCGGAATTGATGATCACTTCCTTGTGCGATTTCTGCTTCGGCTTGATGAGCCGCTGCACTTTGCGGATGACCTTGGTTGCCGCCGCCTTGATCGTCTGCACGATTCCCTGGGCGGGAGGGTCCTTTAGTTCCACGGGTTGATACGTCTCCTCCTTGACCTCGGCGGGCGTATCCATGTGGGGTTCACGGAAATCCTTCTTGCCATGCTCAGCCTCGGCAGGCGCGCCTTCGGGCGGCAGTCCGGCAGCGACGTTTTCCGCGCGTTCGATTTCCCTCTGAAATTTGTTTTTGTCGTAGATGTTTTCATCGCCGGATTTCGCGCCGATGGCTTCGGCGCGCGCATCCTGGGCCGCCCGGTCGGGGCCGCGCTTTATATTGGGATGGACCCCGCGAGAGGGGCGGAAGCGCATTCCGCCACGGCGGCGTCGAGAAAAATTCCTGTCATTCATAACTTAGTATGACCTTCGATACATATAAACATTTTGGAGAATGCCTGCGGCGATCAACGAGCAGAGCACTGAAGATCCGCCATAACTCAGCAGCGGCAGTGGCACTCCCGTCACGGGCATTAATCGTATATTCATGCCGATATTGATGAAGACGTGGCTGAACCACATGGCAACGACGCCAACGGCCAGCAGCTTCCCCAGACGATCGCGCGTCTGTCCGGCGATGCGGATACCGGTAAACAACACCATGGAATAAAGCGTGATCACGACCACGCTGCCCATGAATCCTTTCTCCTCGGCAATGACGGAGAAAATGAAATCGTTATGCGCCACGGCACGCGGCAAATAGCCGAGCGCGTTTTGGGTGCCTTTGCACCACCCTTTGCCAAAGACCCCGCCCGAGCCGACCGAGATCATCGCCTGGTCGACATTGTAGGAATAGTTGCGCTGCGCGCGGCGCGCCTCGGCGCGCTCCGCCGGCGTCGCATTGGGCGGCACGGATTCCCGCCCAAAGTACACCAGGAGGCGGCGTTTCTGGTAATCCTCCAGTTTGATCTGCCAATTCGGCGGCGCAAAAAGCACATCCACGAGGATCAGCACCGCGAGCGCGCCGACTGCAATCATCAGGTTGCGCAAATATCGAACCGGCACGCCCGCCACAAACATCATCGTGAGTCCCGCGGGGATGAGAATCAGCGCGGAGCCGAGGTCAGGTTCCTTCATGATGATCACAAACGGCAGGATCATCAGGCCCAGGCCTTTCCAAAATACGTTCGTAAGACGCAACTCGTCGGCGGGCCGGCTGAGAAAGTGCGCCTGCGCGAAAATGAACGACAACTTCGCAAACTCCGAAGGCTGAATCTGGAAGAACCCAAGATCGATCCACCGCCGCGCGCCGAAGCGCATGGCGCCGATGCCGGGAATGAGCACCGCGATGAGCAGGAGAATCGTTGCCCAATAAGCGACGAGCGACCAGCGAGCGAGAATGTGGTAGTCGATCAGGCAGAGAATGGCCGCTGCCGTCAGCCCTCCGCAGTACCACACCATCTGCAGGAACCAGCGCTGCTTGTAAATCGGTATCACTTGCGCAGTCTCACTGACGGACGTGGCGCTGTAGATGAACGCCACACCAATGGTCATCAGGCCGGTGACGGCTGCGACCAGCATCCAATCCACTTTCGACTGGCGCTCTTGACCCAGGGCAATCACCGCATTGCCTCCGCGAGCTTCGGTTGTTTGGGCTGCTGCATTTCGCGGTATTGAATCGCTTCGTAGATTTTTCTCGCGACTGGCCCGCAGGTGCCACCGCCGGACACGCCGCTCTCAATCATTACGAGCACGACGTACTTTGGATTCTCAAATGGCGCATACGAGGCGAACCAGGTCGTGTGATCGATGACGCGATTTTGCGGGTCGGTTACTTGCGCTGTGCCGGTTTTGGCGCAAATGCGCATTCCAGGTACCGCCGCCGCCTTTCCAGTGCCTTCCTTATCCTCGACGTCGGCGAGCATTGCTTCGCGGATAATCTTAAAGGTTCTGGCCGAGAGGCGGAGGTGATCGCGCACCGTGCCCCTGGGGAATTCCACCGTCTGTTCGCTGAAGCTGCCATCCTGCGGTTCGATGCGATGAACCAGCCGTGGTTCAAGTACTTTGCCACCATTCGCGATGGCCGCGATCATCACGGCCATTTGCAATGGCGTCACAGCCATTTCCCCCTGTCCGATACAAATGTTCGCAGTGTCACCATCCGACCAACCCGCACGCACGCGCCGCGGGCTGGGAAAAATTCCCGAGGTCACTTGTCGCGTCTTCAACTCAACCCGTTCGCCCAGATGTAACTGTTGACCGACCCGGAGGATGGCTTCGATGCCCGCATTCATGCCGTTGGTGATGAAATAGGAGTTGCTGGAACGGATAAACGCCCGGCGGAAATCGTATTCACCCGGCGGTGCCGTATCGTCAATGGGTCTTCTCCCCACATAAATGATGCTGTGCCCGGCTCGATGTGGATTTGGATGCGCGGTAAAGAACTGATTGGGGTTGAGTCCGTCTTCCAGCGCGGCGATCCCCGGGACTATCTTAAAGATCGAACCCGGTGCGTAATTCTCCTGTGTCGCACGGTTCATCTGCGGCTTGAGCACTTCGTCCGAGAGGACGCGCCAGTCCGCCACGGTCAACTTCGGGATGTAAACATTCGGATCGAACGACGGTGCTGAAGCCATGGCCAGGATGTCCCCCGTGTTCGGATCCATAACGACAACCGCGCCCCGAACGATATTCCCCGGTAACGCGTTCTGCAACGCGAGTTCGGACTCCTGCTGGATCTTGAGATCGAGAGTGAGGACGACATTCTTGCCAGGCTCAGCGGGCGTCCAGATTTGTTCGGATTGCCGGTAGCCGAGGCTGTTAACGAGCACCGACTTCACGCCCGCTTTGCCGCGCAGGTGTTCGTCGTAACCCCACTCAATGCCGAGGTCGCCGCAATAATCCGGCAGGCGGAAGTTGAAGAACGCATCCTCGTCTTTAACGGACCTGTTGTCAAACTTCAGCACTCCGAGAATGTGCGCGGCCGTCGTGTTGAAGGGATAAAAACGCATCGGCTGGACTTCGAGGTCAACGCCACGCGGATTGGCCCCGTGTTCCTGCAGGCGCGCAATCTGCCCCTCGGTCAGATTCATCAGCACTGGGAAGGGCAGGGCGAGCTGGTTCGTGTAGTGGTTCAGGAAGCTGGTGTATTGCAACGTGACGGGCTGCCCGAGCGCGAGGCTGAGGCGATGCGTGATGTTGCTGACCACGCGGTAGCGCGCCATCCAACTCAACTGCTGCCGTTGCGCGCTGGTCAACTTTACGAATTCGGTCTTCACCGTTTGCCCGCCCATCCAGCGTTGGTAGAAGGGAAGCGAATTGGTGACCACGCGCCGCGGGCGAATGCGCGCGTATTCCTTTTGGAAATCCTCGCGCAGTTCATCGAGATAGATCGCGACATTGTAACTCGGGCTGTTCTCCGCGAGCGCAATGCCATTGCGATCAAGAATTTTTCCGCGGATCCCCGGAATGCGGACCGTCCGGAATGATTGGGCCTTTTGATTCTCCGCGTATTGACGATAGGAAATCACCTGCACGAACCAAAGGCCGAGGAGCAAAATGCCCATGCCCGCGAGCGCGGCAATCGTGATCAACCGCAGTTGCGGATCGCTCTTTTTCAGTTGGTCGAAGATGAGCATATCAGTCGCGCCCTCGCTTGATCTCCCGGTCCGGCCGGAAGCTTGTTTCGCCGAGGGAACGATACATGAATTTATCCGTCAACCATCCGAACAGTCGGAACCAGACCGGCGTCATGAGGCCGCCCGCGACAATCATCAACGTCCATTGCCAAAGCGAAATCCACCCGACGAGCGGCCTGCGGTGCGTGTTCAACAGCACAATCAGCGTCATCAGCGGCACCGCGCCGCTCGCGCACGCGCCAATGACCATTTGCGCGAACCGTTGATCGCGTAAAATCAGGCCGCGATACCGCTGCACCACAAGGCCGACGATGAACAGAGGCAAAACCGTGACGCCAAGCGGGTTGGCCGACAATGAGTCGAGCCAGAGTCCGCCGCAGATCGCGAGCAGCGTGATCGACGGCAGGCCCGTGCTCAAGCCGGTATAAATCATCAGGCTCGGGAGCAATTCGATTTGCGCCCCCACCACGCGCCGAAAACCGCCGACCGTCGCCTCAATGAAGACGAGCAAAAACGCCACCGCGAGAATCAGTCCTGTGTGAAGTGAGTTCATGGCAGCTTAACAAACACCTCCTCCAGCGCGTTCATATTCACGCTGAGTTTGATGCGCGCCTGTGTGTAGAGGCCAAAGTCGACAGAATGAAAATCGACGATATGGCCCACGACGATTCCCTTCGGAAAAATTCCTCCATGCCCGCTCGTGATCACGCGTTGACCCGGCGCGAGCTTCGCGTTTCGCGAAAGATAGCCCAGCTCGACAATCGTGCTGTCCAGCGGCGTCGAACTCGTCGGCTCGATAATGCCGTGCTCGCGTGTCTCTTCGATCAGGACGGAAACGCGGCAATTCGGGTCCCCCACGAGGACAACCTGCGAGTGCGTAAGGCCCACTTCTGAGACACGGCCAACCAGGCCGTCGATGTTCAGGACAGGTGAGTTCGTGACCACGCCATCGCGCGAGCCGCGGTCGATGCGGACCGTGCGCCACCAGTTCGCGGGATCACGCGCCACAACCTGCGCCGGTTTCAAGGTCCATGGAACGAGCTTCGGCAGTTGAAGGAGGCTGCGCAGCCGTATGTTTTCCTGGGCCAGCGTCTCGAGTTGCGCCGCCCGCAAGCGAAGCTGCTGGTTCGCGCGCTGCACTTCATCCAGCTGCGCGACAAGCTCCTTTCGGGGGACAACGGCATTGCCCGCCCTTTCGGCGGTCTTTTGGGTAGAGCCGGCCGCTCCAAAAAGTGGCACGTAAAGCGCGCTGACCGCGAGCTTGAGCTTCGCGGCTGTGCGACTCGGCAATTTCAGGATTGCCACTGTCACCAACACCACGATTCCCAGGGCTATGTAATGCGGCCTTCTAAGCATCTCACCGGCAGGTGCGGCTGTCCCACACACCTGGTAGGGCGCGGTGTCTCACCGCGCCGCACGGCGAACGAACGCTAGAGCTTGGAATTGGCGGTGACCCGCTTGAGGAACTGCAACTCCTGCAACACCCGGCCGGTCCCTTCGGCGACGGCGCTCAGCGGATCATCGGCGATATGCACTGGCAGGCCGGTTTCTTCGGCCACCAGTCGATCGATGCCGCGCAACAGCGCGCCCCCACCAGCCATGACCAGCCCGCGGTCCACCAAATCGGCGGACAATTCCGGCGGGCAACGTTCCAGGGTGATGCGGATGGATTCCAGAATACTGGAAAGCGGTTCCTGTAAGGCTTCGCGAATCTCTTCGGAGCGTATCGTCAGGGTCTTTGGCAGACCCGCGCTCAAATCGCGTCCCTTGACTTCCATTGTCAGCTCTTGCTCCAGCGGAAAGGCAGATCCGATGCGAATCTTGATCTCCTCCGCCGTGCGTTCGCCAATCATTAAGTTATAGGCCCGTTTCATGTGGGCCACGATCGTCTCGTCGAACTCGTCCCCGCCAACCCTCAGGCTGCGGCTAAAGACAATTCCTGCGAGCGAAATAATGGCGATCTCACACGTTCCACCGCCAATATCCACGATCATGTTACCCGCCGGCTCATGCACCGGCAGACCCACCCCAATGGCCGACGCCATTGGCTGTTCGATCAAGTACACCTCGCGCGCTCCGGCGTGTGTCGCCGAATCTTTTACCGCGCGTTTCTCGACTTCCGTAATTCCCGACGGCACTGCTACCACGACACGTGGAGCGATCAGTTTTCGGTGATGAACCTTTTGGATAAAATGACGGAGCATCGCCTCAGTAATCTCGAAATCTGCGATGACGCCGTCTTTCATTGGCCGGATGGCCACAATATTGCCGGGGGTGCGGCCCAACATGCGTTTGGCCTCTTCCCCGACGGCCAGAACGTTGGTGGTGCCTGCCTGAATGGCAACTACGGAGGGTTCTCGCAATACAATGCCCTGGTCACGTACATAGACCAGAGAGTTTGCCGTTCCCAAATCGATACCGATATCGTTGGAAAACAGGCTCTTAACTTGCGCGAACATGAACGGTGCCTAACACGGCCTCAGGTTAAGGAGGCCTTTAGGAGAAGGTCAAGCCGGAAACGTGCCAGAAAGGCACAAAACACCTTCCTCCCGAAGGATTCTGATTTCTCCCACTACGCGAAGCGCCACTCTGCATTCTGCACTCTTAACTCTGCATTTGAATGCTACGCCGCCCTCTCCAGCCGTTCGACCTCCCGCTCGATACGATCTTGAGCAGCCCGGCGGGCAAGCCGCAACTCATAGTCACTCTGCAAGCCAGTCCAAAACTCCGCAGTGGTGCCGAAGCAACGCCCCAGTCGCAGAGCTGTATCCGCGCTAATTCCGCGTTGACCAAGGACGATTCCGTTTATGCGTCGCGGAGGCACATGCAGGCTTCTGGCAAGCGCGTTTTGCGAAAGACCCAGCGGTTGCATGAACTCCTCCCGGAGGATTTCACCGGGGTGGATCGGAGGTAGTATTCGCTTCTTCATTCAATGATAATCCACGATTTCGACGTTGTACGCGTCGCTCTCTCGCCAGACAAAGCATATCCGCCACTGATCGTTGATCCGTATGCTATGTTGTCCTGCCCGTTGACCTTTGAGCGCTTCCAGACGATTGCCCGGTGGAGCTCGCAGATCGTCGAGCCTTCGTGCCTGCTAAGCATCAACAACTTTCGCCGCGCAACTCGTTGTATGTCCGCTGGCAATCGCCGCGCAGTCTCATCGTTAAACAATCGTTCAGTTTCACGGCAAACAAAGCTGCGGATCATGTCCGCGTAATACTATGACGCTTCCTTCCCGTCATAGCAGTCAAACTATAATTCGGCGGTGTATTCGCTTACGGCTTGATGACGATTGCGCGAGTCGTGGTCACCTCTGCGCTCTCAACCGTCAACTACGCTTCGTTTTTCTTCGTGATCTTCTGTTCAAGAATTCCGCATTCAGCTCTCTTCAGGCACTCCTTCGCCGTCATATTCTGAATTCTGAATTCTGGATTCTGCATTCCGAATTCTCCATTCTCCCCTCGCCATGTCCGACATTCTGCAAACCGATCGCCTGCGACTTCGTCGCTTTGAAAAGGACGACGCGCCAGCGGTGCAACGCCTGGCCGGCGCTCCTGAAGTCGCCGATACGACGTTGCTCATTCCGCACCCGTATCCGGATGGCGCGGCCGAGGGATTCATCGAAATGACCCATGCCGATTGGGACAAGGGCGAGCAGTACGTCTTTGCCATCACCCTGCGCGACACGAACGAACTCTGCGGATCCATGGGCTTGAAGGTCAGTCCGAAGCACGAGCGCGCTGAGTTGGGCTATTGGATTGGCGTGCCGTTTTGGAACCAGGGCTATTGCACCGAAGCGGGGCGGGCCGTTGTGGAATTTGCCTTTGCGCGATTAAACCTGAACAGCGTCGTCGCCCATCATTTCGTGCGGAATCCGACATCGGGGCGCGTCCTGCAAAAGATTGGGATGAAATACGAAGGCCGGCTCCGCCAGCACGTGAAAAAGGGTGACGGTTTTGAGGATTTGGAATGTTACTCGATCCTGAAAACCGAATGGCCCCCAAAGGATTGACGATTTACGATTTGCGATTGCCGATTGGAGGGCCCTGACTGGAATGACGATTTACGATTGCGGATTGCCAAATTTAATAAGGAAAGCAGGAAGGGAGGAAAACGAAGAGTCGCCGCAAGGAACGCAATAGGACGCAAAGAGGAGACCGTAGAAAATCTTAACAGGAGATAACGGAGGGGAGTTGAGAACAGATTTACGAATTACGATTTACGATTGCCGATTTTGAATTACAGTCGAATCCGGCCTTCAATCCGAAATCGTAAATCGCAAATTGTAAATTTGAGGGGGCTCCGTGGCGCTTGCTGGAAACGCCGGATATACCTTACAATCGCACTCGGGCGTATGAAAGGGAGCGTCGGGATTCTGGTGGCTGCCGTATTCCAGTTGTTCCAGTGCACGGCAGATTCGGCGGTTGTCGTTGTCGACATGACCGGCGTCAACAATGCGTCCGCGTATGGCTTCTACGGCGTCACCTTCCAGACCGGCGGAAGCAACGAATACATCCGAAGCGTTGGTTTCCTGCTGAATTATCCTGGTGGTTACTTCGACCTGGACGGAAACGGATCCTATAGCAACTACTTTGCGCCGGTGATTGGACCATTGAATGGTGTCGCTCGCGACGAGATCGACTGGGGCAGCGGCAACATCGTGGCCGGAAACAGGCTCCATCCTGGCTATCTCAGCTTTGATTTCACTCCCAGGTCTTTTAACCCGGGAGATTCAGTACGGTTTGCGGCCGATACGGATTACATGCCAGGCGATAGTGGTGCTGATTTCACCGGGCGCGTATGCATTGTTATCGTCGAGGTGAACATCGGGGTCACAGTCATCACCA
>Ga0137340_1000087_pt1 | contig 20299 bp, 14 predicted proteins | sample EasRivERMLT400_2_FD_102295 | JGI IMG/M metagenome (GOLD analysis project Ga0137340, IMG submission 102295) | Soil microbial communities from meander-bound floodplain in the East River, Colorado, USA - East River MetaG ERMLT400_2 | ecosystem: Environmental > Terrestrial > Soil > Floodplain ...
AGACTGCAAACACGAGTCATTTCCGGCGGGGGCGGGCTGGGAGGCGGAAATCTTGAAGCGCATTTTGGCCTGGGCGATTCCACTAACGTCTCCTCCCTGCGGATCGAATGGCCATCGGGCATCGTTGAGGAGTTGCAGAATGTGGCCCCGAGGCAAACTTTGACTCTCATCGAGTCCGCGCCCAGCGATATCACTATCACCGCGCAACCGACCAGCCAGACCGCTGTGGCCGGTCAGCGCGTCAAACTCTTCGTCAAGGTGAGCGGCCCGCCGCCGTTTCGATTCCAATGGCGCTCGAATAGTGTGGATATCGCCGGCGCGACGAATCGCACGCTGATCTTCACCAATGTGCAATTCCTTCACGCCCGCAGCTACTCCGTAAATGTGAGCAGCGCCGCCGGCGCAGCCCCGGTCGAAAGCGGCGCGGCCATATTAAATATCACAGCAGCCCCTCCAGTCGCGCCGCATCAATTTCAAGCTGTGAGCATGCTGGCGGGGGGCGGCGCGGAGCTTAGCCTGGCTGGCCGACCTCCCGAAATCGTAAGAGGCTATTTCGATATTTATCCAATTGAAGCGTCCACCACGCTGACCAATTGGGCCGCCCTTGCGACGCTGGTGCGCACCAACAGCGGCACGAGCCCGTTGCTGTACGTCGATCTGGACGCGACGAATTACAATGTCAGGTTTTACCGCACGGCCAGCAATCATTTGGTAACGCCGCTGCCAAAGCCGACGGGTCCGTATCCCATCGCCACGCTGTCGCGCTCGCTCGGAGGCCGGATGGTGACTCTCTGGTATCCAACGATTGCGACGACCGGCGCGCTGCCAGCCGCGTATTTGGACAACTCCTTTGTTAACTCTTACGCGCGCTTTCGGGATTACGGGGAACAGGTGAGGAGCTTTCGGGCTTTTTCCATCAGCAATGCCATGGTTGCCACCAATAAACCCGGCTACCCGCTGGTGATTTACTCGCATAGCTGGCGAGGCCATCGCCGCGAGAACATCGACAAGGCCGAGGATCTCGCCAGTCACGGCTACATCGTCGTATCGATGGATCATTTTGACTCGGGGAACTACCCCGGCCCTCAGTCGCTGGCGACTCGGCTGCAGGATGTTCAAAATCTTTTGAATCAGCTCGCCACGCTCAACAGCAGCGACCCGCTCTTTCACGGTCGGCTGAATTTGGAGCAAACGGGCATTTTCGGCTGGTCGTTTGGTGGCGCGACGGCGGGCGAAGTCTGCCGCACGGACAGCGGCTGCAAGGCCGGCGTGAACATGGACGGGTTCTTCTTCAACCCGGCGCTTGCCCAGTCCGGTCTAACGCAGCCGTTTATGATTATCAACGATAGCTTCTTTGATTTCACACGCGACTTCGACGATCCCAACGACGATGTCCGCCGCGTTTTCGACGCACTCGCCCAGAACGCGTATCGAATCAAAATCGCGGGCACCGGCCATCATAGCTTCGGCGAGCCGGATTTGGTCATCACCGCCGATAATTTCAGCCGCCGCGCCGCCGAGATCATGCGCGCCTACCTGCTCTCATTCTTCAACAAGCACCTGCTGAACCAGGACGACCATTTGCTGGACGGCCTGTCGCCCGATTATCCAGAGGTGGTCGAATTCCTGAGGAGATGAATATGGGAGGATCTCACCACATCATCGCGAGTCACCAATAAACGCCTTGGTCGCTGCGAAAGCGCGAAAGCATTCAGAGGATGATTGATAGATTTGCAAATCGCCGTCTCGCCTTCTAATCCGGCCTATGGTAACATTATCGAATCCTCTTGAGGAGCCTCTTTTATGACGACAGAATCCAATTCTTTTTGTTTCAAGTGGCACGTGCCGCAAAGGCCGCTTTCGGATTTTGTGGGTCTTTTATGGTATTGGCGAGGCCATGAATCTGCCTACTCAAAAGAGCGGGTCTTGCCGTCGGGAACGGTGGAGCTGGTCGTAAAACTCGGAAAGGGTCGAGCGTCGGATGCGGGGATTTCCGGTCCGAAGTCGCGGTACTTTGTTATCGAACGAAGAACAGAGGATGAGCTGCTAGGGGTCCATTTCAAGCAAGGAGGCGGCTTTCCGTTTTTTAACTTTCCAATCGCGGAGTTGCACAATGGTGGCGGGTCGCTGGCGGCGATATGGGGCGAGAAAAGCACCGGGGAAATGGTCGAGCTTCTTCACGAAGCGTTGACTATCGACGAAAAGTTTCGGCTTCTCGAAAAGTGGCTGATGGGCGCTGTTTGCCATTCGCTGGAACAGCATCCGGCGGTGTCATACGCAATCGAAGCGTTTCAGCATGACCCACTACTCTCGAGCGCTGACATGGCGGAAAAGGTGGGCTTCAGCCAGCGACGGTTTATTGAACTGTTTCGAAGCGACGTCGGACTAACGCCGAAGCTTTTCTGTCGAGTGCGGAGGTTTCAACAAGTGATCCGTGCGGTCGAGAATCGGGAGGAAGTCGATTGGGCCGATGTTGCGCTCTCGGCGGGATATTATGACCAGGCGCATTTCATTCATGATTTTCAGCAGTTTAGCGGCTTGACACCGAAGCAATATCTGCCATTGCGGACCGGTCATAGCAATCACGTTAAAATCCACGAGTAGGTCAGTTTTCTACAATACACGAGCGGTATCTGGTTCTAATCTCGTGAGAATATGCAAACGATAACACCGTACTTGTATTACGAAGATGTGGATGCAGCCCTGGAATGGCTGGCGAAGGCGTTTGGCCTGGAAGAGTATGGCAAACGATCCACTGGACCGAATGGAAAGACAAATCACGCGGCGATGAAGCTGAAGGTTGGCGTAGTGATGATGGGATGCCCGGGCGCGAGCTATAGAAATCCGAAACGCCTGGGGCAAGCGACCCAATGTCTCCACATTATCGTTAGCGATGTGGACGAGCGGTTTGAACGCGCGAAGGGGACTGGTGCGACAATTCTTCAGGCACCGGAAGACAAGTTTTACGGGCAACGAACATTCGGCGCGGCAGATCCAGAGGGTCATCAGTGGTTCTTCGCTCAAAATATCAAGAAACGGAAGGGGGGGCCGCAAGAGAAGTCTGGCAATTCGAAATCGAAGCGTCCCAAGTCCCGGTCCGGGAAGTCGCGGGGGTGAGTTGAACTTTGTTAAAGCCCAAGGTGAGAAATTGCAAAGCCAACCGGGGAGAATATGAATCGCGTTCTCTTCCCGTGGACTGGATTGTCGGCCGAGTTCGTGCGCATTCGTAAGTAAGCGTTAGTGCATCGCGACGCTTGCGATTATCACCGCCTGAAGGCCATGAGTGGTGCTTTGCGCAGAACATTCGTCATCAGAAATTGAGACGGAGACGCAGCCAGAATCGATGATGCACAAGCCTGACACAGTCACCGGAGCGCTTCTCGCCTGCTGTTTCCAGGCACCCCGGGGAGAGTTACCACTCGAAAGAATTCAATGCTAAACATTAACTGGCCGAGGAGTCTTTGTGCAGCCGCGATGCTGTGGGCGTTTTTGGGCGCAAACGTGCAAGCTCAGGAACCTGTTGCAGCACCGAGCGTCAAAATGATCGATCTGGACGGGCACGCCGTGCGCGTGCAGGTCATCGGGCTTGATAAACGACAGGAGGGAACTCCGGTGGTTGTATTTGAAGCCGGAGCAACGAATCCTCTGGAAATCTGGGGTGGCATTCTTCCGCAGCTGGCAGCCATTACCCCCGTCATCGCATACGATCGCGCAGGTCTCGGACGATCTGAGTGGGACGAGGCGAGGCCTACGCCGCAGCACGTTGCGAACAGGCTTCGTCGGTTATTGAAACACCTTGGCGTGGAGCCGCCGTACGTGATGGTCGGCTATTCCTGGGGCGGCATTCTCGCCCGCTATTTCGCTGGACTCCATCCAAGGGATGTTGCGGGCCTGGTATTTGTTGATCCGGGTCCTATTGTGACCCAACCTTTGGATGACAACCTTGCAGCCTTTAATGCGATTGGAGCGGGGCGAGACGGATATGATGCGTACTGGTCGAGCTTCGCTACGTTGTTCGAAAAGAAAGCTCCGGCCGCACGGGCAGAATTCGATGTGTTTCGCCGCCTTATGGAGATCGACCCGGCAGGACGGGACCTTCGACCCGTTCCTCCAGTGCCGGTCGTTGTGATCGTTGCCGCCAAGTACTTCTCACTAGCCAATATGAAGCTTCCCTACGATCCGAATGCGCACTTTCAAGCCGATCTGCGTCATCGGATCCGATTGCTTCAGGAGTGGGCTTTGGGGTCACCGCAAGGAACACTGGTGATGTCCAACCATGCGACGCATTTGATCACGAGGGAAGATCCGGACCTTATCGTTTGGGCAATCCAGCGTATTCTGTCGGTAGTGTCAAACGACGGTAACAGATGAACGTCAGAACGAACGGGAGAACACAGCCTGTACACCTCGAACTTTGCGCAGCAGCTCGCCGATCATCCGGAGATTGTCACCGCTCAATTTGGTGAAAACGCCAAGTGGAAGCGAATAATTCCCGTGGTGCTTCATTCATTACCTTGGAGTTTCGGTTGCCCGAACGGTGTTTCATCTATTAATGCCTTAGCTCTGTCGCGCTTTCTCAAAGACGGATTTGTGAGCATTATTGCTCGAATCCAGACTGGGAATCCATAAGCGGCGGACACGAGTTTCTCGAGGGCGTCAGCGGACACCAAAACGGACACCAAACGCCTAGTAAAAACCTTGTTCCAGCCTTTCGACGAGTAGTAGTTGACTAGCCTCAAACATGAGGCATTCTGAGAGCTGTTACAGGCGTCATGCGGTTCGATTCCGACCCTCGCCTCCAAGTACTCAGCCACTAAGTCCGGGCTATTCAATCAGTACACGCCTACTACTCGCTTGACGAGGCTATGGACGACTGAGGCTCGAAAACTCATGATCGCGGGGCTGCCTATCCTCGCCTACAACGACCTCACTCGGATTGTTGGCGGATTTTGCCGATCATCGATATCGAGATGCTGATCCCATCCGACTTCGGTGGAGCCGAGATCCCATCGAATAGTACGGAAACGTTAATGTTTACGCGTTTGTTGCTGATAATGGCATGAACATGTTGACCATCCGGGTTTAAAGGAGGCGGACCATTGCGAGAATCCGTGTGAAGATATGAAACCACAAAGGCTGGATGCAAATCCGCGCACGGGAACAGCATATCCGGGAGGAGCGATCTGTTGTCAGGGCAAGAGGCACGCGCCTCCGCGGCGCTTCAATCTCCTGTTGACAATTCTCAAACGACGGCGCAAGCATCCATTGAGTACCGAACCCTATTTTCCTGACAGTGTTGTGTCCTGTCGCCGAGGCGGATCGATACTAGGAGAGGCAGGAAGGGAATTGGGGTTAGTTTACCTGACTTCCCGTAGGAAGCTCGTAAAAGGAGAATCTGTGTCGAGGGCGCGAAGTGTCAGAGGTTGCTCAGGGCCGGGGGCGTGTGGGGCCAGCGACAAATGGGGTATATACATCCTCGATGATCAAGCCTCGCGGGTGGAACGTATCAGTCGGCTGATTTCGGCTTGTGATGGAATCCCTCACGTAATTCACAACGGTCACAATCCTTCTGCTGATCGGCATGGCAATCATGTTTTTGCCGCGGTTGGATTTCCTGCGATGGCAGCCTCTCACGAATTGAGGCTTTCTGCAATCCGGAGTTTGAAAGCGTTCGGATTTACTGTCTTTGCGTATGGAGACGGCCTTGATAACTGGCCTCTTAAGCGGCGCTGTCTTGCGCTCTTGGCGGGCGCTACACAGCTCTTGGACAGCGCGACGCACACATTTGAAGCCGACATGGTAAAGTTCCTCAACTCCGCATGGACTGCGGAACTAAAGCGGCGAAGCGAGGAACAAGGGATTAAGGAAACCATGCTGAGTTTGGGTATCGTCGGCGAAAGCACCGCCATTCTTTCTGTGTTTCGGACGGCCCTGCGTATCAGCGTGCTGAGTGATTTGCCTGTCTTACTCACAGGCGAAACGGGAACCGGGAAGGAATGCCTGGCGCAGGCCATCCACCGATCAGACCCACATCGGCGGACCGGACCGTTTGTCGCGCTGAATTGCGCAGCTCTCAGCAGCAGTCTCGCGGAAGCAGAGCTCTTTGGCCATCGCAGAGGCACGTTCACGGGCGCCGAACGCGATCGTAAGGGGCTGATTCGCGCCGCCAATCACGGGTCTCTTTTTCTCGACGAGGTGGGCGAGCTCGCTGAGCCCCTGCAAGCGAAGCTGCTGAGGGTTGTTCAAGAAAAGCGCGTTCTTTCAGTCGGTAGTGAAGACGAAGTGCCGGTGGACATTCGCGTGATAGCCGCCACGAATCGAGACCTGACAGACATGGTGCGGCAGAGGCGATTTCGTGGCGATCTGTTATACCGGTTGCAGGTGGCTACCATCCACGTACCGCCGCTGCGGGAGAGAACCGCGGACCTTCGGCCGCTGATCGAGTTTTTACTGGAGAAACATCGCTCGCTGTCATCCGGAGCGCGATTATCCGCAAGTGCAGACTTCGTCGAAGCCCTGGCGCAAGCCGAACTGCCTGGCAATGTTCGAGAATTGGAAGACTTGATCTGTCAGGCCCTCCTAAAGAAAAGCACGAGCGCGCCACTCAGTTTGCCACTCAGTTTAAGTGATCTTCCCTGGGAATTCTGGAAACGATTATCTGAGAAACCAGAGGAACTGTCGTTGGCTATGACCAATGAGGAGTCGGCAAATCGAGATGCGGACGAATGGGCCCGCTTGCTTGATCTAAACGGCTACAGTTTAAAACGCACGCTGCGGTTCTGCGAGAAGGCGTTGGTTGCGGCAGCCGTCAAGCGCGCGGGCAGCCAGTCGCAAACGGCGCAGCTTTTGGGGATCACAGTCCGCAGCATTTACAACAAGCTTCACAGACATCAGATCGACCTTCGCTGAAAGAATCTTCCGGAATTCTTTTTCGCAAAGTGAAAGCTTTTTCCGGTTTTGCAATGTGCATTGAAACTCTCCCGGGAGGCATTTATTTCAGATTTCCAGCGGTAACCGATGAATTTTACCCCAAATGCGACCGTGGCACGCCTCATGCACAAATCAGTTGTATGCACCCAGTCGACACTCGGTGAGAAACAAAGGCTTTGCCGTGTGCAGAACCGATGGGTCCAGTTTAAGATCGATGATATTTACATACCAGAGCCTGCGAAGATCTACCGCCAACTCCGCGGCGAACCTCTTCGGGGGAAAGTGGTTGAACTATGCAGCAGTGGTCCTCAAGAGAAGGTCTTTGCCGTGGTGGAAGTCGAAGGACTCCGTGAGCGGGTCATTATTCCGGTCGACTGCGTCAAAGAGATACGGTGATTCATTGGCGAACCTATGATCTCCGAACCGGCCATCTTCCTGCAGCAGGTTTTCGAGCAGGCGATCGCCCGCTCCCCCCATCTGAGCGGAACTCTTGCCGGCGCGGATAAAAGCGCGACGGAGACTGTCCTGGTTGAATTTTTGGGTGAGCGGCTGGCGGCACTATTCAGCCAGAAGCCATCAAGAGAGTTGCCGAGCCACAGCAAGTCGGATCGGAATGGTTCGCCTGCCGCAGGAACGGATTGGGACGAACTTGTCGATCGAAACATTGTTTTAGCCGCGGCCCTGGGAGCCTGCGAATGCTGGGGTGAGCAGCCTTCCTGCGCCACCTGCCGCGGGGCCGGCGGCCCTGGATGGCGTCTGCCGGACCGCCAGTTGTTTTCGATTTTCGTTTTTCCCGCCATCGAGGCCATGCGCAAGTCCTGGAATTCGAGAACCCGCGCCGCGATCACATTGCCCAGACACACTAACGGAGAGCAAAGATGAATCACATACTCTTTGAGGAAGAGGACGATGACTCCCAACAGTTCGAGGACGAAATGAGTCTTCTGGATGATTGGGAGGATCTTGAAACGCTGGAACGCGATTACGAGGAGGACTTTGAGGACTCGCCCGAACTGGCTGAGACACTCCGTGAAGTCCTGCACGACCGCTACCAGGGAGCGGCCCCCGAGGAACTGGAGGAAGTTTTGTTCGATGTTTTGGAATCGATGGGGCCGGCGGAGGGATTTAATTTCGGCAATGTCCTTCGTCAAATTGGCACCGCAGGTGAAAAGGTTTTAAAAGACCCAACCGTGGGTCAGATCGCGGGAACTGTTCTGCCGGTGGCCGGCACAGCGATCGGCACAATCTATGGGGGTCCTGTGGGCGCGGCCATCGGAGGAAAACTGGGGCAGACGGCTGCGCAAGCTTTTTCCGGCGCGCCAAAGCCGGCTGGCGGAACTGCGGGTACGAAACCGGCGCCTGTCTCCACCCCGCCGGGTTCCATCCGCTCGAACGGCTCAGCCCCGGGGGCACCAACCTCTCCGATGTCCGGCGGTTCGCCTGCGGCCGCGCAGCTACTACAGTTGACCCAGAATCCCGACGTGCTCAAGAGCCTCCTTGCCCTCGCGCTGGGTCCTCACGGGCAATCGGCCGTTCCGGTCGGAACGACTGGCTCGCCGGTACCGGTCGGCGCCTTCATGAATTTGCTTAACACGCTTTCGGCGAAAGCGGCAGCGGACGCCGAGGCTCTTCTATCGGACAGCGAAAATCAATCGTCCTACTTGCTTGATAGCGAGGGGGTGTTCCAGGTCGATCCGGCTGTTCCGGAAGACCGGGCTCAGGCGCTTTATGAGACCTTGATTTCTTCGGAGGAGGAACGGCTCTTTCCCGAAGACGCCGCAAAGCCCTGGTCGGACTTCTTTCCGTTCGGTAAAGCCACCAAACTCCTCATTGAGTACGAAACACGGATACGCGATCTGGACGTCGGCCAGGGAAATGTCGTTGAGCGCAGTTCGAATCTGCTGAAATTAGAGATTCATATCGACAAATCGGGCATGTTCAACGTCCCGGAGACCAATGCCACGATCGAACTCGAGTACCGGAACGAAGGCTCGGGCAACCGCGCGAACATCGTCGTAAACGGCAGCAAGTTCACTGATAAGAACGTGACGATCCGATCAAAGGCCAATGCCCGCGAGATCTCTATGTCGATCACCATCTTCGGACAGACGGTCGATAAAATCACCTTATCCCGGCAAAGTTCCAGTAAAGCGAAGCTCAAATTCAAAGCCGGTGGAGATGAGCATGTTCTAATCTTAACAAAAAAATAATGACAATTTGCGTGGCGCACGCGGTCAGGGGATCGCGCGGTAATCAATACCCAACCCACGTTAAGTAAACAACAGAACGAGGAGAAAACATGAACGAAGACCTGTTAACTATGGACACCGAGGACGTTGACGACTCTTACGATACAGACATGGACGATAGTTTTGCCGAATTCATCGGTGCGGAGAATTACGACGGCGAGGCGAGAAGTCCGCAGCAGCGCAGGATAGCCAGGGCGCGAGCGCGGGCGCGCGCACGGGCCAGGACCCGGGCACGCAATCGCCGGGGCGCTTTGTCCGGTCCTCGCAAGAGGCCGCGCGACTATTTTCCTGGAACACCGCGGGACGTCAGCCAGGGATTCAACGAGGTCGGCGCCGACATTGAGAAGACGCAAGCCGCCGTTGAGAATGTAGATATTGATAACAAGGTGCAGGCAGACGCCTTCGCTCGCGTGTTGAGGGCCCAGGGGGACCGCATCGGGCGAAGTGAATACGCGTTGGCGGCCTCCAAAGTCCTGGACGAATTAAAAGTCGGCTTTCCCGATCTTTTCACGGATAAGATACTCAAGACGGCAATTCCTCTCGCGCCATTATTGCTCCTGTCGCCCCAGAAACGAGGCACCGGTTTTCAGTCGACCATTTCCGATCCTCGCGTCTGGGGACCAGTGTTAGCGGCCGCGATTGCATATTTCAGCCAAACGCGGGACCAAACACCACAACAAGTGACCATCTCGCCCAATAATTTCACCCTGGCTAAAAACAAGTCCGTGACATTTCGCGCTGTTGTGCGCGATCAAAATGGGAAGCAGCTTAAGACTCAACCCAAGGTTAAATGGGCAAGCTCTGATTCGACGATTGCGAAAATCGACCCAGATACGGGAATCGCGAAAGCAGGAAAAAACGCAGAATCGGTCTTGATTACCGCAACCGTGGATGGAACGACCGTGCTGGAGTCCGTTGCGTTGAATGTATCGTAGAAACTATGATCTGGCGCGGGCCTGGCTGCAATGTCAGAACTTTCGCGGATCAAATCGTGTTTATCTAAGCTGCATTCCCGTTGAGCCACCTGCCTTGGCTGGTCGGGGACCGGCTTTGGAGAGATTGCATGGATCCTGCGCTATGGGAACTGCTGAGAGCTGCCAAAGATGAGGATGCGGAGGAGGTCGAAGCCATTATTCGGCTGGACAGCCCTCAGCTCGAAATCCCGGGCGTACGCATCGTCGCACGGTTCGGCCCGATTGCGACTTGCCGCCTGAGAAGAGATTCGATTCTTCGAACGCGAGACGAAGAAAATGTAAAAAGCTTAAAAGCGCCGCGTCTCTTCGGTCCCGAGCGCGAAGCGGAGAATACGAATTCAGCGCGAAAACTGCCACTGGCGCCCGTCCATGGCGATCAACGCCGGCCTGGTGACATCACCCTCACCGGAAAAGGGGTCGTAATCGGCATCATCGATTGGGGTTGTGACTTCAACCACACAAACTTCAGGCGCGCGTGCGGGCGGACGCGAATCACTGCTCTGTGGGACCAGCGAAAGCCATCGCGTGGGAGCAAGCCCTCTTATTATGGATACGGCACAGTGCACGATTGGCGCGAGATCGATCGCGCGCTCCGCACTGCCGATCCATACGGTGTCTTGGGTTATCGTCCAGCCGATGCCGATCCGTCGGGCTCAGGTGCTCATGGAACGCACGTCATGGACATTGCTGCCGGCAACGGTCGCGGAAACGGGCCAGGTGGAATTGCCCCAGAGGCGGAGCTTGTTTTTGTTCACTTGGCGAACAAGGCCATGCCGGGGTTGGCGAACCTTGGAGATTCTGTCCGCATTCTCGAAGCCGCGGACTTCATCGCCCGCACCGCGGGCGGGAAGCCCTGGGTCATCAACCTTAGCGTCGGCAGGCATGGCGGTCCTCACGACGGGTCAACCCTTGCCGAAATGGCGTTCGATTTTCTACTCCGCGCCGCTCCTGGCCGGTTCATCGTGCAGAGCGCAGGCAACTATTTTAATCAATGCATTCATGCCAGCGGTCGCTTGCAGTCCGGGGAGACGCACACTCTCAGACTCGTGGTGGACGAAGCTGATACCACACCCAATGAACTGGAAGTATGGTATTCGGGCGAAGATTCGTTTGCGATCAGGATCGAATCCCCCACCGGGGCGTTATCTCCATGGGTACGCTTAGGCGAGAGTTCGGACATCCTCGAGAGCGGCAGCGTTGTTGGCCGTATTTACAACCGGGATTCAGACCCTAATAATTTTGATAACCATATCGATATTTTTCTCTACACGAATGCCCCTCCCGGGCCATGGGCCGCGATACTAAAAGCCGAAAGAGTTTCTACAGGTCTATTTCATGCATGGCTCGAAAGAGACGAGGCGTGTGCGGGTTGTCAGACCCGCTTTAATGAAGCGGACTGTGACAGCCTTTCGACCACGGGCACGTTGGCAAATAGCCGGGTTCCGCTCGTGGTGGGTGCGTATGATGCTCACTCGCCGACGCGCGAAATTGCTCCTTTCAGCAGCGTCGGACCGACGCGCGACCATCGCTCGAAGCCGGATCTGGTTGCCCCCGGAGTGGGCGTACTTGCCGCCCGCTCTGCGCCCGGTGGCGGCTACTCTAGCCAGAGTATGCTCACGCGAAAGTCAGGCACGAGCATGGCAGCGCCTCACGTGACTGGAACCGTGGCCCTTTGCCTCGAACGTGCCAGGGGTGCCTTATGGAGCCATGAGCTCCGCAAACTTATTTTAGATAGCACGCAGCCTGCGCCTGTCCCTGCTCAAGGCGGACTGAGGTTTGGCCGCGGCTACCTCGATGTCCAGAATGCAGTTGAGGCGGCAGCGGCATTATCCGCGTGTGTAACGACGCGGCCGACGCACGCTACGTCAAGGCGTCGCAATCATCTACAGGAGGGCAACATGACCCACAAACTTGATCAATATTTTGACAGCTTTGAACAGATCGTGGAACGATCGAGGCCCCGCGAAGCTTCAGGCACCGAGCTTGTTGCGGCTATGATGTGCGCAATGCGAGCGCCTGTTTCTTCCAGCTCGCTGGATCTACATAGACTGTATCGCGAAATCGTCTTCGAGCGGCGTGCGTCCCTGACAAAACTCGGGGAACGCTTCATAATATTGGGACGCCCCGGGGAACTGCCCACGATGGCTCCTCAACCGGGCGATGTGTTGGTCAGAATCGCGTTAGGCGAACCGGGCCTCGCTCATGCGGCAGTGCTAACCGATGGCGCTCTGTGGCCTGCCGCGCAACTCCTCAATGGGCCGTTCCGATGCGAAGGCTGCCAATCCGGTTTCTACGCTCCTGTGATCGAGTTTGGCCCATTTCCTCATACACGATCGGATCCCTTTGCCCGGCGTGTGCTGGACACAACCGGCCGGATGCCGCCGGGTCAATTATTGTTGCGGATAAAGTCCTTCGATAACGACGACGAGCCTTCCTTCGGTCATGACTTCAATGAAGCGGAAGCGGCCCCGGAGGAGCGCAAGCAAGATCCCGGCGCGATCAGCGACGCTGCCGCGGAGAGGGAAATCCATGCGGCACTCGATCTCAAAGTTCCCCCAGGGTCAACCAAACGCCGCGACGCACTCGCGAAGGCATTCCGAAAGCTCTCACCGGCCACCGCCGCTCGACTGAACACGGAGCTTCAGGACGAGAATAATCCGATTCGCAAGAAGATGGCGCTGAGACTGGATCATCGGAGTATTCCGGACCTTCTCAAAATTCTTAAGGAGCAGGCCGAGACCGCCGCCGTGCCTACAGTAGTTCCCACTCCCGATCCAGTAAGCACACCGTCGACGGTTAAGCGCATTTCAGTAGGCAGAGGGTATTTATTAGGGACTGGTGAAGCAAGTGGCCCAGGAGTCATAGGCGTTATAGCGGAAATCACGGGCTTCAAGCCGGGCAAGCGGGCTCCCGATGTGGCGGTACTACATGAAGGTCGCTCCTTCGATTTAGATCTGACCGCGGCAACCTGTGCTGCGCTTTATGAGAATGCAAAAAAGGCTAAACAGTTCCTGATGTCCATGGGCCGTCATAATGAAGCCCAGGACCAGGAAATATTTCTGACAGACCTAAGACGCGCGTGCCAGGATTTAGCCGTGGAGGTGGAATCATTTGCGGAGGATGTCTACGACGAGGGGGAAGAGTTCAATGTGGAAGAAGAGGCAAAGGACAAGAATCTGCCCAGGATGAAGTTTGAAATCCAAACGAGCAATAGAATCTGGCGAAACGATGGTAAAAGCCCTTCTCTCCTTGGACGAAAATACGGGCCCGACGATTTTCTGGTCGATATGAAGGGCGTGAGATTGGAGTCGGAGAGTCACGGAGTTCTGGAGTTTGAGACGGAGTGGTTCCGCAAATGGTCTGCACTCGAAACGGCCATTAAAAAGGCAGTCCAGATGACTAAAGATATGGACGGGGCCGCTCCATCAAGATTCGAAAAGAAACGAAAAGCGTTTCCGTTCAACGTTGACCATCTAAGGCGCGGATCGCAGAAGGAGATGAGGCAGGGCTACTGGGACAAGAAACCCGGGATGGAAGGGAAAAATGAAAAAATTCTCGGGGCAGCCGAGGAACTGGAGGTCGAAATACTGGATTCATCCGATCCCAAATGGGTAGCCAGCATTCAATCCTCAGAATCCTTCTTCCTCGAACAGTACGAGTCTTACCTGAAAGATCACGAGTGGCCTCATTACAGAGATGCTGCCATCAAGCACGCAACGGCCATCTTGAACACCGCCAATACCAGCGGCCTGACCGCAAGCCAGCTCATCAGGCTGCGCAACTTTCTGCTCATCGTCGTTAATTACGTCATGCGAGGACAGGGCGGGAAGGTCAGCGACGATGCCGGAGCGTACAGCGATGTCAAGGGCAAGGCAGCCAAGCAAGCGTTTACATTGATGAGCCGGACCAGTTTCGCTTCCATGTTTGGCCAGTTGTTGACGAGCGATGAAAAGAAACTTTTTACCAAAATTGTAGAAAGTGATTCCATCCTGCAAGCGGTGGGACTGAACCGGCAGAGTCCGTTTTTTATAAAGGGGTACGGGACTGATGAGGCTGGAGATCACGCTGGCCCCAGGGTGTACGAATGGTTGAAAGGCATTTACAGCGGCAAGGATTTGTTGTCGGGCCGGAGTGGGAGCGGCCTCAGTGCGGCCATGGGCAGATACGATGTGGAAATCCGGGACGGGAAGAAGGATCAATGGCTGGTGAAGTTCGAAACCAGGAACACGGTGAAGTTCGAGACGTGGAATCCAGGCCGAGGCGCGTGGGTTAAAGCCGCGGAGTGGCCAGCTTACGCCTCCCGGCTATACAAATTAGCTGCCGAAAGACGCACGCGACAAGTCTCCTGGGTTCGCTCGTCCCTTGGAAGCAAGAGTGATCAATTCCTCGATACCATGGCTTCAGGAGATGTACGGGGTGCGATTTCGCTTGCTCATAAAGAGGGTGTTACGAATGAAAACCGTCTGACGAACCTGGTTTTTCACACGCTCCACGTAGAACTCGGAGGCCGTTCGATTCGTCAGGAAGAAAAGTCCCTTGCTCGAAAGTGGCTGCAGATTCGGGATGCCTCGGTGCGACCCTTCCTGCGATCACTGAACTCACAAGAAACGATCGAGTTTGGCGATGAGGAACCGCTTGCGCCCGATGAATTGCTCGAAGAAGGCGAGCACGCAAGTTCGAGCGAGGATGTTAGGTTGAAGAGCGCTGATTCACCATTGCATTTCCTGGGAGTCGATGTCACCGATGCGCTTGATACCGTGGCATGGGGACATTTGTGGAATGCCAAATTTGGCTGGCGAAATCTTCTCTGGGAATTGGACAAGGATTCGGCCGACAGCCAGCGGCGCGTCGACAAGTCTCATCCCGGACTTCCCATTGTCCGGCTCGTTCGAAAGGACCGGGCGGGAACCAGGTATGCTGATACATGCCTGTTGCCGCAGGGAATTGATGCCAAAGGCACAGACAAACTCTGGTCTGGCGCTGACGAAGCAGCGAACATGGCCGAGATCAACGCGGCCTGCGGGTTCACGCAGACGTTTCTCCTCATGCCGGGGGCTGACAAAGCGACCTCCTCATTGAACGACACTGGAACCGGACTTGCCGCTGATGTCATTTACATCAGCTCGCATGGCCAATCAACCGGTGACATGACGGGAGACATCTACGTGGCCGACCCTATCTTCAGCGTCAGCAAGGCTGCCGCAAGTGGGGCACAATTCTCCGGCGTCGGATGGCTCCTGCTTTCCAACTGCAGCACTTTAAAAGCTTCCACTTACGAAGACTGGCTTAAGCTCATGACCGGGCCCAATCCACTGCGCGGAGTCGTGGGGTTCCAGGATACCTGCCCCCTGGCCGAAGGATCGGTAAAGATTTTTACTAGATTCATCAGGCGCCTGGCTAAAGGCAAAACCTTCCTCCGCTCGTGGGCGGAGGCGCTCGAAGTCAGTGGCCTGGGAGACCGCTGGATCGTCTTGTGCCACGAGAATGCGGTTGACGATACCATCATTGGATTTAACACGCGCACCCTGAAGGCAATTCCCCCGACGTCGAAGGTGTTGAAATTTGACAAAGCAGATCCAACCGGAGTGGAGGTACTTCCTGTCCCGGACCCGTTTGAGGCGTTCTGGTCCAAAGGAGGTACGCGGATCACTCCAGCAAATCGGTTGGACTCCGGCCATAAGCTCGCTGTAGGAGATACGATCACGATCACAGTGAAGCCTCCGCCGGGCGTCAGCACCTTCACGGCGGGAACCAAAATCTCCGTAACAGTTGTCTATGTCAGGACCAACTACCCTCACGCGATCGACGTAACCAAACTCTTCAAAGTGGTTCGCCAGTCCGGCATCTCCTCTCCGACTACGGCCGATCTGAACCCCGACAATCCGGCAGGACCAGACAGTTGGCAAGCGACTGTGACTGCTGATCCGAAGGCTGGGGATCCGAAGAGCATAGTACTCGAGCTCGAATGTTTGGATCTTTCGGGGCTGCATCCCAACTATACGCTCTGGTTGCGCGTAGACATTTCAACTGAGAGGCACGATTTTGTTCGCAACGGTTCCTTGCTGATAAAGGAAAGCTCTGGAACTCCATCGGTCCAGCCGGGACTCGCACCGGAATACCAAAGTGAGGATGCGGACGAGCACGAAGAATCTTACGACTTCGAGCTGGAAGACGAAGCTGTCGGAGCAGGCAATTAGGAGGGACGTAGCATATTATGCGTCTACCCGATTGGGAATATTGAATGGATGAACAACTGCTTTGTTAGTGGCGGATAATAGGAGCTAAGGGTTTGGCACATCGTCTCACTAGTTGCTCCGCCCTGAAGCGCTTCTCTTCGCCGGCTATCGCGCCATTTCTGTCCAACGAGAAATTAACGGCTAAAGAAATCACTGGATTGATAATTCCTATTGCAGCTGTCGGCATCGCACTTGTCATCTTTGGTGTGGGCTGGCCAGAGTTTTCCCAATCACTGATGCCGCCGGGCTGAATGCGGAACAAAGGATGAGGCTTTGGAGCGGTGACACTCCGAACCTCGCGATAAAGATGTGGAGTGCGGGAGCGAAGCTTTGCCCGGAGGTGCTTCAGGTGAGTCGGTCGTTCACGGACACCAAAATGGACACCAAATGCCTAGTCACAGCTTTGTTCCAGCCTTGCTCCAAGTAGTAGTTGACTAGCCGCGTTCACGATGCATTTTTAAGGCGTCACAGGCGTTATGCGGTTCGATTCCGACCCTCGCCTCCACTACTCCTCCATTACATGGCCACTGCTCTGCTACTACTCGATCACCTTCTGTTGACAGAGCCCGGTGATTTCGTTCGACAGCAACTTCCGCTCCAATACACTTTCTTAGCTTAGTGAGTCTGGCATTCCACTTCCGGTTTGTCCGGTTGGTTCCAGAAGGGGTCAATGCACGACTCAATGCGTCCGAACCATGCGCGGACAAAACTGCCTGCTGGTTTTCCGCCGGTGGCGACCTATACTCGCCCCATGCCCGACGTCACGCAATTGCTCAGCGCCATTGACGCGGGCGATCCGAAAGCGGCCGATCAACTGCTCCCGCTGGTCTATGGTGAATTGCGCAAACTCGCCGTCGTCCGGATGACCAATGAGAAAGCCGGGCAGACCCTGCAGCCCACCGCTCTCGTGCATGAGGCCTGGCTGAAGATCGCCGGTGATGGCAACGGGCATTTCGCGAATCGCCGGCACTTCTTTAAAGCCGCCGCTGGTGCGATGCAGCAGATTCTCATCGATATCGCCCGGCGAAAACAGCGGCTCAAACACGGCGCCAACCTGATCGGCGACGAACTGCACGAGTCGCGCATCGCCATGTCCGCGCCGTCCGAGGAATTGCTGGCGGTCAACGACGCGCTGGCGGCCCTGGCGGTCGAAGATCCCCAGGCAGCGGAAGTGGTGCAGATGCGCTACTTCGTCGGCATGACGGTTCCGGAGATTGCCGACGCGCTCGACCTCGCGCCCCGCACGGTGGACCGGCATTGGGCTTTTGCCCGGGCTTCTTTGAAACGCACTATCCGGACGTCCCTTTCCGGCTCGGCAGGTCCGGACTAAATTATTTTTATGCCTGTGGCGTGATTTGCACCCGAATCTCGCCTGTCAGAAATGGCGCTCTCATCGCGCCCGATTGAACCATTGAATGATGACGGAACGGGAAATCTTTCTTGAAGCGCTGGAGATGACGACGCCGGAGGCGCGGGCGGCGTATCTGCAGAGCGCGTGCTCCGGAGATGTCGCGCTGCGCCACGGTGTGGAGGAGTTGCTGAGGGAGCACTTTTCGAACGACAGCCTTATCGCGGGGCCTGCGGTGGAGGCAGAGCGGAGCGCCGCCGAAGCGGGCGTCGAGGAAGCTCCAGCAGCCATGCTCGACCGCTACAAACTACTCGAGAAGATCGGCGAGGGCGGCTTTGGGGAAGTCTGGATGGCCGAACAGCGCGAGCCGATCAAGCGCCGCGTGGCGCTCAAGATCATCAAGCCGGGCATGGACAGCCGGCAGATCGTCGCCCGGTTCGAGGCCGAGCGCCAGGCGCTGGCGATGATGGACCATGCCAACATCGCCAAAGTTTTCGATGCCGGAAGGACCGACAGCGGCCGACCGTACTTCGTGATGGAATTAGTCCGCGGGATCAAGATCACTGAATACTGCGACCAGAACCAGTTGCCCACGCGCGAACGGCTTGATCTCTTCATCAAGGTTTGCCACGCGATCCAACACGCGCACCAGAAGGGCATCATTCATCGCGATATTAAGCCCTCGAACATCCTCGTCACGTTGCATGATGGCGTGGCGGTGCCGAAGGTGATCGACTTCGGCATCGCCAAGGCGACGCAGCAGGAGTTGACGGACAAGACGGTATTCACGCAGTTCCAGCAGTTCATTGGCACGCCGGCGTATATCAGTCCCGAGCAGGCGGAGATGAGCGGCCTGGATATCGACACGCGCGCCGACATCTACAGCCTGGGCGTGTTGCTTTACGAGTTGCTCGTGGGCCAGACGCCATTTGATGCGAAAGAGATGATGCAAGGCGGTCTCGACGCGCTGCGGCAGATCATACGGGAGAAGGAACCGTTGCGACCTTCGACCAAACTGAACACGTTGCAGGGGGACGCCCGGACGACGGCCGGCAAACGCCGCCAGACGGACGTAGGGAAGCTCGTGCACCAACTTCAAGGCGATCTCGATTGGATCGTGATGAAGTGCCTTGAGAAGGATCGGACCCGCCGCTACGAGACGGCTAACAGCCTTGCGAGCGATGTTCAACGACACCTCTCTAACGAAGCCGTCCTCGCCCGCCCGCCCAGTGCGGCCTACAGGTTGCAGAAGGCCTGGCAGCGGAACAAGCTGGTCTTCACGGCGGGGTCAGTTGTCGCGGTGGCACTGGTGGCTGGCATTGGCGTCAGCACCTGGCAAGCCGTGGTCGCGACCCAAGCCAGGGGCGTTGCCGTTCATGCGCAAGCCAAAGCTGAGTCTTCTCAGCAGAAAGCCGAAACCGAACAGCAGCGCGCCGACGCCCAGGCGCGGAAGGCTTCCGAGAGCGAGCAGCGATCGCGGCGGTTGCTTTACGCTTCGGACATGAATCTCGCCCAGCAGGCGCTGAAGGTAAAGCGGCCGCTATATGGGTCGGGCCGGGCTCGTGTGCGACAGCCCGGTCCGCTTCGATTCCACGCAAATAGATGAAGTAACTTATGAAACATATTATCATTTTCCTCCGGCCGTCGCCTTCGGTGTGCTGACGTTGTTCACTTTGTTATGGATCGCCTCCATCCAAACAGCCGCCGGCGAAAACACGGCTTTTGCATATCAAGGCCGGCGCGGCGCGGCCGACGCCCTTATCAATACCTGGACAGGCAAACTCGAGTACCCAAATGGCGGCCCATCACCGCGATCAATCAAGGTGACTTCGACGGCGATCCAACAACCATCGGCGATGTCAACGGGTTGGCGCTGGCCGAGGCTTATCAAGACCTCACCACTTTTCATCAAGGTCGGCCACCACTCTTCGTTCCGTAGCGATCCTCTGGCTCGGGCAGCAAATTGGGTTACGCGGTAGCTTAAAGCGCTGAAATAAACACGCGGGTTCGATTCCTTCATGCTTTCGAATAGTTGTCTCCAACTGTCAGCAAAAACGTCAGCAAATCGGTAGGTGGAAGTTTGCCTCAGTAGTGGCAGAGTATGCTTGATTAGCTACGAACTTTCATCAGAATTGCCCTTGAAAATCGAGCTTCAAAGGTGATTCACTGCGCCAATCCACCCCACTTTAGAAAAGGCCGCCCGCCGCTCCACTCAAACTCAACGCACGGCCTCAGCACACATGTAGGGGTGCAGTTTGGGCGCGGCGTCCCGATCGTTTCGCGATGATCCTCAACGAACTCAAGAAAATTGTCCTGACCTCGCTAGCGGAAAAATGGACAGTCTTAAAAAAAGGCTGGTGAAGAAATTGAGTGCAGTGGCGTCACGCACTATTCATGAATGTAACCGATGGTGGTTTTGGTGTCGGTGTGGCCGAGGTTGGTGGAGATGTGCGGCATGGGGATGCCTTTGCGTTTGCAGTCGGTGGCGTAGGTGTGGCGCCAGTCGTGGAACGTGTGACCCTTGAGCCCGGCCGCTTTGCATAACCGGTCGAATTGCATGGA
>Ga0137340_1000089_pt1 | contig 20208 bp, 25 predicted proteins | sample EasRivERMLT400_2_FD_102295 | JGI IMG/M metagenome (GOLD analysis project Ga0137340, IMG submission 102295) | Soil microbial communities from meander-bound floodplain in the East River, Colorado, USA - East River MetaG ERMLT400_2 | ecosystem: Environmental > Terrestrial > Soil > Floodplain ...
CCCCCGCCCCCGCCTCCGAACAGCGAGGCCATGTGCTGCCCGAGTTTCGCGCCGGCCAAGCCCTTGATGATGCCCTTGAGGAAGTTGCTCAGGAAGTACTGGAGCATCTCGTCGAGGACGCTCACGAAGGTGGTTTTGATCCCACCCATTAACGTCTTCCACCGGTGGCTGAACGGGACGTGCGCGCGCTCTTCCGCCTCGCGCCACCGTTCGAAGGCGAGGGTGAGCTCTTCCGCCGTGGCCTTCCCGCTGCGCTGGATCTTCAGGAACTCTTGGTGGGCCTTGTCGGCCGCGGCCTTCAGTTCTCCGCTCGCGTCGTGGCCGAAGTTGCCGAACAGGAGCGTGCCCATGCGGCCGAGTGAGGCGTTCTCGATCGTCGCGGCTTGGCTCTTCCAGAAGGCGACGATCTGATCGCGCTGCACGTCGAGCCGCTTCTGGGTGTTCGTGCGCGCGATCTCGCGGGCCTCCCCGGAGGCGTCCTCGCTCTGGATAACAGGCGGAGCTGAAAGAAACCCGCCGTCCTGTAACTCCTGCTGGGCCTCCCTCGCGCGCGCCGTGGCCTCGTACAGCGCCGTGACGCCGTGCATGGCCGGGATCCAGCGGCCCTCGATCGAGTCGGCGGCCGAGGTGATGGCTGCCGGCATCGCCCTAAACAGATCGAGCGAGTCCTTGACCGTGACGTTCGCGTCGTTGCCGGCCTGGATCCAACGGGAGAACGTCGGGATCATCGTGCGGTAGCTGGCGTGCCAGGCCTCTTGCGCCTCCCTGGCCTTCTCCGCTTCCGCCGTCGACGACTTGAGCGACTTCTCGTAGTCCTTCGTCTGGGCGTTCAGGAGCTTGAGGGCCCCTTCGCTGAGGCCGTACTTCGCCTCGAGCTCGTCGGTGCTCACTCCGAGCTGCTGGGCCGCATCGATCTCGCGACGCTGCGCCGTCGTCAGCTTGTCTAGTTCCGCGCGCACGGCCTGCAGTTGCTGCGCGTACGTGGCTTGCGCCTGGGTGCTGGCCTCGGTCAGGGCAATGTCTTCCTTGCGACCACCCATCAGACCGGTCTGCACACGCCGCTGCGCTTCCGCGACCACCTCCGCGTAGGCTTGCCCGTAGTCGGCGCCGTAGTCTTGCGGGGGCCCGTTCATCCACCCGCGGGACTTCGACACCTCCTCGATCGCGTCCTGCATCAGGAGCATTTCGCCGAGGAACGAGGTGACGCCGGTCTTGGTGTTGCGGATGAAGGCCGACCAGCGATCACTGGCCTGGTCGAGCGCGCGCAACTGCGCCTCGGAGGACACCTCCGCGCCGGCGGCGATGTCCGCGTAGCCCTGTTGCACCGCGGCCGCGATCTCGCTGAACTGCTTCCCGAACAGGAGCACGCCGATCCGGTTCCGCTCCTGCTGGTTCTGTTCACGCCCCAGGGCGGCCATGATCGCGTCGAACTGCTGATCGGGACGCATCCGCTGGATCTCGGCGAACGACAGACGGAGCGCGTCGACGCCATCCTTGACGCTGTTACTGCCACCCGCGAGACGCACCCCGAGCCGGAAGGCGGAGCCGGACAGCGCTTCGAGCGTCGTATCCGTCTGGTCCGCCACGTACTGCATCCGCTGGATCGTCGTGGTGCTGAGCGCCGTCGCGTCCGCGAGGTCCGTGATCTTGCCGGCGGCGTCGAAGGCCTCACGCCCCCAGTTCACCAGCGTCCGGATCCCCTGCATCGCCAGTTGTGATGCAAAGGTGCCCACCGCGGCGCCGAGCGCCACCATCTTCGTCGAGAGGAACGACGTCGGCTGCTCGGCCTTCCGCGTGGCCATCTCGAGATCGACCATCGCCTTCGGGGCCACCTGCCCGAGGGCGGTGTACTTCGCGATGGCTTCGGAGAGCGGCGCGTTGATGCGCCCCATCTCGGCGACGGTCAACTTCGAAACGCCGCCGATGTTCTTGACCGCGGTCGTGATGTGGTTGGCCTGGGCGATGACGCGATCGCCCTGGAACTGTTCGGTCAGGCTGGAGACGTTCCGGGCGGCCGCCTGGTATTGCGACGAGAACGTCCGGAGATCCGCCGCGGCCTTCTTCCACTCGCCGCCGAGCTCGCGGGCGTTCTGTTTGGCCTTGTCGATCGCGGTGTCGTACGACGCACCTTCGGCGGTCAGTTCGAGGACGGCCCTGCCTACTCGAACATTGAAGGCCATCTATTCAGACGCCGCCTTCTTCTTTCGCTTGACGCGGCGAACCGCGAAGCCCTGTGCCGCCAGCACGCCCGGGTCAGCCTTCTTCCGGCCTGCCCGTCCAGCCGCGGCGATCTCCATTTTCTGCTTCAGGACGCGCGCCGAGTCCGCCTCGGCATTTCCAGAGCCAAGCACCGTGACGTTCACGCCGTCGATCTGCTCCTCCGCTTCGAGCTTCGGCAACATCTCCAGGCAGGCGGTGATGACGGCCGACGGCGTGCCTTCGAGCCACGTCATCGGGTCGCCGCCGTAGAACCGGACGAGTCGCGGCACTAGGTCGCCCCAGTCGAGCTCTCGGCCGCTGGACTCGTCGGGCCCGCGCCCTGCGGCGGGAACATCGGGCCGCTTTGAAAACTGGTGATCGCCTTCTGCACGACCAGCGTCCGGAGGTCGTCGGAGAGTTCCGCGAGCACCTCCTCTGGTGCGTCCAGCACCAACCGGCATAGCCGATCCGGGATGTGCTGCAGTTCCGTCTGTTCGTCCTGGGAGAGCTCCGCTTTGCCTTCCAGTTCCGCGGCTTTCTCGAACGTCTTCTTCAGCTTGTAGCTTTGGAGCGGCGGGAGTATTTCAGGCGTGCGCAGCCAGTACTCCTTGCCTTTGAACGTGACGACGGGACGGTTGGCGAGGGTATCAAGATCGAGAATTGGAGTGGCCATGAAGGTCCTTTCCTTCTACGCCGTGTGGCGGTGATGTCAGTGAGAGTCCGCGCCCCTGGCACTGCGCTGACACAATGCCCAGGGTTCTCGCCGCGGTCCGGAGCGCCTCGCGATGACGCCGAACCGCGGCTTTCAGAACGGCCACCTCCGACTGCGCCTGCCGGTACTGCCGGAGCAACGCGTCGTCGGACAGCATCGGTCTACGTGGTTTCGTCTTCCGCTTCGTAGACGCCCATTTCCTCGCCGCTGGCGGCCAGGTCGTACCAGATCGTCCGGAACTCCAGCGGGTAGGTGGTCGCGTTCTCGCGGCGCATGTTGAGCTCGATCGACGTGACGTTGCACGCCGTCGGCACCCAGAACTGGGCGAAGCCGTCGTCCATGTAGGGCGAGGGACCGCGCACCAGGAGGGCCACCGTCTGGACGCCCAACCCGCGCGCGAGGCCGAGCTTCCGCGTGGTGCCGGTCTCGACGACGTCGGCGGCCAACTTGTTGAACGCCGTCGCGAGCGACTCGAGCGTCATGTCCGCGAGGGTGACGCCGATGATGACGTCCTCTTCCGACCGGAACGCCTTGCGCGGCGCCGCGCTGCCGTGGCCACGGAAGTAGTTGTAGGCCGCCGGGCTGTTCACCCGCACGCCCTCTTCGGCGTAGCTCCGGTTGCCGGCGGTGCCGACGAGCACCCACCCGCCAGACGGGGCGACATCGATCGCGGGCCGGGCTTCCCCGGCGGGCGCGATATACAGGGAGTGCGGGGCTCCCATCACTTCATACGGATATGCGTTTGGCAGTCCCATCGGTTACTCCTGTGAAAGGGCGAATTCCAACTCGTGCTCGAGGTTCTTCTCGATCATCTCTTCTGCGCGTTGCACACCGAGCGGGATGTACTTCGCGAAGACGTGCGGCAGTGACGGTCCGCGCAGTTCCACGATCGGTAGGCGGCGCGTGGCCCTTCGCTGAAAGACGCCCCGGTGCCCGCTGCGCATCGTCGCGATGAACGCGTTCGCATAGCGCTTCCGTTGCCCCTGGACGCTCGCAGTGACGCCGCGACCCTTCCCGCGGGAGGGCTCAGGTCCGCGCGCGTGGAAGTCAATCAAGGGGATCCGTGCGCCGCTGATACTGATGGTCGCGCTGGCGTCGTGGTCATCGACGCGCACCTTCACTTCGGCGTCGACGGTCCGGACGCGCAGGCCGGTATCGCGCGCGACTTCTCGGCCCATGAACGTGCGCACGCTCGAGGCCGTGCGCCGCACCGCGCGCCGACGCGCGAGTAAGCCAGCCGCGCCGACGTGGTCAAGCGCGTCGAGCGTGTCTTCGGTACCGAAGCGCACAGAGAAGCCAGTCATCAGGCCGTCGGCACTCCGAAGGTTTCGCGGTAGTGGAACAGGTAGGAGAGAACCGCTCCAGACACGTCAGAGCCAGACTGCCGCTCGAACGACTCCTCCGACACGAGCCGAATCCCGGTCGCGTTGTCGCGTCCTGGAGTCAGTAGGTCGATGAGTGTCCCGGCGTCCAACTCGAGTGCCTCCTTGATGTCCGCGAGCCCGTCTTCGACGATGGCCCAGGGTTCGTCGACGTCAGGTGCCAACAGGATCGCGACGTCCACCGCCAGCGACATGTAGCGCACCCGTAACTGCTGCGAATCGACCACCGCCTGGCCCGGTCGAATCACCAACACCTGTCGGGGGTCATCAGGCCCGAAGATCTTGGCCTCCCCCATCTGCACGTTCGCCCCGAGGTCCGTGCGGCAGTTGTTCGCGATCAGGATCCGCAGGAGCCGCTCACGCGTCGCTTCCAAGATCCGCCGGCGCCGGCTGTCGTTCGGCATTACGCACAGACCTGGCGCTTCACGTACACCCGGTTGTGATCGGCTTCCTGCCGGTCGTGGCCATCGACCACCCAGCTAACGTCCTCGCCGCCGCCCTTCTCTGGCGCCACGATGACCGTCCCGCGTGGCACGTTCGGCACATCCAACCTGGTGAGGGCGGCGATCCGGATGGGCTCCCGTCTCGTATAGTCCGCACCGATCGGCACGTCCTCGCTGACGGGGGTCATCCAGATCACGCGCGTCTCTACTGGGTCCAGGCCCTCGACGGTGACCGTGGCGGGCACTCCGTGCACGCTGAAGTTCACGTCCAGCGCGAGGGTTCGGAGTGCCCCGAAGTCCACGGCCGCGTCCTATCGGACGGTTCCGTCGAGCAGCACGACGCCGGTGGTTTCACCAGCGCCAGCTCCCACGGCTTCCACCGCGGCGCCGGCGAGCGTGTTGCCGCCAGACGTGGTCGTGAAGCGCGTGTTGCCGTTGTCCCAGTAGACGGGAACACCCTGGGTCCACGCCTGCGAGCCCACCTTCGTCACACGGAAGACGCCGCGCCGCTTGCCTTCGAAGGGCAAGGTCTGCGCGACGGCGGCCGCCGCGACGACGATGAACGAGCCGATCTTGTAGACACCCCCGCTCACCACGCCGCCTGACGGCGCGACGAGCGTGAGGATGTCGCCTTCCTGCTGGTAATTGATCATCTGTCTGTCTCCTGGACGCGGTTCCCGATCCTGTTCGTCGTCGCGCTGACGGCTGTCGTCTTACGACGCGCCCGTGCCTTCGTTGCGATAGAGTCCGCGCCAGTCGATGACCTTCGCGGCGAAGTCCAGACGGGCCTTGATCTCGACACCATCGACATCGAACCCGACGCGGTTCTCGATCATCGGACCCTCCTGGCCTTCCAGGTAGCCGAACTCGAGGATGTCGATGTTCGCTGGGCTCGCCGAGACGTACCACGCCGAGGAGCTGATCGCTTCCAGGCGAGGCTCAGCGATCACCTCCAACTTGCCCTGGAACGGATTGACGCTACCGGCGGCCTGGGCCTGGATGACCGTCACGAACTGATCCGCCAGTGTCTCCATCGACGGGGGCACCAAGAGATACTTGGCGCTGAGGTTCATCAGGTCGCCGTCGAGGCTCGTCTGATTGCGGAGCGCCGCGCGCGCCACCCCGAGTGACGCAATCGCGATCGGACCGAGCTGCAACACGCTCGCGTCATTCGCGTGCGCGGCACTGAAGAGCGCGTTGGAGTCGCCCATCGTTGGGTTCGACGTGATCTGCGCCCAGGCCAGGTTCGACTCGAGCACGCGCGCCTTGCGCCCGAACATCATCGGCACGCGGGCGAACGCTTCGGTGTCGTCGTTGATGAGCGCCTGGCGGGTGATCGCGAAGATGCGACCGTAGGTGGCAAGCTGGTACTGCTCCTTGCCCTCGCCGATCGTGCCGTGCGTGAACTCCCCGTGCTCGTTGACCTCGAGCAGCGCGGGTGCGTCCCCGATCTGCAGGCGACGAACGGGCTTGAAGTCCGGAATCGTGACCCGGCGGCCGAGGACCGCGAACGTCTGCGGCTGCTCTTCGTAGGCACGACGAAGAGTCTTGTTGGCGACGTCCGCCAACAGTTCTGAGAAGTCAGACGTGGTGTGCATTCCGGCCGCCCGCTTCAGACCGAGCGCCGCGCCGGCGAGCTCCATCTTGGAGAGGTTCGTGGTGCGCACACCCTGCGCCCGTAGATACGTGGCACCCACCTCGAGCATCGTCATCCCGCGGTAGTTCCGGGAGACGTCGTCGAGCTTGAAGTGCTCGGGGGCCAACCGATGCAACAACGCGCCCTCGATACCGGCACGCACGTGCACGAGCGGGTCAGGCCCGTCCATGCGCACATCAGGCGCACCGCCGCGCTGCGAGCCGCCGATCGCGTCACCGCCGCGCTTCCGGTGCTCGTCGAGGATTTCGGCCTGCGCCTTGACGAGTGGCGTGCCATCCTTGATCAGTCGGTCGAGCATCGTGGCCGGAATCTTCACGGCGCGTGAGGCCGCCATGATGCCCTCGATGCGCTCCCGTTCGGCCGCAGCGCCGCGCGCGGCATCCGTGGGCTCCTCCTGGTCCAGCTCCAGGCGAGGCTTCTCGACCTGACGGGTGGGCGCTCCGGGGTCCAACACGTTGGGCTCGACGAGGAATTCAGAGGCGAGGCCGCGCACCTGTTCGTCGATGCCCTCGATCTCCGTCATTTTCGCGTCGAAGTCCGTCCGCGCCTGATCGGTAGCGAACGCTCCGTTGCGACCCTTGAGAGCCTCAGCCTCACGAAGCAGCCGAGCGCGCTTTTCACGAAGTTCCTTCAACATGTGTCTATCTCCCTGAAGCGAATCGCGACCTGGGAACCCAGGCGCTCAGAAACTTGAAGCGGCGATCTCGGTCGTCGTCCGAGGCGTCACGCGTGACGATCACGCACGGATTGGTGATGGCTTTCTCTTCGTTGCGGACACGGGCGCCGGTATCTGCCGGCATCGGGACCATCGAAATTTCGTAGGGTTCCCAGTCCACGGCGGTGCGCACCGGGAGGGCGTTGTTCTTGCCTTGCTCTTCTTCGAACTTGTGCACGCGGTACCCGACGCTGACGGACCGGATGATCCCGTCGCGGACATCGCCCCAAATCGGCTCGACGTCGGCACGCTTGGAAAACCGAACGGTCGCACGGCCTTCCTTACCAGTGATCCTGATGCTGCCGGACTCAACCACGCCGATCTGGTCTTGAAGGGAGTAGGCAGAGTGGGCATTCAGGAGCGGCGCCCCAGAATTCAGCCGTTCGGTGCGGACGTGCTTCGGGTCGAGCGAGAGCTTCTCAATAAAGCGCTTCCCACTCATCCAGTCGAAGCGATCAACAGGCGCACCAGTCGAGAAAATCAACTCGACGGTGCGCGCCGCCTCGTCAACGGTCGCGACATTTGCGCGGACGCTGAGCGGCGGAATCTCAACTGTGCTGGGTTCGCGCATCGGGACCCTAGCGTCTCAAGTCCAACGCGAAGGCGTAACCCGGAAAAATGTAGGGTATCGGTTAGCGCCGATAGAGCGACGGGCGCGGCGATGGCAGCCAGCCCTTGCGGTGAATGGCGACAAGATGATCTTGCACCGTCGTCCAGTGCAACCCGAGACGGCGCGCGAGGAACCGCACCGATGGTGGCTCGCCAGCGAACTGTCCGTACCGCACCATCTCCGCGTAGACCTCGCGTTGTCGATCCGTGAGGGGTTCTGGTGGGACCGCTCGATTCTCAGGGGCGGACGGAATCATGTGACGAGGTCGTCCTCATCGTCGGGCTCGTTGTCAGAGTCCGAAGCCTTCGCTGGGTCGATCTCATTCCGTTCGAACTCTGTCTTCTCCGGGTTCGGAATTTCTCGATGTTCCAGGTCGCCAGGCGTCACCATGGTGTTCTGGTCAGCTCTGGGAATCATGCGACCCGCACCTCCCGCGCGGCCTCGTGGTCGAGCTCGCGCCAGATCGTCACCAATGGGGCCAAGGGCCCATTCGGCTGTTCGCGCCCGAGGCAGGCGACCCGCAACGCACTCTTGACGTGCACGACTCGGGTAACGGCCGGGTTGAACGTCGCCCAGGCCGAGTCCTCGCAGTTCCACTCCGCGCAGGGCAATGTCTCGATGCGAATCGTGGAGCCGAGCACGGCCAGCATGTTCGCCAACGCTCCTTGGTTGATACCCGCGTATTTCTGGCGCCAGCCCTGACTGGATCCCTTGTGCGGGTCCTGCAGGAGCAGTCTCCTGTTTTCAAATGACCATTCCCGCACGAAGACCCGGACCGGATCGGAGACGCGCAGAAAAATCACGCCCGCGTTGAACGGGAACCGCGCCGACTTCGTCGTGTACGCGAAGTCGAAGTTCTTGTCCCAGACGTCGTCGAGCGACCGGAGCACCATCGTGTCGGCGTCCATCAGCACGATCCGATCACCCTCCGGGGCCATCTCCACGAGCTGCGCCCAATGGTCGAGTTTCTGGGTGTTCTGTTTGAATGACGATCGCGCGTTCGCGTGAATCATCTTCGGTTGGATCCGCTCGACGCGGACGTCCCACTCAGGACACGACCGCCGCGCCGAGTAGTCGAGCACGCGCGCCAGGCGCGACCACGGCCCTTGACCCGCTTCGAAGTAGCAGGCCTCGATGCGAGACTGGGTCACCGCTTGCCCCCGACGGCGTGCAGGAGGCTCCGACCCGCTGCCGCGGCATCCTCGGGTGCCGTCTTCTCCGTGAGCGCTTGCTGGAACTGCCCCGCCTGCGTCATCTTCCGCGGATCGCTGTCGAGGACAATGCCGAGATCGTCCAGCTTCTTGTTGAATTCCGCGATCTCTTCCATGAGGTCATCCGGGTCGTAGCCACGCTCTCGAATGGCTTCCGGCATGCTCGTGATCCCCGTCCGCACGTTCCGCTGGACCGCCAGGCCTTCGTTGACCGGATCGACCATCGCGAACGGTGGCGGCGTCCACTTGGCCATCGTGTCGACGTTCGCCTGGCCCATGACGGCCGCGGCCTGACGCGCCCAGACCCACACCGGATCGCAGAACTGGGGAATCAGGATCCGCCAGCGCCAGTCGTGAATCCGCCGTTCGTGGCGCATCCGAGACATCCGCGCCGCACTGAAGGGCATGTCCTGGTAGTCCCCGGTCAGGTCCTCGTACGTCACACCCAGACCGGTCGCAATCGCCCGAAGGACCGTCTTCGAATAGGCGTCGTACTCCCGAACCTGCGGCGGCTGCACGACCTCGACGGTCCGACCGGGCGGGACGTTCATGATCATCCCGGGCTCGAGGCTGTCGATCTCCGGGTTCTCCGTGGTGGTCGTGCCCAGTGCCGTCGCGCTGCCATCCACGTCGCTCGTGATGACCGCCAGACAGGCGGCGATTTTCTGTTTCATCAGCGTCGCGTCTTCGAATTCGTCGAAGTCCTTGAACCGGAGGAGCACGTTCGCGAACCACGACGCCGCGCGCACCTGCCCGCTCCGTGTCGGCTTGAAGACGTGCTGCACGCTCTCGGCCGGCACCCGGACCGAAGTGCCAAATCCCGACGAACTGGACCCGGGGTGTTCAGGGAAGAGCCAGTACGCGACCCGCCGCCCTATCGCGTCAAATTCCACCCCCTGGATGATGCGATTCTGGCTACTTGGGAGCGTGGACGTATCCTTCGAGGTGTCGAGGAAATCCGGATCGAGCACTTGGATCTGTATCGGGATCGGCAGGCCGTCGTCTGGCCGCCGCAACCGCCGCCTGACGATGCACTCCCCGGACTCCACGGCCGTCCGCATGACGAGCTTCTGAAGGCCGTAGAAGTCATGCCGGCCGTCGGCGTCACACGCCGTGGTCTCCGCCCAGGCCTTCCAGGCTTTCGCGAACCGCGGATCCGCCGTCGCCGGCTTCGCGACGATGCCCCACCCGACGGCGTCATCCGCGATGGTGGTCAACGCGCTCTCCGCATACGGGTTGTTCCGCACCAAATCCCTGGCGTTCTCTCGTAGGCGCGAGAGAGCCGGTCCGATGACCGCATTCGCGTCCCCGCTGCTCTTCCGCCACCCCTGCGTCCGGCGGCCACTGCCAGCCCCTTCGTAGTGCCGCAGCAAGAGCTCGGACGCCACGCGCGAGCGCACACGCCTGAGCTGCCACTGTGGCGCCACGGCGCCGACAACGCGGTCCAGCCAGTGTGAGCGGACGGTAATCTGTTCTGTGCCCTTCATCGGAGTCTCCCTCTCTATCGCCAGTGCGTGCGAAGCCACTCGTGTCGATTGAGCAGCGCGGAATCCCAGGGCTTGCATTGCCCGTGCATCACGACCAGGCGCGTATTCGTTGGCAACGTCCGCAGCGTACGGACCTGGTTCCGATAGCTGTAGACGCCGTCCTGCTCACTCCAGGTCGCTTCGCCGGCACCGAGGCACAACCCGATCCAGCCTTGGTCTGATCCGAAGCACCCCGCGGCCTTCGCTTGTTGAGGGCTCGTGTGCGGGTCGAACGTCGACCACACCTGCGACCGCGCCCCCGCCGTCATCAGGAACATGGACCCGTTGTAGAGGTTCCGAGACGTCCCTCGATAGATGACGAAGTCCTCGTGCCGGTCCCACAGCGGCGCCATATCGCCCGTCAACACGACGTCCAGGTCGAGCGAGACAAACCGGTCCCCGAACACGCGCGCGATCTCCGGGGAGAAGGCCTTCAGCCGCCGGTAGCAGCTAGGCTTCCGTAACCCGTGCGGACTCTTCAAGTCAGAGAAGTCGTCCCAGAGCGGCACCACCTCCACGCCGGCATCGAGCCCAGTCGGGTCATCAGTGACGCAGATGAACCGGTGCGGCCGCCGATACCGCTTGAGCACCATCCGGCGTAATACGTTCACGGCCTGCGCAGTGAAGTACGAGCGGTATCCCTCCGGCGGGCTCCACTTCCAACAGACCACAGAGAGGCTCACGCGACGCGCTCCCAGGGAATCGTGAGGCGGAGCGGCCGCCACTTGGAAATCCGATCCCGATCGGCCTTCGCCTCGGCCAGGCCATCGTTGTCCTGGCGTTCCTTCCGACCATAGACCGTGGTCTCCGCGTCTGGAATGACACTCGCGGGATACCGGATCAACGTGTCTGTGCGTACCACGATCGCCCGCGCGCGCGTCTGCACGCGATCGCGGAAGTCCGCGTCGGTTCCGTAGTATCCGCTCAGCCGTTCGTCGTACCCGCCGACGCGCTCATACATACCCGTCGTCATCAACCAGCTATTCGGGTGGGACTTCACGACCGTCATCGTCGGCGCATCCACACGAGCAAACCGGTAGACACACGCCGGCGTCAACGGTTCCGTCATCACCGCACGCCAGGTCGCCTCAGGCACGACGTGATCGATGTCCGTCATCAGGACCCACGGCGTCGCGGCCTGGTGCACCCCGAGGTTCCGACAGAACAACCAGTTCCAGCGCTTCTTCTCGAGCGCGCGATAGAGCCGTACTGACGCCAGGCCGGTGTCCTCGAGGACCGCTCGACGCTTCAGGGGCGAACAGTCGTCTACGACGATCACGTGTAAGGCCGCCCGGATGCCCTCCGCGTACGACCGCCACACCCGCTGCTGCTCGCGCAACATGCCAGGGTTCGAGAAGTACGGCAGGACTAGCGTCATCGGCCTCATGGACGGGCGAACACGAAGTCCTGCCCACGTTGTCGGGACACTTCCTGATACCCGTGCGACGCGAGCAGCTCCCGCACGAGTTCCGGCGTCTTTCCGTATTTCAGCGTGTGCTGCCGGAGCTCCACCTGAATCAACTGTGGATGACACCGTTCGATCGTTTCGGCAGCGCCGGTGAGGGCGTGCCACTCGTAACCTTCGATATCCAACTGCAGGAAGTCGAGATCGGCGAGGCCGAGGCTGTCGATCGTGATGACCTCAATGCCTTCACCGTCAAGGAGGATCCGATGCGATCCCGTGCTGCACCGCTTCACCGAGCACGTCCGGTTCGCTTCGCCAAGAGCTTTCGCGTGGACTTCCACCGTCGGCGGCACGTTCGCGATGAGCGCCTCGCGCGAGGGCCCGTCCGGTTCGAAGCTGATGACCCGATTGAAGACCTCGGCCATTCGCCGCGGCCAGAGTCCGACATTCCCGCCCGCCTGCAGCGCGGTCCGCTTTCGCTTGTTCTTGATTTGACTGAGGCTCCATTCGAGCGACTTCACATGGCGGAAGCTGAAGTCCCACTTCTCGAGGGGAATGCCATCAGGGAACCAGAGCCCGTCACGTTGAATCACGCCGCCCTCCACTGCTCGTTGAACCACGGCCACCGGTCGGCCGCGATGTGCGGCTTCGGCTTCTTCACGAGGACCACCTTCGCCGCCGCAGGCCATGGCGGCTGCACGCGCGAGATCCGAGGGAACCACGCGTACGGCATCCCGAGTGCCCCCCTGGCCGTCAGCGCATACCACTCCTGGTCGGTGCTCCAGACCTGCGCCACGTCCGGCGTCCACTCAGTAAACAGATGGTCCTGCGTGCCGGCGTCCCACGCGATCACCGAGCCCTGGTATTGCCGAAGGATGGGCCGGCCGAACCGATCGACCTCTCCTGGTTGACGCTCGTTGCGGAGCTCGTCGGTCCCGAGCGCCAGCTCGGCCGGCATGTCCACGATCGGATCCAGCGGGCCGACCACGAGCGTGTCGAGATCGAGATAGAGCATCCGTCCCGTGAACCCCTGCGCCGGGTTGAAGATTTGCAACTTTGTCCACAAGGCGATGCACCCAGGGAATGGCGCCACACGAATCGACTCCACACCCGGGGGCATCGCCTCGGGTTGGTCCGTGAGGCAGACGAAGCGATGCGGCCGAGACAGGTGTCTGGAGACGCCTTCGCGGAGACGTTGCACGTATTCGACCGTGTACGGATATTCCCCGCGCACGAAGAGGCAGACGACCGTCAGCGGTGTCATGGCTCGAGCACCGCGACCCAGGCCTTCCCGGGTTTCTTCGCTGGCACCATCGACGGCGGAGGCTTCACCACGAACCCCACCGCCTCAACGCGCGCCTGCCACCACTCTCCAGGCTGGATGATGAGATGGGCGTTCCGTCCGTCTGATAGTTCCTTGTTCGCCGGCCTGGTGCTCACCACGAGGAACACGGCCCGTCGCGCCAGCTGCCGGATGTGGGTCAGGACGTTGTCGAGGAATTCCGGCTCGATGTGCTCGAGCACGTCCGTGCAACTCACCACGTCTGCGAACACCGGCGGACGGTCCTTTCCGGGAATTGCCGGGTCGTATTCCCGGCAGTCCAGCGTCGATGTCTTCAAGGTCACCGCCGCAGCCAGCGACCCTTGACCACACCCGTAGTCCAGCAACGAACCTGCCCCGTATTGTTCGCAGACCGCGATCACCGTGGAGGCCCAATGCGACCCGCGCGCGCCGTACCCGCGCGGCATCGCGTGCAGCGCCTTCTGCTGGTGGAGGTATCCGCTCGAAATACGGTCCTGGAGATGAATCACGCGGGCACCCGATACTTGAAGTCGCGACGTGTCGCGGCGGTAAACGGTTCGACGCGATAGCGCTCCGGAGGAAACCCGGCGTCGCAGGCCTCCGCGTAGAGCGCATTGAAAGCGGCTTGCACATCCGCGCGCGGGTGAGCGCTTGTCTCGCCGTTGTACCAATGCTTGCGGCCTTCAGCCTTGAGCCTAGCCAGGGCGTACGGCAGGTGGCACTGGTGCTCAATCCTCGAGTAGTGCAGCGCCTTCAGACGCGGGTCCTGCATGGACTCGTATTTCCCACCGTCGATGCAGTTCCAGTCGCCCTCGTAGGCCGTGAGCAATTCTCGATGCTCCCGAAAGTAGTTCGTGAACGTGCCGTTCACGTCCGGCATCTGCTTCAGCGCCTTGAGGCTCGGGATGTGTCCTTCGGCCTTCTCGCAGTCGAACACCATGCAACTCGTCTTGAGTTTTCCCTCGGGCGAATGCAGAAGGATCACGTTCGGCACCGGTTGATGCCAGAGTTCCGCGATATCCGCGAGGAAAAAGAAGTCGCTGTCGACGTAGATAGCCTTGCCTTCGTAGCCGCACGCCGCCGGAACGCCCCAGCGAAAGTGCGTGAAGGGCGTGCGTCCACTCTCGGTGTGCCAGCCGCTCCACGGTCCTGCGGCAGCTTGCTGCATCCAGACGATCTCGACTGGCTCCGACGCGAACTTGCGCACGCTGTATTCGAGGACGGCCTGACTCTCAAGGTCGCAGTTGGTGCCATCAGCGCCGACGAACATCCGGATCATGCGGCCTCCGGTCGTCGCTCAATCATCGAGGCGAACTGCGCGCGCAACCCATCCTCGAGCGTGACCGTCGGATGGAAGGCCAGGTCCGCCGCGGCCGCCGACGTGTCCGCGTAGGTGTGACGCATCTCCCCCGGTGGCGCGTCTACCAACTGAATCTGGAGGGCCAGGCCGGTCACTTGCTCCACCAGACGGAAGACATCGAGCAGCGACACGCTCGCCCCCCCGCCGATGTTGTAGACAGCACCTGGCGTCCCACGTTCCACCGCGGACACGGTCGCCGCGACGGCATCCGTGACAAACGTGAAATCTCGCGTCTGCCGACCGTCACCGAATTGGGTCACGGCCTCACCGCGCACCACGGCCCGCATAAAGCGCGAGAACCCCATATCCGGCCGTTGCCGTGGTCCGTAGACAGTGAAGTACCGCAGCGCCACCGTCGGCACGCCGTGCGCGACGTGGTACGCATGGCACAGTCGCTCGGCCGCCAGTTTGGTCACGCCATAGGGCGACACTGGCTCAAGGGGTGACATCTCTGGCACTCGCCAGTGGGCGCCCACGTCGCCATATACCGAGGAGCTCGACGCGCACACGACCTTCTCAAGCGGGAGCCCGACGCACGCCTCGAGCAGTCGCTGCGTCGCCTCGATGTTGTGATGCACGTAGGTCCGGAAGTCAGCGCCCCAACTGTCCCGCACCCCGGCTTGTCCGGCCAGGTGCACGACGTGCGTCACGCCTCGGAGCAGTTCGGGAAGGGCGACGCTGGCGATCTCGCCTCGAATCAGGGTGAACCGAGGTTGCGTGAGGAGCCAGGCGACGTTCTGTTTCTTCAACGCGGGATCGTATGCCGACGTGAAGGCGTCCAGGCCGATCACCTCGGCGCCGTCGCGGATCAGCCGCTCTGAGAGATGCGACCCGATGAACCCCGCCGCGCCCGTCACGAGGACTCTCACAGAAACGCCTCCAGGGGCTGGCGCTCGAACGCCTGCACGCGCGAGATCGGCGAGCAGTTCACGATACGAATCCCTTTCGACTTCGCGTCGTCCGCGAGGTCATAGAGCGGCGCCATGTGCCGAAGGAAGTTCGACGGTGAGGGATTGGGCATCCGGTAGCGTTTGTCGTCGTTGAACCACCTCCCGCCGGTCATGTCGTAACCAAGCATCACGATCTCGATCGCCCCGAAGTGATACGCGAGGTTGATCGCGCTGGTGCCGCCGTCGTACCCGGACACCATGGTCCGGATGTCACAGAGGGCCCCGTGTTCCTTCGACCGTCCGACGCGCTTCGTCTGCGGAGGGAGCTCCGGGCACCGCCGGCCGCGGTTCACGATGTAGGTCCCGGTGAAGTGCGGCACAAGCGGCGCCGAGACCTTGGCCTCGCGCTCACCGGTGATGAACAGCACGTCCGCATCGGGCCGCAGGAGCACGCCGTGCTTGACGGCAATGACCCGACCCTCCAGCTTCGGAATCAGATCCCGCTGTGCCTTGATGCTCTCGCCACCGCACAGGACGAAGCATCGAGCCCCTGGCCACTCGCGCGGGACCGACCAGGCGTCACTCATGCGACTTTGTCCTCGTCGGTGACGATCATCAGTTCGCCTTTGATCTGTTTTTTGTAGAACATCCCGACGTGCCCGAGGTCGATCGCGTGCACCCCCTGCGCGCAGAGGTCGACCGCCATGACCGTCGCCGTGGCACCGAGGCAGAGAATGGCCCGTTCCGGTGTGCCGATCCGCTTCAAGAGCGACGAGTAGTCGTACCAGGCGTTCTTTCGTTCGGTGACGACTTCAGTGACGGGCCCGGAGCCATGCTGCACGAGGAGCTCACCGGTCAGAGACTTCGTGCTGCCACGCACCAGCGTGACCGGTCGCCCGCGCCAGAGTGACTCGAGCTTGGCCCAGTACTCGGGCGTGTGAATCCACGGCGCCGAGTCCGGCCGCGTGATGAACGAGCTCGCGTAGGACCGATCCACCAACAACTTCTCGTAGTGCAGATGGGCATTCCAGAACTTCGACTTCGGCGTCTCGCTGAGAATGTTCGGGATCCCGACCAGGCACTCGCCCGAGTCCTTCAGGATGTCGCAGAGGCGTTGCGCCAGGCCGGCGTCCGCGTCCTGGGACTTGATCCATCGCCCGGCAGCCACCTTGAATTCCCCGTCCCCGTAGCGCGCGATCGAGCGCCCGGACAGCACCAGGTCGAGCGTGTCCATTTCACTGAGGACGTGCGGGTAGCTCACAGCGATTGCTCCCACGGAAAGTTCATCACCGTCGGTGGAAGCCCGGCCGCCAGCTTCTCTGCGATGACGCGATCGTTGTCGACCGTCCGCTTCGCCTGCCGGCGGAAGACGTACGGGTCAACGCCGTCAGGGGCACGCATGCTCGCGTCCGGAATCACCTCGCGGGAGTAGCGCACGATCGGCGCGTCCATCAAGAGCGTGGTCCCGTGAGCCTTGAGTCGTCGGAGGAAATACCCATCCGTCGCATAGCCCTGGAGGTCCTCGTCATACCCACCCAGCGCCCAGAAGTGCGCCTTGCGCACCGCGAACGTATTCGTGTGCGGGTGAGGCACCCCGTTCTTCATCTTCGGCGTCAGGTCGGGCGCGTCGAGTCGATGAAAGAGAAAGACCCCATCGTTCACCCGAGCGACACGCTCGAGCAGCACCGCGAGGCTCTCAGCTGGCAACACGTGGTCCATGTCAGTCAGAAACAGCCAGGATCCGTTCGCCTCCCTCGCGGCGAGGTTCCGCGCGCCGTGCTGATGCCAGGGACGGTCCTCGAGCACACGGTAGATGCGCAACGGTGGCAACCCGTCGGGCCGGGGCACGTCCATAGCCGGCTCGGGTGACCCATCGTCGACGAGCACGATCTCAATCTGGTCCTTCAGCGCAGACGGATAGCCAGCCCACACGGCGTACTGGTGGGCCAACATGCCAGAATTGCGATAGAACGGCAGACAGATCGAGAGCATCAGATGCCCTTCGAGGTCGCCGCGTAGCGCGTGCGCGATCCGTTGACCGCCGCTTCCATGATCGCGAGCTGCTTCAACGCCGCCTCATGGTCGAACGTGGTCGACTGGTCCGCGAACGTGGTGGACTTCACGCCCGCGAAGGCCGCGATTTGTGCTTTCAATGCATCGATGTCCGCTTGTGTGTAGGCCATCAGTGATCCTTTCTCAACCAACTCCCCTGCCGGCGTTGCACCCATCGCGGTTTGGCCGGAGCCGGCTCCGGGTTCGATGGTTCGGTCTGGCCTGGCACCTCAGCCGCCACTCGTGGTTCCTCACCAACGGCCCGCTCGAGCGCGGCCCAGTCCGATTCCTTGAAGCGATCCAGCCCCGCGAGCGCCGCGGCACACCGCGCATACACCCGGGCGTCAAGGAAATGGTTCTCACGGCCAGGAATCTGCTCCCATCCGAACACCGTGTAGCCGCGGTGCTTCTTGGACACGAGCTGCTCGGCGGTCAACTGTCGGAAGAACTCCTCGCCGTATTCAGGGAAGTGGCAGTAGCCTGGCGGGTCTGTTTGACCCTCAGCGCGGCCTTCATCCGTTGGCGCACGGAGCGCGAGCCATCCGTAGAGCTCGCTCTTTGCCATACTCGAGGAGATGGGCCATGCCTTGTAGCCGCCCTTCATCCGACGGCCGGACACGTTCACGTCCACGCGTGACGGTGACCCAATCAGCACGTGCGCCGACGGCGCACCGAACACGGCAATCACGCGGTTCATCGGATACTGACGGCACCAGCCCGACACAATCTGTCCGTTGAATCCGATGTCGACGGCGAGCATGGCAATCGACAGCGCGGGACCGGTCTCACGTGGATACTCGCGCTGCAGCATCGCGTGCAGCGCCGGCCAGGGTCCCTTCGCGGTGTCAGAGGTATCGCCGGGGATGATGCCGGATTCGATCGACCAGGACCGCTTGTCGCGTCCCCATCCAACGATTTCGTAGACGAGCCGCTCCTTCTGGACGTCGACGCCAGCTGTCAGGAACAGCACGCCCTTCGGGCAGGACCCTATCGGGTAGGACTCACGACGCGAATACAACCGGTGCCACTCCGGCGCTTCGCCCTTGTCCTGCCAGGGCTCCCCGATCACCGTGTTGATGTACGTCTTCAGGTGCTCTGGTCCGGCGTGCGTCGCCGCCGTGAACTCCGAGAACAGTTGCCCCCAGCTCGCATTGGGCGAATAGCTGTAGGCGGCCCAGATATGAAAGCTCGCGTGCCCGTCGAACGGCGCCGGCGTCGGCGAGTCCGGGAACTGCGGATGCGGCCCTGGTCGCCACTCCCCCGCCTCGACCATGTCGCGCTTGTGGGAGTGCTCGACTTCGGATCCGCACGCGATGCACACGTAGACCGCGAGCTCCGGCTTCCCCCGCGGCCAGGCGAACGACTTCCGCTGGAGCACCTGCATGGCACCGCAATCCGGACACGGCACGTAGTAGCGGCGCTGGTCGCCGGCGAGGAAGAGCTGCTCGATACGTGAGCGCCCCTGAATGGTGGGCGTCGACCCCGCGATGATCTTCCGGTCCCAGTAATACTCGGTGCGCCGGATGCCGAGCTGAATCGGGTCGCCCTCCACGCCGGCGCTGACCGGATAACCGTCGGGCTCGTCGAATATGAGCACCTTCCTGGACACCCGCCGGAAGCCTCGAGCACTGTTCGCGCCGACGAGCTGCAGCGCGCCGCCGGGGAACTTCTTCAACAGGATGGTGTTGTTCGAGTCCCGAGTCGACGGCTCCGGCACCAATCGCGCGAGCTCGGGACAATCCCGCAGCATTGGGGCGATCTCTTCCTTCGAGTATCCCTGCGCGTCTTCGATCGTGGGTTGAACGACCATGATGGGACACGGGTCCTGGTGCATGTAGTAGCCCACGGCGGCGTTGATGCACTTCGTGTAGCCGATTCGAGCGCTCTTCATCACCGAGACCTGGGTGACGGAAGGGTCGGTGATCGCGTTCAGAATCCCGCGCTGGTAGGGCAGGCTCTTCCACCGGCCTGGCTCGGCCGCCGATTCGGCAGACAAATAGAAATGCCGCTCGGCCCAGTCGGACAGACTCAGCCGCGGCGGTGGCCGCAGCGCATGTCGTGCTGAGGGATAGCCGACCTCGAGCGCGAGCTCCGCCGCGGTCACGCCGCCGTCCCATTCGCCGCCGGGTCCGCCAACCCCTCGAGCAGCTCACGCACGGCGCCGTCGAGCACGAGGATGTCCTTATGGCTGAGGTGTGGGAGCTGGTGCTTCAGCTTGGTCGGAAGGGCCAGGGCGGCATTCCGAATCCGGGAATACTCCTCGAGCTGTCGCGCCTCGCAGGCCGCCTTGTAAGCTCGAACGTCATCCTTCGGAACGAGCTCCCCGGATCGCACCTTGTAATCGAGCTCGGCGCGCTTCGCCTTCCAACGCTTCTCCTCGGCAGCCGCTTCCGAAAGTGTCTGCACGGGCTCATCGAGCAGATCCTTCGCTCGAGTTGTACCGCGCTGATCCGTGTACCGCGTGGTTCGCTCGGCAACGGATACCGGCGCCGTCGACAAATCGGTGTTCATTTCCCACTCTTGCCGGGCCAGATCTAGACTGGCGATCTTGGCCACTCCGTTTGCCCTACGAACGACGGACTTGCTAAGTCGACCCGTTTCGATGGCGCGCCCGACGGTCTGAACAGAGACTCCCAGTGCCCGCGAAAGCGCGCGCTGCGAAAGCCACTGGCCAGACTGATCCACGTTTGTGATCACCTCTCACCGCACCTGGTGCCTACCTGAAGCCTGCGACCGTCACACC
>Ga0137340_1000091_pt1 | contig 19713 bp, 18 predicted proteins | sample EasRivERMLT400_2_FD_102295 | JGI IMG/M metagenome (GOLD analysis project Ga0137340, IMG submission 102295) | Soil microbial communities from meander-bound floodplain in the East River, Colorado, USA - East River MetaG ERMLT400_2 | ecosystem: Environmental > Terrestrial > Soil > Floodplain ...
GGGCTGCGCAAACAGGTGCAACTGATTCGGGTCCTCGGACGACGCCCGTTTGCGGACGCGCTTGTAACCGAACTTCGCCGCCTGGACGGGGAATTTTAGAATCTCGCCCATTGAATTGCCACGAAGACACGAACGTCATTCATGTCTTCACGGTTACTACGCGGCTTTTTGTTTTTTCGCTTTGACGGGCGCAACTTCGACGGCCGCGGCCTTCTTTTCGCCCTTGGCTTTTTCCATCGGCTTCTTCTTCGCCTTCGCCTGCTCGATGCTCTGCTTGAGGGCGGCCATAATGTCGACCACCGGCTTCTCCTCTTCCGGAGCGCTCACCACTTCTTTGCCGGCAATCTTGGCTTCGATCATTTCACGCAGCGCGTCGCGGTAGCGATCGGTCAAGTCGAGGTCCTCCAGCGTCGCCGCCATCGACTCCACCAAATTGATCGAGAGCTTCAACTCGTCCTTGTTGACTTCCTTGTTCTCGATCTGCGGAACGCTTTCCATTTTCCGCAGCTCGCTCGGATTGCGCAATTTATAGAGCGCCAGCCCGCCGTCCAAGGGCGAGATCATCACCACTTCCTCGCGATCGCGCAGAACGACCTTGCCGATGCCCACTTTGCCGCTCGCCTTCAACGCCTGACTCAGAAGGGAGTACGTCTTGGAAGCGACCGGCCCATCCGGCCCGGCGAAATACGGCGATTCATAAAGTGTCGGATGGACTTCCTCGACATCGATGAATCCTTCGATGTCGATCACCTTCGTGCTCTTGAGCTTGATCTTCGCCAGATCCTCCGGCGATACGATCACATATTGCTCCGGCTCAAACTGGTAACCCTTGACGATTTCTTCGTTGGTCAGCGCCTTGCCGCACTTCTTGCACTTCTTGTCGTAACCGACAGCGCCGTGGTCTTCCTTGTGCAGTTGGTTAAACCGAATCGTTTCCTCGGTGTCCACCGCGTTGTAAATGCGGATGGGAATCGTAACCAGGGAGAAACGAATGTGACCTTTCCATATCGATCTCATAGCTCACCTTGTTGTTAAGGTTGCGGTCATAGATGGCACATGAGCATGAAACCTGCCAGAGCTGCGGATTGCAATCACAATTCGAGCTTAGGCCAAATCCGGCCTCAACCTCAAAAACACTGCCTCTCGCAGCATCCCGTCTTCGGTCAACGACGCAAATTCCACCTCGCAGTTTAGTTTGGGTTCAACCCACACCGACTGTGCATCGTCGAGGGGTTTTTCCTTAACCGGCCTTTTGATTGGTGTCAGTTTTTGCAGTTCGGTCCAGACTGCTTTGATTGACTGATCATCGAATCCCGACCCCACCTTTCCCACATATTTCAATTTCTCCCCCTCTACTTGCGCCAGATGCAACGCGCCGAAGTGCGCGGCCCGATCGCCTTTGCCTCGCGTGAAGCCAATAATCGCGCACTCCGCGGTCCGTCGCCATTTGATCTTCAGCCACGAATCGTTCCGTTTCCCAGGAACATACGGGCTGTTGCGCTGCTTGGCCATGACGCCCTCGAGGCCCATTTGCTTTACCGCTTCGAGGAATGTCGCTCCCTCATCGACAGCTTCACTCACGCGATACGTTAAATCCTTTCGAATCGCATCCCGAAGCCACTCGCGCCGCCGCATCAGCGGTTCATTGACAATCGGCCGCCCATCCAAATAAAGGCAATCAAACACATAACACACCACTGGATGTTTGGTTCTCGCGCGCTCGATCGCGCCTTCGCTCTTTTGTTGCATGCGATGGATCACCGCCGCAAAATTCGGTCGGCCATCGGCTTCAAGGCAGACGATTTCTCCATCAAAGAGCGCTGAGGTCGCCCGAAACGCTTGTTCCGGAAGCAGCAATTCAGGAAACTGTTTCGTAAAATCCAACCCGTTCCGCCCGCGAATTTTCACTTCACCCTCGTCCAGCGAAATCATCACGCGAATGCCATCCCACTTCACTTCGTAAACATAATCTGCGGAGGCTGGCGGCTTGTCCGCAGGCCGCGCAAGCATCGGCTCGATGCGGTCGCGCAACCAGTCAGTCTGCGGATTGTCGACACGTTCGAGCAGCCACTGGTTTTCCTTTGTGCGATGAACGCGGTATTCGGCATTCAGCTCCCGCGATTGCAAACGAAAGTAGAATCCATCCGCCTTCTCTTTCGTGGTTTGATACCGGCCTTGCGCAAATTTCCACATCATCCCGCCGCCGTACTCGCCTTTCGGGATCGCGCCCTCGAAATCCACGTACTCCAGCGGATGGTCCTCCACGCTCACGGCGAGTCGTTTGATTCCGGGTCGCGGCGGGAGCCCTTTGGGAACAGCCCACGACTTCAAAACCCCGTTTTGCTCCAGTCGCAAATCATAGTGCAGCCGCGAAGCGTGATGTCTGTGAACGACGAACGCGCGTCCCTCCCCAACGATCTCCGCCCCACGCGGCTCAGGCGTTTTGTCGAAACTTCGCTTTTTGGAATAGCTCTCCAGTTGCTCGGGTGTTTTGTAAGTTCTCGCAGGCTTCAGATTCTTCTTCGTTGCTTTCACCGATTTCTGTTCCGTGTGGATCGGCGTCGCATAAGCGGCGACCGCTTCCCATGGATCGCCGTTTTGCACGACGCGCTGCGGCACGCTTTGGAGATCGAATGATTTCGGGGTTTCGAGAGTTTCCAATTCCTCCCATTGCAGAGGCGTTGACACCGGTGCGCCCGGCAGTCCGCGCAGGCTGTACGCGCAAACGATCGTTTGCGATTGCCGGTTGCGATAAATATCCAGCAGCACTTTTCCTCCGCGGTGCTCTTTCTTGATCTGCAACGTCATCGACGACGCGTGCCTTTCCACGAACGGTTGCGCGACGGCCTTCGCTGCCGCAAACAACTCGTGAAACTCCCATTTCGGTTCAACGGGCGTCACAATGTGCAGGCCCTTGCGGCCCGTCGTCTTCACGAAAGCATGATAGCCAAAACCTTCGAGGTGTTCTTTGAACTTCAACGCGAGTTCCGCCACCTGCGCAAATGCAAAGGTCTCCGGCGGATCGAAGTCGTAGACGATGTAATCGGGTTTGTCGAAGTGCGGCGCGCGCGAGTGCATCTGGTGCAATTCGATGCACGCCAGGTTCGCAAGCCAAACGAGCGAGGCTGCTTCGGTGGCGATCACGTAATCCTTTTTCTCCTCGCCGAGCGTCACATGCTCGATCCACTCCGGCGCCCATTTGGGCCGGTCTTTTTGGAAGAACGATTCGCCGCCAATCCCATCGGGATAACGCACGAGCGAAAGGGGTCGGCCTTTCAGGTGAGCAAGGATCGTCGGTGCCAGCTTGAAATAATACTCGATCAGTTGTGCTTTGACGATGTGATCGTCCGGATAGAGAACTTTCTGCAGATTCGAAAGTTCAACCTTCCGCTTGCCGACCTGGGCAATTTGAGATGTGCGCGAGGGCATCAGGAATTGTCGCTTACGAGCGCATTCTCAGTTTGCCAAAAGACAATGTCTGCTCGCAACATCTCATCCGAAAGGCGACTTTGCAGCGATGAGTTCTGGGGAATCACAACCAGTCACAATCACGGTCAATGAGACGCAGCGGGTTTCCGGGCTTCTGCAGGCGCCCTTCAAGGCGCGCGCATGTTACGTGCTGGCGCACGGCGCGGGCGCCGGCATGGCGCATCCGTTTATGGCCGCTGTCGCCAACGGGTTGGCTGAACGCCGCATCGCGACCTTGCGGTATCAATTTCCCTACATGGAGCAACGCGCGAAACGGCCGGATGCTCCAAAAGTCGCTCACGCCGCTGTGCGCGCTGCGGTATTGGAAGCCGCGCGCCTCGTTCCGGAGCTTGCGCTTTTCGCGGGCGGCAAGTCCTTCGGTGGTCGCATGACTTCGCAGGCGCAGGCCGTGTCGCCCTTGCCGGGAGTGCGCGGCCTCGTGTTCCTGGGGTTCCCTCTTCACCCCGCAGGCCAGCCATCGACTGAGCGCGCGAAACACCTTTTCGATGTGCAAATTCCAATGCTCTTCCTTCAGGGGACTCGCGACGACCTCGCGCACCTGCCCCTCGTCGAGACGCTGTGCAAGGAACTAGGCCCGCGCGCCACGCTCAAGCTCTTTCAGGGAGCCAATCATTCCTTTCACGTCCCGGCGCGCACTGGACGCAAGGATCCGGAGGTGCTTGCCGAACTGCTCGACTCGCTCGCGGGTTGGATTAACGCAGCGATTAAGTAACGAGACTCTTCGCACATCTGAACTGCCCGATCACAACACCCATGATTGCGTCTCGTCCACAACGCCAACATCACTCTTTGTTGGCAAAGCGGCATGGTGGCGGTCGTGTTTAGTCATGTGAAATCGTGCTCAGCAGCCGCTGATTTTTCTCGAAATACCAGTAAATCCTCCAGAGGTTCGCGTTCCCATCCGACTGTTCGACACGGTAACCATAATGGTTAAACCCTCCATGAAACTCCATCGTAACTGAGTTCGAGTCTGCAGTGATATAACGCGGGGACAGTGCCCGCAATAAGGGAGGCACGCGCGGGTCGGATGGTTTAATGCGAGAATGGTTTGTGACCGAGCGGGCGAGAGTCACACACGCGGTCGCGATCTGTGGGTAATCACTTCGACTTTGAAGCGCCCGGATCTGACCTCTGCTTTTCAAAGCGGGAGACAAAAATGGTCCGATAAGGATGACAACACCTGCAAGCAGAACTGCGAAAATGATGAACGCAATTTTCGCCATGAAGTCAGATGCCGCGCGTCAGATCGTGCACGGTCACGTTCAACGCTCTGGCGATTCGAGATAACGTTTCGACGGTGATGTGGTAATCCGCTCGCTCGACATTTCCGATGTAATTTCTCGAAAGGTCAGCCTTTTCAGCGAGTTGCTCCTGGGAGAGGTGTGCCCTAACCCGCTGAACGCGGATGTTTCTACCCAAAACCTCAGAGACGCTACGGGTCGGCGGCACCACCCAATAGCAGAGCAAATCGAACGGATGCTTCCTACCAAGTATACTTGTCATTATGTAATTGCATCTCGGAGCGTAATTCGGTCTCCTGTGCTCGCTATTATCCCTTTAAGGAGCATAAAAAATGAAAAATCTGATCAAATTCGGCGGTCTGTTTGCCGCACTGGCAATTCAAGCCCAAAGCCCAAATCTTGTAATCCTGCGCTCAAGAGTTGGTGACGAACGGGCGCCTATCATCACCTGGCAGAGCCAACCAAACGCCGTATACCGAATCGATTACGCAGATACGCTGGATAGCACGAACATTCCGTGGAGAGTGCTTTACGAAGATTATCCATCGCACGGGACAAATACGTTTTGGATGGATTCAGGTAATGACAGTTTCGAGCCCGAGATTCCGCACCCGAGACGAAAGACGACGCGCTTCTACCGCATCACACAAACCGGGACGAATAACGCTGCCGCGCCGTTTGTTCAGATCACTTCAGTGACAAACAACGTGGTGTTGTCTGGCGAAGTGACCGTGAGCGTTGCGGCTACGACAAGTTTGGCCTACGCATCGGTGAAGCTTTACGTCGATGGACAGGAACTTTACCCAAGCGATGACGGAACGAATTTCATCCTGAACACGCCGGAGTGGGCGAACGGACCGCACGTTCTTTTCGCGACCGCGAAAGCAGCATCAAAACTGGAGGGTAATTCATCCGATAACTCGCCCGTTACTTACGGCCGCGCGGTTTCAGCTTACGTCTCAGTAACGTTCGACAATTACGTCTCAGAACTGTACTTCTCCGAACCCTTCTTTGAACCGAGTCTCGGTCAAACCCAGCACGTCAGCGCGGTATTCGCATCATACTCGACGTGGATGCTTCAGATCCTAAACGAGGCGAGTAACGTCGTGCGCACTGCCACTAACAGCGGGTACACGATGGAATTCGATTGGGATGGCACAGGAGATGGGGGAACAAACCTACCGAACGGCATTTATGAATACTTGGTGACGGCAACGCAGGCAACCGCGCCGGAACCCATCCCAAGCCCGGGCGGCACCAATGAACCGCCCGTTCCCGATGCAAGTATCCAGGGGACACCGGACGAAGCATGGTACCCTATATCACCTATGGACGCGGTCGCACTTGGATGGAACTCGTACTTTTTGCCACCGCCACCAATGCCCCCGGTTAGGATCGATGACAACTGGTACACTTGGGAATCCATTTTCGGGCCTGTCGTTATTGAAGTTCCACTCAGCCCGGCGTTTCTGCAGAAAATTAGCGGACAGTCGTTGGCGGAATTTCCCATCACAACTTCGGCGACTGCCGCCGCGGGCGCAGGTACTGCCCAAGGACCCAAGAAACCACTAACAAAACCGGTGAAGGGCAGCGTCGGCACCTTTGGCATTGCGTATCAGGAATACGCGCCGGGTGGAACTGCTGTAGCGGTGCCCTCGAGTGGTTTGGCAGCGCCGTTCCACAGGATGTCTATCGAGGGATCCAAGAACCCATTCAGTCTGCCCGTGCTGAATACTAAGTTGCTAGCAGACAACGTTGGCAAGGCGCTCAAGGCCGGCGGATGGAAGCCCGGTTTTCTTCTCGGAAATAATTCCGTGCGTGCGGTCGACCTCCGGAAAGAATCGCTTGGCGGCAGCAACATTTTCAACAGCGTCAATCTTGGCGTTCTGCTGTCGCATGGATTTTATGGAACCGACCCCGATTTTACAGCGCCCGCGCAAGGAACGTTTCAGACGTATATGCCCTTTCTTCAAAACGGTGTGAACGACTGGTTGCGCCTATCGGAATGCAGTTTTGGCAGTGCCAATCTACGCTGGATGGCCGTATTTGCGTGCAACGCTCTGCGGAGCCAGAATTATTCATCGATGTACAACGGGGCAGTCTTGCCGATTAATCCGGATTTGCACTTGCTCTGTAGCGCGAGTTCGACCGTTTATGGGGCGCCGGAACTTTTACAATTGTGGGCACAGTATATGACGAAAGGACGAACACTGTTCGGTGGCGTCGAGACGGTAAAGGACGCATGGTTTTTGTCTGCGCAAGACGCTTACGCAAATCCTAGATATAGCGTGCCAAGTGGCGCGGTTGTTACGATGAGAGTGTCAGGTTGGCCGAATTGCATGGGCGACAAACTCCGGCTCTACTCTGCTCCAGGGACGACTGATCTTTCGCGAATCACCTATCAAGACCTGCAAGTATACCCATGAGAACACTGCTTTCACTCGCATGCGTGTGGCCGCTCGTAGCGGCCGGTGCAACAGAGATTCCACTGGAAGAGTTGGGACGGCGGTTTTCGCCGCCGACAAACGTGGTTGTCGAGTGGAAGGCGACTGGTGAACTGCCGGCGGAAGTCATGGTTTACGGAGTAGTGAGCAGGGAGTTTTCGCCTGTCGTGATGAGCAACGTGATGGCACTAGGCGGCTGGAAAACAGATCAACGCACTCGTGTCCCAGGACGTGGGCGCGTGCCGCAAGATAAGCATATTGTCCACTTCGGCCGCGAGGATGAACCAAAGCAACTCTCGTTTTATCCTCCCGCTGGACTAATACAATATCGCGACTCGCAAGCCTGCGCATCGCCGAACGGACACGCCTACGCTGTGCCAGACGAAACTGAAGCTCTGCGTCTGGCCCGCGCTTTTCTAAAGAGCCTCGACATCGATGAACGAGATTTGGCCAGGGACGCGAATGGCCAACCCCGTGTCGTGCGAGCTAAGATCACGCAAGGCCGGCAAGGAATCGGAGAAGTCATCTCTCGGACCGTCAACTTTACCCGCGAGGTTGATGGCATCCCATTCACCGGATCTAATTTTGGAGGGGTTGGGATTACGTTCGGCAACGCAGGTAAAATCGCGAACCTTGAAGTTGTTTGGCCCAGTCTGAAAGCGACGAAGAGACTCTCGACTGCGAGTCCCGCGCAACTCTTGGCGTCTGTGAAACGTGGTCGGACCGCCCTGAGGTGGGGGCCGGGGAGTGATGAACTCGTGGGAAAGATTCCGACACTGCAACGCATCACGGTTAACGAAGTGAAGCTTTACTATCTTGGCAGCTCTATGGATGACATGCGAAAGACTATTCTTCCGTTCGGGACTCTCGAAATTACGGCGCACTTCCCCAAAACCAACTATGTTGTGTCGTTAAACTCTCCGGTCGCGACACCGGCCAAGGAATAAGACGTCAAGTAACGAGCTGCGATTCTTCGCACTCGCGCAGGCGCTTCGAAATAAATCCGCGCTCGGATTTTACTTCGATCAACTGGAGTGCTTTGCGGAAATAATTCGCCGCCGCCTCGAAGTTGTTTAGCTGCGCCTCGAACTCGCCCAGCACCGCGTAAAGCAAATAGTAGGAATCCAGTTGCTTGCGGTTGCGGATGGCCTGCACGGCTTCGATGCCTGCCTTCCAGCCGTCCACGTGGGCGATTGCCACCGCGCGGTTCAACGCGATCACCGGCGAATCGTCCAGTCCCACCAAACGATCGTAAAGCGCAAGGATCTGACGCCAATCGGTTGAGTCATAATCGCTGGCTGCGCAGTGACACGCGGCGATGCCGGCCTGCAGATGATACTCGGTGATCTCGTCACCTGTGGCCGACTGCGCGAGATGCATCATGCCGCGCCCGATCATCGGCCGGCTCCAGCTCGCGCGATCCTGCTCCTTGAGGCGCAGAAGATTGCCCTCGGTGTCGACCCGCGCCGGCAGGCGCGCGGCGTTCAAGTACATCAACGCGAGCAGCGCGTGCGTGCGCGGCTGGTTTCCGGCGGGATGCTCCGCGATCAATGATCCGAGCCGGATCGCTTCGCGGCACAACTCTTCCTTCAGCAGGTTTTCGCCGGTCGACGCCTTGTAACCTTCGTTGAAAAGCAGGTAAAGCGTGCGCAGCACACCTTCCAGGCGCGAGGCGAGTTCTTCGCCCGCGGGAATCTCGAACGGAATCCGCAGCTCGCGGACTTTTTGCCGCGCGCGCACAAGCCGCTTGGCAATCGCCGCTTCCGTGGTGAGAAACGCCTTCGCGATTTCCGAGGTTCCAAAACCGCAAAGCGTTTTGAGCGCGAGCGCGATCTGGTCCTCGTGCGGAATCAGCGGATGACAGCACGTGAACATCAGCCGCAGGCGATCATCCTTGAGTTCTGTTTCGAACTGCGCGGCATCGTCTCCGCCGGCTTCGGTCGGCCATTGCTCGAACGTTGCGATGATCGCCGGCTGTTTATCGTTGAAGAGCTTTTCGCGCCGGATCAAATCCAGCGCGAGGTTCTTCGCGGTTTGCGTGAGCCACGCTGCGGGATTTTTCGGGATCCCGTAATACGGCCATGTCTTGAACGCCCGCATGAGCGCTTCCTGCACGACGTCTTCCGCCAACTGCAGGCGCTCGATGCCAAAGATGCTCGTCAGCACCGAAACGAGTTTGCCCGCTTCGGTGCGGAAGAGGTGGTCCGCCAGCCGCGAGATGTCCCCGGCTGGCGCGCCGGCAGTTTCTTCCTGAAGCGCGTTCACGAACTACGCGGTCGCGCCGGCAAGCTGTTGGCTGCGCGCGGAAGCTTCCATTGCGCGCGCCCGCACGGTGCACATCTCGGCCACGGGTCGCACTTCGACGATCGCGCCGTATTCAAGGCCGGGACATTCCCGCGCGATTTCCAGCGCTTCATTCTCGTCGGCGACGCGCAGATAGAAATAACCGCCCACCGCCTCTTTCGATTCGGCAAACGGCCCGTCGGCGATGGTCCGCCCTTTCTTGCCCGAGACGATCTTGCCTTCGTTTTGCAACGGGTGGCCGGACAACGCCTTGCCTTGCTTCGTGAGCCGCTCGAACCAGGCGGCCCAGTCGGACACAACCTTCTGAAGTTGTTCAGGCGAGAGTTCCTTGTCCCAATTCGTGCCGCGGAACAGCAGCATGTAGTCGGATTGTGGTGTGTTCATAATTTTACTGATAATTAAATTGTTTTGTTAAGCCGTGGCGAGCGCGAGTTGTTCCTTCGCGCGTTTGAAACACGGGCACTCTTCGAGCACTGGACGCACTTCGACTGTGATGCCGTAGTCCAGCGGCGGGAATGTTTTGGCGATCGCGACCGCCTCATCCAGGCTGTTCGCCTCAATCTGAAGGAAACCGCCCACGGCTTCCTTCGATTCGGCGAACGGTCCGTCGGCAACCGTGCGGCCGTTCCTGCCCGAGACCATCCTGCTCTCCGGGCCCAACGGCTGGCCGGCTTTCACCTTACCCTGGTCTTTCAGCCCTTCAAACCACGCCATGACTCGATCCAGCGTTTGCCGGAGCTCCTCCGGCGACAGGCCCCGGTCCCAGTGCGGCCCGCGGAACAGTAACATGTAATCGGACGGCTCATTCGGTGTATTCATATCTGCCTTTTCTGTGACAATTTTTTGTTTCACTTCAATAATACGACGAACGGGAAGCCTCGCCGAGGACAACCTATTGCGTTCGCATAAATCTTCGACAAATCGGCTCCTATTAACACCCAACTTCAGTTGGGTGAATGGAGTCCCATGGGAGCTTTCAACCGTTTTAACGGTTTCTCCAATATCGACAAAAAATGCCCGGGAAGCCCTAAGCGGCCAGCTCCAAAAACCGCTTCGCCATCAGTGGTCCCTTCCCTTCGTCCTCATGCTTGAAAAAGATGAACGCGTCACTCCATGCCTGCTGCTTCACCCTGTCCGCCCACGCTTTCAACTCCGCATCGCCGTAATCTGGCCGCCGCAGTCGAAGATAACCCCACTTCGCGGTCGATACGAAAGGCACGTCGACGCCGTCTTCCGCTTCTGCGATACAGAGCGCCGCCGGATGTTCGCGCAGCAGGGCGAATGTCTCGTCGTCAAACCATGATTCGTGGCGGAACTCCATGGCCACGGGGCGATCCGGCGGCAGCAACGCGAGAAATTCGCGCAGGCGCGGCGCGTCCTTCTTCAAATACGGTGGCAACTGAAACAGTAGCGGGCCCAGGCGCTCCTTCAGCTCCGCGGCGACCTTGAGCAGATACGCCACCGAATCGCCGGCTTCCTTGAGTCGTTTGATGTGCGTGATCTGCTGTGGCGCCTTCAGCACGAACCTGAACTCGGCCGGCACCTCGGCGGCCCATGCTTCCAGCATCGATGCTTTCGGCATGCGATAAAATGTGTTGTTGATCTCGACGGACCGAAAACGCTCGCCGTAAAAATGGAGCATCTGCTTGTCCGGCAGGTCCTCGGGATAAAACGGCCCCTTCCATTCCTTGTACGAATACCCGCTCGTCCCCACATACAGGTTCATATGTGGAACCAGTTTGAAGTCGGGCGCGAGCGATGTCCATTGCGTTGATGGTCTGAAGCCGGGCAACGGTCGGGTTGCAGGGCCATGAGGACGGGCGTATTTTGGGTGAGCCTTGAAACGAAGTCCAATTTTAGTGGTTGTGGGTGTCGCGGTGCTTTTCGGCATCGGTTTGCCAGCGTCGGCTGTTCCGCAGGAGGAGGTCATTTCACTGATTGAGATGGAGAATGTTCGGCTCCCGGACGCCCTTCTACAGATGGCGCGCAAGGCGCGGTTGAATGTGATTCTTGATCCCCGATTGTCCACGCCGCCTTTCAACGAGATGACGGTTTCGATCCGGTGGGAAAATGTGACGGCCCGGGAGGCGCTGATGGCGTTGTTGGAGAATTATGACCTGGTGCTTGTGGAGATGCCGCGGGGGATTTTTACAGAAGGAAACTAAGGGAACGAAGAAGGAAGCACCAACGACCGATCACGGGTCTGCCATCATTGCTTTGAATTGCCTAACCTACGCTATTTTGTGAAACCCATTGTGAGCAACTGCTTTCGTGCTGCGACCGGATTTGTCGCGTTCGCCAATGCGAACATTTCTGGGGCGGTGCGCGACATGGACTGCAGAATCTGTTCTTCGCTCTCCCCCAGTGCAGTTGCTAACCTGCGCGTCTGATTCTCGATCTGGAAGTAAAGGCGAAAGCGCCCGCAGAAGTGATGATTGCTATAGAGCCACTGTCCGCCGCTGTCATAAGCAACCGCGCACGAGTAACCGGGGGCTGCGTGTGTGTCAGTGTAGCGCACGGCGACCCATGAACCATCTCGCAACGGAAAGAATGCACCCAAGCTGCCGACCGCGGCGCGCAACTCCTCAGGGCTCCTGGCGCGGGATAGCACACGACGAGCCTTGATCCTGTCGAGTGGTGGCCCGACGATGGCCGCTACGAAACCGGGAAAGAGAAAGAAGCATACAACTGCAAGGCCCATCGCTACGGCAGCAACTGTAATTACTTTTTTTATCGTGGGGCGTTTCACGACCGTCTAACGTGTAATTCGCTCAGTCAAAGCTGTAGTGCAGATACTTCTGTCCTTTGTCTTCGACGCGTATCTGTTCGCAGAGTCGGCTTAACTCCGTGTCCATCGCGAATAATTTCTGCCGCGCTGCCGCATCCGTCGGCAAAACAACGACCATGCCCACAAGGAAGTGGCCCTGGCCGATGGTGGCAGTATCAATCACGATGCGCAGCGCTCCGGCCTCACGCAGGCGTGCCACAAGCGGCGCCAGGAGAATGGGGCGGCCCTCTTCGTCTTCGCTGATCTGGCTTTGGGGATAACGCTTGAGCCAATCGGCCGCCTCCATTTTGTCGCTCGATTTCAAGACTTCCTCCGCCATCTTGTCTATTTCCGCAATCATCTTCTTGTCAGCAACCTCGGGCACTTCAGATGCTGTCGCTGCTTCGGAGGAGTCTGACGATTGTTTGGAGCAGCCCAGGGCAAGAAGCAGCGCGAAGAAGGCCGCGATCAGGGTTTGGTGTGTCGATTTGGCCATGGCCTAATTGCTATCAGGCTGCTCCTCGCGGAGCAATGATTCCAGTGTGGCCGACGGAGAGGTGTTGTACGGCGATGCTGCGGCTTCGGTGAAAGCGGCACGGGAGTGCGCGCACTCCAAGACGCTTCGCGAGGGATGTGAGTGGCTGGAGGATTTGCGGTCGGCGCGGAGCGTCGACCCTACCGGCTGCGCGATTGCGCGAGCCGCGGGCCGCGTACGCGGGGGGGAGTGCGCTGGCGCGCGGATGGTCCACGCGAGAAGTGAGTCTCGTTACCTCGTCTGCTGCAAGGTAGGAGCGCTGTTCGCCTGGAATTGGTTTGCCCTTTCAGGGCGAGGCGTGGGGACGGTTGGTCCCGAGGGCGTTGCCCTCGGCTAAGGTTGGTGCAGCCCTTTGGGCTGAACGATTCCGGGGTAGATGTAAAGTTTGGGCTCGCGGAGCTCGCCGCTCCGAAAGCGCCCTTCCGGAAAGTGATATTGTGCTGCCAACGGACGTGGTCTGTGGGACAGTGGGGAAGAGTGTCTACAGTTGGTCCAGTTGCATTTGAAGGTGTCGGGCGGTTGCCGGCGCCGGAGGATAATGTCGCGATTGCGTGCCGCACGTTGGAGCAGGGGACGCAGGTCGTGTTTAAGGGCGCGACGCTGACATTGAGTCATACGATTTTGGAGGGGCACCGGTTTGCGGTGCAGTCGATCCGGAAAGGGGAGCAGTTATTGTCGTGGGGGTTGCCCTTCGGGCTGGCGCTGAAGGACACCCAACCGGGCGATTATGTTTGCAATGAGTGGATCCTGATCGCGCTGCGACAGCGGCACGTGAAGTTCGAGTTGCCGGCGGCGCCGAATTTCGAGAATCACCGGATTCGCTATCAACTCGATCCGCAGAGGTTGAACACGGGGAAGCAGGTGGAGCGTTACGCGCGACCGGGAACGTTCGAGGGATTTGGTCGCGGCGCGCGCGGCGTGGGGACGCGGAACTTTATCGTGGTGCTGGGGACGAGTTCGCGCACGGGGAGTTATGCGCGCGCGCTGGCGGAGCGATTTCGCAGCGTGCCGTCGAAGTACGCTAACATTGATGGGGTGGTGGCGATCGCACACACGGAAGGCGGCGGCACTGAGCGTCCGAACAATTTGGATTTCGTGTTGCGCACGCTGGCGGGATTTGTCGTGCATCCGAACGTCGGGGCGGTGCTGGCGGTGGACGTGGGCAACGAAGCGGTGACGAATCATCTACTGCACGCGTTCATGTGTGCCAATAACTATCCGCTGAACGGGGTGACGCACGAGTTCCTCAGCATGACGGGGAGTTTTGAGGAGGCGCTCGCGCGGGGCGAATCGATTGTGCGCGGGTGGCTGCCGGAAGCGGACCAGTGCCGCAGGACGACGCAGCCGTTGGAGAAGTTGCGCATCGCGCTTCAATGCGGCGGGTCGGACGCGTTCTCCGGCGTGTCGGCGAATCCGTTGCTTGGGCTTGTCGCGAAGGAGTTGGTGCGGCATGGAGGGAGCGCGAACCTCGCGGAGACGGACGAGTTGATCGGCGCGGAGCCGTACGTGTTGAGCAACGTGCGCGACCTCGAAACGGCGCGCGCGTTCCTGAACAAGATCGAGCGGTTCCAGGAGCGGGCGAGCTGGCACGGCGAAACGGCGGAGGGCAACCCGAGCGGCGGGAATAATTTCCGAGGGCTTTACAACATCACGGTGAAGTCGATCGGCGCGGCGCGCAAGAAGGACCCCGAGTTGCGGCTGGATTACGTGATCGATTACGCACAGCCGATGACCGTGCCGGGTTTTTATTTCATGGACAGTCCCGGGAACGATTTGGAGGGGATCGCGGGCCAGGTGGCGGCGGGTTGCACGATGATTTTGTTCACGACCGGGAACGGGTCGATCACGAATTTCCCGTTCGTGCCGACGATGAAGATCATGACGAACAGCGGGCGCTACAACATGCTCGCGCGCGAGATGGACGTGAACGCGGGCCGGTATCTCGACGGCGCGCCGATGGAGACGCTGGGCCGCGAGACGTTTGAATTGCTGGTGCGGCTTGCGTCGGGGGAACGGAGCGCGGGCGAGCGGGTGGGGTATCCGCAGGTGCAGTTGTGGCGTGACTGGCCGCAAACGGGACCGGGGCACGTCGATGAAGTGCTTCGGCGCGAAAAGCCGACCGGGAGGGCGCTTCGCACGAAACCGTTGGGTGACGCGCCGCGATTGCCCGCGGTGACGCGCGAGCAGGTGGGGTTGCTTTTGCCGACGAGTTTGTGCGCGAGCCAGGTGGCGCGGGGGATCGCGCAACAGTTGAACGGCGCGGCGGCGGGATTGGATCGCTTCGTTGCGTTGCCGCACACGGAGGGGTGCGGGGTTGGCGGCGGAATTTCGGAACAAATTTATTTAAGGACCATGACCGGTTACCTGGTGCATCCGCTGGTGGGACGGGCGCTGGTGCTGGAGCACGGGTGCGAGAAGACGCACAACGACGCGATGCGCAACCATATTGCCGAGCACGCGATTGACGCGGAGCAGTTTGGTTGGGCGAGCATCCAGCTCGATGGCGGGTTGGAAAAGGTGACGGAAAAGGTGGGGGCGTTTTTTGAAGGCCGGCAGGCTGGAAGCCCGCGATACAGCAGGTTGGAAACCTGCGCTACGGATGCGCGGCCTATTAATGTGGCGTTGGTCGCGAGTGAGACGCTGCCGCCGACCCTGGCCGATGCGTTCGCACGGCTCAGCGGTTCAATTATTGCCAGCGGCGGCGCGGTCGTGTTGCCTGAAAGTTTTCCTGCGGCAACGAAAGTGTTCGGCGCAATTCTGGACGAGACGATCAAGCCGACGATCGGCTATGGCGAACCGGCGGCAGCGGCGGGCTTTCATGTGATGGAAACGCCCACGCGGCATTTTGTGGAAACGCTGACCGGGTTGGGCGCGACGGGAGTGGACGTGATCATCGCGTATGTGGGCGAGCAATCGAGGCAGGGACATCCGCTGGTGCCAACGCTGCAGGTTGGCGCGAACGAAAAAGTGCTGGACGTGGACTTGTCTGCGGACGCAAAGGATCTCGTCGGGGAAATCATCGCGCTGCTGCCGCGGGTCACGACGGGGGAGTATCGACCGACGGCATTCCGGACGCAGAACACGGATTTTCAGATGACACGCGGGTTGCTTGGGGTGTCGCTGTGAAGAGTCACTGAGGAAGGTTTTGATTAGAGACTCCTTACGTCGTCTGCTACGGGGATGTGGAACGCCATTGGAAGCGCGGCGCTGTGGAGGAATCGTATCCGCTGAGATGACTGCGGTCCGCGGCGGCGCGAGTGGCGGGTTTTGAGTATCGCCAGGGACGATCGCCAAAAACTTCCTCGCAGAGTTTTGCGAGTTCGGGATCGTACGCGCGCAGTTCATCACGTGTGTTCACGTGATTGTGCGCCCTGTCGTTTTCGCGATTGGTGTCGAACCATGATTGGACAGCTTCGGCCCAGTACTCGCCGACATTGCTTGCGGCGTAGGTGCCTTTCCAGCGGTCCGCTTCTTTGGCATTGGGAAAAATGGCGCGAAGTCTCGCATCGATCGCGCGCGGGCCGGTCGTCAGCGCCATCTCGTGGATGGCGTGGGCGAACTCGTGGATGAGAATATTTTCGGTCGAGTAAGGGTCGCCGGGATACGCGAGCAGATTCTCCTCCCCGCAACTGACGGCGGGCCGCGAGCGGGTGGCGCCGAGTCCGCGCGCACGGCGGTCCCAATAAGCCGGGTCTTTGAGATTGCTGTGTTCGGGAATGTCGGTCGTGAATTCGGTTACGGCCATGACGGCAAGGCGGACGTTGTTGCTCGCGAGCGTGTGGAGAATGTCGGCCCGTTCGGCGAGCATGTGGCTGACAATCCACGCGGCTTCCAGCAACGCGTAGTCGGAGACGTTGCTCGACCCGACGATCGGGAAGCCGTGGAGATCGACGTGTTTTTGGTAGAAGAGAGACAGCTTGAAGGCTTTGCGGACGGCGTCGGGAATGGGTGCGACGCGAGGTTCACCGCGCGCGAGTGCCATCAGCGCCGTCGCCGCGACAAGAATTGTTATCAAACTGTGCTGAAGCAAACGCGTCATTGCGAAGATGTTCCCGCAGCGGAGGTGAGCTTTTTGATCTCGGCCTGGACCCGCTCGACTTCGGCTTTGTCGCCTGTTTTTTGCGCGAGCGGCAGCATCTTTTGATAAATCGTTAGTTTGTCGGGGTAATCGGGAAACTCCTTGAGAAGGTCGCGATAATGTTTGATGGCCTGGTCCTCCGGGCCGTACATCGCGCGCCGGTGAGCGAGCAGCAGGAGCAGACGCTGCTTTTGTTTCGGTGAAGGAAAGCGTTTGAGCGCGGCTTCGTAATAATCGAGGGCATCGGACAGTTTTTTCTTCGCCCAATAAAGGTCGGCGAGTTTTTCGGTCATGACCGCGCTCTGGCGTGTGATGACGACGATCGATGGCTCTTCGAGGTAGCTAATGAGTTCGTCGAGGCTTGAGTCGCGCTGGGCGAGGTTGGCGTTGACGATGCGCACATGGGACCATTCGAGCAGCGCGAGTTTGCGGCGCTCGAGGTCGCGGTGAAGTTCCTGGGCGTTGCGGCCGAACGGGCGGTAAAGGGGGTCGCCGACGGCAACGGATTGCCATGACAAAGAGTTTTGCGCGGCCCACGCGGCTTCGCCGAAGCTGAAACCGAGCATGACAAAACGGCTGAAGAACACGGGCAGGTCGGTGGTGGCGGCGAGGTAAGGTTCATCGACGTTGCCGATCGTGCAGGCTGCGCCTTTGGCCAGGAGCGGCCCGACCCAGTTTTGGTTGGTGGACCGGAGCGTTTGCGCGCTGAAGGAGTGAAGGTGATAAGCGAAGGCGCCGGCCATGAATTCAACCTCCGGGCGGGTGAATGGGCCGGAGGCGTTCCAGTCATACCAACCGGCGTAGAATGCAATTTGGCTCATCGGGTAGCTCGCGGGGAACGTGTTGGCGTCGGTGTCGAGGTCGGTTTCGAAGCCCCAGCGCCGCGCGAGGTCGGCAGTCAGGCGCATCCAATCATCGCCCTGGCCGTAGGGACCATTAGTCAGGCCGCGACTGTCGATGTATGCGCGGCCCCAAAGTCCGTTTGTTTCAGCCTTGAGCGCGCCGTCGACGAGGCGTGCGGCGATTTCGGGCGTGGGCCCATCGAGCCGCGTGACGAGCAGGATGCCATTGGTGGGATGAAGAACGGCGGCGTTGGTGGCGCCAAACGCGTGGTTGTTAATGGCGCCGGCCCAGCGAGGATTGCGAGGCACAATGGGCAGGCAGGTCAACTGGCTGTCGACGGAAGCTTCGGTGCGACGGAGTTCGGGGCGGGCGCTTTCGGTGCCCTGCTCGACGAGATTTGTGTCCGCGAGAAATTTGGTCGGCACGCCGTAGCAGAGCAGAAGGTATTTGATCTTCGAAGACTCGAGTCGCCGCGTGTCATTGGTGCCCGGCTGCCACACCCACAGTTTTGTGTCTTCGAGTTTTTTGAGAATTGGGTTTTGGATTTTTTCGACGTACTCGGCGCGCGAGATCGCCTCGGTGGTGCTCATGTCGAAGCCCCAGACCTGGTTGGTGGGGACACCGCGGAGCGCCGAGTAGTAAGCAGCCACGTCTCGCGAGTCCAAGCTGCGCGAATTGAAGACGACGGCGACGTCTGCGCCGGAATCGGCGAAGACAAGGACTGGGGTCAATAAAAGCAGGAGCAGTGATTTCATGACGGGATTTCTACGCGGAGGCCATCGTAGGCAAGTTCGACGCCCCGTGGCAACTCTGCCTGCGCAACGTCGTGGTCGTAATCATGGGTGAGGTGAGTGAAATAAGTGCGGCCCGCGCCAATGCGCCGCGCGGTGGTGAGCGCTTCGTCAAGGCACATGTGCGTGGGATGCGGCGCGTAACGGAGCGCATCGAGCACGACGACGTCGACGCCTTTGACGGCTTCGGTGACCTGCTCCGGCACTTCCTTGCAATCGCTGAGATAGGCGAGACGTTTGCGTCCGTTTTGCGAAAAGAGAAAACCAGCAGTCATTATTTTCCCGTGCGGGAGGTCGAAGGGCGTGACGTGCAGATCGGCAATTTGAAATGGGCCGTCGAAAATGTGCGGTTCGGGAATGAAATAGCCGCGCGGCCAGGGGCCATCGTGAAACGCGAACGCAAAGACGCGGCGGAGGTCGCGCATGGTTTCTTCGTTGGCGTAAACCGGCAGGGCTTTGCCGCCGCGGACATCACAGACACGGCGGCAGTCATCCAGGCCCATAATGTGGTCGGCATGCGCATGCGTAAAAATGACGGCGTCGAGCCAGCCGATGCCTTCGCGCAAACACTGGATGCGGAACTCCGGCGTCGTGTCGACGACGATTTTCGCGTGTTCGCTCACGACATAAATAGACGCGCGGGTGCGATGATTTTTCGGATTGGCGAGGAATTTCGCAGGGTATTCGGCCCCGATGACCGGCACGCCCTGAGAGGTTCCCGAGCCAAGGAACACAAAATACATATTTCTTTTCGTGATGTTAGCGTACGGGCAGAATTTAGCGCGAACGAATTCGGCGATGCTCGGCACCTTGCGCATAAAAAATCTGGCGGTGGTTTCCGACCTGACCCTGGAGTTGCAACCGGGGCTGAACATTTTGACGGGAGAAACCGGCGCTGGCAAATCGATCGTGATAGGCGCGCTCAACCTGATTCTCGGGCAGCGCGCCGACCGGACGTTGATTCGGGGCGGGGCGGAGAGTTGCACCGTGGAAGCGGTCTTCGACACGACGAGGCTGAAGGCGCCCCTCGGCGGATTTTTGGAGGAGAACGGGATCGAGCCGGCCGACGACGGACAATTGCTGATCAAGCGGACGTTCACGGCGGCGGGGCAGAATCGGCAGTTTGTGAACGGGTCGCCGACGACGTTGCAAATTCTGGAGGGGCTCGGCGAGTTCCTGGTGGATATTCACGGGCCGCACGATCACCAGTCGTTGCTCCAC
>Ga0137340_1000092_pt1 | contig 19713 bp, 7 predicted proteins | sample EasRivERMLT400_2_FD_102295 | JGI IMG/M metagenome (GOLD analysis project Ga0137340, IMG submission 102295) | Soil microbial communities from meander-bound floodplain in the East River, Colorado, USA - East River MetaG ERMLT400_2 | ecosystem: Environmental > Terrestrial > Soil > Floodplain ...
CACTGCGAGTATTCGGCACCGTCGGGGATTTTCGGGCTGGAGTGCAAAATGCGCCGGCGAACGTCTCGGATGTCGGCGACATCGAATTCGACATCGCTTGATTCCTTGGGATTCGCATCAAGCAAACCGGCTTGGGATAAACCGCCAATCGAAGGTGGCAGCAAGATCGTCCGCCCGTGCAGACGCGGCTCAGATTCTTTGGCGGCAAAAAAAGACAGACGTTCCAATTCGACTCTGCCGTCTTCCTCGATGAGCCACACCCGTGGCTCGTCAGTTTCAGGGGAGTCTTTGGCGAAGCGATCCGCCATCCGGGCAAGTTGCTCCCGCACTCGGGAGGAACGGTCGCGTAGCAGTTCGTGTGGCTTGAGTGAATAATCTGCGAGCAGTTCCTCTGGTTCAAAATAGTCAAGGAGTGGACCTTTGATAACATCCACCTCGCGACGCCACGCCACGCAGGTCTCCGGCAGCTCCCATTCTGGTGGTTCGCCATGCAGATACGGCGCGACTGGCGGACGCCCCGGCAAAACGTCACGGATACTCGTCAGCGCCCACGCATCGAAAAGAATGTCGCTGGTAGGCCGCATTTCCGGCAGAGGGCTAAAGGCTGCGCTGCGGGCAGCAGGATCAAGTCTTCGGAGAGCGTCCGGACTTGCGTTCTTCCCTTCAAGTGGGCGCAGAAGTTCGAGAGTGCGGGCGCGGGCGGTTTCGTAAGGATCGTCCACATCGAAACTTTCTGGGTGAAGCAGTTCGATGGTGGCTCCACCAGGCGTATCACCGAAGCGGTTCACGCGGCCAAACCGCTGGGCGATGCTTTCGTAGGTCGAGAGGTCGCACACCAAATCGTCGGCGGAAATGTTGACGCCGACTTCGCCCGCACTCGTAGCAACGAGATAAACGGTGCCCTCAGCGGGCGGTGGCGAGTCGACAGGGCGGCTGGATTCCGGAAGGAAGCGCAGAAACCTTGGATTTCGCTGGGCGAGTTCATCGCGTTCCTTTCCGCGCATGGTGCCGGTCAGCGTAACCGTCTTCAGGTTTTGCATGTCGAGGGCTTCCGCGACGTGTTGCACGACTTCCACCGAGCGGGCAAAAACCAGCACCGCACGGCCAGACTCACGCCGCGCAAGTGCAAGTGCTGTGAGTTTCTCGGCAAGTTGCTTTTCGTCAGCGATGGGATGAAGGACAAGGCGCTTCGAGGCGCGAAGCCGGCGTGTCACTCGCGGGTCTTCCTCGTCTTCACGAGTGAGACCAAACGGAGAACTTGTTCCGCGTGTTGTGGCGGAGAGTTCCAGCACGTGGAGCGGTCGGGCGTCTTTGCAACGCTCTTGTTCAGTAACGATGTCACCGAGCAATTTCTGAAACGCTGGCTCAAGGTGAGCTTCGTCATGGATGAGCAACGCGTCCTGACCGAGTAGCGCCGCGTGATGGGGGCGTGTTTTGAAGCCGCAAGTGTAGCGACTGAAAAGCAATCCGCTTCCAATCATGTCCACAGTGCCAACGATAACAGCAGGCCGCGCAGGATCGGCGCACCACTCGCGATTGTCGGCGAACTGTCCCCGTAGCGTGCTGAGCGCGAGAGGTGTGTCAGTCGGGACTGCACGCATAGCGGCGAGTTTGGCTAGCAGGTCAGGAGATTCAAGAAGTCGCGCCCTAAGACGCAGCACTTCAGCGGTAGTTTGATCCACGACCGTGCGCCGGTTGACTACATAGACAAGCCGTCGCGGCATCTTGTTAGGATGAGTGATTAGCGCAATCAGCCAAATGGCGACCACAGACGTCTTTCCAAGTCCCGTCGGCAAGTCTGCTGCCGAAGGAACTTCGCCACTGATGAAACGATCATAGAGCGCCTCTTGCCAGGAGAACGGATCGTTGTCCGTCAGTGCCCGGAAAATCGCACGGAATGATTGGTCGCAGGGCGTTGGTTTATCAGTCTCAAATTGCAAACGGCTCATTGCTAAGTTTTTGTTTTTAGGCTGTCGGTGCTGGCCATGCAAACCGGCCACTTGAGCGCGGCCCCGTTGAATGGCGCACTGCCCGGCATGAAAGGGCCGAGTGCTAGCGAACTCAAATGCATCGCAGACAAAGCTCCGCACTTGGTGAGGAGGCGAGGTGTTTTGCGCTTTTGCAGCGTATCGAAACATGCCTGGTCACGGATGCCTTTACTGGTTTTGCTTCGCGCCTATGCAGAATCCGCACAGCATTCTCCTTTGGCGTGATATATAGCTTTACTACCAGATTTGGACGAACAATGGCGAGACTAAAATTTCTCCCGCACCACCCGCCGAAGCAGCGCAAGTTATGAAATTGCTGTGCAACCACCGCTGCCGCGACTGAGTTGACGGTTACTGCCGCGCCGAAGCAGCGCAAGTTATGAAATTGCTGTGCAACAGTACTCCGCCTTTACAACCTGCCGTGAGATTGTGTAACCTGCGGAAGCGAACACATCAACCCGAGGTGCCGAACCCGCTAGGCAAACGTGCGCGGAAGCGTCAGGACAACGCGTCTTAGAAACAACGGTCACAGGCCCATACGCAGTATTCTAAGGTACTGGCGATAGAACTGGCTGAGCGCTGTCAAAGGGTCTCTCCGGTGACCTGTGGCTTACCATTGTAAGTGCAACGTCCGGGTTCACTTATTTCTCATCCGTCCAAATCAATTTGAAGTCGAGTCCCGTAAGGCCACTGTGTTCCACGACAGCCTTGAACTCACCGTCGTCTGGATCACCAGTGAACTCCACACAATACGGCCTCGTACCTCGGTCTTCTATAATTTTGAAGATTGTCTCGTCACCAAATCGGGACGGAATAAACGCCGGCTTAGTTAGAATCCGATCGTCCTGGACGGGCCCATATTCCTGCCAGACGCTTTTTTTGTGGTCCACCACGTTGATGGTGTTGGTGATGTTGAAAATCCAGTATTCGCCCTTTTCACCTTCCACTTTGATCGGAAGAAACTCGCCGGCCATTTCCATCGTCCCCCCAGCAATCTCCCGAGCCTTCTCGTCACATACTATTCCCAAGACCGCATTGAAAAAATTCGGTTTGGGGATGAGCGGCTTTTCGACGTAGAAGGTCGGCGTCTTCCACTCTTTGTTGAATGGAGCCCCGTTGAGACCCTTAACGCCAAAACCAATTGCCTTCCCGATGAGATGACCGCCAACGATATTTATCACCATGTCAACGTCTCCGTGACTGGAGAACTTTGGGTCGCTTGGCCCCGGAGCGTTCGCAATGTCAGGACTGAATACCAAGGCCGCCAAAGTGCCAATGATCAAGGTGCTCATTGACGTGCCACTGTATGTGTAATCGTGTCCTGACGGGTCTATGCGATTGACGGGATCATCTCCCGCAAACAAGTGTTTATGCAACGACAGCGGATCGGAGTGGTTTCCCTCAAACGTATCCATCGTCCAAAAACGTCCGGTATTCGGTTTGAGATAGCGCGCGCGCAGGAAATAGAGGCCAAGGTCATTGTCCCATTGCTCACCGCCGTAAAGGTAAGCTGTCAGCGGAGCGGCATTGGAATTGATCAATGTCCCATAGGCATCATACGTCAGCGTGTTGACGTTAGCCCCAGCGCTGTTCGCCAGGAACCGCGTCGAGCCTAATCCATCGTAGCCGAAGAAGTTGGTGGACGTTGTCGGCTGCCGCTGGCTGATCAAATCCAGACCGTAGGTGTATTGCCGGCTCAGATTGGTTGAGGCGGTGACCGTCAGTTCCTCCAGCACCTGCACATATCCTGTCAGATTGCGATCGTCGATCAGGTAAAGGTTTGTGGTGGATCCAACCTTTTTGAAAATCCGATTTCCCAGCGCGTCGTAAACAATAATCACGCCACCGCTGAACGGTACCTTTCAACAAAACCTCGTGCTCCCCGCGACTTTCTTCACACGGTTGCCATCGCCGTCGTAGGTAATGATGATTCCACCATTGTTGACATTGGTTAACCGGTTGGCCCAATCGTATAGATAGGTGCTCGTCCCGTTGGTTCGTGTGTTGCCGTTGGCGTCAAACCAGGCGCTGCCGTTGTTAGTCGTGCTGTCGATATCCAACCAATCGTTGCCATCGAAGAAATTGTTCGTCGTCACGATGCCAGCGATGCTGCTGGTTCGATCCGTACGGTTGCCTACTTTGTCCAGCGTGTAGCCCACGATGCCCGTCGGTGCCGCGCCGGTAATCGTCTCATTTCTCAGCCGGTATCCGTCGGGTGAAGGTTCGATAACCGCACGGAAAACATGGCTGCTTTGGCCAAGACGAATGCTCGTTCATTTACTAACGCCTTTATTGTTCGCGCTGGCAATAAACATGTATGAAACCGACTTTATGAACATGCACGCCCAGATACGGGTCACCCAAGTGCCAGCAAGATCCCGCATGGCCTATGATTTGGTCATCCTGCAATAGAATCAGGCTGATCATGTTTGTTTTTGGAACCCAACTCGAGCTTACCTGTATGATAGTTCCATCCGGCAATCTCACGTCCGCGGGACCAACAGCGAACGAGGAGAATGGGCTCTGACTGGCCGGTTTAAATTCAAGCTCAGCTACTTGCATTTGAGGGGCCCCTGGTTCGGTTTCGACTTTGACTATGAGCCTCGCCTTCATTTATACATCAGATTAGGTCCAACCGCTACGATGCTTACCGGCACCATCGTGCCCGCGGGCGCGTAGCGAATCCACTGATTAGGGTATGCAGGCAAGCGAAGCTCGGTAAAATCCTTTCTTTCGATCGCAACAAACCAACTTACATCGTTTCCTTCGTTGCCTCCATAAAAGAGAGCAGACAATTGTCGCTGAGTATGAGTGTCGCTCCAGGGCGGAATATCAGTGGCATAAGCGCCTTCAGGAAAGCTCGTTCTAAGAAACACTTTCTTGGCTGAAGCCGTGATTGCTTTGCCGCTGACAATTCTTGTCGCGCTTTCACTGTCAGTGTAATGAAAAAGCAACTGGTCGCCACGTTCTTGCTCTTCTGTCTCAAGCTGAATCTGTAGCTGCTGCCGCGCCTCAGGCGTCATAGCGGCAGTGGGGTTGTTCTCGAGGGCGCCCGACAGTTGAACCCACAGTCCCCCCACTCCGGCCCCCGTCAAACCTAAGATAGTGTAAGCACCCGTCTTGAGAACAAATCCGCTAATGCCTCTCACAGCGCCGACCTTAAATGCTGACTTTCCGACCATCTCGAGTGTGCGGGAGTTATACTGGAAGCCTGCTACAATTGTCAGACCGGCCAAAGTCTCGTTTCCTGACGGATCAATGTTGTTAGAAGGATCATTACCGGCATAAGCAAATTTATGAAGAGACAGCGGGTTTTTGTGGTCTCCTTCAAAAGTATCCATGGTCCAAAACCGACCGGTATTCGGTTTGAGATAGCGTGCTCGCAGAAAATAGAGGCCAAGGTCATTGTCCCATTGTTCACCGGCGAAGAGATAAGCCGTTTGCGGAGCGCCATCGATAACTGTTCCATAGGCATCGTACGTCAGCGTGTTTACGTTGGCCCCACCGCTGTTTGCGAGAAAGCGCGTGGAACCCAACCCGTCGTAGCCGAAGAAGTTGGTGGAATTGCCTGGTTGGCGCTGACTGATCAGGTCGAGGCCGTAAGTGTACTGACGGCTTAGGTTCGTCGAGCCGCTGACCGTCAGTTCCTCCAACACCTGGGCGTAGCCGGTCGGGTTGCGGTCATCAACGAGATACAGCGTTGTGGTACTGCTCGCCACCTTCTTGATGCGATTTCCGAGCGCGTCGTAAACGATGATCACGCCGCCGCTGGTATTCGTTAGGCGATTGGCGTAGTCGTACTGATAAGTGATGCTAGCCGAGGTGGTCGTATTGCCGTTGCTGTCGTTGGAGTCGATCGTCAGCCAGTCGTTCGTATTGTAGGCCAGTGTGTGGTTCGTTAGGCCGCCGATGCCGGACGTTCGGTTCGTCCGGTTGCCGACAATATCGTACTTGTAGCTAATGGTTCCAGTCGGTGTTGCACCAGCGATGACTTCACTGGTTAGCCGATAAAGTTGATCGTACTTCCATACGTTGGTCCGGATGCCGTTGATGCTCGCGATCAGGTTGGTCCTCTGCCCAGCCGCATCCAGGCGATAGAAGAACCGGCCGTTCGTGGTCGTATTCAATTTCCACGTCAGGTTCGTGAGGTAATTGCGCGTGTCGTACTGCCACAGATTGGTGATGCCATTGGGATACTTCAGGGTGGCGAGGTTGCCCACCGCGTCGTACTGGTAGGCCGTGTTCTTGGTGCCGGTGAGGCGTTGATCGACCACGTTGGTCACGCGGTTCAAACCGTCGTACTGATACTCGTTGGTTGTGCCGTTCGAGGTTGAGGAACCGAGGTTAATGAGGTTTCCAGCCACATCGTATTTGTAGTAGAGCGATCCCACAGGCCCAGTGTTGGTCTTGAGCCGGTCGCGTTCGTCGTAGACGAAGCGCCACGATCCGGCGGCATCGGTCCGGTTGGTGAGCCGCCCCGCGGCATCGCAGGTGTACGTCTCCAGCACCGTGCTCCCGGCGGCTTTCTTCACCAGCCGATTCATCGAGTCGTACTGATTGGTGATCACCAGCCCGTTGAAGTTCGTGTGCGCGAGCAGATTACCGGCGGTGTCGTAACCAAAAGTCTCATTTTGGTTCCCCGGCAGCGTGCGTTTGATCCGCCGCCCCAGCGCATCGTAGAAGTAAGTGGTCCTGCGGTTCAGCGCGTCAGTTTGGTTGGTCTGGTTCCCGTTTTCGTCATAGGCATACGTGGCCCAACCGGCGTCGCCCGTTCCCCAGGCGTTGGTAACTCCAATCAATCGTCCGGCGCCGTCATAGCCAAAGCGGGTGACGATGCCCGTCTCGTTCGTCTCTACCACGCGCCGACCGAGCAAGTCATATCCTGTCAGGGTGTCGGCACGCGCTCCTCCACTTACCGTGGCTGGGAAGATCGTCTTCACCCGGCGGTTCAAATCATCATATTCGTGATCGGTGGCACGATTCCCAGCGTCCGCCATGTTCGTCAGGTTGCCGACGGCATCGTAGGCATAGGTGGTGACTTGTTGGAGCGACGTGATTCCCCATGCGTTCGTGACCGAGGTGCGCCTCCCGGCATTGTCGTAGCCAAAGGCGTTGGTCGTGACGCGCGCATCCACGGTGTGTGCCACGCGTCCGGCGGCATCGTAGACGGTGAGATTGGTGGTGTTGTCGGGGAAGATGCTTTGGGTCAGACGGCCTGCGGCGTCATAGACACTTTGCGTGACGTAGCCCAGCCGATTGGTCGAGAAAGTCCTCCGGCCCTCCGGATCGTATCCATTCGTCTCGCCGCTATTGTCAGCATACATGGTGTGCTGCAGATAACCTCGGCGGTCGTAAGCAAATCTCGTCGCACGCCCCAGTTTGTCGATGGTCTGCTCCTGCTTCCCGATCTCGTTATAAACAACGGAGTTGGTCTTGCCGTCGGCTTCAATGGCATGCACGGGGCGGTCCTGCGCGTCGTAGATGAAGGTGTTGGTGGCTTTTTCCGTTCCGCCGCCCAGCAGTGTTCGGACGGTGATTTGATTAGTCCGATTTCCGTTGAGATCGTATGCGTAGCTGATCGAGTTCCCGGTGACGACTTCGACCGTGTTGGTTAACCGGCCGAAGGCGTCATAGCGGTTAGTGATCACATTAAGGCTCGCGTCGATTTGTGAAACGAGATTGCCATTCGCGTCATAGATGAACCGGGTTGGCTGGTTCAACGCATCGACAACATTGGTGAGATTCCCCTGGGCGTCGTACCCGCTCTTCGTCACGCGCAGCAGCGGGTCGACGGACGTCGTGACCTGGCCGAAACTGTTATAATCAAAGCTGACGTTCCCGACGGCGTTGCTGATGCTCAGCAGGAGATCGTTGCTATCGTAGGTGTATGCAATCGTCTCGCCCTTTGGATTCGTTTCACTCAACTTGTTCCCGTTGGAATCGTAGGTGAACAAGTTGGTCTGCCCCAAGGCGTTCACGCTCATCGTCACATTGCCCTTTGCGTCGTAATTGAAGACGTTCGTGTTGCCGAGGCGATCGACAATGGTCTCCTTTTTGCCGTTAATGTCATGCACGTAGGTGATGCTTTTGCCCGTGGCATCCGTGTGGGATTTCAAGCGGCCATCATCGTCGTAATCGTTGCGAATGCCCGGAACGCCGCTCGGGTCACGCGGGTCTTCAATAGCGGTGAGATAGTTCGGATAATCGAGGTTATCGTAGATGAACGTCGTCGCTACGGAGTTGGTGGATGCGCGATCGGTCAGGCGTGAGACATGCGTGAGATTGCCTGCGTCATCGTACGTGTAAGTAATCGCGGGAGCACCGACAGGTTCGCCGTTTGCATTCAGTCCGTTGGGATCGTAGATGTGCTTGATGCGTCCCGCAGTGTCCCGCACAAAACGGATGCCCTTGCCCGAGCTGTGGATAATTCCATCCTCCCCAAAGGTCAGGGTGTTATCATTGCGGTCCGTCATCTTTATCAGTTTTCCCGCTGCGTTGAACACGAACTCACGCTCATCCAGCGTCTTGAATAAAAACTCGGCTGGATCATAAAGCGGGCCTGAAATGCTCACGTTCCCCCGGTCCTCATGCAGGGTAACTTCGTCGTCCGGCGAAACACTTACATCGAGCATGTAAGGTTGATTCAGCGGCACGAGCGATCCGGTAGTGCCCGGCAATGCGTAGAAACTGATCTGCGCTGCCGCTGCACTCAGGCCTGGTTGATACACGCAGTGGTTGCCGCTGTTGTTGAGGTTCAACTGTGCGTCGAATTGGAATTTTTCGTCGTTCGGGAAGATGACGGTGGCTATGTGCGGCTCCGTAGGCATCACGCAATCCGTTTTCACAAACGACCCGTAGGTCACCTTTTCCCAGCCCGATCCCAGCACCGCGGACTTTTCCAGGCGTGGCGCGGCAATATCCAGCTTCCACCCAGCCCCGAAATCTCCTGCCGTTGTGTCGCGGCTGTCGTATGTGCGCGTCAGCGTAATCGGGAGCCCCGAGACCGGAATTTGCAAATCTGTGAACGCAATTGTGAAGTGCCCCACCTTGAACGATTCGCCCACATGCACCAGGATGGGCAAGGTGGTCGTTGTTGTGCCGTCCACCCAATCCTCCACCTGCAGTCGCATCGCATACGTGCCGTTGGCCAGGTGCGTCGGGTCAAATATTCCCAGGACCGTATTGGTCAAAGACTCGTTGCCTTCGGCGAAAGTGGTCCATCGCGGAGGCGGATAACGATACGGTTGATATTGCAGCCGATAAGAGCGCAGATAGGGCGAACCGGCTGTTCCCGTCACCTCTATGGGAGCGGTGATCTGCGTTTCGTTCGTTGGGAAGTTGATTTGCGCCTCCTGCTCGAAATCGGCCCACACGATCGACGGCATGACTGTGATCAACACGTTAGTGGTGGCAGTGCCGCCGCGGCCGTCATCAGCCGTGTAGGTGAAGGAATCCAGCCCCGGCGACCCCGGCGCCGTGTAGAAGATCCGGCCATCATCCAGAGAGATCGTTCCACTGCCTCCGCTGGTTGCGCTTACCTTGAGTGGGTCGCGATCGGGATCGAAATCATTGGCCAGCACATCCAGGAAATTGTCGGAAGTCCCGGCCCGGATAGCGAAGCGATCACGCCGCACGATTGGCGGGTTGTTGAATTCTACATTGATCGAATGCGGCAGACTGACCCGCCCGTTAGTGTCAACGGCGACCGTGCGCAGAGTAAACGGCCCTTCGATAGTGTTCGTCCAACTGATTGTATTGGTCCCCGGACTGCTGCCGTAACCGAGCAGTTTGCTGCCGCTCGCGTTGATCGCATAAAAGTAGGTGCGATCAAGGCTCGTGGTATTGGTAACGGTGTTCGTGGCCGTCAACGTAACGATCGCCGGCAGGCTAAAAATCTGCCCGTTAGTCGGCGTTCTAAATCCGACCTTGGGCGGGACGCCCGGAGGATTCGCCCGTGCGAGCAGTGTGATCGCATATGGGCTGGCAAACGGCTCTTCAAGGTCGTTGTGGTTAAAAGTCAGCATCCCCGTGAATACACCTGTTGTTCCTGAGTTAAACGACACCGTAATGTTCGTAAAACCCTGGGCAGGAATTGATGCATTTGTGAATGGAGTCGACGAGAACGGCGGAGTTGCCAATACTGTAAAATTCGTCACGGTCAGAGTCGTAGCCCCCCAATTCGTGATCATGACCGTTTTCGACAGATTTGTATTTATCGCTGTAATGCCCATGTCGATCTCGCCCCCGTTCGGCACGGCCACACCACCATCAACCACCACCACTCGGAGTTTCGGCACTGCCGCACAATCGAGTGAAATAGAAAACTCTGGCGAGTCAATGACCAAGCCCTGATGGGGTGTAACCTCAACAATGTAGCTTCCTGCCATGGCACAGGTGTGAACAACCTCAGTCTCTGACGGATGAAAAGCTGTAGTCTGGGCGACTACCACTCCAGCGGGATCAATCAAGATGACGTGCGGCGCAGTCTGAGCGGTCACTTTGATGGTCACGTTCGTTCCCACTCCCCCCGTGAAGATGAATCGCTCACTGTTATAATTCGGACTGCGGAGCGGGGAAGGCCAATTGGTGCTCGAAAGCGTGAAGGATACGTTGCTCCCGCACGACAAGGGACGCGCCTGCTTGATCACAAAGTCGCGGCTCGCCAGCGGCCCCCACAAACCGCCGCTATAGGCCCTCGCCTTAAGAACGGTATTCGTTGTGAATGTCAACACAGTGCCCTCGTTGTATTGGGTCACGTAGTTCAGAATTTCAGGAAACTGATTGGTCGGCCAAAAGCCGTTGGTCGAATAATAAGTATCCGTACCGTAAACGGTATTCGTGATTGTCACCAACACTGAACCGTAAAACTTTCCCCCCGGTGGAGTAATAATTGGTGTCAGCAACTCCCCTGGCAGTCCCAGGGCGCAGTCGCAAGCTGAAGTATTGGTTCCGAGGGAGTTCACGGCGGAAACAATGTAGCAGTAATCTACGAAGGGAGTTTCGACTGTGTCGATGTAGGACGTCTCTGTATATCGATCGGCAATAACGGTGAAGGGATTGCCACAACCGCCATCAGCTCGTTCAATTATGTAGAATAACGCTGTGGGCTCCGGATCCCACGTAACACTCATCCTAAGAGGTTCGGCCCATACCTGAAGATTGACCGGGGCGGCTGGCGCTTCTGTTTGGTGAACGATAGTAAACGCCGCCTGTCGCTCGCCATTATAGAATGCCCCGACGAGGTGTGTGGTATTCGAGGTCACCGGCTGCGTCACACGAATCGCGACCGATGCTGCGGTCTCACCTGCCGGGATGGTGATCGAGGTTGGAACGGCATTGCTCAAGGTGCTCAACAGACCCACTGCTGCCCCGCCCGCTGGTGCTGGACCATCGAGCGATAGGCTTACCGTGAGGGCTACGTTCGTGCCTACCAACGCCGACGACAGTTCCAACGGATTGAGGACTGGCGCAGTCTCCACCGTTCCTGCGGGCACCACTTCAAAAAGCGCCGACCCTTGGCCGGCGGAGTCCTGATAGCGCAATTCGTATTCTTTTGCTACGACCGCATTCGACGGAGAACAAATGTTGAAACCCTTGTACGTGGTGTAGTCATGTTCGACACTCCAGCCGTTCGGCAGCCCACTGGAGGCAATTCTTTGCCCAAATAGTGTAATCGTCCACGTCTCCGAAACCGGGAGATTTGTTCCTGTGAGGATAAAATCGCGACAGCGTCCCTGTGGAATTTGCAGTGGTCGAAGAACTTTGAAGGTCAGCGTGTTTCGATACAACGGGAACCCTGCCGCGGGGCTGTCCACAATTTCAAAATTGTCGCCGCATGCGCCGTCCGCGCGATCTCTCAATTCGAGTCGATAGTGGTCGTCAAAGTGCTGTTGAAGATCAGGATAGAAAGAAAAGGGCAATTCCCATTCGGCATCGTACCACCGGGATACCGGATTTGTATGCGCATTTGGCAAAGGAATCCCGAAGGATGTGAGATTGGTATCCAAGACGGAGCGGACACCCAACTGCATATCGAAACGGCTGCCGTGGTTTAGCAGTACTTGGCCATTCCGGCGGAATCGCACGCCGGTGACCGCACCGTCAATTCCGGAAGTGTCGAACAGGGCTGCATCTTTGGCGGAGGTTTCCCTTGTGGAATCGTTGACAGGAAATGCCGCATAATTGTTCTGTCGGGCATCGCCTCGCACAAATACAACGCCACCGAGGTCAGCCCCGCATCGCGAGAGCGCGTGCGGCAAACTCACTTCGAGCCCTTCACCCCAATAGAGATCCGTCCAAACCAAGGGGCCGCCCGTTGTTAAGGCGAGATCATACATGGTAGGATACGTCGCTGGATAGGTACTGTAAGTATTGTCGCGAATCAAAACGGCCGCGACTTCGATGCCTTTCAGCCACGCCTCCATTGCCCAGCGGTGCGCGTTCACATCGTCAATACCCGGCGCGAACGCGGGGTCGTCGTCGAAGCCCATGGGGTACGCATGCGTAATCAGGACAACAACCTTGCGGGCATGCGCGCGGAACTTGTTTGTAAAATCTCCCACCTGGCGCGGTCGACCATTAGTGGAAAGATTGTTGAGGATTGTGTTCAAGGCCTCATCCCATGGCGAATTGGCGCCGTCAACCGGGGTTCCAGGGGTGATGCCAAGTTGAGTAAACAAGGATTGGCGGTTCGTCAGCGCTAGTTGTTCCTGGGCGTATATATTTGTTGTAAAGCTTATTAATCCCAACTGATAATCACCTCCCGAAGCCAGCGTGATGACATTAACTGAGTTGGAGATGGCGCGCCAGACGTCGTCGTCATTGCCGCCTAGCTCCTTGGCAAGTGTGCGGACAAAAACAACATCCATGGGACCACACTGGCCAGAGAAAACGTTCAGCGCATGTCCATTGGTCGCATAGAGGGTCAAATTCGTCGTGAGTGTGCTCCCGTAGAGGGAAGCAGTGATGGGGGCCGTCAGATCGTTGGTGGCGCTGCGGGTGTTGATGCGAAACGCAACGTTCGTCGCGCTTTGCGTGATCGTGACCGTCGGCGGAATTGAGACGTATGGGTTGGTGCACGAGAGCAGGATCGTCTGCCCGCCTCGGGGTGCCGGTCCGTTGATCGCCACCCTTCCGGTCGTGCTTAGTCCGCTGAAGATGGCGCTCTGATCCAGGCTCAACGAGAACAGCGCATTGGTGAAACAATTCGTAATCGTGACCACAACCGGCGGCGATGAGGTTGTGGACAGATTATCGTCGTCCGTTGCCACGGCGGTGAAGCTATAGGTTCCCGGCGCGAGACTGGAGACGACACGCTGAAACGGCGGGTTCGTGGAGCTGCCCAGGCTTGTGGAGCCGTTGAAAAACTGAACCCTCTTTATGAAACCATCGGAATCGGAGGTTTTGGTCTCGATCCGGAACGTGGCAGGGCCGCGCAGTTCGGTCGGGTTGAACGGTCTGGTGATAGCAACCTGTGGCGGCGTGAGCCCCCTACAAAGGCCGTCGGCGATTTCGTCATACCTCGTCTCGATCTCCGCTACTTCTGGCGCATAGTAATAGTCGCCTTCGGACGTTGCAAAAATCCGCATCAAGTTGGTGCCGTCATCAATCCCTCCCTGTGTGCCATACGCGAGGGCAATAAGACGTATTCCTTCACTTTTGACTTTGGCCGCTGCTTCCAATGCGAGCACCCGGTTCGTTGCTTTCTCTTCCGGAGACGCGCCGGGTTGGGCGCCGCCTACTTGACCGTCCGAGAGTATGAGTATGACCGGCATTACATTGCTCGCCGTTGCGGTCAGATTGGTTCGTCCCAGGTCCAGCGGAGGGTGAAAGCGCGTTCCATTGGTTTGCGTCAAACCCATGATCAGGCTTTGAACGTTCGTACCATTGTTGGTGAGAGGCGAATTCAAGTATTCGTATCCCGCAAAGGAGATTAACCCTACTCGGTCCGTAGTGAAATTGAGCCGCGAAACAAAGTTGCTGGCGGCTGCCTTCGCCTGTGCAAACTCGCTTGTTTCCATCGACTGCGAAATGTCGATCAGCAGCATGGCATCGATGCCCTGAGCGCAAATGATGTTCACGATTTGAAAGGTTGTTCCCGCGCCTCCGGTCCCGTCGCTCAGCGTGTATTGCAGCAAGCGGCTCGAAAGCGCATTCGTGCTCGACACGTTGTGGAAGGTGATATTCCGAACCAACGCCTGGACCACCGCATTTGATGCATAGCCGTTCAAGGTGACGACCAGTGGAGTATCCCCGGCCCCACCGCTGAAACTGCCAATGGTTACTCCGCCGTAAGACACGGTGCTACCCTCAACCCCGATCTGCGCCGCGTTGGTGCCTTCATGGTTGATGCCCAACCGGTCGTTGATGTTCGCGAACACCACCGTCCAGACCGTCAATTGGCCGCCCCCGAAATTCGGCCCATCAATGTCGTAGGCTGTGCCCGTCGAATTCAGCCGCTTGGGCGGACTTCCTCTCATGTAATTGACTGAGTTCGGTACCGAAATGACGGGATTGGCGAAACTGTATTCTCCTGGATCAGTGAACCCGTCGGCGTCAGGGTCCTCGAGGTAGTCCGCAATTCCATCACCATCACTGTCGAGCGGCTGCCCTTGCGCATTTGCCGCGACTCGGTGATAGCCCAGGTCCACGATCGAGTTGGTCTCCTTCACGTTATTGGTCTGCACCGTATAGTGATAAAGGCCATGCGCTGTCGTGCTGCCCTCGTTGATGAAGATGTTGGTCGTCGATGGCTGATAGAATTGGCCGAAGGCGCCGGTTTGATGGCCGAACTTGTTCGTAAAAACGTCGTTGCTGCCGCTGTTCGTGAGCCATTGGCCGACCGCATTCGTAATGTAACCGCTATAGTCGTGCGTCAGCGCAGTACTCTGCGTGACGGCAACGCGGTCAAAGACGTTATCTTTGAACGTCCATGCATTCGTGGAACTTGCCTTGACAACATCGGCAGCGCCGCGGTGGAAAAGATTGTTGTAAGCGTTGATGGCGGGTTGATCACGGAACGATATTTCAACACCAACAAACAGATTATTTGTTAACCAGACACGTCCTCCTTCGGTTCCGGCAACTCGCGTTATCCCCGAATTCAGCTCGCAGTCCCGTAGACTGAGCGTCCCAAAAACGGCGCCGGAAGCTGCGCTGTAAAGCAGATAGCCACCGCCCGCCAGGGTCTCAAAGTCGGTGAAACGGAATCGTGCCGTCGGACCATTTCCAGAATCCCGGTAGCCTTCGATCAGGCGGTTCGTAACGACACTGCCGCCACCCCAATTGGTTGACTGCTCCTGCACTGTGCTATAGCGCAGAATGTGGTTCCGCTTATCAGGCGTCCCCTCGCTGGCCAGCACGGCATCGTTTTGCAAACGCATTCCGACTTCGCCAAAACCGGCCACCGCAACCCCATTGGTCAAAACCGCCGTCGCATTCGTCAACACCGCTCCGCTGAAGCAGTAGTCAATGGGCGGATACCAGTACCCGACCGTGTAGCCAGTCTGGCCAGTCGCCTTTCCGCGCTGCGCCTGCGGAGCGAATGTCACATTCGTTGTGTACCGGTTCGTGATGACGACGGGCGCATCGACCGTGAAAGTTGCGAGCGTCGCCGCCAGGCTCGGGTTGATGTTTGTCACCCCTGCGCCGCGATGCGAGCTGGCCGCCGGAAGATAATGGGCACCCGCGCCGACGACGCTAAAGACACTCGACCCACTGTCGCTCCGTACCCCTGCGGAGCTTGCGCTGTAACCCGCGCCAGCCGGCACGAGATTGACCAGGAGCGCGTTCGTCAAATACAGCGTCACATAACTATTCTCGTTGAGGCGACCGCCGCTCACGGTCAATTGCTCGCACCGCACGCTGCTCGGATAGTATTGGGAACCGAGAAAATTCGTACCAACTCCGCTCATCAAACAGTTGCGCATCAAGACTGTGACGTTATGCGGGATCACGCCCTCGTCGCAGTGCGCGAACTGACTGTGGTTGATGTTGTGCGTGGTGTCGTACAGGCTGTAGCTGTAGTATACCGCCTTGTTTGCATGGGCAATTCGCACATAACTCAACTCTGTGGACGGGTATCCAGGAATCTGCAGCGCAACGGAAGCGTAACGGCCTGAAAGTGCATTCGTCCCCACCGGGCTGCCGACGCTGTGGTCGTCGCGGGCGGTAAGCACTGCCATTTCGTATGGGGCCGTCTGGCAGATTAGCTGGCCAAGGATCGTCAAACCCGCGTTGTTCGTGGGCGCGAACTTGATCACCGTTCCACCCATGAGGTAGTTGGTATTCGAGAGGTTTACCTGGCCGGAGATGTAGGTCGTGTGGTTCGGCGCGAACACGTAATCATTAGTTCCGCTGCTCAACGTCCCTTCCCAATCCACCCAAAAACCGCGCGGTTGAAATGGCCCAGCCGCCAGTTGGATCTTGCCTGTGGTCGGTGCCGGAGTTCCTGCGGCCCTGGCTTGACGAGGTGCTGGCACACTACGCCCGTTTTGCACCACGGTTGACGGTTTCATCATTCCAGCCATGGCGGGCAAAGCATCGATCTCAGGCTTGGCAGAAATGTAATCGACACTTTCAAAAAGCAGGTCTCTCCCATCAATGCGCGTCAGCGTCTTCGCTACCGGAATCGGGTTTTCGTTATCCCATCTAAAAGCCCGTCCCTCACCAATTTCTGCCGAGCCCAGCTTGAGTTGCTCGTCGGGCATGGGTGCCTGCCCATCACGATTGACCGGTACTTCACGCACAGATTTTTCCACAGCTGGAAGATCAAACAGTTCCGTGACGACCTCTAGAGAAGACGTGTTCGGATCGAGCCCCCAATCGCTGGGAGGTGGCACTTGACCGAGGAGCACAACCGTCGCCGAAAAACGCGACTTGGTGTAAACGTAATGCACTTCCCCGAGAACACCGTTGTCAAAGACATCGGCGTAGACCACGCGATTCGGAGGATGCAATACTCCGGAGACCTCTGGCCTTAATTCGGCAATCCACACGCTGCGATGGGTGGCGCGGCAATAGTAACTCAAACCCAGAACGCGGGTCTTGATTTGTTGATCTTCAGGGGTAGTCCACACAACCGATGACGGTTCGTTGAGGTTCCCTGAAAAATAAGCGCGGTGCAGACCGCGAGTGGCTGACGCGCCGTCACGGCCAATGATAATTTCGACGCTGCTGGGCTTCCACCTATTCTCCTGCGGGTCGAAGTAATTCATCCCGGTTTCCAGCTCCGTGTACCCGTCTTGTTCGCCCGACCAGATGCGGTGGTGCGCGCCCTCGTCTATTACTGAATAGGTTTGACCGAGCGAATTATGAAGAAGGACCAGACTCACCAGGATGGTAGCTCCGCGGCATTTCATAGGCGTTGACTTAGAGTTTTCTGCCTGACTTGTGCGTTCCGGGCATTCCGCGCAGAAACGCTGCCACTATTCAACAAAAAAAGTTTCGGTGTGATTGTAACCACTACCGATAGAGGGGTGTTCAATTTCGGTTTAAGTGTTTCGACTCTCCCACGATTGAAAAACCAGAGCCTCAAGCGCCTCCTCGTGTATATTAAGAAATTACGGGAGCGACACGGGTACACTCAGGAACGCTTCGCTGAGAAGGCGGGATTCTCTTACAAGTACTACCAAGCGCTCGAGGCCGGAAGAAAACGCAATCTGCGCCTTTCCACCGTTGACCGTCTCGCCAAGGCGTACGGACTCGACGCGTATCAACTTCTGGGACCACACCCGCCGCGGATCAGCGGAAAAAAGAGGCGCCGTAAATAGCCGCGGGTCCGTATCCTGAAATTTGGTGCTCTCAGAATCGCACTGGTTGTGAGTGCGTTCGATGAAGCCAACGACTTGCCGCAGCATACAAACCTTGCCGTCTTTGGCGTTTGCTTGGAAGCCGTAAGATCAAAACCGGAGTTGCGCATCCGCTTGCCCTTTAACAAGCAGCTTAGTGGCGTGCAATTCTTTCGGCTCAACCAAACAAAACAAAAGTTATGAAAAAACCGACAAAAGCTAAAACACAACCCGTCCAGAGAATCCGCCACGGTGCCGTGAGTGCGAGCATTTGGCGCAACGACACCGACAAAGGACCGATGTTCAATGTCACGTTTCAACGAGCGTATTTGGATGATTCCCGTTAACTCAGCTCCAAGAAAGGTGACCAAGGAAGGAAGAACGACGCAAGAGCGAGTGCCGCGCCGAAGCTAATCCACCCAGGAATAGCGGAAGAACACGCGCCGATGCTCCACAACACGCTCGAACAAGGCCATGTGATCGGCAATCCAGGCGGGTGCGTAGCGGGCATCTCTTAGCAACTGCTTCTTGTCTTTCGCAATCACCGATCGCCGTAATTGGCCGATCACGTCGGCGTTCACGTGCTGTTTGCCCAAGTGCTTCAACGCGTGAATCACCAGTCCACTTACTCGTCCAGCAGTCGCCATGTTCCTGGGCGCCGTGTGCCGGAGTTGAATGGTCATTTTGCCCGTGCGAATTGTTCGGCTTCGGCCGTCCGTGAGGTATACCAGACGTGCCGGCACTTGCGTCGAAAGGCCCAACAAGTTTGCTGCGTATGCTCCGGTTGGTTGCAACCGCGTGGCTGCTTGGCCTGCGATAGCTTTGGCCAATGTGTCTGGATTTGGGGACAAGGTTCCCAGAACCGGATGGGTCTTCGGATAGTAGTAGACACCCCTTGCCAGCGATTGGAGTATTTGGCTGTCGACTAGACGCGCCAATGCCCAAAGCCCAATCTACAGCCTTACGCGTTCCCAGATCGGCAAATGCCTGTGGGGTAAAGATTACTACCCCTGCCTGTTCTATAAACCCTGCTAAGAACCTTTCTGTGCGTTGATTGCATCGATAATAAGCGCTTACTTTTGGGGGAAAAATAGAGCTAAATTTCCCCGGATGCTCAATGTCTACAACGCGCCCCGAAACGCACCAACCACCGGCGGTGGCGCAATAACCTTTGGTAGATAACCACCCCACCCTCGATTGTCGTCCTCAAACCACGTAGAAGTTCTGTCCTTTCACGGGGATTCTTGGGGGCGTCTGCGCCAGCGCAATGGGGCGAGCGAAGCGGACGAGCATGGTCGCGCGATCGATTTGCGCTACATCCTCGACTTCAGCGGAGCAGCACACGACTGGCGCAAAATCGCCCCAACCGCAGCGGTGCACATACACGCGTTCCTTTTTCGCCTGCGCGTCACGGCACATCGCTCCGATCTCGTTCGTCGTTTGGATCGCCTCGATCAGGTCAGCATTGTGCCACGCATTGCGCCATGGCTGCTTCTCGTCAGCTTCGTGGTGAACTACGACATACAGGGGCATGCGCGAGACAGCGTAATCCTGGCTCAACTCATTTCAAGAACTTCAGATCGCAACGCGGCACGCGAGCGCCAATGCCGGTCACAGTCGGAGTCAACGGAGTATGGGAGCTTCTTTAAAGTGTGTCGACGCATCGCGCCAAAATGGCCCAAGCCAACCCGTCTCTTTTTAACGCCGGTGTTTTTTCGCGAGCGCTCTGCGATTTGGCTGCCACCGCCGCACTGTGGGAACCCGGAGCTTTTGTCCGTGAAACTCCGCATACGACGACCTACGCAGGCTGGGATCAAGGCTTACCCTGAGATCCTTGTCGATAGACAGAAGGCCTAGATCAAATAAGAGATGCAAATCCGATCGGAGTAAAAGGCCATTCTGCACGTGGTTTGTCTTCGGCCCGCGGTAACTGATTA
>Ga0137340_1000093_pt1 | contig 19624 bp, 17 predicted proteins | sample EasRivERMLT400_2_FD_102295 | JGI IMG/M metagenome (GOLD analysis project Ga0137340, IMG submission 102295) | Soil microbial communities from meander-bound floodplain in the East River, Colorado, USA - East River MetaG ERMLT400_2 | ecosystem: Environmental > Terrestrial > Soil > Floodplain ...
GTGATCATCAAGAAGGGGCACAACGGCGCGATGTTGTCGGGGCCGTCGGGACTGTTCCTGGCGCCGGCATATCCGCTCGATTGCGTGATGGACCCGACGGGCGCGGGTGATTCGTTCGTGGGCGGGATGATGGGTTACCTGGCGGCGACGAGCGGGCCGGTGGAGAAGAAGATGCGACGGGCGATGATTTACGGGAGCGTGGTGGCGTCGTTTTGCTGCGAAGGGTTTGGGCTGACGAAGACGACGAAGGTGAAGCGGAGGGACATTGATAAGCGCGTGCGGGAGTTGGAGAAGCTGATTCGATTTTGATCGCGTGCCGGGACTCGGAGAGGAATTTTCCGTGAGGAGAGACTTTTATGCTGCTTTCCTGACGCGCTCTGATTAGGGTGATGGGCGCAACACCCTAGGTTTAATTGTTTTAAAATCGTAGCCGCCACCCTAATTTTTTCCACTTCAGCAATGCTTAGCCAGGGAGGCGTTGTGACACTCTGGATTCAAAGCGGTCCTCCTGCTGGATACACGAATGAGGTTTCGATTGAACCGTACGAGACTGCCGAATTAATTTCCTGGCCCTATGTTGGGCTTTCTCCGGGTGGGAGCGGACCGAATTTGGAACTGATCAAGAATGGCGTAACTACGCCTTTAAGGGCACCGTCCTCGACTTCGCCGTACCCGAATGTTCCACGCTATGTTATCCAGGGGCCGGCAACATTTAGATTATCCAGGGAACGGACCCCGGATAACGAAGGCTATTTCGCATCCCTCCTGATTACGCCGGAAGCCTTTCCTCCCGATCGCACCCTCATTGCGCTGCCTGGTACGAATCAAACGTCGATCACGCTTGAGTGCAGCACAAATCTCCTTGATTGGTCTTCAACTACGAATGGGGTTTACGGGCCAATGCCTCAGGCGAAATTCTTTCGGATCAAAGCGGAACGACTGCCCTAAATCTGAAAGTCCCCTTTGTGAAGGAGCCGATCGGCTTTGCTCATTACTTTCATCGTGAGGCCCTCGAAAGTAACGAGTGAGTTGGCGGGAACGCTGGTAGTGAGGAAGACGTTGCCGCCGATGGTGCTGCCCGCGCCAATGACCGTTTCGCCGCCGAGGATCGTCGCGCCAGGGTAAATCGTGACGTAATCTTCAATAGTCGGGTGGCGTTTCCTGCCGCGGAGTTCCTGCCCACCGGAAGTGGATTTCGCGCCGAGCGTCACGCCGTGGTACATCTTGACGTGGTTGCCGATTTCGCAGGTCTCACCGACGACCGTGCCCGTGCAATGATCAACGAAAAAGTGTGAACCGATGCGAGCGCCGGGGTGGAGATCCATGCCGGTGCGAGCGTGAGCCCATTCGGTCATGATGCGCGGGATGAGCGCGACCTTCTTCAGATAAAGCTGGTGAGCGAGGCGCTGGACGGCGATGGCCTCGACGAACGGATACGCGACAATGATTTCCTCGTGGCTGCGCGCGGCGGGGTCGCCGCTGTATGCGGCTTCGACATCGCTCTTCAACATTTCGCGAAGCTTCGGAAGGTCGCCGAGGAATTCCATGGTGACGTCGCGCGCGACGGTGCGCAGCTTGCCTTTGGCGAGGCCTTCCGGCGTGGAATACTCCAGGCTTTTGTAAACTTCGTCCTCGAGGCGGCCCGCGAGGGAGTCCATGAGGGCGACCATTTCGACCTTGAGTTCCGAAGAATGAATGGTGCGTTCGTCAAAAAAGCCGGGGAACAAAAGCCGGAGCAGGTCGACGGTGATCGAGGCGATGGCAGATTTAGAGGGCAGGTTCTTACCGTCGAGGTGATTAATGCCACCCACTCGCGCGTAGGAAACGATCAATTGATCGGTGAGTTGGGTGACCGAAATGTTCACAAAAGGGAGCATACGGTGAAAGAACCGCCCCCGCAACAGTGTTGGTCAGCCGCGCAGTCTGCTCAGCACTGCATCAACATCGTAAACGCAGCCGCCCCAGGTGCCGCCGCCGAGTTGCTGGAGGGCAGCCCAAAGGCGAGTGTCGTCGGGTAAATGCGCGGCGGGCGCGAGGTCTTCGCGGGGCTCGCGAGCGGCGAGGATGCGCGCGCCTTCGTCCGGCGTGAAACGGCGCTGCCCTTCGCCGATGAAATCGACGGCGCCGCTGAGATTGCGGCGGTCGATGACGATGCGGATGACATCGCCGTCACGTAACTTGCCGATCGGGCCGCCGGCCAGGGCTTCGGGCCCAACGTGGCCAACGCACGCACCGGTGGAGACACCGGAGAAGCGCGCGTCGGTGATGAGCGCAACGTGCTTGCCGAACGGGAGGTGCTTGAGGGCGGATGTAAGTTGATACGTCTCTTCCATGCCGGTGCCGATGGGGCCGCAACCGGCGAGCACGAGCACGTCGCCAGCCTGGATACCACCTTTTTTGATCGCCGTGATGGCGTCGCGCTCGCGCACGAACACGCGCGCCGGACCTTCCTTGCGGTAAATGCCGTCGGCGTCGACGACGGTCGGATCGATGGACGTGCTTTTGATGACGCAGCCTTCGGGAGCGAGGTTGCCGCGCGGGAACGTGACGGTGCGCGTGAGGCCGCGTTCGCGGGCCCGCTCCGGCGACATGATGACGTCATCGGGATCAACCCCGTCCTGCTCGCCTAAAATCTCGCGGAAGCGTTTTCGTCGTTCGCTTGTTTCCCACCAGCGCAAGTTTTCGCTGAGAGTTTGGCCAGTCGCCGTGAGCACCGACGTGTCGAGCAGGCCCGCGTCGCGCAGGTGCAGCATGACTTCGGGGACGCCGCCGGCGAGAAAAACGCGAACGGTCGGATGGTGGATGGGGCCATTGGGAAGAACGTCGACGATACGCGGAACGCGGCGGTTGACGTCGATCCAGTCATCGATGGTTGGCCGCTTCAATTTCGCGGCGTGCGCAATGGCGGGAATGTGCAGGAGCAGATTGGTCGATCCACCGAACGCGGCGTGAACGACCATGGCATTTTGGACACTGGCGGAGGTCAGGATTTTGTTGAGCGCAAGGTCGCGCTCTTCGAGGTGAACGACGGCGCGAGCGGAGCGCACGGCCATGTCTGTCCAGACCGGTTGGCCGGAAGGCGCGAGGGCGGAGTGCGGGAGCGAGAGGCCCAGGGCTTCGCCAACGACTTGCGAAGTGGCGGCAGTGCCGAGGAATTGGCAACCGCCACCGGGGGACGCGCAAGCGCGGCAGCCAAGTTCGGCGGCTTCGTCGAGGGTGATCAGGCCGTGCGAGAACCGCGCGCCGATGGTTTGCACTGCGCCCGCGTCTTCGCCATTCGAGGGGGGGAGAGTCACGCCACCCGGGATGAGCACGCCCGGAAGATCGCCGCAGCCGGCGAGGGCCATCATCATCGCGGGCAAGCCCTTGTCGCACGTGGCGATGCCGATCACCCCTGCGCGCATGGGCAGCGAGCGAACGAGACGACGAAAGACGATGGCGGCGTCGTTGCGATAGGGGAGGCTGTCGAACATTCCTACCGTGCCCTGGGTGCGGCCATCGCATGGGTCGGAGCAATAGGCCGCGAACGGGACGGTTCCGAGTTGGCGAAGTTCGCGAGCGGCGGCTTCGACGAGCGAGCCGATCTCCCAATGGCCCGTGTGGTAACCGAGCGCGATGGGTTTTCCGTCAGGCGCGCGCATGCCGCCCTGGGTGCTGAGAATGAGGATAGGCTTGCGACCAACCTCCGCGGGATCCCAGCCCATGCCGACATTTTGGGTAAGCCCAAACAGATCACCGCTGGGGCGATCGAGCAACATCTCGGGTGTGAGTGGGAGACGCCCCTCCGGCCCCGGCGCTTTGGTTCGCACCTGGAAAATGCGTTCGTCGGTTTTCAGCACATCGGCAGGGTTGCTCACGATGAAAGCATCGCAGAAAGCGGACGGATCGAACAGCCAAAAGGGCGACGTTTCGGCAGGAAGATTCTGCGGGACACACCCCATGGATGAAGCCACGGGCTTGGTGCAACGGTCGTTTCGGGCAGGATAAAATTAAACGGGAAAAGGACTGTGCGATCGACTCTAAGGAAAAGTGTGTTGGCGGGAGGTTTGGCGGCGGTTTTGGCGATGATGGGGACGGGGTGCTCGAGCACCTCAGACCGGACCGAAGGACGGCAGCTTGATGATCGGATCGTGAATTCGCGGGTGAAGGACGCGTTGGAGGAATCACCGACATATAAGTTTCCTGAGGTGCGCGCGATGACCTATGGAGGAGTGGTACAACTCAGCGGCTTCGTCGACACTCGAGACCAGAAGGCCAAGGCGGCGGAATTGGCCCGCAAAATCGAAGGCGTACGGGAAGTGATCAATAACATTTCGATCAAGTCGACGGCGGTCGGCGCGGCTGCGGGTCAGCAGCAGAGCGTGCAGGGCCAGGCGCAGTCGGACCGCAAACTGGACGCGGAAGTGAAGGTGGACACGAAGAACAGCACGGAAGGCGCTCCGGTCCGCGAGAACAAGTAGAGTTTGCGCATCCGGGCGCGAGCCTTGATGCCATTGGCCTGCGGCTTTTCATGCGCGAGGGCTTAACGGCGCGCGTGGGAAACCACAGGCCTTTTTGCTGTACTTGCGAGGCTACGAAGCGTGCGCCGGGACGCGCACCCATCGCCTGGCCTTAAGTTCGAACCGAGGCAAGGTGTTGTCAGGGACGCATTCAACGGGGACGCGCAGCGCGAAGGAGCGGTGGAGTGCCTTTTCCAGTTCGTCGCGCGCCGCCGACGCGCTGCCCGGGTCGGCGACTTCGATTTCGACTCTCAACTCGGGGAGCGAGCGCGAGGAATCGACCGTGACGCGGTACTCGGTGATGGCGCCGATGCCGCGAATGATTTCATCGATCGCGCTGGGATAAACGTTAACGCCGCGCACGACGACCATATCATCGATGCGGGAGAGTATGCCGCCTTCGAGCGCGAGGTCTGACGTGCCACACGCGCAAACAGGTTGTGCCGCCGCCTTGACGAGATCGCCCGTATGGTAGCGGAGGACTGGGCAGCCAATACGGCCAAGCGGGGTCAGGATGAGTTGGCCAGGCTGGCCGACCGCGGCTGGTTTATGCGTTGCCGGGTCGATGATTTCGGCGAGATAGCCGTCTTCGATGACGTGCAGGACGCCCGCTCGGGCGGGACATTCGTAAGACACCGGGCCGACCTCGGTCATGCCGTGATGATCGAAGACGCGAGCGCCGCTCCAGCGCTTTTGCAATTGAGCGCGAGCCGCAGGAACGCTGCCGCCGGGTTCGCCAGCGACGACGAGCAACCGCACGCGGGAATTTTGGAGAGAGATATTTTCGTGAGCGGCGACTTCGGCGAGGCGCAGGCCGTAAGTGGGCGTACAGCAGATCACCGTCACGCCGCATTCCAGAAGCAGCTTGAGGCGCGTGACGCTGCTCAGGCCGCCGCCGGGGAAACAGACGCAGCCAATCTCCGACGCCGCTTCGAAAGCGAGCCAAAAGCCAATGAACGGACCGAATGAAAACGCGAAAAGGACACGGTCGGCGGCTGTAACGCCGGCCGCGTGAAAGATGCGCTTCCAATTGCCGACCATCCATTTCCAGCTCTCGGGCTCGTCGAACCAGCGGATCGGTGAGCCGAGCGTGCCGCTGGTTTGATGGCAACGGGTGTAATGCTCCAGCGGGTAAGTGAAATTGCTGCCGAAGGGAAGGTGATCGCGCTGATCGGCGGCGAGTTCGGTTTTCGTGGTGAACGGGCAACGCGCGCGAAAGTCGTCGAGGGAGTTGATGTGCGCGTCGAATCCGGCGGCTCGGAATCTTTCGGTGTAGAAGCGGTTCGCGGGCACGATCGTGTCCAACAACTTGCGAAGCTGTTCGAGTTGGCGCACCTCGATCTGCTGCCGGTTCGGGAATGTTCCCGGCATGATCAGGAAGGATTGGCAGGCGCGGCAACGACCGGCTTGGGTTTCGGCGGGACCGCCGGTTTGAAATACGTGACGAGAAAGCCGCCGAGGGCCGCGAGCAGGATGCCGAAGAAGAACGGGACGGGCACTTTGCTGAGGCCACCCTCGGGCGGGTGCATCGCGAGGGACACGATGGCGTTGACGATGGGCGCACCTGCGAAAACGATCGACATGACGACGCCGGGCTTGCCGCCCGCGCCGAAGGCGAGCAACACACCGAAGGCGCCGATAGCGCCGACGATGCCGGCGATCAGCGACCACCACATGCCTTTGCTGCTGTAGCCGGAGAAGGCAGCGCCTTTGGTCATCAACAGCAGCAGTGGCGCGAGCACGGCAGTGAGGAAGTAGGCGATACCAACGAACAGGAAGGCCTTGTAGCGCGCAACGGAAGGATCGCCACCCATGCTCGTTTGACCCGTGTGGAGAAAAACACCATAGACGCCCCACGAGACGACCGTGAGCAGCGCGAACACGAGCCATGTCATGCCTGAACTTGAACCAGTACCCATAATTGGAAGCAGACTAAATGCGCGCGGCCTTTACTTCAACCGCGTACTCGTTATAAGGACAATGTGAAGCCGTGTCGTGTTCTTTTGTTGGTCGTTGCAGCAATGCTGCTCGGAGGCTGCGCGGGAAAGAAGATTGAGGGTCGGAAGCGCGAACGGCCCGCTGCTTACGCCGAATTGCCGGCGGCACAACGACAGCTCGTCGATGAGGGCAGAATTGATGTGGGGATGTCGACGAACGCCGTGTATGTCGCGTGGGGCAAACCGGCCCGGGTGGTCGCGCCGATTGCGCCGGGAACTTTTGCCTGGATTTACGTGTGCCATGATACAACAGCCCGCAGTGGGTGGAAGTATCGAGAGGTGCCGGCCCGAGTCGGCAGGACCTATTGCTATACTTTCGATCGCGACACGTATTTCGTCCCGATAGCGTATGAATGCGCGGAGGTAAACTTCGAAGCCAACGTCGTGAAGAGCTGGCGCGAGTTGCCCAAGCCGGAGAAATAACTCGCAAACTGGAGCGCGGTTCGGTGAGCGTGATTGAGGTGGCGGATGGATTGCAAACCGGGAGGTGAAATCATCTTGTCCGACATGGACGCTTGGGATGAGCACGCGTTTGCAGTGACTGGACGCAGCGGACGGCGCGGAGCGCCATCCCTACCGGCCGGCGCCCATGTTCGAAGGCCAAAGCGAATTCCGCCAGGTGGTAGGGACGCCGCTCCCCTCCGGCCGCTCCGGCCTTTACCTCAACCGCGTAGTGATGCTACACGACATCGGATGAATCTGTGTCGTGTTGCTTTACTGTTTCTTGTCTCAGCGCTGCTGACAGGCTGCGCCGGAAGTAAAACCGCCAACCGCAAGCGCGAGCGGTCCGCGGCTTACGCGGATTTGCCGGCTGCGCAGAGACAACTCGTCGATCAGGGCAGGATTGATGTGGGGATGTCAACCAACGCGGTGTACGTCGCGTGGGGCCTGCCGGCGAGAGTGGTCGCGCCGATTTCGCCGGGAACGTTTACGTGGATTTACGTGTGTCGAGATGTGCGGCCCTACCGCGCCTGGAAGTATCGCGACGAAAGTGCATCGCCACCGCTTAGCAGGTCGGGAACCGAGTATTCCAGCGCCGAGCGAGAGACGTATTACGCCCCAATAGTCTATGAGTGCGCGGAGGTTGATTTTGAGAACCACGTTGTGAAGGGCTGGCGCGAAATTCCGAAGCCGGAGATTAACTCTCCAGCAACTCGGCAGGAGCTTCTTCGATGAGTTTGCCGATTTCTGGCGGGATGGAAACAGATCTCATTTTGCCGTCCTTCGCGTGCGCGACGCAGACGATGGTGATAAGGCCACGAGCGACTTCCACCACAGGTTCTTCGTTCAACTTTCGGAAGCGAAACTGATACGTGATTGCTTTCGTGCCTTTCTTCGCGACGAGGAGGTGGATTTCAACCGTGTCTTCAAATCGAAGCGGCTTGCGGAAGTCGCACTCGGCGTGGACGCGCGGCCAGCCCAGGCGGGGATCGGTCTCGGGCATTACGACGGAAAAGCCGAGTGAACGGTAGAAGCCGTGCTCGGCGGTTTCCATGAAGCGAAAAAAATTCGAGTAATGCATGATGCCGGCGAGGTCGGTATCCGAGAACTCCACGCGCCGCGTCGCTTTGAACTCGTAAGCCATGGCGAATATTAGGCGTGAGCCTGGGCCGCGGGCAACCTGCGACTGCTGACGAGTTCGACGAAGTTGCGGGCCATAGCGTCGGCAGTGAAATCCTGCAGGACAGCTTCGCGCCCCGCGCCGCCCATGGCGCGGGCGCGAATAGTATCGACGACAAGAATTTCAATGGCGTCAGCAAGCGCGCCTGGGTTGTCCGGGTCGCAAAGGAGGCCACCACCGGTTTTTTCGATTAATTCAGGGAAGGCGGCGACCGAGGGTTGCACGACCGGAACGCCGGAAGCCAGCGCTTCGACCACGTACAAGCCGAAGGCTTCGCCGTAAAGCGCCGGCACGGAAAGGACTGAAAGCAAACGATAGAATTCCTGTTTTTCGGCAAGGCTGACGTTCGGGAAGAATTGAAAGGACTCTTTGTGCGCTGCCAGCTTTTGCTGGAGCCTGGCCACGAACGGTTCGTCCGCAGGGCCGAGGCTGCCGCCGACGTGCAGACGCAGGTCCTGCGTGCGTTCGCGCGTTTTTAGAATCAGAAAGGCATCGACCAAAGTATCGAGGCCTTTTTCGCGGCACATGCGCGCGAAAAATCCGAGCACCGGCGGATTCGGAGGCGCCGCGGCGGGAGAGAAACCGTCGAGTTTGATGCCGTTGTAGAGAACGCGCACGCGCTGTCCGTCGAGCTTGAGCCGGCGGCCCATCAGGTCGCCGAAGTACCGGCTGGGCGCGATGAACAGGTCAACATCATCGCAGCGCTGCGTGAGCACTTGCCAGGCGGCGGTGCCGTGAGGTTCGGACAATCCGTCCAGGAAAGCATCCTCACCCTGGAGATTGCAAACGACGGTACAGCCGAGTTCGTGCTTGATGCGGCGAGCGAGACCGATGAGGAGCGCATTCGAAAGGCATACAACCTCGGGCCTGGACTGCTCTTTGAGCCATGAGATCAACGTGTCCAATTCAGCGACCTGATGGCCCTCTTCGCCGCGCAACATGGACACGGTCAATTCTCCGAGATCGCTCGCGCGGGTCTTCGCGGCGCGGCCCGAAGCCCACTTCAACAATTTGGGATGCGAGAACACGTTGCGCAGCCAGCGCGGCGCTTTGCGGAACGCGGGGGACTGCTGATCCAAATAGACATTGATGCCGCCGAAAAAAATCGGAGTGCCCGCGCTCTGGTCTGCGTCGTCGAGCGTCATGGGGAGGTAGAGCGGGACCATGAGGGTTTCATGGCCGAGCTTGCGCAGCGCTTCGACGAGGGCGTTGTCGCGAAAGCAATTTCCGCAATACATGCCGCCAGCACCGGGAGTGATCTGGACGATGTTCATGTAGCGCAGATTTCCAATCTGCCGTATCGCAGTGCTTCCAGCCTGCGTGGTTTGATCCGCCGAGCGCCGGAAAAGGTCCATGCCCTGCCGATTGGAAATCGGCGATACAGCAGGTTGGAAACCTGCGCTACGATCGCGGCGTGTTGATGCTTTAGCCCTGCCGCTCCTACGGAGCTAATCGCACTGACGATTATGGTTTCTACAAACATGGCGCTCCTTCGGAGCTAGGATGTTGCGGCTGCGGGTTCAGTCGCGGGTTCCAGCGGATTGCCGTAGGGCAACGCATCCGGCACTTCGGCGAATTCCTCGACGGCCTTGAAAAGCTTCGTGAAATCCTTGTCGACGTCGCCGGACAGGCAATCGGTGACGTCGCCCGCGAGGTCGGGATACTTGTCGGTCAATTCGCGGAAGCTGAAGTTGGGATCGTAAAAGGCGTAAACGAGTTTCCGCATGTTTTCGATACCGTGGCGCAGCTTGCGCGCGTACTCGGCGAAGCGCGACGGAGAGAAATCGTGCGCGAGGAGGGCTTCATGGACGGCGTCACCGGCCATCACGCCGCTCTTGAGGGCGAGCATCAATCCCGATGAAAACACCGGGTCTAAAAATGAAAGCGCGTCGCCGACGAGCAGCAGCCCTTCCGAACCACAGTACTTCGAGTGGAATGAAAACTCATTTGTGACGAAGTAGGGACCGACCTGCGTGCCGGGCGCGAGGTGGTCCTTGATCCAGAGATTCTGCTCAATCTCGCGCCGGAAAATTTCACCGGGATCTTTGACGCCGTCGCGGGCGAGGTATTTGCCTTCAGCGACCACGCCGACGCTCACCATGTCGTCATGCTGCGGGATGTACCAAAACCAGCCTTTTTCAGGCACAAACGCAACGGTTGTCGCGCCGGCGTCGATGCCCGGATCGCGCTTCGCTCCCTTGTAGTAAGTCCAGACCGCGACTTTGTTCAGCTTCGGATCGCGCATGCGCCACTGATTGCGCACGGCGGCAAATGATTCTTTGCCCGAGCAATCCAGCGTCATGGGCGCGCGATACTCGGCGGTCGAGCCATCTTCGCGTTTTACCCGCACGCCGACGACGCGGTCGCCATCGCGCAGCAATTGCGTGACCGTGACGCCTTCAACAATCGTCGCGCCTTTCGCACGAGCATCGTCCACAAGCATCTGATCAAATTCCGAACGCAAGACCTGCCACGTTTGGGCCACGTCTTCGCTGTAGCGTGTTGAGAAATAAAAGGGCTGCGACGCTTTGCCCGACGGCGACACGAACTGCACGCTGTACTTTTTGACGAACTGCGACTTTCGCATCTTCTCCACGAGCCCGAGCCGCTGCAGCGGATAGAACGTGAACGGGAGCAGGGACTCGCCAATGTGGTAACGGGGAAATTTTTCGCGTTCGAGCACCAGCACACGGTGGCCCCGCTCGGACAGAACTGCGGCGGATGCGGTGCCTGCTGGGCCCGCGCCGATCACGAGAACATCCCATTGTGCGCTCAGGCTCATGGCGTCGCGGGCGGAAGAATTTCGACGATCTCGGCCAGGGGACGTCCGCTGCTGTCGAACAGCGTATTGCGCCGGCCAAACAAAAGTTGCGTTTGATTCAGTTTCAGGAGTTCGTGCATCAGCGAGTCGGAAGCGATTCGAAGAAATCCCTGCGGACGGCTCACGAAATCGATATTCGATTCCTTGAGGATACGCCCGAGCGGATGGCGTTCCTGGAGGATGCGGGCCTGAGCCTCGGCCGGGAAGAGGTCGAGGTTGATTTTGATTGCACCAAACTCGACGGGTTTCTCGTCGCGATCCAAACGAAGCACCACTTCACGGTAGTAGTGGCCGTTGCGCCGGTCGCGGCCGACCACGTGCAAATGGATTCGATCGCCGTGAAAATTCTCCAGCGTCGAGGTCATGTCGTTCTGGTGAACCAGGAGCGAGCGGTACGGATCGGGCAACTGATCGGCGGAGACACGCTTAACGGGCGGGAGCTCGAGGCCGGTGCGCTCGTAGAATTCATCCAGCGGGTGCGCGATGGCGACCGGCTCGATAATGTGTTGGGCAAAGGACTCAGGCATAGCGTGCGTTGCGATGTTCGGGCAGGAAGAATTCGTGCAGCAAACGATCAACCTGCAGCAGGCCTTCGCGGTTAAGGCGGACTTCGTCGCCAGCCACGCTGAGATAGCCCCAATCGCTCAAGGTGCGGACGGCTTGTTCGAATTTCTGCAAAGGATCAGCGCCAAACTTATTTTCGAAGTAGCGGCGACTGATCGAGCCGAGCTTCAATTGCAGAATCAGTTCGCGGATGAACCGCTCGTCGTCGGTGGGCGTCAACGCGCGGTAGATCGGCAAGTCGCCGGATTGAATGCGCGAGACATAGGCATCGAAGTCATGATGATTCTGGTAATGCACGCCACCGATATGGCCGAAGCTGGCGACGCCGAGCGAAAGCAAATCAGCGCCGGCCCAGAGGCGATCACGGTAAAGAAATTTCGTTTTTGAACGGTCTTTGACGGCGGTGTAAGCGCTGGCGACCTGGTAGCCGACTTTTTCGAGTTCGCGAAACGCGTAGTCGACCCAATGGCGTTTCGTTTCCCAATCAGCCACCGGCGCGACCAGTTTCCCTTCGGCCTTCATCTGCTTGTAGATGGTGGTATTGTAGGGAATTTCCATCTCGTAAATGGTCACGCTGTCCGGTGCCATCGCGATGGTCTTGCGCACGCACTCTTTCCAGTTCTCCTCCGTTTCCTCGACCATGCCCGCGATGAGGTCGATGTTGATTTGCGGGAAACCAACGTGACGCGCGTACTCGTAAGCGCGCGCAATCTCTTTGCTGTGATGCGCGCGGCCATTGATCTCGAGAATATGGTCGTCGAAATTCTCGACGCCAAGGCTGAGGCGCGTGATGCCAAGATGACGAATGGCCTTCAGCTTGTGATCGGTGAGCGTTCCGGGCTCGGCTTCGAATGTTACTTCTTCGATTTCGGTCCACGGCAACACGCTCTGCATTTCAGAAACAAGATGCTTGAGCTGATCGACCGAGAGGTAGGACGGCGTACCGCCGCCGAAGTAAACGAAGCTGGGCTTGCGGCCGCCGACAAACGGCTTCGAGCCGTAGATTCGCAATTCGCTGATGGCAGCGTCGATGTATCGGCGGACCGCCGCGGAATCCTTGTCCGTGTAAACTTTGAAGTAACAAAAATGACAGCGCTTGCGACAAAACGGAATGTGCGCGTAAAGGCCGAGGTGCGTGCCGGGCTTGGGAGCGCGATTCAGCGCGGCGTCAAGCTCGCCGACGAGTTCGGGCTTCCAAAAGGAAAACGGCGGATAATTCGACACGAAATAATTGCCGACCGTCGTTTGCGTCTGGAGCTGCGGTTTTTCGTCCGCCGGTATCGCTGCCGTGCTCATTTTCCACCCTTCACGTCAGAAACGAAGGCATAAACGTTGCCATCATCAGCGCCGACGATCACTTTTCCTTCCACGACGGCAGGGGAACTGGCCACCGGGGGGCCGATTTCGCAGGACCACAGCTCCTTGCCATTCGCCAGATCGACCATGTAAAGGCGCCCGTCATCGGAGCCGACCACGATTTTGTCTCCCGCGATCGCTGGCGAGCTGTCCACCTTGCCGCGCGTGGGAAATGTCCACGCGACCTTACCGTCGGCGCGATTAAGGCAATGCAAGCGCTTATCGCGTCCGCCGAAGACGACGCGATCTTTGGTGAGCGCGGGCGAAGAGAAGTACGGGAAGTTGCGGTCGCGATACGTCCAAAGGTTCGTGCTCTTCTCAAGGTCGATGCACAGAAACGCATTCTCGTAGTGGCCGACGTATGCCTTGCTGTCGCCAATAGCGACGGATGCAGCGATGTAAGCGCCGGCCTCAACTTCCTTGATTTTGGTGCCATCGGCAATCGAGAGGACGTGGAGCAACGCGTCGCACCCGCCAAAGACGGTCTTGCCGTCGAATACTGCGGGCGAGCCATTGATGTAATTGCCCGTTTCGTAAACCCAGTTTGTTTTGCCGGTTTTCGCGTCGAGGCAATGCAGCTTGTAATCATAGCCGCCGATGATCACGCGCGTGTCATTGCCGGTCTTGAGATAATTGGGGGAGCCGAGAATCTTGTCGCCCGTGGTGTATTTCCAAAGCTGTTTGCCATCGGAGACGTTGATCGCGTAGAGCGAGCCATCGGTGGAACCGACGTAGACAACGTTGTCGAGGACGAGCGGAGAGGATTCGACCTCGCCGCCAGTCTTGAAGGCCCAAATCTTTTCACCGGAATCGAGGTTGAGGGCGTAGAGATGGCCGTCATTGGAACCAATGAAAACCTTGCCGTCGACGATGGCGGCCGAGGACTTCACGGGACCGCCGGTTTTGAAGGTCCAGCCGGACTTGAGTCTGGCAGGCAGGCTCGCCTGTGAAACGCCCGTAAGGCCTGGATTACCGCGGAACATGGGCCAGCTTGCGGTGGCGGCCTGGGCAGAAACAGCCACGAGCGCTGCTGCGGCGACGGCAGCGATCCTTACCGTTAATTGGCCCAGACTTCGCAAGCTAGTTGGCATTTTATGGCCCTCGTGAACCGAACGGCAACACAATAATACGTGTAGGTATTAATTTCCACCCCTTCCTTTTCCCCTTTTCACCCACCAGCAACTTCCCTCATACCTGAGGCATGCGTTGGTTATGGCTGATCTTCTTGTGCGCCCGGGCCCTGGCGGCGGAGCCTGAGGCGGACGTCGGCGACCTCCCGCGCGTTCCTCCGACAGAGCCGGATAAAGCCCTGGCCACCTTCAAAGTCAAACCCGGTTTCCGGGTCGAGTTGGCTGCAACCGAACCGAACGTAAGGGATCCGGTGGCGCTCTCGTTCGATGAATCTGGCCGGATGTACGTGGTCGAGATGCGCGACTACTCGGAGCGGCGCGATGAACGACTCGGGGAGGTGCGACTGCTGGAAGACACTGACAACGATGGGAGGTTTGAAAAGAGCACGGTGTTCGCTGACGGGCTGCCGTGGCCTACGGCAGTGATTTGCCATGGCGGCGGAGTGTTCGTGGCGACGACGCCGGACATTTTGTTTTTGCGGGACACGGACGGCGACGGAAAGGCGGACGAGCGGCGCGTCGTGTTTACAGGATTCGGCAAGGGCGTCGAGCGCTTGAATGTCCAGGCGTTGCCCAACAGTTTCAATTGGACCCTCGACAATCGAATTCATGGGGCGACCGGGCCGAACGGAGGGCAAGTCACTACGCCTGACGCACTGCAGATCGCGCCGGTAGAACTTCGCGGGCGCGATTTTTCGTTCGATCCTCGCACGCTCGATTTGCGCGCCGAAACGGGCGGAAGTCAGCACGGGCTGACGTTCGATAGTCGCGGACGCAAATTTGTGTGCAGCAACAGCAGCCACATTCAGACGTTGATGTACGAGGAGCGCTACGCCGCGCGCAATCGCGTCTATAGCCTGCCGCGCGCGCTGGTCGACATCGCGGTCGATGGAGGAGCCGCGCCGGTGTACCGGATCAGCCCCGACGAGCCGTGGCGGGTGATCCGGACGCAATGGCGCGTTGCGGGCAAAGTGCCGGGGCCAATCGAAGGGGGCGGACGAGCGTCAGGCTACTTCACGAGTGCGACCGGCGTGACAATTTATCGCGGTGACGCTTACGGACCCGAGTTCGTCGGCGATGCATTTATCGGCGACTGCGGGAGCAACCTGGTGCATCGCAAGAAGATTCGCGGGCGCGGGTTGGAACTGGTCGCCGAGCGGCCGCATGACGAGCAGAAAACCGAGTTCCTGGCGTCGAGCGACAACTGGTTTCGTCCCGTGCAGTTTGCCAACGCGCCGGATGGCTGCCTCTACGTGCTGGACATGTATCGCGAGGTCATCGAGCACCCATGGTCGTTGCCGCCTGGGATCAAGAAACACCTCGATCTGAACAGCGGGAACGACCGCGGGCGCATTTATCGAATCGCGCCGGAGAACTTCAAGCGACGCCCGGCGCCGGACCTGGGCCACGCCAGCACTACAGAACTAGTGGAAACGCTTGCGCATCCGAACGGCTGGCACCGCGACACGGCGGCTCGTTTGCTTTTTGAGCGGCAGGACAAGTCGGCAATTGATCCGCTGCGCGCGATGCTGAAGTCGTCGACGAACGAGTTGGCGCGATTGCACGCGTTGTACGCGCTCGCGGGAATAACCGGCGTGAAGAGGGCTGATCTGGTAAGCGCCTTGGACGATGCGTCTCCCATCGTGCGGGAGCATGGAATCCGACTTTGCGAGCGTTTTAATTTTCATCCCGGTGAAGCCGCACTGGCACGTCTCGCGGATGATCCCGATCGTCGGGTGCGATACCAGCTTGCGTGGTCACTCGGGAACTTCAATGGCGCGGTTACCATTTTGTCGCAATTGATGCTTCGTGATCTTGCCGACCCGTGGATGCGCGCAGCCATTCTAAGTTCTCTCGACACGCCTTTCACGAGGGAGGCCGGAGCCAGCATCGTATTTGACGCCCTGATGGATTCGCCGGAGGCCGCGCCGACTGAACTCGCACAAATCATTGGGGCGCTAGGCCAGCAGCAAGGAATCGCAAGAGTGTTGAAGGTTTCAGCCACTCACACTGGCTTCTCGTTGGCGCGCGCGCTTGGAAATGGACTTCGAGCATCAGGTAAAAGTCTCTCGGACGTAGCGCCGGATTTATTCCGCGAGGTGAAGGATCGGGCTGTTCGAGTGGCGTCCGATTCGAACCAGGAAATCAAACGCCGCGTGGAGGCCATTGAGTTGCTCGCACATGCCGATTACGCGGCGGCAGAGACGGCATTGACGCCGCTGCTGCGAACGAACACGACGCCTGAAGTCCAGGGCGCAGCCATCCGGACGCTGGCGCAATTTCGCGAGCGCGATCTCGCCGGCATGTTGCTGCCGTTTTGGACGCAATTGCCCGCTCGCGCCCGCAACGATGCGTTCAATGCCCTCATCACGCGCGTGAAATGGGTCGCGCCGCTGCTTGATGCTCTTGCAGCGGGCCGCATCGAGAAGTCCGGGTTCACGCCGCAACAGGTTCAGGCGCTGGTCAACCATTCCGATCCAGCGATTTACAGGCGCGCACGCGAAGTTTTCAACGTCACGACGAATTCGGAGCGGGAACAGATCATCCAGAAACTGATGCCTGCGACGCGTATGCAGGGCGATGCTGCAGCGGGACGCAAGGCCTACACGGAACGCTGTGCGGCGTGTCACCGCTTTGGCAACGAAGGGAGCGCCGTTGGGCCGGACATCGTGGCGATGAAAACTTCGGGCAAAGAGAAGTTGCTGGTGAACATCGTCGATCCCAACCGGGAAGTCGCACCAAACCTGCAGACCTATTTGGTTGAAACGACCGAGGGTGAAACGATCACCGGGTTGTTGCTTCGGGACTCCGGCGGAAGTGTGACGCTGACGATCGGCGGCGGCTCGGAGATTACTTTCATCCGCGCGCAGGTTCGCAAGCTCACGCCTCAAGGCAAATCGCTTATGCCCGAAGGCCTGGAGGAAGGGCTGACCTCAAAGCAGATGGCCGATCTCCTGGAATTCTTGAGCGCCCCTGAAGGAAAATAACTCAACCCTGCAAAAGCTTCTCGCACTCCGAGCGCAGGCGTTTTAGTTGCGAAGCTGTCCTGGCTTCAATGTAGCAGCGGATCAAAGGTTCGGTGCCGCTGGCTCGGAAGGCGACCCACTCGCCCCTGGGAAGGAGGAATTTGTAGCCGTCGGTGTTGATGAATTTCTCGACTGGAAATGACCCGATGCTCGTGAGGCCACTGCTGAGTTTCGCGAGCAATGCTTCCTTGTCGCGCACTTTTACGTTCAGCCGGTCGGTGTGAAATGCGCCGGTTTTCTTCTCGAGTTCTTTGAGAATCTTCCCGAGCGATTTCTTTTCCATGGCGACGAGCTCCGCCATGAGCAGGCAGGCGAGGATGCCGTCCTTTTCCGGCACGTGACCTTTGACGCTCAAGCCTCCCGACTCCTCGCCTCCCACGATGATCGGCTCGGACTCCATCAACGCGCCGATGTATTTGAAACCGACAGGCGTCTCGTGAATTTTTACGCCGAGTAACTCGGCCACCGCATCCACCTGGTGGCTCGTGGGAACAGTCCGCACCACCGCGCCGGTCCACTTGCGGTTTTTCTTCAGGTGGTAAAGCGCGAGCGCGAGAATCTGGTTGGGAGTGAGCCACGTCCCATCCTGGTCGACTATCCCGAAACGGTCGGCGTCGCCGTCGAGCCCAAGTCCGAGTTGCGCCTTTCCGCTGCGGACCAACTTCGAAACCTCCGCCATGCCTTCGGCGTTTGGCTCCGGATGGTGACCGCCGAAGAGTGGATTGATCTCGTTGTGGAAAACGGTCACGCGCGCGCCAGCCTCTTCGAGCAGCGTGTCGAGGTAGCCGCGACCGGTGCCGTACATCAATTCGATCGCGAGTTTCAGCTTCGCTTTCTTGATGGCGCGAAAATCGATGAGCTTTTTGATCTGCTTGAAGTAAGCCGGCCGCGGATCGATGGTCTTGCACTGAAAGGTGCCGACGACGGCGGACTTGATGCTCCAGTTTTGCGAAAGCAGGTCGGCAACTCTGGCTTCGATCTGCTTCGTCACCTCAGGCGTCGCGGGAGCGCCGTTGCTCGTGGAGAATTTCAACCCCTGCCATTCCGCGGGATTGTGGCTGGCGGTCATGTTGATGCCGCCAATCGCCTTGCGATCGCGAATAGTGTAGCTGATCACCGGCGTGGGCGTGTCGCGCTCGCACAGCAGCGGAGTCAGGCTCGCATTGGCCAGCACCTCGGCGACGGCGAGTGAGAATTCGCGGCCGAGGAAACGCGTGTCATGGCCGATGATGACGACGGGTTTGCGGCCCGCGATCGGCGAGCCTTCGCGCGCCAATTCGTCCTTGAGATAAAGCGCGATGCCTTGCGCGGCGAGGCGGACGCTGGCGAACGTGAAATCGCGCGCGATCAAGCCGCGCCAGCCCGAAGTGCCGAACTTAATTGCAGAAGTCATAACCCAAATCCCGGCGCGTCCCAAACGCCGGCGTTACTGTTTCCAGTCGAAGGCCCGCTTCTTCAAAGCGTAAATATAGCCGACGAACAGGATACCGAGGAACGAAATCATTGAGAAAAAGATGAGATTGCGCGTCGTTTCGCTTCCGAGCATTTCCCGATAAACGACGGCCCACGGATAAAGGAACACGACCTCGATGTCGAAGAGGATGAAGAGCATCGCCACGAGATAGAATTTTACCGACATTCGGGTATTGCCTTCGCCGACGGGAAGCATGCCGCATTCGTAGGCGGTGTCCTTGATTTTCGAGCGCTTGCCGCGAAAGCCGAAGAGCTTGGAGGCGATCAACGTGCCCGCCGCAAATAGCGTGGCGAACAACGCCAGCAGCAGCACGGGCACATACTCTCGAATCTGCGAATCCATCGCAGGAAAGTTACGGCGAGCCACACGGTTGGCAAGCGTTTAGGAACCTTAATTGCCACCCGCGCCATAGACTTTGTGCGGGGACCGGACGGAGATGGCTTCGGAGAGGAGGCCAAGCGCTTCGGCGCGGCCCACTGTGCCGAGAAGGCGGAACTCCGAGAGATTATTCACGACGGGAACATTGCGCACCTCGCTGGCGAGGAGGATGGGCAGGACGTCCGTGAGCTTTTGGTTTGGCGTCAGGCACGCGGGCGGCGGGCGCATCACGTCGTAAGCGATCACGCCGCTCAATTCCTGGCCGGCGTTGAGATACTCTTTCAAATCGTGCAGCGCCACCATGCCGATAAGGCGCTGGTTTCCATCGACGACCGGCAGGAAATTATTGGCGAGCGAGAGGAACCGGTCGGCGATCTCGCGGAACGCGGTGTTTTCGTGCAGGGGCGGCACCGGCTCGCGCATGAGATCGGCGACGGTCGTTTGTGTGGCCGCGCCGATGTGCGGGCTTTCGCGGTCGAGTTCCACGCCTTTGCGGCGCAGCGGTTCGGTGTAAATGGATTCCTTGTGCAGACGGCGTGCCACCAGAGTCGACACCGCGCACGCAATCATCAGTGGCGGCATGATGGAGTAGTTCAGAGACAACTCGAAGATCATGAGAATCGCGAGCAGCGGCGAGTGAGTGGTGGCGGCAAGGACGCTGCCCATGCCAACGAGGGCAAACGCGCCCGTGGGAAGCGTGGTGTCAATCTGTGGCTGGTGCAGGAGTGCCCCGAACAAGCTGCCAAGACCCGCACCGA
>Ga0137340_1000096_pt1 | contig 19545 bp, 23 predicted proteins | sample EasRivERMLT400_2_FD_102295 | JGI IMG/M metagenome (GOLD analysis project Ga0137340, IMG submission 102295) | Soil microbial communities from meander-bound floodplain in the East River, Colorado, USA - East River MetaG ERMLT400_2 | ecosystem: Environmental > Terrestrial > Soil > Floodplain ...
GCATTGTAGCTGCCAAACAACGGCTCCTGTTTCGAGCCTGCAATAATATCCAGCGCAGGTCTGCCTTCAGGAAACTGTTCCAGCTCCCTTTGTCCCTTTTCCAACAGGTCCTGCTCCAGCTTCGCATACATCGCCTGCAGTCCAACTACCTGCTCGACTGGCGAAAAGCTCCCATCTACCCAGTTAATTGGGTCTCCCGACGCGAGTGCAGTTTCTCGCGCGGCACGCATACTGTCCAGCGCCCGATTAACCTCACCCCTTCTGACCATAGCGTGAGTGCCGCCAAAGAGGGTACCTATCACTCCGCCTGTAGCGAAGTTCTGCCAGAAATTCTCTCCCAGTGTCCTGCTCGGGTCATACCCCGCGAGATCACTGGCGATCCAATTACTCCCCAGTTGCTGCGCGGCTTCTTGTCCGCCTTCCAGCAGAAATCCCTTCACCGCCTCACTAAGCAGGCCCGGCTCTCCACTCAGCCCTACATCCTTGATCTTTTCCAGCAGTCTTCCACCACCAAGCCTGTTCAGCCGGTTGAGCATCCACGCGCCGGGGAGAGCCTCAGACGTGCCAACTACTGCTCCGCCCGCGTATGCAAGTAGTGCTTGGTTCGGGTCCGCTCCCATCTGAATCGCTTCTTCATATTGTTGTGAGGATTGTGAGGCTCCCCCAAGTGCAGCGATGCTGACACCCGTTCCCCATCCAAGAGCCTTTAATGCCTCGCCCCCGGCAAGGAATCCCGCCGTACTCCCCATAGCATAAGGAATACTTTCCCACCAATGCTCTGGAGTTTGAATTGGTTCAGGATACAGTTTCTTATAGATGTCATCTACGACATCTGCCCCCATTACCAGCAGAGACGAAATAGGAGCCTTTAAGGTAGGCTCAAACTTATAGTGTTCTTCTGGTGGAGCAAGGGCTTCATGCAGGGCCTTTACCCCTTGCCCTGCAGATTTTGTGCTATATGCCAGAAACTCTACAACGCCACGACGAAAGTCTCCACCAACTTTTGGTCCACCTAAGGGAGCAATTAGATATTCAATTACAGCTTTTCGTCCTTTGTCAAGGGTAGACTCCGTATCAGCAGCTTCCTGTAGTCCCGAATCTGGTGCTGCAATAATCTGATCCAGCGCCCCAGGACCAGCAGGCGCCATAGGCGTGATTTGTGTCTGCGCTGGTGCTGTCGGCGGGGCAGCCAGTGCATCCAATGCGCTGAAGGCTGGAGTCTCTGGCTGCCCCGCCAGTTCATCAAGGGCTCCCATCAGTAACCGTACAGCGCCGGATCAACGCCGTCCTTCTTCAGTGCAGCCTTGATTGCTTCAGGACTTGCGCCTTTACTCCTTGCCGTGGTGATCTTCCCCTCGATCGCTGGATCTCTTTTCCCTTGTGGAGCAGGCGTAGTCCTATCGATCGGTCCACCCCTATCCGTCGGCGCCACAGGTCCAGCTTTTCCTGCCTCGTCCAGCTTTGCCAACCTTGTTGCATCGTCAATGCTTTCATTCAGCATTTGTCTTTGCATCTCCGGCGTCATGCTCTTACCAAGGTTGTTCAGGTCACTCTGCCACGCCGTCATTCTTGCAGAGAAGAATTGTCTCGCCTGATCTCCCGGACTCTTTGTCCTCGCCTGCGTCTCCAGCAGCATCACTGCCCTTGCTCTTGCCGCTACAGGATCTGCACCTTCCGCCTCGAACTGCGCAGCTAGTGCGTTGATCTTCTGAATGTCCGCCGGGAGCTGTTTCCCACCAGGTCCTGTACCAGCATACGCATTAGCGCGCGTTTGGTCAGCTTTTGCGCGGAGTCGGTCGATTTCCTCAGCAGACTTGTTGTGTCGGATAGCTTCGTCGAGCGCATCTTGTGCGTGCTGAGCAGCTTGCTGCGATGCTGCTCCTTGCTGCTCAATGTTCTTTTTCTGTGTAGTGGCATTCCGTTGCGAAATGTCAACTTGCTGTCCTTGTAGCTGCAGTTGCTGTTTCTGCACCCCTGCCTGTCGGTCCCTCTCGACTGTTGCCTGATTCCTCGCACGTTCTGCCTCCCTCAGTCCAGTCAGTCTTTGCACGCCACCCTGCAGTGCGTTCGCCGCCACGTCCCATCCGCTTTGGCCCGGCTGCGTGCTCCGCATCAGACCCGTTCCCGTTGCAAGAAGGGCTTGCCTGAAGTTTGGATCCTGTGTCTGCGCAAGGAACTTCCTCCAGAGGTTTTTATTTTCCTCTAAGTTCGGCTGCGCAGGGGCAGGAATGTTTCCGATTGGGGGAGCTTGAAGTGTGCTCGGGTCAAGGAGCAAGTCGCCTATGTTCGCCATTAGAATTCTCCTAAACCAAGCCCAAGCCGTACTGTGGCTGCGCTGCAGGACCCATTGGAGGAGGACGTTGCAGCGCCTGTTGATACTGCTCCGCGACAGCCTGCGTTGCGCCTACGTTCGGCGCAGAAGGCATCATTGACTGAATGTTCGGGGGAGGCCCCATCGGAGCGAGCTGCGGCACCTTCTGCTCCTGCTCATCCGCCGTGGAATTTGCCCAGTTGGCTCCGATCTTTGCAATTGAGCCCCAGTCCATTCCAGCCGCTGCGTTTGGCGCTCCAGCCGCTGTGGTACTGAAACCCTCCGAAGCGCCTCCAAGTGGTCCTGTATATGCCCCTGCTCCTGCTGCCCCACCGGAGTTCACACCAGCGGCTGTGGGGGCACCTCCTCCTACAAGCGCACTGGCTCCATACCCACCAGCAAGACTTCCTGCCACAACCTTTGCCAAATCATGTGAGGTCTGTGAAATCCCAGTGTTGATTCCAGCTGCCTTCGCCCTATCAAACGACCCTGACGAAGGCCCACCAAATTCATTCACTACTGGCTCGTAGTCCTTTCCAGTAATCCCTCCCCAAATCTTCGAACTAAAGGGGTCAACGGCACCAAGCAGTAACCTTTCCGGGTTCTTTTTAATCTGCTTGAACATATCTCCGAGATTGAACGCCTCGAAGCTGAAAGCGTCTTTTAGGCTGGCCATTTAACCGCCTCCTAGGAGAGACACGAGGGAGAGTAAGGCTCCAATACCTTGCAATCCACCAGTGTTTCCGCCAGACGTACCGGCACTACCAGTAGTCGTGTTAGTACCGCCGTACTGCCCTGCTGTTCCAGTCAGCGCCTGCAGGGTTTGTAGGTTCAACAGCGGCCGCAGCTGCTCGAAGTTGAACTTCTTCAGCGCCGCATCGATATTCGCCTGTTCGTCCGCCCTCTGCGCGCCTCCCACCTGCTGTAAGGTGTTCGCGGGGGCAAGTCCCAGCCCATACGTCTGTGGGGCTCGGCTTGCTGCCGAATTGTACATGTTGAGCCCAGAATTATAGGCCCCCATGTTCAATTCCCCTAAAGTCCGTGCAAGGGCGTCGTTAGTGCGACCGATGGCTAGGCCTGAACTGATTCCTTCTGTAGGACTGCCCAAAGCGCCTGTTGCGACGCTCCCTGCACGGATGTTCGGCAAGATATTTTCGGTTAAATTCCTCGTTACGTCACGTGTCACCCCCTGAGTTACGTTGTTAAATCCAGGGATATTACTCGGGTTGAAGATGTTACTGGGATTTAGCCAGAAATTTTCTCCACCCTGATAATTTTTGATGAAGTCCGATCCAGCTCCCGTTGCGTACCCTGTCGCCGCAGTCCTTCCAGCAAGCTCTGCGCCTGTTGGCTGAGCTACCGTGTTACCACCGTAGTACTGTGGACCACCAGTGTTGTAGTAGTCTCGTGCCCCCGCCATCAAGGTGTCAACGTTCTGCTGCTGTCCAGGCGGTAACGTTGTGGTAGAGGTCTGTGTCTGTGATTGTCCGGCTCGACCGCCCATTAGTGTACGCCTCTGTCAAGGAGTCTTCCAACAACGGAAAACTCGTGAGTATAACCTAAAGGTCGAAGCTTACGCTCCCACCCACGACGGCCCCACACTTGGATCTTGTAGAACCCGTTGGCCTTAGCCCACGCCTCCAGAAGGCCAAGGTCTCCAAACCACTCATCCATATCCTTTCCTGCAGCCCAGCGTACAACAAGGGTGCTCTTTTCATCAATCGTCATTGACTCAGTGATAAGAACAAGGTCAATCTCAGACGACTGTGGTTTGTGCCCGATCCAAATCTGGGCAAACCCAGCTTTCGCCTTTTCCTTGATAAAGCTTAGATCAATCCAGGTCTCATATGGCCCCAAGGCTAAAGTCAGCCAAGGGGCCACACGAGGCCAATGCTCTTCTACATTGAAGGGATTGACAAGCGTGTACATGCGACTAGCCGGAAACTCCAATTTCCCCTTCTCCCTGAATCGTCAAGGCCGTCGCTGTGCCAGCGCCTCCGACAAGGAAGTCAGCTACGTCCAACCTCATCATTCCATACCAGTCTTCTGAACTATTGGCTGGAACGGACCTGCCAGTTCCCACGACTTCAGTTCCTGCCGCATTCGCACCCGTAGCGCCAAGCCACAGGCTAAACGTTGCTGGAGAAGCCGTCTTGTTCACGATCCTGATATGTCTCAGAATAATGTACTGCCCTGACGAGCCTGCACCGACGCCACCAGAAGCGGCAGGGGGATTCAGAATATTGGTCGTCAGCGTCGTTGACATCGCGACTGGACCCAATCTGAAAGCTTTGTTTGATGCCATCTAAGTCTCCTACATCGCAGCCAAGTTGATCAATTCCGCTTGGACCAAGTTGATTGTCCAAGAAGCCGAAGTTCCACCATTCACACTCAGTCCAATAATGCTGTTCGCTACTCCACTGTCGAACGTGCCGGAGGTAGCAATTTCTGGTTCCGACACGCCCGTACCGAATCCTGTAATTGACAATCTGTGTGCCAGACGTCCGAGGGTCTGCAGCACTGCCGAACCTCCTACAACACGGAAAGTTGCCCAGATTTCAAACACACCTTCATCCGCTACTGCAGTTTGTACAGACCATGTCAGTGTTCCGCGGGATGTGTCCCCCACAGCGCCTGCAGTCCCAAACCGTATGTTGATGATAGGAGTTTGAGTTCCTGCTCCTGACTTTACCACGTTGAATCGACAGCGATACATCGTGCCAACTTTCAACGCATTCGCAGGAATTGGAATACTTGATCCTGTCAAGTACGTATCTGTGGCGAATCCAGCGCCCTGCTGCGCTACGCTTCCATTGTATACAGCCCTAGCAGCAAATGGATCTTTAACAAAGGGAGGAGTAATCAACGGCTCGTTGCTTTCCGGTACTTCTGGTAGAACAACAGGCCCCATAGGCCCTTGTGCTCCCGTCGTGCCCGCTGAACCTGCCGCGCCGTCCGCTCCCGCTTTACCTGGGGTACCGGGTTCTCCGTCAAGGCCGTCTTCAGCTGCGAGGAAGATTGGCGGACCTGTCGGCCCTTGTGCACCAGTATTGCCTGTTTGTCCTGCTGCGCCGTCAATTCCTTGTCTTCCTGGAACTCCTGGCTCGCCATCAAGGCCTTCTTCCGCCACCAAGAAGATAGGTGGGCCTGTCGGACCCTGTGCGCCCGTGTTTCCGGTTGCTCCCGCCGCACCATCTGTACCATTCCTTCCCGGAGGTCCAGGTTCGCCATCTACCGTGTCTGCAACAAGGAATAAAGGAAGGCCAGTTGGACCTTGAGGTCCAGCGGCTCCCGCGGCTCCCGCTGCTCCGGCCGTTCCAGCCAGTCCGGGAAAGCCCATATCGCCTGGCTCTCCATCATGACCCATTGCTCCAGCAAAGCCACGAAGTCCTTGTGCGCCGTCAGCTCCTGGTATTCCCGGATCTCCCTGTGGTCCTGGCGGACCACTACCACTGCCACTTCCCAGTGCCTTCCACGCTGGTACAGTTGCGTCGTACCAGACTGGCTGCTTAATTCCATCCCCTAGTGGATCCCAGTGAACTCCATCACAGATCGCTGAGTCTCCATCCTGCGGCTTTTCTGGCTCTACATACAGGATGCGAAGGTTGTTTCTGTCTACAGGCCCAAGTGCCTGCGCGATGCGCTGAAGTTCTCTCAGCGCTGCTTCGTCTTTTAGAATTTCAACTGGACGATACGTCACACTGCACCCCTAAATATCAACCCTACGTCCACAAAGGGGTCAGTGCTTGTGCCACTGGAAGAGAGCGAGGACAGAGAAGTGTAGCTACTTCCTGACGATAGGACTTCCTGCCCTACGCTCCCAGAACCCATGACCACTGTTTCTCCACCATTTATGACAAAATCTCGTGCGGAAGAATTTGCCTGTCGCATGAAGGAAAGTTGGCTTTCTGACTCCAGCGTCGTCAGCCCAGTAATGTCTAAAAGCCCAGTTCTTGCGACACTTCCGCTTGCAGGCGCCAGTGACCGAATCGCCACTCCTCCGCGCATCGTGATTACGCTGAATCCGCTCGAACTCGGAACCACATCTCGTTGATGACCGACAGCGTATCCCTGATCTGTACCAATGTCGGAGGAAAGCAGGGTCACTGCGGTAATCGTCTTAAAGGTCGAAGTGCCTACGTGATAGATTTCGCCTATTTCGACCGTAATGTCTTCAGTCTGCGCACCGTCCGCCATGTCAGTGCCAGTAATTCGCACTTCAAAGGCACCCGTAGTACCCCCAGTAAACGAGGGCCCACGTGTTACCAGCGCCTGTACCCCATTCGTGTCTGTAAACACACCTCCTGACTGAAGGTACCCATTTGGCGTCTGCGGCGTTCCGATTGCGCCTTGGGTCCTGACGAAAAGTACGGACGACGCCCAGACATCGCGCTCTCCATCCGATACGTCAGGAACTACAAAGCTCACGACATTGGATTCCTCTCCAACCTCCGGATAGAACGAGGCGGCTACTACATAGTACTCATACGTATGTACGCCTGCCAGCGAGGAATCTGTAGTTGACAGAAAAGTCTCGGCTCCAGATCCGTAATTCGCCCACGCTCCTCCATCTACCCTTCTGTAAAGAATGTAGCTGGTAATTGTCAGGTCTGTCGCGTCTGGAACAGTCCACTCTAGTTCAATGTCGTTTCCATTCAGGATTCCTGAAAGGACAGGAGGTCCAATTCCACCCCATATTCTACCTTCAGGATTCTGCTCAATCGGTCCAGGATAAATAAACGGGGTGGCGCGAAGGTCTCTGATTCCAATCCCCCCTGTAACCCTATTCCACACAGCCGCAACTGTAGCATACGTCTCTCCTGCCTCAGGAAAACAGAACCAGATCTCATTTCGTCTCTGGTAGTCTACAGTAAAGCAATTGAAGAAGTTCTGCGAGTCAATCTGGTTGAATATCCAGTTTCTCAGCTTCGCCTCAACAATGCTTTCCGACGAGTTTCTCGATCCATTGTGAACATACAGGTCGTCAATTCCCGCTACAAAGTGCCCTCCCGGAAAGGCTGTAACGCAGTCCCTCCAGAGCATCCCCCTTCCATCAATGATCTTCCAGTGGGCGAAGATGTCAGGTGGCCCGATAAACTGCATGGCGAAGACACTTCGCTGCTTATAGACGATGAAGAGTTCACCGAGCGGTAAGCCATCGACGAGGTAATCTGACGTTTCCGCAATATCTCTTTGAGATGAAAACTTCGTAGGATCATCAAGAGCCCAAGAGGATGGAATTGTCCCAGGGGCTGCCGCGTCCGACCAGCGAATCCTGTACGGTCTTTCATTGCCGCTCTCAATGATGTATCCAGCCATCGCGAAGTTCTTGAATGATCGCAGGAACTTACATCTGGTGTTTGCCGGCCAGAAAGTCAAGTCCTGCAGCTTCTCCGCAACGTCAAACTCCAGCCACATCTGTGGAGGATCAATAACGTTGTTGAAGAGACCAATGCCGTTCAGCACTTCTCCCTGCCAACGTTCATTCACCTGACCATTATAAGGACCGCTAGCGCGCGTGATGTCGAAATGGCCAGAATTGAAAGCGAAGACCCTATCCAGCCCAGCATAGACCCAAATAGGATTGTCTACTGGAGGAAAAACCTTGAGCCAAAGGGGGTTGAATCCTGCAGGAGACATGACCACAGCCTCGCCCGGAAAGGATTCAGCTCCCACAGAATTAAAGCGCACATTCCGCACCTCATCAAACGCTTGAGGTTGAATGGCATACTGGGCTACATCCTTGATGAAGCCTGGATTACCGAATTTACTTACCGTAAGGCGTGTCATGGCGCAACGTAAGCTGTAGTCTTCATGATGTAAGCTAAGGCATAATACGGAGGCAGTGTTGGCACAGTGTGCGTGTGCGCACCATCTGAACCAATAGTATGTGTATGTCCTGTACCACCACCAGTATCTTCAATCAGTTGTTCCGACAATCCGTTCGCGTCTCTGTACGCTCGCGCAGAGTCACTGTTACCAGCAATAGCTTGACTGCTGCCAATTCCGAAAGCGTTCGCGTCGCTCGAATCCGTACTATTCGATACCCAAGGTCTGTGATTGTGCGCGGGTATCTGAGCTTCTGTCAGTGTCGTCGAGCCAGTCACACCACTATGAGTGTGCGCGCCTGTAGAACTGGTTGTACCAGAAACGGCTCCGCCTACATTTCCTACGTTGTAAGTTGCACCTGCACCAACGATGAACCTATCTTTCAGATTCGGTGTTCCGTTAGTCCCATCGCACAGAGCCCAACCAGTAGGAATTGCCCCAATGCTCCCACTCCACGCCGTAATAACACCTACAGGAACAAGGTGCTCAAGCAATTCCGCAAGCACCGCTGTCCAGTTATCAGGCAGCTGATTTAACGCTCCCTGCGTCTTCGTTACAGCCCCAGTAACATTTGGAAAGGTGTTGTGAATCGCCTTTTTAATATTCCGCAGGTGATCATCACCTTGTCGAATCTTGTCCGACCCAAGTGGCCATCCGACGACCAGATCACTGATGTAGGTTACTGATTCTAAACCCATCTTAGTTCTCCGTATCGTCCAGTAGGTAATCTCTGTTCACGTGTTGACGCGCCTCTACGCTACGCCAGAAGTCGTCTGCTGCGACCTGAAGTTCAGGCAGAATATCTGCTCTTAGCTTCGCGTCGCGAATGTGTGTTGCTGCCACAATGTCCAAGGTAGACAGGGTGACAAAGTTGTAGAATTCCGTCAGCCACAAGTTCGACACGACATCGTTCGTATCAGTTATTTCTGCTGTTCTCTTGTAGTATGGAAGACGGATCGGATAAGCCACGTCTGGCGTAGGCGCGAAATACACCTTAACACCAAAGAGGGCATACGCCAGTGGTAGCGCTGGGTCCACCGAACTTCCAGCTTCATCCACTTTTTCATAGGAACTCTTTACTACATTAGCCCACGCAACAGGTGAGGCGTTGATGTTCTGCACACGAAACTGACCCTCTTCTACTTCCCGCAGGAAATCAGCCGGCAGGGGGAGAAAATCCTGTGCTGACACGCACACGTCATCCCACCTATCTTCTAAAAACCAAGGGATTGTAGCCCCCTGTTCGAGTTGCCGAATCTTCTGATTCAGCTCCAAAAGCACCGTGGCCCTGAGCGTGGGGGCCGTACGATTTCCCAAACGCTTCATCATGTTGTTCAAAACTTCTGTATTATTCACGGTGCTCTCTTACTTATCGTAATGGTGCGCGTAGCTCTTCGTTTTCTTCGCCTGCTTTTTCTCTCCCTTTTTTACCCCTTCATGTGCCAGCATCGCTGCCTTTCCCTTAGTCAATCCCTTTTTCTCTGGAATGCTCCCATGCGCAACTCCCTCAAACAAACGATGTTGCTTAGCTGTGTATGGCATTGTATTCAGTGAAATGATGGCAAGTACAGTACTATACTTGCCATCATCTATTTCACCCTCCTGTTCCCGCTCTCTGCCTTGCGATCTCAGCCCGCAGCGCATCTCGAACAGAATCATCCAGCGCGGCGAGTTCGTCCAGTTCCTCGTCCGTCACGTCACGACCCTCTTCCCTTGCACGCTTGATGACCGTTCCCAAGCTCTGCGCCTGCGAAAGCAGCTGAAGCAACAGCTGAATTGCTAGTGCAGCATTCACGTTCCACCTCCTTTGGACTTGGCTTTATCCAAGTACCCTTGCAGTGCCGTCAAGCCAGTGATCGCCAAGGTCAGCTTATCCTCGGCCAGTGTTGGGTTAGTCCCCTTCAACTGCCTTGCGATCTCAATAGCCGCACGAATGTTGTCCGCCTGTTCATTCGCATTCTCTGCATCGTCAGGCGAAAGCTTGTGCGCCTGAAGAAGGGACAGAGTTGTACTTCTGATAGCCGTTGCACCAGAATACGCCGCAGCCGCCTTCTCGTTGAAGGATTTCGGTGCAGGCAGACTAGCACAGGACGCGATCAGAATCGCAAGAGCCAGGCTCAACAGAAACGAGGTATAGTTCAGTTGTCTACGCATTAACTCCCTCCACTCGTAGTTGGCGGAACAGTAAGGATATTGGCTCCCACGGCGTCCCGCTGCCGTGCAAACCAGTAGGCCATCACGTTCACTATCTGCCCACTGAGAACGCCAAGGAACCCAGCGAAGGCTTCCTTGTAGTCCGTAGGAACCTTCACGTAGCCTAGCATGAAGAGAATTAAGATAGTGAAGAAACCAACAACAAAGAGAACTGATAGCCCAATTTGAGCTACGAGAAGCGAGTTTTGATTCATGGGTCTACAAGCTCCATATGAGGTGCATCGAGAAAATGTTCGTCTGGATCAGCCACGCCGGACGTTCTCCAGTCTTGATCCCAATCCAGCCCAAATCTCAGTTTAATTCCTTTCTCCTGTGCTACTCTCTGCACGTACCCCATTAACCTCGCTGCCGCCATCGCATCTTTCCAGTCAATTTTGCCCTCAGGCGTCCAAGGCCATACATCAACAGCGCGAGAGGGCAGAGAATTATGATTACCCTGCGGCCAGTGCTTTTGACTCTTACCCTCACTAAACGCCTTCTCTTGATCCACCTCATTGCGGTGTCCTGTGATGACAGTGAAGTCAATCCACTTTATGACCTCATTACATATATCCTGTAAGCGCTGATCGCATGTTGCAAGTTTTGCGGCGCTAGCCACACTGAAAGCTGGCATTATTTCAGCTCCACGCAAGCAGGAAGCTCTTTGTAATACACACCTGTCAGGTCCTTATACTTTCTATTCAGCTCCTGCAGCTGCACTGTGTACACTGTCGTAGGCTTTCCCTCCTCCAACGCTGTACACTGTTTCACCTTCAGATCGAACATTCGTCCCTCCAAGTACTCTACACGCGTCGTCGTAACGATTGACTTCGTGTCAGCTGACGCAAACCCACTCCAAAGACCAAAGGGGGCAAACGCGCCAAAGGAGCCTAAGATAAACACTAAGGTCAAAAGTCTCCAGCTCATGATAAAGGCTCCTTGAATTTGGGCTTGCGTCATACCCACAGTAATCATATCTTCCATTGCCTTTCTCATCAACGTTCTCCTACAGGCTCAATATCAAGATCGTAGCTCAACAGGCTCCACGGCTTCTGCGCGACCGAGGTAAAACGAACTGCGTTATACCTTCCACTTACCGTAAAGTCCTGAAAGGAATCAATCCCAATCCTAAAGTCGTAGGGCCCTTCCCAAGTAATTGGATCATCAGGGTTTTCTTGACCGCCCGCCCAAAGCTGTACAACCGTTCCGGGATTAGCCTGAAAGATTGGCCACATTCCACAAACTTGTTTCATCACACCGGGATCGACAGTAAATTGCCCAAATCTGTCTTGTCCCACAATCGTCAGACCTGTCCTCGTCAACGTCGCATCAATCGGAACAGGTCCAAAATCAATTCCATCATCTGCCCTGTAAAACTCGATTCCGACTAACATAATCGGTCGAGCTTCGCTGTACACTAAGTCCGCTTGTCCCCACTCCTCGTCATTATTATCCCAGATACTCGAGTCTGGTACGATGCCGTCTGAAATCACCACAGGGAACGAGGGCAGTAATATCCCCGTCCCTGTGATGTGTCGAATGCCCCCACCGGAGAGCGTAGCTCCAGAAACAGTAAGTACGCCATCTCCAGTGAGGGCAGTCACAGGTCAACTCCCGGTTACGGGAAGTCCTTGAACTCGCCAATGTAAGCGAAGCTGCGCTCGAAGTGGAACTCGAAGCCGCACTCCGTCAACCACTGATCCTTGATATAGTCCGCATCGTTCGGCTGGATTTCCTTCTCCACCTTTGTGTCTCTTCCACCCAGCGGCCGGTATGTGATACCTGCTGGATTGACCACGAACATCGAGTTCTTGTATACCGGATGCACGTTCATCAGTGGATGACTCTTGAGGTACAGAGTACCCTGCGGAATCACATACCGCTGCAGGCGCATGCCGAAGAAGTCCACGATGCCGTCGTACTTGATGAAGGTGCTCGAAGCATTCAGCACGAGCTTGTTGAGCATGTTCAAGGCACCGTTGCCGCAGAACACGATCCGCTCGTTGCCGGCTTCTGCCGCCTCGTAGTCAAATACCGGGTACACCGCCTCGAGGAACGTGTCTGCCGTTGGATCAGCAGTGAACACAGTTCGGAACGAGGTGATGAAATTCCGCAATCCGCCAGTGTAGCGAAGCGGCATGTTGCCGTTGCTCGCGTCCACTGTCTCGAACGGAATCCCCCACATCAGGGCCTGCTCGATCTTCTCCGCGTGCTGGAAGGTCTTGCGCTTCTGTTCGTTCTTGCGCGGATCGCCAGTGCGATGAGTGGTCTCCAGATCAGTCTTCGTGACCTGATAAGGAGTCTTGAAGATCTGCGTGTAGTTGGTCAGCTTCACCGGGTTGGTGGAGGCGCTGGCCGTCGACAGGTTGCCTTCGGAGTGTGCGTTACCGACGCGCAGGACCTTGGTGTTGTCAGCGATCGCAGCGGCAGACGTGCCTGCCACACCACGCTGGACTACAAAGGTCGTGTCGTTAGTCACGGACACAACGCGGATGAACTCAGGTGCATAAGTGGCCACCTGTGTTGGAGGCTCCAGCTGCAGAACGTCGCCCGGGATTAACTGCAGCGCACCGGCAGACACAACGATTGTAGTCGTTGCACCTGATCCGATCGCTGGAGTCACGTTCAGACGGCAGATGGTGTTGACCTCTTCCCACCAGTAGAACTGTGGGTCATCCGTCTTTTCCGTCTTGCCCTTCGATGTCAGCGCGAACATCGGCGCTGTACCGTTAGGATTCAGGAAAAGAATCAGCTCGCGGAAGTTCTTGGGACGTTCGTCCGCCCCATAGGAGCCGGTACCCCGCAGACCGGCAAAAAAGCCTAGATTATCAGCCATTGTTGCAAATCACCATAGGTTGAGGTTTAGAGCCTCCCCGCTAGCACATCGTTCGCCAAGTCAGTAAACACATTGTCGCTACCGCCACCACCTGGACCTGCCGGTCGTGGAACGTGACCAGTACCACCAGCCCCTGCGGGACGTGGAGGTGCCGACGGAACCAGTGGCGTAGTTAACGGAACCGGTGCACCTGGAAGGTCCAAGGGCAATCCCAGCGACATCATCGCCATCAGTCCAGCGTTCTTGATAACCGTACCCATATCAGCCTTCGGATTCGCATTCCGATAGGCTCGAATGGAGTTGCGGATAGCTTCCGTGTGTGACTTCTCTGTCTTACTCAGCTTCGGCCACGAGGAGTAAAACGCCGTGTCGGCCTGATCCGCTGCTTGGCGACTCTCGAGGAGTCCCGAAACAATCTGCGGAAGGACCTGCAACAGGGAGTTATACGTCGCAGCCTGGACCTCGTAGTGCAAACGAGCAGCCATTGCGGGGTACACTTTCTCAGGTTCAGTCCTGAGACTCTCAGCCTCTTGATCTGTCAGCTTGTAAAGGTCTGTCAGTTTGGGTAGAAACTCCTTGCGGTGCTTCTCCCAATCGACCGGCTCTGCAGGTGGCGCAGGAGGTTCCTGTGCCGTGGCCGCAGGCGCTGGCTGTTCTGGCGCAGCAGTGGGGGGCTGTCCCGGTTGCTGCCCAGGTTGAGAAGCCGGCGCACCCGTGGAGGGCGGCACAGCGGCTGATGCAGGGGGTACGATCCCTGGATCGGCAGGCGGGACCGGCGAGGCGGGCACAACCGGCTTCTCAGAAGGGGGATCGTTGGCCGTATACCTATCGTCTACGGTCAACGACGCAAAATCAAAGGGTGCCTCGTCGCCAGACGGTACTGGCTCGGCTGAAGGCACACTCGTTGGCGAGGGGGCTGGATCGCTTGACGGCGCTCCACCACCACCCGCTGGCTCTTCAATCGTCAGTATCTTCGGAAACATTTTCGTCCTCCTCAACCTCAGTTAATGTCTTAATCTGTTCTTCGAGATCCGTCACGCGGATATCGACTATTTCGGAGAACAGGAGTATTCCAGCGATTTCGCCCTTTTGAAACTCCTGTTCCAGTGTTGCATCAAGAGACTTCAACGGACTTCGCTCAAAGTTCCGTCTCGTCTCCACTTGTGCTGCCGCGATCTCCATAAGGTACCTATATCCGTTGTGACCTCGCAGGTCTCGCAACTTAGATAGTTCCTCCTGAAGTTCCCGTAGCGTTCCCTCCTCGCGTTCCTCCTCCACCTTGACCTCCTATTGGTACCACGTTACCCTTTCCAGCCTCGTTCTGCAAATTCGTACCAGGCTGCGCCACATTGATCCTAAACCTGTCGATATTTCGCTCTCCCTGCAGCTTCATCGCGTGCGCGACCATTCCACCTATATCCCACTGCATCGCGAATTGGGGAATTCTGGCCATTTGCACCAGAAGTTCCTTCCAGAAGTTAGCTTGCGCCATACGGTCGATCGGTGCAGTGCCATCAACGGGCACAAAATCATAGTCGCCAGCGATTAGAGCAGGACTCACATCCACGAACCGCCCAGCTTGCTCCAGTGTGTTCCCCGCAATCAGGTATTTGCGCTCCTGATCCAGAAATTGCCTCGTATTCGACAGCATCCGTGATGAAAGTGGATCAAACGCTAAGGCGCTGTTGTATTCCACCGGAGTTTTCAGCCTCGACGTGCTCCAGCCCGTTGTGATCCTCGATTCCGTCGCACTCCGTCTCGAACCTTGGTCCTGCACACCCATTACAGTGTCCACAACGCTCGAAACTCGCTGAATCATCTGTTCCACATACTGAGCATCCGACAGATGACTCCTTGTCACATCCACCATCTGCAATTGGTGGATGGCGTCTGAAGGATTCGTGCCGTATGCTCTCGGCTTCAGGCGAATCAACCTCTGCCCTGACTTTGTCAGATCCTTCATCGTCACCTTGGACGGATCGAAGACAATCTGATTGTTGAGGACTCGCCGCACGTTGTAGAAGTGGCTATTGAAAAGCCACGTGAGCACGTCGGTAAGTGGGCGGATAACCTCGAGAACTCCGAATTTAGCGAATTCATCTGATCCGAAGTTTCCTTCAAGAACACTGTACGGAAAGCGATCGTGATACAGTCCCAAAGGCGCTGCACGGATGACTACCTCTTTCTCTGCGACCTGAAAGTTCCAGATCTCCTTCCGCTTCGAGTCGCTCAAGCCCCACACACTAGGAATAAGCTTGATGTGCGCCTCGTCCACATTCAGGAATCCAGGCCCAGGCGCTCCCATCCCTTCCGCTTCCCCTGGCCGAAACGGCAATTGCACACGAGGCGATCCCTGCTGATGATCGCTGCTCCGTGTCTGCATCGTTTTTGCCAGTTCTCTTAGGTTGATGTAGTAGCCCGGATAATTCTGCTCCAAGCTTACTATATCCGAGTAGCTCTCAGAGCAGTATCGGATTACAAACTCTCCGTCCTGAAACTTCCAGACGGGTACTCGAGGATCTGGGTAGAAATCATAGGGACGTACGTTGTACAGCTTGTTTCCAACATATCCCTTGAGAATCTCCTCAGTCTTCTGGACTCTGCTTCCGCCAACTGGAATGCCCATGATGGTGTTTGGCACCTTCTGGTACTTGCAGATCGTCTTGACTTCCTCATCCCAGTACTCTCCAATCACGCCGATGCTGTACTTGGCCCAGTCATACAGCCAGTTGTACATTGGCGGGAGCAAATTTCCCACCTTCATCTGATAGTCCATCACAGCCTCAACAGCCATGATCGAGTCCTGCGTTTCCCCATGCCGACCAGTAAACTGAAAGACGGGCTGCCGTGACAGCATCACGTTGCAGTAGTACGTGTGCGCTGTCATGATGATCGCGTAGACGTAGGGAACTTCCAACGTCACGTAATCAAGGTTTCCATCGAAGGTCTTTTTATTCTTCCTTACCTTATCAATCTCCCTTGCATGAATGTACGCGCGCATCGAGTCATCCGCGTCATCCCACTGCTTGCGGAAGTCCACCATCTTTTTATCACTGAACTCTTTCCGCTTCCTGACAGCATCGAGGATGAGCCGATGAAGGTCTCCGCCGTACTTTACTTCAAGTGAGTTCACGGCGCACCGCCTTCATACTCAATGTCAGCCATCTCGTTTTCTTCTTCTTGCATGCTCTCAGTGATATCCTCCATGTCTATGGAGCTGGCGGCAAGTCCGAGGGCGAGCGTAATCGCTTGCGCAACCGCGTCACCCAAGTCCCAATCCGTACCCTCAGTCCACTCTTCGAAACCTCTGATGAAGTCTGTGTGGTTGTCGCTGACGTAGAGGTGTCCTTGCGACCCAATCCCACTAAACGCTTGAATAATGCGATCATCTTTTGATCTCCTATCTTCGATCTCGTCGATCACGAAGAAGGTTTTGGTCTCCTGCATCTTTTGCTTGAAGTACCATGCAAGGAATTTCTGAAACGCGATCGTTTCGACTCCCATTTTGCGTACTCTTCCAGTACGCGACTGGATGCATTCCTCAATGACCCACTTCCACATTTCGTCAGGATTCTTTCCAACCTGCGCGAAGTAGGAAATGAGGAATACATCCCCTGATCTCGTATCAATACCTATTTTTCCGCCTGCGGTTCGGTGTGCCTCTTTTCTTTTGCTTACGGCTGGATCCAGTCCCCCAAAATATATTAGATTGGTTGGAAGCGTAGTCCACCGTCGCAACCAGTTTGCTTGTAGTGGCGCAGTTTCTCGAGATATGATCTTGCATCCGAATTCCCTCAACCAAATGTGGAACTGATTCCTCAGCGTGTACTGCTCTCTTTCCTTCATGATCGCGTCAAGCGAAAACCTTTCCGGCCAAGAGCTTTTCGGTTCTCCTGACTGCGCGTCATACACCAGTTTAGGGTACTTCACCGTATAGAACGCTGGGTCTCCGTGCGCCTGATTAATAATGTCTTCCTTGTGAAGCCCCGTTTGACACAGCACCAGCTTTCTATTGGGGGCCTCACTCTTAGGCGCAAGAGCGGGAACGAGAGTACCGAAGAACAGCTCCTTGTTCTTTATCCTTTGTTCTTCTGTCCCGGTTGTCTCCTCGTTGCTGATGTCGTCGCAGAAGATAAAGTCGGGACGGTAATCGTCAAGGTTCAGGCCGCGCAGACCTGATGTCATTCCCTTTGCCACAAGGTTGATTTTCAGGTCAAAGGGAACGTTGATGATCTCAATCCAGTCATCCGACCACTTTGCCCCCTTGCGCAACTGGAACGTTCTCGTCCAGTAAGATTCAGTTTCAATTTGATGTCTCAGCCACCGCACCGAGTGCGTGGCCATCGTCTCGTTAATGCAGACGCATAGAATAGTCCTGCTCGTCGCATACGCGATTCTCTTACTCAGACCCGCGCGCGTGAGCGTCGTCTTCGCGCCATCACGATAGATCTCCGCACCAAACAGATCCTTACCTGGATCCTCAAAGTGAAACCAAAAATCCCTGTGAAACTCAGGACTCTTCAGCCTGAACGTTTTAGGAAAGAAGTGGTGGCTGTAAAAGATCGAGTCCACAGCCCCAAGGCGCAGAATTTCCGCGCGCGGAAGCTGCATGGCAGGATCTTGTTTCAGCACAGCGTTCACGTTTCGTCAGGCCTATTCAGTATGTGTACCGCAAACTCTCCGGGTCTTACGTCCATCAAGTCCTCTTTGAGGACCAATTTGCGTGGGAACTGAATCGAAGGGTCATACCACTTGACAACTTCGCAAGTAGCAATCTTCCATCCACGCCCCACGAAGGCACTAAGTACAGGGACATAGCAGTTCTCGAGTTGCCAATAGGCATCACTCGTGTGGGTGTACTTGACTTCAATGCAGAGACAGATCCACCTTTGATCGAAGAGTAGTATGCCGTCGGGCTGACAGTACTTGACCTCGCCGGAGCTAAGGCCGTAGGCGAACCAAGGACTCGGGATGTATCCGATTCCGAACCTATCAGATAGTCGCTGATGTACCTTTCGCTCATACCTAAGTCCCAGTTTCTGCCTCGCTCCATTCCCCTTGGGATTCTGAGGAATGAACGGGGGACGATGCTTTAAGGACTTCACCCATAATGGGCTCACCCTTCGAGGATATCGCGATGGGGGCTCGCTCACCATCAATGATTACTCCCAGTTGCGGACGCTCTGCCTTTCCAAGGAGCTTGCGGGCCTCCTCTACCTCTGCCCTCAGCACCGTCACATGCGTGCTGTTGTCGTTGATCACAGTGCCTCCCTGCTTGCTGCCAAATCCAAGCTTTTCGAGCATGGAATCTGCAACATCCTTCATGGCTTTTGTCTCCGTTTCAAAGGGAACTTGGTCCATCAATCGATCCAAGGCGATATTTGCCACCGCCACCATCTTCTCTCTCAGTGGAAGAACAGTGTGATGAAAGGCGACTCCCTGTTTTTCCTTCAACAGGGCCTGAAAAGCGTCGGAGTGAATGATCTGACTGAGCCAGCCCGCAGTCACACCGAACTTTATCGCCACATCACCCAGTTTTACACACGGATGCGCCATCAAGTGATCCATGATGGCCTCGTGGCGGATAGAGACTGCTTGAATCTCAGACATCTTCTAGCTTCCTAATTGGGTGCAGCAGCGGCAGCTTCAAAGCATGACGCACTGGACGCCGCAAAGTTCCATCAACATCATTTCCAGTGGCTGGACGAACAGAAAGAACAGTTGGTGTACGCACTACAAGCGCTCCAGTTCCAGTAATCTTTAATCTCCCTGCGCCCGCCATCGTTGCATTCGAGGCAGCCAAGGTCCCTGTGCCAAGATAGTTGTGAATGCCAGACTGAGAACCGACACCTGCTACAACAGGAACCACGCCAGTAAGAGCCCCTGCGCCGTGCAGTCCCAAGTTACCAATGCCTGTAAAAACGTACCCACCCGTACCAAGGAGGTTCGCGGCGGTAATCAACCTACGTGCAGCAGTTCCAGCTATAACAGGTGTCTGCACCGTAAGGGCTCCAGAACCTGTCACACTCGCATTGGCCGCAAGTCCCAGTAGAACCGGAGTCTTGCTCGCCATCGCGCCTGTGCCATTAACTCTGCGAACAGACGCTCCAACTATCGTCGCACCAGAGACCGTCAACGCCCCTGATCCTGTCAGATGCTGACTCCGTACTCCAGCACCAGCCACTACAGCTGACTGAGGAACAATGATGCCACTACCAAAGACTGGATTGCCTACCGTAACAACACCTGAGCCTACAATGATTGGCGTCTTCGCAAGCAGCGCGTCGTTCTCAGGTACATCCTGCACACCGCGGTGGCCCACACTGGTGATTGTAGAATTCGCTGCAACAGGATCCCCAGCACCAATTTGAGTTCC
>Ga0137340_1000101_pt1 | contig 19052 bp, 15 predicted proteins | sample EasRivERMLT400_2_FD_102295 | JGI IMG/M metagenome (GOLD analysis project Ga0137340, IMG submission 102295) | Soil microbial communities from meander-bound floodplain in the East River, Colorado, USA - East River MetaG ERMLT400_2 | ecosystem: Environmental > Terrestrial > Soil > Floodplain ...
AAACTATCGTCCGAGGACACAACGAAAACGGTTGGTGGATTCGGAAGGTCTTTCAAAAGGCGTGTGGCTTCTGCGCCATCCAGTCCGGGCATGTGCAAATCAAGCACGGCCAAATCCAGATGGAGTGTTGAAGCGGAACGAACGGCCTTCTGCCCATCCGTCGCTGATCCGACGAAAATGATTCTGTCGTTTTTGGCCAATATCCGGCCCAGCGATGCCAACATGAACGGAGAGCCGTCCGCCAGGAACGTTCGAATGGCTGGGTTTGCGAGCCGCCCATTTCGCCGGGTGCCTGAAACAGCGCTGTTGCGGATCATAGCTTTCCTTTCACTTGCCGCTTCGCATCGCGCGACCCGCTCCGTGTCATCTGCATTGAACCCCCAGATTCGAGAAAGGGCGCATACGCCAGCAGGCGAATTCGTCGAGGGCGTCGTGATTTATAAAGCGCGGCGATATTGATCGCATCGTGTTCTGCTTGCCTGATCGATGGATCGAATCGAACGCACTCCCATCGCTGCACCGGAAGGACAGTTCGGCTGGGCTGTTTCATATTCCTGTTTGGGTATTGTTTTCATCATCGTTGCGGACAGCTTCAGAAAGGTGATGTGCCGCGGCACTTGGCCAAAATTACGTAAGCGCAAAAAGGCAACGCACCGAAACTGATGACCACCAAACACCAGATCGCGAAATTCTCCCAGCGCGCGCGTTTTGGTTCGCAGGCACCTTCATTGTTGAGAGGCTGGTGCGCAGGTTTGTCATGCCACTTGCTCGCCGAGAGCAGCAATGCTACGAGGGTTAGAATGATCAGAGCTTCGTACATAACAGGTTTCCTTTCATCGTTGTGTTGTAGCCGGACTCAGGATTCGCGCTGCGCACCCGTGCGTTGACGGGATAATGCGCACACCGTTGATGAGCGGTGCGGAGACGAGGAGCAGGATCGAACAGCGAGTCTTCGTTTTCATGAGATTTCGACGGCGTTGCCGTTGGTTTTCGAACGAAACCCATTCCACCGTAAAAACTGCATTGGCAGCGCCGTGTCGGGCAGTGAGTCAGGAGCGGGACAGGCCGTGACACGAGTGAGATTGGCGGGATTGATAAACCCGATCCCACCTATGCAAAGCTTAAAGGGAATGACAGGTACCTGAAAAATGTGCGCGAAGGTTTGACGTCGATCGTGAGCCGTGCCACGAATCTCCGCGCGCACCTCCAGGATGTTTGACCAGCCGCCGACCGTGTAAACTTCCACGCGGAAGATCCGCGAGTTCATCGCCTCGCTGTTCGTTCGGTCTCTCTTGTCGAGAACGACGAATTCATCGTCGGAAACGCCTTTTGCGACTTCGGAGATGTCAATTGGACCCGCTGGGGACTTCAACGGCAGGACCTTTGGCAGGGGCGCGTTTGTGCGGGCCAGGATCACATCGATTGTTCGAGTCGCGACCGCGGTGACCCAATGTTCCGAGGCGAAGGTCAACTGTGGCTCGGAGAAAAGTCGCGGTGTGGAGAGAAAGCGCAGAGCTTTGTCGACGCGTGCCGCGTCGGGTTGGTAAAACTCGGCGGCCGTTCCGTCCGCAGAACGAACTTCAAGGGTTAGATCAATGGATTGGTTCATATCAAGAAGGTATGTCCTGGTATTCTTTCTCCGGATGATTCCGGTCAGGCTTGTTGTGCCGGGCAAGGGCGCACAGATAACGCTTCATCAGCGAAAGGAAAACCAGGACAACGACTGAAATAATCAGGGGTGTTCGCATACAATTATTCGGAACGGGTTGCAGTTTGGCCCGAATAGCGTCCTTGCTCGTGCACCAGCGGCTCCATGTTCAGCCCCCTTGAAGCTTTGGTGCCACGACATCCCTCACTCACACTAAAGTCGGGCGGCCATTGAAAGTGGCTACGACCGCGAGTTCGGCCAGGACGAAATCCATTTAAGCTGTTGCGCATAGAATCTCCTTTTCGGTGATTTGCTTCGCGCCAAGCTCGCGCATCGTGTGGCGCGCAATCATCAGTTCTTCGTCGGTAGGAATGATCCAGGCGGTGACGCGGCTTGCCTTGGTGGTGATGCGTGGGCCGCCCTGGGCATTGGCTGCGGGATCCAATTCGACGCCGAGCCATGCCGCGTCTTCACAGACGCGCTTGCGGATGGCGACGGCATTCTCGCCGATGCCGGCGGTGAAGACGACGGTATCCAACCCGCCGAGCGCGGCGGCTGCCGATCCCAGCTCACGGCCAATGCGATACACATAAAGGTCGAGGGCCAGGTTCGCCGCCGGTTCCTTGCTCTCAAGCAAGGTACGCACATCGCTGGAGATGCCAGAGACGCCAAGCAGTCCCGACTCGCTATAGAGCATCTTCTCGACGGCGCGAACGTCCATTTTGCGTTGATTCAAAAGGAAAAAGATCACTCCAGGGTCCAGTGAGCCGCAGCGCGTTCCCATTGGCAGGCCGTCGATGGCAGTGAAGCCCATTGTGCTGGCGACGCTCTTGCCTCCGGCCATTGCGCACATGCTCGAGCCGTTGCCGAGGTGCAGCACCACTGTTTTTCCCGCTGCTGCCCGGGCATCGTATTTCGGCAATACCGACGCGATGTATTCGTAGGAAATGCCGTGGAAGCCGTAACGTCTCACCCCCGAGTCGGTCAGGGCCTTGGGCAGCGCAAACATTTGCGCCAGAGGCGGGCCGCTGCAATGGAAGGACGTGTCAAAGCAAGCCACTTGTGGCAGGTCCGGTATCCGCTCCATGATTACCCGGATTGGCCGCAAATTGTGCGGCTGATGCAGCGGCGCAAGTGGCACCAGTTGGTCGAGTTCGGCAAGGATCTCCTGGTTAATCCGCACTGGCTGTGCGTATTTGATCCCCCCGTGAACAACGCGATGACCTGCGCCGGCCAGCCGCATTTCAGTCGCCCGACCTTGAAGAAAGCTCTCCAGATGCTCAAGCGCGCCTTCGTGGCCGAGTGTAACGCCCTCGCCCCATGATTTCTCGGCCACCACCTTGCCCTTCGGGTCCTTCGCCGTAAACCGCGGCGAAGTAAGCAGGCCTTCAAGCTGGCCGCGAAGCTGCAATTCCAGAGTCTTACCGTGCACGACGAAGACGGAGAACTTCACGCTCGATGAACCGGCGTTGAGGACAAGGATTGCCTCTTTCATAACTCAGGGATGTGCGCCACGCTCGCCGTCCGCGCAGCTTGCACGGCAAGTTTCATCACCGCCGCTGAGACCAGCCGCGTGCGCACGTTGTCAGCGCGGCTGGTCAGGATGATCGGAACACGAGCGCCGAGGACAATCCCGGCGGCATCGGCCCCGGCGAGATATTGGAGTTGCTTGGCGAGCATGTTGCCTGCTTCCAAATTCGGCACCAGTAGAACGTCCGCGTTGCCCGCTACAGGCGAGTTGATTTTCTTGGTGCGGGCCGCCTCAATGCTGATGGCATTATCGAAGGCCAGCGGGCCGTCGAGGATTCCCCCCGTAATCTGGTTGCGCTCTGCCATCTTGCAGAGCGCAGCGGCATCGAGGGTTGAGGGGATTTTGGGATTGATTGTTTCAACGGCGGAGAGAATCGCCACTTTTGGCTCAGCGACGCCCAGAGCATGGGCGAGGTCAATGACGTTCTGGGCGATGTGCACTTTGTCTTCGAGCGTGGGCGCGATGTTGATCGCGGCATCGGTAATGGCGATGGGGTGCGGATGCGTCGGGACGTCCATGATGAAAGCATGACTAATGCGCCGGCTGGTGCGGAGGCCGGTCGCCGAGGGCACCACGGCGCCCATCAGTTCATCTGTGTGGAGGCTGCCTTTCATCAACGACTCGACTTCACCCGCGCGCGCCATGGCCACAGCCTTTTCGGCGGATGCGTGACTGTGCGGCGTGGAAACAATCCGGCAGCCTGAAAGGTCGATGCCTTCGGTCTCAGCAACGACACGGATTTTTTCTTCGGGTCCGACGAGCACCGGGGCATCGATCAATCCCCGGTGAGCTGCTTCGATGGCGCCGAGCAGTGAATCGCGATCGCACGGGTGGACGACGGCGCACACGACGGGCTGCGACCCCTCGCAGCGTTTGAGTAGTCTGGCGAAATTGTCTGTGCGGCGGAGCATCACGTCGGGCGTTGCCACGTCCGAGTAACGGAGACGGCGCTCCGGCGCGCGCACGGTCACCGTGCCTGTGACGAGCTTGTGGCCGTTGGAGCACACCTCGCAATCGAACACCACGAGCCGGCCCTCAGGGCGTTTTTCACGCGCGGTCGCCGTGGCCACGACTTCATCTCCCGCTTCGACGCTGCCTTCGAAGCGCAGGTTTTGGGCGGCAATGGACGTGCCGGGCCCCGGGAGCTTGCGATTGAGCAACCCGGACAGCAGCGCCTCCACCCCCACGGACTCGGCTTGCATCGGCGCGGCGGGAGACCACTGGCCGTCGGCTACGTGAAAGGCGTCCACATCGCCGCCAACCAGGGCGAGGGCCTCCACTTCGAACGCGCTCAATTTGCGCGACACATTAGCGGTGTCGCCTACTCGGATCTCGTCGAAGGTAACGTTCGTGAGTGATTCCATATCTCTTCTGTCGCCGCTCATTGAAGGTCGCAAGAAATTGATGACCAGGGTCTGTTCACCCCGATGAACACTTCCAGCCGAGTTACAAAAGCGCGGAGTTCCTGCTCTTCGAGATTGAGGGGACCTCGCGCTGCATCGAGGTACTGATCCACGCAATCTGGACAACAGATGAGCATTGGCTCACCTTCGGCGCGATGAATTTTGCAGAAGCAGCGTCCAACAATCGGGTAACTACAAACAAAGCATTTTTCTGAGCTGACACCGCCCAATTGGGTTGCGTCTGCGCCGTCAGCCCCCGAAGGCGCGGGTTCGTTCCCGGCAGCGCCTGCGTTCGTTGTTGAGATCTCAGCGTTCATTGTCATTCCTTAATGCGCCGTAATCGCCGTGCGTGCGCCAAGTGGTTCAACCGCTCCTCCGAAGTGTCGGTGCTCCTTCATTGCTGTGTTGCCGGTCATCTAAAAGGGATCAGGGCCAGAACCTGTGCGCACAGAATTCGCAACAGTATTGTCAAGGGATACACCGCTGCGTAAGAGAGCGTCGGTGCATCGGACTTCGTGATGTTCGTGGCAAACGCCAGCGCGGGAGGGTCCGTGACACTGCCAGCCAGCACACCGGTCAACACGGCGTAATTGAGTTTGAGCACGCCGCGCGCGAACAACCCGACCAGGAAAAGGGGCAGAACCGTCACACATAGCCCGGCGATTAACCACAGCAGTCCATTGGAGCTGAACACGCTGGCAAAGAACTTCGGCCCCGCGGCCAGCCCGACCGCAGCGAAAAATAGAGCGATGCCGAACTCGCGGAACGCGAGATTGGCGTTGACCGGCATGTGGCAAACGAGTCTGCCGATGCGTCCAAAACGCCCGAGAAGCAGGGCCACAATCAAAGGGCCGCCGGCCAGTCCCAGCCGCACAGGCTGCGGCAGACCGGGAAATGCAATCGGCATGGTCCCCGCGACGATTCCGAGAACGATGCCAATGAACAAAGGGATGAAATGAGTTTCATTTAACTCCTTAACAGAGTTGCCCAGGAGTTCCGCGGCCTGCTCAAGACCCTTTTCATCCCCGACTACCTGCAACATGTCGCCGAACTGCAACCGCAAGTCATCCGTCGCGGACAATTCGAGATCGGCGCGTGTGACGCGGCTGATCACGGCGCCGAATCGGGTATCGAGCATGAGTTCGCCAAGCGCTTTGCCGACAATATCCTGGCGTGTCACGACCACGCGGCGGTACGTCACGTTGCCGGCCGCGCGCCGCAGATCCTCATCGGTGCGCCTCCCGACGACACGCTGAAATTTGTCCAGAGCGGCGCGTGTACCAACCGCTGCGATTGCGTCGCCAGCGCGCAGCAAAGTGCTGCCGATGGCCACGTGGACCTCCGTTTCGCCAGCGCGGCGATGACGGGATACCGCCACGCCGGTTTCGCCGCGCGAAGGAATGTCGTTGATGGCCACACCCTCGAGATTCGGGTTCTCAACGAGGAGCGTGCGGTGTTCCAGAGGCTCGACCCGGCCGCGCTGTTCCTGTGCAAACGCCGTTGCTTCGCGCTCGGCATCCACTCGAAATACCGCTTTCAAGAGGAGGAGTGTGCCGATGATGGCTACGATCGCGCCGGGATATGTGACCGCATACGCCAGCGCCGGCAGGGCGAGGCGGTCTTCGGAGATGCCGGGTATTGTGGCCAGCGTTTGTTGCGCTGCGCCCAAAGATGGCGTGTTGGTGGTTGCGCCCGCCAGCACTCCCAGCACGGCGGCAAAATCCATTTTCAGCAGCCGGCCTATGGCCAGGGCGAGACCAGCGCCCAGGAGCACGACCGTCGCAGCGATGAGGTTGAGTTGCAGCCCTCGTTGTCGCAAGGCGGCGAAGAAACCGGGACCAAGTTGCAGGCCAATGGTGAATACAAACAGGATCAACCCGAACTCCTTCACAAAGGCGAGGGTGTGATGGTCCACGGGCTTGCCGAAGTGGCCGGTGAGGATGCCGGCGAACAGCACCCCCGAAGTGCCGAGTCCGATGCCGCGCATCTTAACAGACCCCAGCGCCATTCCGGCCACGCAGACCAGCGAAAGAACTCCAATGGCGTGAGCAACTGGATTGCTGATGTTCAGTTGGGAGAGCCAATTCATGACGGACCTGCGGCTTTGACCTCTGCGTTGACGCCGCCTTGGTACGTCTGGAAGTTCTGCCTGAAGAGGCCGGCAAGTTTGTTGGCGGTCGCCTCGTAGGCCGCTTTGTCCGCCCAGGCGTTGCGCGGAATGAGGATATCCGAGGGCACGTTCGGACATTCGATGACGACCTCAACGCCGAAGGTAGGATCGCGCTGTGTCTTTGCTTTCACCAGCGCGCCGTTGTGGATCGCGTCAATAATGGCACGGGTGTGCTTGAGGCTGATGCGCTTGCCACTGCCGTGTGCACCACCGCTCCAGCCGGTGTTGACCAGCCAGACACGCGCGTTGTGCTTTTTCATTTTGTGGGCGAGCAACTCGGCATATTTGCTCGGATGCCAAACGAGGAAGGGGCCGCCGAAACAGGGTGAGAACGTGGCCTGCGGCTCTTTGATGTCCATCTCGGTGCCGGCAACTTTCGCCGTGTAACCGCTGATGAAGTGATACATGGCCTGGGCGGGCGAAAGTGAACTGACCGGCGGCAACACGCCAAATGCGTCGCAGGTGAGAAAGATCACGTCAGTGGGGTGACCGGCCATGCACGGAATTTTCGCGCTGCGAATGAATTCGATGGGGTACGCTCCGCGCGTGTTCTGCGTGATGCTGGCGTCGGTCAAGTCCACAGTGTGGTCCTCCTCAAGGACGACGTTCTCCAACACCGCGCCGAACCGTAATGCCTGGAAGATGTCCGGCTCGTTTTCTGGGGTGAGATTAATGGCTTTCGCGTAGCAACCGCCCTCGATGTTGAAGATGCCCTCGTCGCTCCAGCAGTGTTCATCATCGCCAACCAGGAGACGTTTTGGGTCGGCGGAGAGCGTGGTTTTGCCAGTACCGCTGAGACCGAAGAGCAGCGAGGATCGCCCGGTTTGCTTGTCCGCTGTCGCCGAGCAATGCATCGAAAGAATGCCGCGTTTGGGCGCGAAATAGTTGGCGGCGGTGAAAACGCCCTTCTTCATTTCCCCGGCGTACTCGGTGCCGAGAATGATCAGTTCCTCATCTTCAAGACTGAGGTCAATGCTGGTGGACGAACCTATCCCGGTGGTGAGGCGGTTGGCGGGGAACGCGCCCGCATTGTAGATCGTGAAGTCTGGGTTTCCGAATTTGGCCAACTCCTCCCTGGACGGACGGATGAGCATGGTGTGCATGAAAAGCGCGTGGTACGGACGCTCGCAGATGACGCGGACTTTGATGCGATACTTGGGATCCCAGCCGGCAAATCCGTCGAAGCAATAGAGCCAGTCACGGGTGTTGAGATAGTCACGGGCTCGCTGGCGATTGATGGCGAAGGTGCGTTCATCGCAGGGGATGTTGATTTTGCCCCACCAAATGTCGTTTTCCGAGGCGGGGTGTTTGGCGATTCGCTTGTCTTGCGGCGAGCGACCGGTTTTAGCCCCGGAGTAAGCGACGAGCGCACCGTTCTCGGCAATGCTTGTGTCCATTTCGTACCGAATGGCGTGTTCATAGAGCGAACTCGGCGGCAGGTTGCGGTAAACCTGGCGAACATGGATATCATGGCCTTTTAGGCTGAATGTGTTTATATGCATGGTTTGCTGTTCGTAAACGGGGTTGGGAAAGAAATTTAGATGGCTGCGGCTTAGAGTTTACTGAGAAGTGATTTGATTTTGGCCTCGAGGGCCTCCCTGGTCGCCGTGCCGACGATGCGGAAGGACGGGCTACCTGCGACGAAACAGAGCAAGGTTGGGACAGACTGAATGTCGTAGCAAAGACTTAGGTCGAGACTGTCGTCCGCGTTGACCTTGACTACTTTGACCTTTCCTCCCCAATGGCCGGCCAGTTCCTGAATTACTGAATCCAACACATGGCATGGGCGGCTCCATGAAGTCCAGAACTCAACCAGAACAGGCTGCTTTGAAGCCAGCACCACCGCTGCGAAATCTCGGGCGGTCACGACCCGGATTAGCCCCGTAGCCTCGGACGTAAGCCCCGGGGTAACTGGGGTTATCGACTTTTCGTTTTTTTTCAACATCCACCGTTTTAATGCATCGCATGTGCCAGGCGGCAGCCACACGCGAAATGCGCTCAGCAACAGGGGGTTGTGCGACCGCAGCCACATTTCCGCCGCGCTCAGAAAATCGAATGCTTCGAAAAGTCGTACAGGCGCATCTTTAATTGCCACGTTCGGTAATGCGCCGTTTTCTTTGCTTGTTCGCCAGTTCTTAGGAAGGCGCGGCCTCGGGTGTATCTGCCGTGGTTGAAGCGGACTGGCGTGGAGCCGGCGAGCAGAGCGCGCCCGTCGCACTCGCGGACGTAAGCTGCATTGCATCCCTGCTTAGCTTCGATCCCTCGGACTCAATATCTTTCGGTGATGAACTTTCTTCCCGTGAGCGACCCGCGGTCATCGTACGCGCCTTTCATCGATCGCTCGGGCAGCTTGGCCTTCTGGCGCGGCACTGTCTTGTAAGGGATAAGATTCAGAATGTGGGCGATGCAGTTGAGTCGAGCGCGCTTCTTGTCTTCCGACCGAACGATGTGCCAAGGGGCCCGCTTGGTATCAGTCGCTTTGAACATCAAGTCGCGCGCGCGCGAGTACTCGAACCACTTGCTGCGCGAGCCAAGGTCCATGGGGCTGAGTTTCCACTGGCGGAGGGGATCATTGATGCGCGCCTTGAAGCGGCGCTTCTGCTCCTGGTCACTGACCTCCAGCCAGATTTTGATGAGTTGGATGCCTTCATCGACGATGTATTTTTCGATCTTGGGACAGATCTCCAGAAAGCGGGCGTGATCTTTTTTCGTGCAAAAGCCCATCACGTATTCCACGCCCGCGCGGTTGTACCAGCTCCGATCGAAGATCACGATTTCGCCTGCCGCCGGGGAATGGGCTATGTAGCGTTGGACGTACATTTGCGACTTCTCGCGGTCCGAGGGAACCGGAAGGGCGACGACGCGGAATACACGAGGGCTGACGCGCTCAGTGATCGCCCGGATCGTACCTCCCTTGCCGGCGGCATCGCGGCCTTCGAAAACGATAATGATGCGCAAGCCCTTGTGCTTGACCCACTCCTGGAGGTGGCACAACCTGGCCTGAAGCTTGCGCAGTTCCTTCTCGTATTTTTTATTTTTTAATTTCTTTCCGTTCTTGAATTCAAGTTTCTGGCTCATGGTGTGATTCCGGGTTTGAGCACTGCGGGTCAGCTTCATGATCGTCGGCACGAATAGGCGCATGATTTCGCTGGTGTGACCTAACGGTGCTCCATGGCTATCCAGCTTCTATGATTACGAAATGACTTCCGCTATTGCTCCAGACGCGTAACAGCGTCCGTTTGTGTTTGGATTCCTGCGTCGATTGCGACGCCTCCGCGGCGTTTTTGATTTCACGGCGATTGATCGATTGAATTACATCCCCCGCCTTGAGACCTGCTTCCGCAGCCGCCGAAAACCGGTTGATACCAAGCACTATTGCACCCTGCACATGGCGAGGGATTTGAAGTTCCTGCCGGATTTGGCTGTTGAGTTCGCCTATCGTCACTCCCTCCAGCGCACCCGAATCCTTTTCGTAGGCGCTTCGATCCAGCCTGGCGGGGAAATCATTCCGGGATTCCTGAGCGATGGTGATGTCGAGCGCGCTGGCCGAGCCATGGCGCAGTACCTCAACCACGACAGTTTCACCAGGCTTGCTCTCCGCCACCCAAAGCTTCAAGTGACGCGCGTCCGGCAAATCAGTGCCCTTGAACCGCGTGATGACATCTCCAACCGCGAGCCCGGCCTGCTCGGCCGGTCCCCTGGGCACCACACCGCCCACCAACACGCCCGTAGCACCGCGCACCTTAAACTCTTCGGCGAGCTCTGGCGTCAGGTCCTGCGCCTCGACCCCGAGATCGCCGCGGACCACGTACCCATATTTCAGCAGGTCGGTCATCACTCTGCAGGCAAAGTGCGAAGGAACGGCAAAGCCGATGCCGAGGTTGCCGCCTGAGCTGCTAAGGATGGCGGTGTTAATGCCGATCAGGTGCCCCGTGAGATCCACCAGCGCACCCCCCGAGTTGCCGGGGTTAATCGGGGCGTCGGTTTGAATGAAGCTCTCGTAATCCTCGATGCCAATACCGCCACGATCAGTCGCGCTGACAATCCCGTGCGTTACCGTCTGGCCCACCCCAAACGGATTTCCGACAGCGAGCACTACGTCGCCCACATGTACGTCGCGGCTGTTACCCAGGGAAACTGTGGGAAGGTGTTGGGCGTCAATCTTGATTACCGCGATATCACTCCGTGGATCAAGTCCAATAACTGTAGCTTTGAACGCGCGTCGATCCTGCAAAGTTACCTCGACCTCTCTCGCGCCGTCCAGCAGATGGCTGTTGGTCAGAATATAACCGTCCTCCGTTACAATCACTCCAGACCCAAGCCACCACTCGATCAGGTGGCCGGGACGCACTCGCGGCACTCGTCCCGAAAACGAAGTCGAGAAAGGACTCTCGTTCTCGCCCGCAAACTTAGGAAGGAACTCGGGCGTCACGGCTGTGACAATTCTTACCACGGCTGGTGCGACCTTTTTCACTGTCGGCGCGAAAGTTTGAAAACTCCTATCCGGAGGCCGCTCCGGAAGTTCATTCACCGGCTCATTGGTCGTCACACCCAGCTGAGCCGACGCCCTTGTGGGTTCCGGTTGGATCCCTGGGACCAAGGTCGCCACCAATAGTACGACGACGCGTAGCGTCAACAATGATGACCGACTGTAAATCTGCATTCTCATTTTTCTCATTGTGGTTACTAAAAATTCCGCGCAGGGATGCGTGCTTTCTGCAGTTCCTCAAAGGCGCGGTCCGAGGCAAAGCTCAACGCGCGTCCGAAATTGTACTGGAGCATGAGAGCCGCGCTGTAACCGCCACGCCCATCGCTGCGGATCGCATTTATCCCATAGCCGAAAGCGCCTATCGCCCTTAGTCGGCGGTTTTTCGAAGTGTAACCGAGGCCGCCCGTGACGCCCGAGTTCGAGTTGCCGGACTGCTCGAGGTCGTCGACGTAATCTACGACCGCCGTTGCGGCGCCGGTGAAGATGTTCCACCGCTTGGATGGTCCAAGCGGGACCGAGTAAACCCCGTAGAGCAGGCCGAAATGCTTCGCCGACAGTTCTTCGTGAAAGTAGCCGGGGAGCATGAGCGGGTACTCCGATGTGAAGGGGAGCGCCCCTCCCAGTCGATAGGCACTAAAACGGTCGGGATTGATGACGGCCCCTCCCGTGAGACCGAGCGCGAGAAAATGTTCCGAGCGCGGCATCGTGTAAATCAGCAACGCGCTGCTGAGGAATCGATGAGAAACGGAATTGAGTTCCCGGTCGTTGTCGAAGCCGTAGGTCCCTTGGTTCGGCCGGTACTCGAGGTCGTACCAGGCCGAAAGTTCAAACGCCAGCCGTGGAATGAGCACGGGCTCCTTGCCACCCCAACGAAGACCGGTGTGTAGCGTGTAGAACGGCTGGTCTCTGGGCAGCCTGAAATCATCCGCGGTATCGGACGTGTCGCTGAAAATATGGTAATTCATACCTCCGCGCAGAATTCCGTTCAGCGGGATGGACGCACCGGGATTGAAGTGGTGGTAGATGCTAACGGTGGTGCCGCCGCCCTGGCCCTCAAAGGATTCGTCGCGGTAGTAATTCCCTCCCCTTACTTCGTGGTAATCATTGAAGAAGCCGCCTCCGAAGAAGCCCAGTCCCAAATCTGTATTCTCGCCGAGCAGGCCCTTGAAACCAAGTTCACCGTCGGCGAACACAGGTGCGATGGCCAGGCGTAGCGTTGTATTCGTTGTCGGCACATTCGGCCTGTTCCAATAATAGAATGCGTACGCGGCGGTAGGGCCGTCATCGTGAAGGGATTGGTTGAATCCCAACTGAAGGAGGTCACGTGCTTCCGGATCTAACTGACCGTAACCGGTCATGGGTGCCGCCACAGTGCAAGCACACAGAGCAAAAGTTACTTGAGCCACACGTCTGTTCGATCCGTTCGTGCCCTTCCGTGCGTCAGGCCGCCCGGCCGCGCGGCTCGTAGTTGAACGCTGATAAATTTTCCGTGCCACGCTCGGTAATGCGCCCTTTCCTTTGCATGTGCGCCATTTGTTATGGAGGTGCCAGGGCGAGGAATTACGCATACTCAACGGAGTGTTAGTAGTAACGCTACTTCCCTGACTTGCGAAAACCCCGCATTCGACAAGATCGCCGTCCGGATCAATGTCGTAATCTCGGAAAAAGGTCCCCACCACTTCCCTGCGGTAGGGCCATGAAGCTATCTCTTCGCTCCACTCTAGCAGTTGCCTTTCAATGCTCTTGGGTCGCGGCTCAGAAGTTAGAAGAAGTACCTGATGGCGAGTGAGCCGAACCTCGCGTTTTCATCCTGGCCTTCGAATTCCTTGCCCCAGAAGATGTAGGAGAACGAAGCCTGAAAGCGCCGGTTGCCCACACTCGCGCCGACGCCCGCCATGGGGACGAAGAACTTTTTGTCCACACTCGGGCTATCCTCAAAGGTGTTTCCGTCGAGCGTGATGTCTCTCAACACCACATTGGCCACGCTGCCTCCGTAGACGGAGAATCCCCAATCGGACTTCGATTGGGCGCGCGCATCTCGCCGGGGCGGCGGCATGTGACCTATGCCGCGCACGAGTGTCGGGCCGAAATCATCCGGCACGTTGTAGCCGAAACGCAGCAGACCCCCTGCCTGGCCCTGAATGAGCATATTACCCAGCCAACCGCCGGCGAGAGGCAAGCCTTGCACGGACCATCGTTCACGGTCGCCAGCCAGTTGGAATTTCTTTCGGTATTCGTAGGCCAGATTGAAGATCGCCTCGTTCTCCAACTGGTAATCCCAGCCTTCGGACTTGTCGTTACCGGTGAGACTATGAACTGCATTCTGCGTCTCCTCTGCCAGTGACCAGGGACCGACAACGCCCGTTACGAACTTCAACCCGTGGTACGATCGATCCTTCTCCACATGCAACGTGAGCCCAAATGCAAGAATCCCGGCGTACGGACGATCATCGGGGTCGGGAGGACTGAGATCCTTATTTGCGGGAGTGAACATCCCTTGTGCCACCTCGTAACCGATGGTGCGGCGACCCTCCCCCCAAGGCAACCAATTCGCAAATGGGTCCATCCAACTGGGACCGGTGTGCGATATGCCCAGGGAGATTCCGTCAGTGTAGAACTTATCGGTTCCACCGAACGTGTCGTTTTCCCACCGAACGGAAGCTGCCCATTCGCGTTTGGGCGCGCTCGGTTTGTCTGCGCTCCCAAACGAATCGGAAGCTAGCGCACTAGATTGAGAGAAGAATTCCAGCGCGCTCGAAATTGTGATGCTCGCCGCGACTGCGACGCGCGAACCGCGATTTCGGTTCGCTTTCCCTTCTGACTTCGTGATGGATTTGCGTGTGATCATAACGGTGTTATTTCGGATTTCGAGGCGACTTCACTCGGCAGCGCTGTGAACCGGACGGGTCGAGGTGGTTTCCTGGAGTGCCTGCCCCAGCTGGCCGCTGAAATCGGCGATGAGCGCGCTGAGGGTGGCGACGGCTCCGGAAGTGTTGTCGTCCGGCCGCGGCCCCTGACGCGCGAGCCGGCTGGTGCCCGCTTTGAGCACCTGCTCACCGCCCGGGGAGGCGACGCGCCAGCGTGCCACCAGGACTCCCCTTCCGCTCTTGTCCACGTCAAACTGTTCCAGCGTCACATGGATCTCGGCGGCGACCTGGTCCCGCTGCCATGCCGCGAGATGGATGCGGTCTGTCGGCAACGCGATGGCAAGATCGGCCGCCAGCACATTCGCGAAGCCACTGTTCAAGCGTTCGGCCCAAAAGGCCGAGGGCAGATATTCGATTACGTTGGTGCTCGTCCGAACGGCCAGCGAGGTGTCGAAAAGATAGGCCGGCACTTTCACCTGGCCCAAGCCCACGGCCAAGCCCTTGGATTCCCCCAACTCGGCACCGGCAGCCGGCATGGGCGTAAGGACGAAAAAGCGGGACGTGGGCTCAGCGGGCTTCAGGAAGCTGCAGCCGGTCGCCGCGCCGCCAAGAATGAGGGCAAAGAGCAAGGCGGCGAACCGCGGCCTTACTCCGGAGTTGGCCCGGGGGTCATGGCAGAACGCGGCGTCTTGGGTTTCGATTCGAAACGTGGTTTTCATGGTTTTTGCTTGGGGAGTTTGCGGCCGACCACCAGTGCGTTCGGGTGTTCCCTGAGAAAATCGGCGAGTGCGGAGACGGAATGCGCGGCGCCGGCGAGGTGTTCGAGGGCAAGGTCGAGGTCATTGCGGATCGGCGAATCTGGCGCGAGCATCACGCGGAGATTTTCGCCGGCGCCGCGCATTTGACCCAGCGCGCGGTTGGCCTCAACAAGCGTATTGGTGATGCTGTCAGATAGCGGGTCAATCTTGCTTGTGACTTTGGCGGCCAACTCGCGGTATTGGTCGAGCGTCGGCGGGATGCGCGCCAGCGCGTTGGTAATGTCGGCGGACGTGACAAGTGCGTTTACGGAGCACAGCAGGTTGGTGACGGCCCGGCTGATCTCGGACGCGTTCAATTCGCCGATGGTGTGATCGAGCCGGAGGATCAGCCCGTTCAGGTTCGTTTGCAGGCTCTTAACGTCAAGGCTGGCCAGGTTTTCGAAGAGTTGTTGGATCTGGGTTGGCTCCGTGGGGATTTCGGGATAGATCTTCTCCAGTTGGTGGAAGACCGGTAGTGGTGCCTTGGGATTGAATCGAGTGTCAATATAGAGCAAACCCGTGACCAGGCTCTCGGTCTGGAGCGAGGCACGGAAGCCTGCCTGGATGCGCTCCTCCATCGCACGGCTCGTGAAAAACTCCTCAGCCGAGTCTTCGCCGAGCCGCTCGCGCACCAGTTTTTCCTCGATTGCGCAAATCACCGGCAAGGCGAAATCATCGGGTGCCTGGTTGAAGCGCACCATCACCCGCTTGACGGAGCCGATGGTGACACCGCGGAACTTGACCGGAGCCCCCTCCCTTAGGCCATTGAGGGAGTTGTTGAAATAGACGACGACGTCCAGGGTTTTGCTGAACGTCTTCAACGAACTGAACAGCAGCAGACCGATCACGCCCAGCGCCAGGCCGGTGACGATGAACAGGCCGATCGAGGTGGTGTTGACTTTCTTGCTCATAACGTCTGGGGATTAAGAGGTTTGCTGGGGTTCGGCGGAACTGAGGCTTCCCCGCGGGTGAGGAATTGTCGCACCGTCGGATCGGTCGAGTGCTTCAACAGCTCCCGCGGGTTGCCGGAGGCGCGCATGGTGCGGGTGTTGGGGTCAAGAAAGACTGAGTTGTCGCCGATGGTGAAGATGCTGGACAGTTCGTGCGAGACCACGACAAACGTCGCGCCGAGACTGTCGCGCAGTTGGAGAATCAACTCGTCGAGGTTGCGCGCACTAATCGGGTCGAGGCCGGCGGAGGGCTCATCGAAGAACAGCACATCGGGATCGAGCGCTATGGCGCGCGCCAGGCCGGCACGCTTGTACATGCCGCCGGAAATTTCGGCGGGGTAATAATCCTCGAAGCCCTTCAGGCCGACGAGGGCCAGCTTGAGCCGGGCGATATCCCGGATTTCGGCCGGCGAGAAGCCCGTGTATTCGCCGAGCACCAACCCGATGTTCTCCGCCAGCGTCATGGAACTCCACAACGAGCCGGCCTGAAAGAGCACGCCGAAACTGCGGAGTTTCTGAGTCCGCACCTGCGCCGACGACTCCCAGAAGGGCGTGCCGTCGTAATAGATTTCACCTGTGGCGGGTTCCTTGAGCCCGATCATGTGGCGCAACAAGGTGCTCTTGCCGCAGCCGCTGCCGCCCATAATGATGAAGACCTCACTCCGCTTCACCTGCGCGTTGATGTCACGCATGACTACGAACGAGCCGAACGCCATCGTCAGGTTCCGAATCTCGATCTTGATGTCAGGTGAGGAAGTCATGAGTGGGTGGAACCACGAATGGAGATGAATGGATACGAATCAAAGCCGGAGTGGTCGGCCCCTGACCGCATCTGGATACAAGCAATCGCCAGCGCGAGCCGCGGAAAACCCCCGGTGGCCGCCTCCCCTTTGTTTTGATTCGTTTCATTTTGGTGATCCTCAAATTCCAAGAACGCTGCAGACCACCGCAAACAAGCCGTCCGCGGCGATGATCAGTGTGATACCGGTGACGACCGCGGATGTGGTGGCAAGGCCGACGGCGGCGGCATTCGTGCCGCACTGCATCCCGCGCAAGCAGCCAGTCAACGCGACGATGCCGCCGAAAAAAGAACCTTTGCAAATGCCCAGCAGGAACGAGGTCAACTTGATGCTCTCCACGGTACGGCTCAGGTAGACCTGAGACGAGACGTCCAGCGTGAGGGTCGCCACCACGAAGCCACCGGCGATAGAAATCAAGTCCGCGAAGATGACCAGCAGCGGCATCATCAGGAGCAGCGCTATGATGCGCGGCAGCACTAGAAACTCGAATGGTGCGATGCCGAAGGTCTGAAACGCTTCAATCTCCTGGTTCACTTTCATGGTGCCCAACTGCGCGGCGAACGCGGCACCTGTGCGGCCACAGAGAATGATGCCCGTCATAATGCAGCCCATCTCGCGCACGCTCGCCACGGCGACGAGGTCTGCCGTGTAGATGGACGCATCGAACTTCGCCAGTTCGTTCGCACCGACGAAGGCGAGGATCAGGCCAACGAGAAAATTGATCAGCGCCACGATGCCCAGTGCACGTGGGCCGCAGGCCTCGACGACCTCCATTATGTCCCGCCAGCGGCACTGGGCCTGTCCCCGGGCCAGCTTGAACAGCGAGACCGCGCTTTCGCCCAGGAAATCGAGCATGGCCCGCCCACCGGTCCAGGCCTCCAGACCGGACTCGCCGACGCGCTCGAGGAACGAGTTCGTAACCTCCTTCCGCGCGGCGTCCTTCTTCTCCGGGACGGCCTGCGAGAGCGCGACCAGCTTGGCAAGGCCTTCCGGCAATGATTCCGCGCGGAACTCCACCCCGGCTTGGGCGCACGCGTCGTGGAGTGCGAGGATCCGCACCATCAATGCGCTATCCCACCGCCCCAGTTCGTGAGCGTCGAACTGCATGGCCTTCACTCCACCTTTGACAAGCTCTTGTTGGACCGCGGATGCACTCGGCATGGCCTTGCGCTCCAGCCAGTCGCCGGCCAGTCGCACCCGCAGCGTGCCATCATTGGCGGGCTGGGCCGCAAGCACGGGGGCGATGGAAGCGGATGTATTCATGGCGATCATTTGCGCGCAGGTTGGTCGTGCCAAGTGAGCGCGCACAGCACTCTGCCAGGTCCCACCGGGTTCATGACATTGAAGGTCCCGAAAAATCGTGGAGCGTCCGCAGGCGCTGCCGTAGCTCGTAATGCCAAAATCTTCTGTACCATTGCCAGGTAATGCGCCCTTTCCTTTGCATGTGCGCCATTTGTTATGGAGGTGCCAGGGCGAGGAATTGCGCATCCTCAAGGCGGAGCTGTTAATGGGAACGCTGCTTCCCTGACCTGCGAAAACGCCGCATTCAGCGGGAGCAAGTTTTGAGCAATCCGGGCTCGGGGACCGCAGGCGGAGGCTCAGCCATGCGCTTTGCAGAGATTTCGAGAAGAACGCTCGTGAACGTAAGAATCGCCGGCCCGAGCACAAGTCCACTCCAGCCAAATACGAGCAGCCCACCAAGGAGGGCGACGAAAATACTCACCGAAGGTACCCTCAGCCGGTCTTTGACAAGGACCGGATAAAGGAAGTTCTCGAGCGCGCGAACCAACAGGCTGCCCAGGGCAGCCACGCCGAGAGCTTCTCCCCACCTGCCCTCCAATCCGAGATACACTGCTGCGGGAAGCCAAAGGACAACCGCGTCAATTACAGGCACGAAAGCGAAAAGGCCAGCCACCAGCGCCCAGAACCATGGCGAAGGAACCCCGAGCCACCAAAACATGAGCCCGCCAAGCAGCCCTTGCAGCGCGGAGAGAGCGACCATGCCGTAGAGGGTCGCATGAATCGTGTCATTGACCCGGCAAAAGAGAGTGTCGGTTTCGCTCTCCGTCAGGGGCAGGATTGAGCGGATGTCCTTGAGCACTCGAACTCGATCGCGCAAAAAATAGAATAAAAAATACAAAGTCAGGCAGACTTGAATGGCTGCCAGAGCTGATTCCTTGATGAGTCTGGAGAATACTGTCTTGAGCCAGGTGATGGCCATTGAGGAGTTTTCCGGCGAACTAACCTGAGGCTCGACCAAAGCTAAAATGCGAGCCAGATGCGGATGTTCATCGGCGGAGATTTGCCATTTGCCGGCTGCGATGTGTTTTTGGATCGTTTCCGGGACCAAGGTGGCTTGTTCGGCCAGCTTTTGAGCAAACCACGTGGCGGGTACGA